>JACXTT010001332.1_pt1 | contig 41294 bp, 36 predicted proteins | sample 9270951 | NCBI WGS metagenome assembly JACXTT01 (sample SAMN15532306, study PRJNA645909) | rock metagenome | isolation source: weathered quartz diorite | place: Puerto Rico | collected 2017-06-21
GGTGGATGCAGGGCACGACTACAGCGTCCCCGGTGGGGCGGGGAAAGTCGGAGAAGCGTTAGGCGGCGCCGCTGGAGCTGATGTCGTGCTCGAAGCGGCTTCTGGCGCGGTCGGAGCCGAAAGCCTGCAACTGGTTGCGCCGTTCGGACGTGCGGTGATGTTCGGGTCGAGGAACATTCATGACACCTTGCTGCCCGCGCAAGTCCGGCGCTTGATCCAGGGAAATCAGGCCCTCATCGGATTCAATTTTCCATCCCTGCGGCCGGAACAGATCGGGCCTTGCGTGCCCGAGTTGATGGACCTGATTGCACGAGGCAAAGTGAAACTGTTTGCGCCGAACTCGTTTCCGCTCGAAGAAGTGAAGCCGGCGTTTGAAGCTCTTTCCAGCCGGCGCACCATCGGCAAGGTCGTGTTGACGCCCTGAATGAGCGCATTCGCTACTACGCGAGAATGATCCTGGACCTCGGCTCGAACGCGATGCCGGCAAAGCTCACCACGCTCTGCTCGTCGATGTTCCATTGCTGGTAGCGCAGCAGCGTGCCTCGCGCTTCCGGAACGGCGCGCAGGAAGGTGTACAGAGGACTCGATCCGCACCATTTCAACTCGTCCTGGTTTTCCTGCACCTGCGCCCAAAAGGAATCGGCGTCTCCCGCATTGATCGAATCGATGCGGCGTCGGTCGTATCGCGCGACCTCGGACATCTCGCGTAAATCCGCCTCGGCGCTGAACTCATCGCCGTAGCGGCGTCCCATGTGCGCCATGTCGATGCCCAGCACCCAGCAAAGGTTGTCGCCATCGCGCGCCTGGATCTCGCCAAGAGCGCCGAGGAACCGCTTCACATCTTCCGATTCTTCCGGCTTGCCGCCCATGTAAATGCTGCGTGCGTACGTGCCGCATAAAATCGGCAGCACCTTCACCTCCGGCCCGTAAAGATGCTGCAGGAACGCCACCTGGAACTCGATCGAGTGTTCAAAGGCGTGGCAGTAGTCTTCCATTGCAATGGCGTTCGGAGCCTTGCGCTCCAACTCGTCGACCAAACCGCGTTCTGTGAGTGTCGAACCATAGGGAGTCTCGAACGCCTTGCGCGTCAATCCGAAGCGATCCGGCGCGCCATAATGCGAGGTGCCCAGGATGACAAAGGTCTTGTCTTTGTGCTGCGGCGAGAGCGCACGATAGGCTGCCTGGTAGGATTCCCAGCCTCCAAACGGACTGACGTGCGGGGCGGCAATGCCCAGCAGTCCGCGGCTCGGCTCGACGCGGTTGCCCGCTTCGTTGGTCATATATTGGCCGAAGACATCATGGAGTTCGCCAGCCGAACCGGGGTAGCCAGTACCGGCGTGCGCGGGCTTGCGGACCGGGGCATCCGCAAAAGCCTGATGCGCCTCGGCCTGGATTTTCGCGAATACCTCATCTTCGAGGAACCCGGCCTGGCTGAGCGTCTCGAGCAGGTGGTCGAGTAAGGGACCTGTATCGAGTTCGCCAGTGAGTTGGTACAGATGAGTCTTCACGTCAGCCGGGGAGTGCTCGCCGTCAAAAAACTCCAGGCAGGCCGCAAGAACGGGCGGAATGATCAGAGTCGCATCCGAGTATTGATATCCATCGCGGATCGCCAGACCGGGCCGTTCCGGCACGGGCGAGGGCATGAAGTCCAGGTTCATACGAAGCCTGGGAAGAAGGGCGGCCATGAGTACTACTGTACATTCCTTGCGCTTCTTTTCCATCGCGCAGCGATGAGAGTTGGTACTATACCAACAGGCAAGGATGCCCATTGACAAGCCACATACGGGCGATCTAGCCAAGAGATTGCTTTGCGAATGTATTCAAAGCGGATATGTTATCTACTCGAGGCACTTCAAAGAGGAGCTCTTAAACGACGGCTTGACGATTGGAGACATCCTGTTAGTGTGCAGGTCAGGGGCGATCTCAATGGCGCCGGAGCCTGACTCCAAGCGGGGAACCTGGAAATACCGGATCGAAGGACTTACGGCTGACCGGGAGACGGTTGCAGTCGTTTTCACCTTCGATCCGCAAAAGAGAGCAGTCTTCATCACGGCATTCAAGAGGAACCATGGCTAAGAATCACAAATGCTCGAACTGCGGCGCGAAGAGCGCTCCAATCCTCAGCAACTATCGATACACCGAAAGCGGACTGGGTAATGTCGTGCTTCAAAACGTGCACGTCGCAGGCTGCTCTTTATGCGGAGGCGAGGACGTTGTGATTCCGCATTTGGAGCGCATCCATCAAGCCATCGCCGGCGCGCTGATCGAGAGCCCCGCCCGCCTAACCGGGGCTGAATTGCGTTTTCTTCGAAAGCATCTGGGCAAGAGCGGAGAACAGCTTGCGAAATACTTGCACACGGACAAAACCAAAATCTCGAAATGGGAGCAAGGCGTGGATCCGATCGGACCATCAACGGACCGGCTTATCCGGATGCTCGTCGCAGCCCTGGATCCTGAGTTGGCGCCGCAGTCCGCTAGAATTGCCGAACATCTACGCGAGATCTCGGACAAGCCCCTCCAAACGGAATTGCATATTGACGCGGAAACTCTGCGCGCATCCTACTTGCCAGTTCGTGACGCCGCGTGACGAATCAGTTCCGCCTCAACCGGCTGCGGACCTTCCTCACCAGCTTTTCCGCCTCGTCCAGCTTTTTCAGGGTCGCCACGGGCAGGATAAACCGGTCGCTCTTCTCGATATCCTCGCTGATCTCCGCCGTCAGCTTCGCCAGCGCCCGGGCTTCTTCGACATTGCGCTCATGGTCCGCCTTGAGTATCTCGTCCTTCTGGGACTTCCCGCTCGGCAGCTTGATTTCATGTTCCCGCCCATGCGTATCCGGCAGGCCGCCGCCCGGTAGCTGAGCTTGCGCTGTAGAGGAGGAGACTGCCGTGACAGCAGCAGCCAGGCTGCGCAGAAGCAACGCCCGGCGCTTCACGGGTCTCACGTTCGCCCCACCAGTCTGCGAAATCCCAGCCACTGTTGCGACCAAAACCCCGCGCCATAGTCGCGGCCCGCGGTTTGGTCGCTGACGCCGGTCGGATAATATTTGGGGTCGAAGTTCGCGGTGCCGAACAACACATCCCACAACGAAAAGACCTGCGCGAAATTGCACCCGCGAGTCGGCCCGTCATGTCCGATCGACATCGCATGATGGATGCGGTGGAAATGCGGACTCACCAGCAAATACCGCCCAATGACGCCAAAGCCAACCCGCACGTTCGCGTGGGAGAACGATTCCACCGCGCCGCTGGCTAGCGTCACCGCGAGAAACTGCACTGGCGGAACCCCGATCGCCAAGCCCAGCACCGCGCGCCAAACGGCGGTGATCAACTGATCGAGCAGGTGTTCGCGGTCGTCGGTCCAAAAGGTCATTTGCCGCTGGCTGTGATGGAGACTGTGCAGCGCCCACCAGATCTCAAACCGGTGTTGGAGCCGGTGCCGCCAATAATCGGCAAAATCAAAAAACGCCAGGTACACCACTGCGCTCAACACTGGCGAGGCCTTCAGCGCGGGGACAAAGTCTTCGAGGTTCGGAGGAATCACGCCATTCATACGCAGGCTGCCGTTGATCCAGTCGAAGGCAGGCGTCAGAACGGCGAAGAAAAAGAATGGCAGAATGCCTAGCTTTGCAAGGGCCGTGTAGATAAAGTCTACGTGCGATTCGGTGCGTTCGGTCCAAACTTCCACCGGCGCCAGTTTTTCGAGGGGCCTGAAAATGGCCCACAGCAGCACCAGTTCGATTGCGCCAATCAGAAATAGCTCCGTGCCTTCATAGGCGCGTTCGTCCCAGTTCATGAAGCCCATCTGATACAGAGACGGCTGAACGAGCGCCTCGAAAACCCACGAATGCAGTTCAGTGAACCTCGCGGTGATCCAGTTCCACATGCCTTATTTCATTGTCGCGAAACAAAAGCCCTTCTGCTGCAATCCGGTCAGCAGCGGATCGAGCATCGGCCAATACGGATCCTTGCGGGAACGGATGCCCAGGTGCATCAGCAGGATGTCGCCATCGCGAATGGTTCGAAGCGATTTGGCAAGCAACGCGCGGTTCGAAAACTTCTCACTCGAAAGCTCGTCGCCGAGAAAGCCATTCGGGGTCCAGCCCACGTGCTTGAATCCGCAGGCGGCCGCGTACTCGAGCACTCGAGGCGTGGTCTTGCCGCCAGGCGCGCGCCAGAGCGGCGCAAATTTCACGCCCGTCATTCGCTCGAACGCCTGGCGCGGCTTTTCGATTTCCTCGCACACCTGCTTCTGCGTCATTGCTTCGCGGACCCCTTGCCCGCTCACATACGCCACCTTGCCGCCTTCGACGTCGGACCGGAAATACCAGTGCCGCCAGGTATGCGAACCAAAGACGTGCCCGTCCGCGGCGAACGATTTCCAGAATCCTGCCCATGCGGGATCGAGCGCATTGTCGCCGCGCCACGTCTTCTCATTCGCGACGAAAACGGTGGCCTTCACCTTGTGTTTGCGCAGAATCGCGGCGATCTCTTCCACCGGCTTCATGCTGCCAGTGTCGATTGTCAGATAAAGCGTGCCTTTGGCGCAGGCAGCCGGATCCGCCGCAGCCAGCAAGAAAAGGAAGCTAGCGGCGTGCAGCATGCGAGTAGAGATAGATGCCGTGCGGGGAACGCCCCACTGGAATCTGCTTGACGATCTGCTTGGACGCGATATCCACAATCGTCACTTTGCGAATCCAGCGCGAGGTCATCCACAGTTGCTTGCCATCGGCTGTGATGTCCATGCAATCCGGGCCGCCAGGCGCAGGGAGCTCATCCACAACGGTGAGGGTCTGCTGGTCGATCTTCGAAATCTTGTTCGACGCCCGGTTCGATACAAACACGTGGCGGCCATCGCCAGCGGGGATGAAGTTGTGTGCGCCCGGACCGGTGACGATCCGTTTGACGCGCTTCCGCGCGCGCCAGTCGATCACTTCCACAAAGTCCCGTCCCAGAATTCCGATCAACAGGTATTTATCGTCGGGAGTCATCCAAAGGCCCGCCGGTTGATCGCCAACCGGCATCTTCCATGCCACTTCCTGCGTCTTGAGATCGATGGCGGCCAGTTCGTCGGAATCCTGCAGCGTGGTGAAGACCATCGTGGAATTCTTGTCGAAGATGACGTGGCTTGGCCCCTTGGGCGTCGCGATGCGCTTCAGCAGTTTGAAATCCGTGCCCGAGTAAATGTCGCAACGATGCAGCCGGAGCGAGGCGGAGACGAAGTACTTCTTGTCCGGGCTAAACGCAATCTGGTACGGATCGCTGATGTTTTGCATTCGCCGCTTCACCTCGCCGGTCTCACGATCGAGAAACACCAGTTCGTTCGACAACGCGTTGGCGACAATCAAGTACTGATCGTCTGGCGTAGCCATGAGATGGTGGGGCTCTTTTCCGATGCGGAACGTCTTTTTAACGGTCTGGGAAGACGTATCGATCAGCGACACTGTCTCATCGCCGCTGTTCAACACAAATGCGATTTTGGAATCGAACGCGAACAGAGCGCTCGTCGCGAGCAGAAGAATGAGTGCGTACACTTTCCAAGCTAACATTTGGGAGGCGGGGCGGGGCAAGCTATAATACGAAAAGCAGGTTTCCCGCCTCGAATCTGTAGTTCCCGATGGAGTATTCGTTCCACCATGCTTGATCTGTTTCGAAATCGCGAGTCCGCGATGCGTACATTGTTGGTCGTGCTGCTCAGCCTCGTAGCGCTGTCCATGGTTATCACACTGGTTCCAGGCTTTGGCAGTCCTTCGATCAATTCGGACGACGATCAGGTCCTCGCCGTCATAGGCGACGACAAAGTAATGGCCCGCGACATCCGCAACCGCATTGACGATTTGGTTCGCGGCCAGCGGCTTCCTCCGCAGCTGATCAGCGCGTATGTGCCTCAGATGGTTGACAGCGCGATCGAAGAACGCTCCACCGCCCTGATGTCGAAAATGCTCGGCAACGAAGTCTCGGACGAAGAACTCGCGCGCGTCATCAAAGGTTCCCTTCCGAACCTGTTTGAAAATGGCGCCGTAGACAAAACCCGCTATCGCGACGCCGTCGCCAGCATGGGCCGCACCGTCCAGCAATTCGAAGAAGACCTCCGCAAGAACCAGTTGGGCCTGCGTCTGCGCGACATGGCAGAAGAATCGGCGATCGTGCCGCCGGCCGACGTCGAAAAAGAGTTCCAGCGCCGCAACGTCAAGTACAAGATCGAGTACGTCTCTTACAGCGCCGAAAAGCTGAAGCCCACCATCACGCCGAATGAGGCGGATGTCAAGGCCCTGTACGAAAACGGCAAGGCCGGCTACCCAATGCCCGAAAAGCGCAATCTGACAGTGCTGGTGGCGGACGAGACTCAGATCGCCACGCAGATCGAAACGCCAGAAGCCCTGTTGCGCGCCGCCTACGACCGGAACAAGAAGAGCTACGAGATCCCGGAGCGCATCCGCGCCCGCCACATCCTGGTCATGACCCAGGGCAAGCCTGAAGATCAGAAGGCCGCGCTGAAGAAGAAGACCGAAGATATCCTCAAGCAGATCAAGGGCGGCGCGGATTTCGCCGAACTGGCCAAGAAGAATTCCGAAGATACCACTTCAGCCGTCAAGGGCGGGGATCTCGACTGGTTCGGCCGCGGCCGCATGGTCGCCAACTTCGAGGCCGCCGCCTTCGCTCTCAAGCCCGGCCAGTTGAGCGATGTTGTCACCACCGAGTACGGTTATCACATCATCCAGGTGCAAGACAAAGAAGCCCCGAAGACCAAGCCGTTTGAAGAAGTGAAGGGCCAACTCACCGCTGAACTGAAAAAGGCGCAGGTGCAGGAGATGACCCAGAAGGCTATTGAAGACGCCCGCGCCGAAGCCCTGAAGAATCCGGCCGACATCGAAAACATCGGCGCCAAACACAAGCTGCAAATCTTCAAGCCCACCAATCTGGGCGTGAACAGTGAAATCCCCGGATTTGGACAGGCGCCCGATCTGGTCTCCACCGCCTTCAGCCAGAAGCAAGGCGCGGTGAGCCAGGTGATGCAGCCGCAGACCAACAAACTCGCGATCTTCGTCGTGACCGGAATCACTCCGGCGCGCCTTGCAACCTATGAGGAAGCTCGCGACCGCGTCAAAGACCAAGTGCAGCAGATGAAGGCGCAGGAACTCGCACAGTCGAAAGCCAAAGAGGCGGCGGCCAAGCTGCTCGCTCCGGGCGCGGACTGGAAGGCGATTGCGAAGAGCCTCGGCGCGGAAATCAAGACTTCGCAGGAATTCGGGCCCGATGGTTCCATCGATGGACTCGGCGGCGCCACCATGTTGGGCGACCTGCTCAACAAGCCGGTCGGTTCCGCTGCCGGACCCATCTCGATCATCGGCCAGTGGGCTGTGGCCCGCATCGTCGAACGCAAGGAACCGGATCCGGCGCAGCTCGCCAACGAGCGCATCCAGATTCAGTCGAACCTCAAGCAGAAGACCTCGCAGACCCGCTACAGCCTGATTCGCGATAGCATCCTGAACAAGCTGATCCAGGACGGCAAGGTCAAGAAGAATAAAAAGGCGATCGAGCGGCTGCTTGCGGCCTACTCGAGTTAACCACGCCGCGTGATCGCTTCTTTTTTCGAGTTCGTCTTCAAGACGCTCACAGACCCTGACCGGCTCATTCAGTTCCTGGCTACCGTCGTCACCGGCTGGTACGGGTATCTGATGTTGTTTGGCATCGTGTTCGCGGAAACCGGACTTTTGCTCGGTTTCTTTTTGCCCGGCGATTCGCTGCTTTTCACCATTGGAGTCGTCGCCGGGGCAGGTGGGCTCGATATCTACATCATTTGCGGCCTTCTGATCGTTGCTTCGATTCTAGGCGACCAGTCGGGCTATTTCATCGGCAACCGGACGGGGTCCAGCATCTTCAGCCGCAAGGATTCCGCGCTGTTCAAGCAGGATTACCTGCGCCAAACGCAGGCCTTCTACGACAAGCACGGCGGCAAGACCCTGATTTACGCGAAGTTCGTGCCGATCGTGCGGACGTTCGCGCCCTTCATGGCAGGGGTCGCTAAGATGCCGTACTTCCGGTTCCTGTCATTCAATATCTTCGGTGGGCTCGGCTGGGTGATTCTAATGACGGTGTCAGGCTACTTCCTCGGTCAGATCCCGATTGTTCGGCGGCATTTTGAGAAGATCGTGATTCTGATCGTGCTCGTGTCGGTGCTGCCGGTCATCCTGCAGGTGCTGCGCAACCGGAAACAACCGGCGCGCTAGCCGATGTTTATCCAGGCGGGGTCTGGAATCGAAAGCTTGCGGCAGATTCGCTTCGCTAGTAGATTCGGGATCTCGATGTGACGGGGAACGGCAAAGTATCGAGCTTCACCCAACCACGACAAGCTCTTGCTGCGCCGATGGAGGCATCGCGCGCAAGGAGTCTTCGCGGCGATGCTCCAACATCGACGCAATTGCTTCGCGCAGTCTCGCGAGACATTCCTCACGCGTCGCGCCTTGGCCGTTCGCGCCGGGAACTTCAGCACAGTAGGCGATAAACCAAGGCCCATCCTGCTCGACGATGGCAGTAAACTCGTTGCGCATACTTAGATAGTAGCCGTTGCGTTCGGTTTAAGCGCTAGGTCCCCATGCCGCATTCGGTGTGGATCGCCCGCACAGCCTTATCCAGTCCTTCGCGCCGAACCACGATCGCGATCGTGGATTCCGACGAACCCTGCGCAATCGCGATAATGTTCACGTTCTCGCGCGAAATCGCGCTGAAGATCCGGCCTGCCAGTCCCTGGGAGCCGCGCATCCCTTCGCCCACCACGGCGATCAATCCCACGTTCTCATCCGGCTCAATCGCCTTCGCATAACCGTGCGTCAATTCGAGCGCGAGGCCCTCTTCCAGGTGATCCATCGCCACACGCAACTCGTCCTGACGGACGACGAAGCAGAATGTCTGCCGGTAGCTCGAACTCGTAATCGCGAGGATTTCGACGTTCGCTCCGGCCAGGGCGCCCATCGCGCGCGCCATCAGCCGGGTTCCGCTCATACCCCCGGTCGCGGGCTCAATCGCGATCATCGCCACATTCTTGATCGAAGTTACCGCGCGAGGCCCGTGCGACTCTTCGTGAATCGCCGTCACGATCTTCGTGCCTGGCGCCTCGACATTGAAACTGTTCTTGCTCCACACCGGAATCTCGCGTTCCACGAGCGGCGCGAGCGTACGAGGATGCAGCACCTTGGCGCCGTTGTAGGCAAGCTCCGCAGCCTCGCCGTAGGTGACCTCCGGCAGCACCTTCGCATCCGGAACCAGCCGCGGATCCGCGCTCATGATGCCATCTACGTCGGTCCAGATCCATAGTTCCGCCGCATCCAAAGCCGCGGCGAGAATCGACGCTGAGAAGTCGGACCCGCCGCGCCCGAGCGTCGTGGGACGCCCATCCGCGGTCGATCCATTGAAACCCGTCACCACAGGCAACACACCGCTGCTGAGCAGCGGCCGCGCCACGCGTTCGCACCGCTCGCGTGTCAAATCCATCAGCGGCGTCGCATTGCCAAACACCGCATCCGTGGCGATCAAGTCGGCGCCGTTGACCGCAGCCGCCGGAATCCCCTGCGTTTCGAGGTAGTTCGCCAACATCAGCGAAGACAATCGCTCGCCGATCGCAATCGCCTCATCCACGGCGCGGGGCGGGCGTTCGCCCAGCATCAGCACACCGTTGGCGATCCGGTCGAACTCACCCAACAGTTCCGCGAGCCCCGGCGCAGCCATGGCTTGTTTGTCTTCCGGCAGCAACTCGCGCAACGCGGCTTCATGCCGCTCGCGCAAAGTCTTCAGATTCGCATCCAGATCCAAGCGATCGCCGGCTTCGGCCTTGCGCAGCGAGTCCAGCAACAGGTCGGTGATTTTCGACATCGCGGAAACCACGCATACGACGGGACGCTGCGCGCGTTGTTCTACGCAGATGCGGGCGGCGATCTTCATCCGTTCGGCGGACCCCATGCTGGTGCCGCCAAATTTCATCACGAGCAAATTCTTCAACTGCCGGCTTCCTTTCTCAACAACAACGACAAACCTGTTTCGAGCCTCGAAGCCGCGATCTCGAGAATCGCCTGCTCCACCTGTTCCATGTCGAGCCCGGACGTATCGAGGCGCTCCGCATCGGCGGCCTGCACCATCGGCGAATCTTCGCGCGTGGCGTCACGCAGGTCGCGCTCCTCGATCGCTTTCGCGATCTCATCCACGTCCGCTGCCAGACCCTTCGACTGCAGTTCCGCCGCGCGCCGTTCGGCGCGCACCATCGGATCGGCATCGAGATAGATCTTCACCTGTGCATCTGGAAACACCACTGTGCCGATGTCGCGGCCTTCCATCACGACGGATTCCGAAGCTGCAATGCGCCGCTGTTCGGCCACCATCGCGCGGCGCACGCCGGGAACCGCAGACACTTTCGACGCGCCCTCGGACACCTGTGGAGTGCGAATCGCCGCGGTCACATCCTCGCCATTCAACAGCACCTTCGAGCCCGCGCCAAACCGGATCCGCGATTCGCCAGCGAGCCCTTCGAGGCCAGGCGCATCCGCGAGATCCACCCCCGCACGCAACGCGGCAAGCGCGATCGAACGATACATCGCCCCGGTATCGATATAGACATATCCAAGCCGGGCCGCGACTCTGCGTGACAAGGTGCTCTTGCCGGCGCCAGCGGGACCATCGATGGCGACGACCACAGGTTTACTCATTTGTTAGGCTGAAGCTCCATTTTAACTTGGATATACTCGGCATATTGTGAAGTGGCTCTGGCTCGCAACCCTGGCGTTTGGCGACCTCTATGAAGACAAGGTGCGCCCGCTGCTCGCGTCGCGCTGCCTCGCCTGCCACGCCGAAGTCAAAGCGGGAGGCCTGCGCCTCGATAGCCGTGCGGCGATGCTCGCCGGAGGCAAATCCGGCCAGCCTGCAATCGTCCCCGGCAAGCCGGACGAAAGCCTGCTCGTCAAAGCCGTCGCTTTCACGCACGCCAAGCTGAAGATGCCACCTAGCGGGGGCAAGCTCGCGGACTCCGAAATCGCAGCCATCCGCGAGTGGGTGCAGCAAGGCGCCCCCGTCGCCAGCACGGCCAAAACGTTGTGGTCGCTGCAGCCTCTCGCGAAACCCGCCATCCCCGGCGTGGACGCCAACGTGCGCGCGATGCTGCGCGCGAAGGGCCTCGAACCCAATCCGCGCGCCGATCGCCACACGCTCGTCCGCCGCCTCTATTACGACCTCACCGGGCTGCCCGCGGATTTCGACGCCAATCCAGAGGAACCGGCCGACAAACTGGTGGACCGCCTGCTCGCCTCGCGCCAGTTCGGCGAACGCTGGGCGCGCCACTGGCTCGATGTCGCGCGCTTTGGCGAGGACGACTACTCGGGCACCGAACCCAAATTCTATCCAAACGCCTGGCGTTATCGCGACTGGGTAATCGAGGCCATGAACCGCGACATGCCTTACGATCTGTTTCTGCGCGCGCAAATCGCCGGCGATCTGCTCGAACCCCAACACGGTTTCACCAGGGCGAACTACCTCGGCGGGCTCGGCCTCTTCGGCCTCGGACCCTGGTATTACGGCATTTCACAGCCTCCGCAGGCTCGCGCTGATGAGCGGCACGATCGCGTCGACATGATCGGCCGCGGCATGCTGGGACTCACCATCGCCTGCGCCCGCTGCCACGATCACAAATACGATCCCATTTCCACGCAGGATTACTACGCGCTTGCGGGCGTATTCGCCAGTTCGGTTTACAAAGAGTATCCGCTCGCGGACCCCGCCAAGGTTGCAGAGTGGGACGAGCGTAAGAAGCGGGCGAAAGCTGCCGAAAAGGCGCTCGAGGTTTTCCTCGATCAGCAGACCGAGCAACTCGTCCAGATCTTTGCGCGCCAAACCGCGCGGTATCTGATGGCGACCCTGAAACCGGACCCGGATCTCGACGCCGAACTCGTCAAGCGCTTTGCCGAGTACCTGAAAAAGCGGGATCCGCAGCATCCCTTCCTTGACAAGTGGCACGACCTGGTCGAAGCGAAGGCGCCGGAAACCGAGTTGCGCGCCGCGGCGGAAGAGTTCGAGAAGACACTGCTCGCCGTGATGGCGGAAAAGAAGGCTCTCGACGATGAAAATCGCGAGAACGTGCAGAGGGCCAAGTTCGCGGCGGCCGCTTCAGACATCAAGCGCCGTCACATCGTGCTGCCCTTCGGCTATCAATCCGACGAGGATTTCAACCCCGGCGCCGACGTCCCTTCGAAATCGTTGCCGCGCGATCGTTTTCAGCTCTGGCATCGATTCTGCGACATGAAGAACGTCATGCTGCGCTTCAACGGCGACGCGCTCGATCGATTTCTCACGGGCGAATGGAAGAAGCACGCCGAAGCGTTGCGCGCCGAAAAGAAACAGCTCGAAGAACAGAACGGCCCACAATACCCCTTTCTGCACGGTATCGCCGAAGGCGACCCGTGGGACCTCAATCTCAACCTCCGGGGCAACCCCGAAGCGCTCGGCGAGGTCATCCCGCGACGCTTGCCTACTCCGTTGCTGGCGGGCCTCGGCCGCGGCGCCGATTCCCCTCTCTTGCTCAACCAGGGCAGCGGGCGTCTGCAACTCGCGGAGGCCGTTTCCACGCACCCGCTGGCTGCGCGAACCGCCGTCAACCGCATCTGGATGCACCTCTTCGGAGGCGGCCTGGTGCGCACTCCCAGCAACTTCGGGACGGCAGGCGACACGCCGGGCAACCCGCAATTGCTCGACTACCTGGCCGTGCAGTTCCGCGACTCCGGGTATTCCGTGAAAACGCTGATCCGCGAAATTGTTTTATCGGAAACGTATCAGGCGACCGCCGATGGCTCGGCTTCCAACGAAAGAACTGACGGCGAGAATCGATATTTCTGGCGCATGAACCGCCGCCGCCTCGACGCCGAAGCCTTTCGCGACGCCTTGCTCGCCGCTGCCGGCACGCTCGATGGCGCCAGCTACGGAGGCGAATCGAAACCGATCACCGACCCCGCGAACAGGCGCCGCACCATCTACGCCCGCACAGGCCGCTTCCGCCAGGATGAAACCATGTCGCTTTTCGACTTTCCAAGCGCTTCAGTCACTTGCGAACAGCGGGTTTCCACCAACGTACCGATGCAGAAGCTGTACTTTCTCAACAGCGAATTCGTCCAACAACAGGCGGAGGCGCTCGCAGCTCGCCTTCCGGCCTCCGCCTCGACGCCGGCGGAAAAGATCGCAGCGCTCTACCGGTTTGCACTGGGACGCATGCCTTCCGCCCGTGAACTCGCGCTCGCCCAGGACTTCATTTCCCAAGCCCCCGAGTCCCCCTGGAAAGGGCTGGCCCAGGTCCTTTTCAGTTCGAACGAGTTCGCTTTTATTGACTGACGCCACTCTAGCTGCGGTATACTGAGGGTCAGGTACGTTCCAGCCCGTTCCGGGCTCCGTTCCCCGTGGACAATATAGCCGTATGATGATTCTTTTGACGATAATTCACGTCCTGGTGTGCTTGTTCCTGATCGTTGTCGTGCTGCTCCAAAGCGGCAAAGCGGCGGACCTCGCCGGCGCCTTCGGGGGCATGGGTTCCCAGGCCACGTTCGGTCCGCGCGGCACCGCGACCCTGCTTTCAAAGCTGACCACGATCGCCGCAGCCTTGTTCATGATCACGTCACTTTCGCTATCGATCCTCGCCACCCGCGGGGCCGGTTCCGGAGCTAGCGTGACCGACAGGTTGAAGCCGGCGGCGAATGATGCCAAGAAGGCGGACAAGAAGGGTCCCAATGTGATCAAGGTCAAGGGTTCCGATGGCAAAGAGACGGAGATCCCACTACCTCAGGATCTGAATCAACTGCCTAGCAAACCGGTGCAAATTCCGGTTACGCCGCCCCCTGCGCCTAGCAAGTAACCGGCGGTTCGTTGTACCATAGAGTTTGCCCCACTGCGGAGGTGGCGGAATTGGCAGACGCACTAGCTTGAGGTGCTAGCGGGTAACACCGTGCAGGTTCAAGTCCTGTCCTCCGCACCATTTTTAAGAAAGGCGATTCAGCGCTCAGGTTGAATCGCCTTTCTTGATTTTACGCTCGTGCGGGAGTCGGGATGTGGTGACCGGTGCATCGAGAGTCACTCCTCGATCTCGAGCGCCCTGACCAAGTTGGCGAGGAGCAACGCACGCTTGTTCACGTCGGCTCAGGCATTCGAGCGCGGCTTTGAAGGGATAACGGAGACGCCCGTTATACTCGATGAGCTCCTTGGCGCACGCGAGCGGGCGATTGAAGAGCTTGTGGGCCAGATGTGCGAAGAACACCGCCGGCTCCTCATTTCCGTCAAGAAGGGAAAACCGGAGTGGGTCCTACTTGGCATCCCACACGTTGAAAACCTGCCTGCGGTTCGGTGGCGGCTTCAAAATCTGGCGGATGCTGCCGATCCAGCGCCGCGACGAGTTTGCCGGCATACAGGTCGGCGAAGCTGATGACTTGGATTTCAGCGAAACCAAACTGCGCCTCGACGGATCGTGACACGGAGAGAGTCTTCGGGTCATAGACGCACCCACGCAGGACCGGCGTCACCTCGATCTTGATCTGGACACCGTCCGCTTGCACGAATATCTTGCTTATGATGTTCTCCGGCTTCAGTCTCACGGAGATCACCCTTGACCCGCGAAGCCCTTCACGGATGCGCTTCTCCAGCAGCAGCATCGCGGCATCGATGTTGCCGAGCGATGTTGCCCTGTCCTCCACCGGCAAATAGGTGAGATCGAGATCCACCGACAAGCGCGGCATGTCACGTACAAAGAGGTTAATGGCCGTTCCGCCCTTTAGCGCAAAGCGTTTCTCGACGGCGACAAGCGGAATCGTACGGACGAGCAACGCGGCCTGTCGGCGGTATTGTTCAGACGCCGGCATCGAGGCTCTCCGGCACTGTAATGTTGTATTTCGTGTCGAGTTTGCCACCGCGCAAGAGCATGCGCTTGCCCTTGCCAAAGTCAATGCCCTCGCAATCGAGCTTCCGCAGCCACGCATGGTTATGTCGTTCCGCGAACCAGAAGAATAGGCGTTTCACTTTGACGCTCCGGCAGTGAGAGAGCAGCGATTGAAGGCGGCGCGGACTCAAGCTGTGAAGCCCTTCCAGGAGGACATCTGCCTGATGAAAGGTCTCGCGCTTCGGAACTTCGGCGAGCAATTCGAGGATGGCGCGTTCCGGCGTCGATAGGGTCAGTGGATATTTCCAGTGCCCCCACGGCTGCTGCGTAAGGCCGCTATCGTCTGGGGGCGGAGGCCCGGCATCCCCTTTCGTGAAGTACGCCGGGATGTCGCGGTTTCTGAAAAGCTTCCGCGTGATATGCAGAATGAGCTTCGTGTCCACGGGTACGCGCGACACCCACCCCGGCAGTCCCTCATTGGCGTAGAGATGCGCTTCGCGTGAACCGCCTGAGGAGACGTAATGGCTGAACCCTTGGAGTTCCAGCGCTGTTCTCGCGCCCGCTGCCACAGGAAGGCTCTGAAGTCCGCTGAGCGAGATGGTGAGTTGTTGCCACGGAACTGCTGACAGCGCATCCGGCAGAGGTGACCTGCCATAGACGCCCCGGGCAAGGGGAACCAGCCAGCCGTGCATGACATATTTGCGGCGGAGCTGGCGCGACACTCCTTGGCGTTCAAGCCAGGCGGAATCGACCACCAACCCCTCTGGGAGGGTTTGTTGAAGCCGGTTTAGCTTTCCCTGAGTTTGACTACCCATGGTTTAACAAAATACACCTTTATCAAACCAAAGAACAAGTTTAAGAGTTTCCTGGTTTGTAAACTCAGGGTAGACAAAAGTGTACATTGATAAACCACGGGGACGCGCGGTAGTAGAGGCGACGCCCTACTACCGCCCCCAGTCGGAAAGCTGCTGCAACACCAACTGCGCCGCCTTTTGCCCCGCGCTCTTCTTCGAATTCCCCTGCGCCCGGCTGACCCAATCCTTGCCTACGCGGACCTCCACCGTGAACATTTTGGCGTGCTCCGGCCCGTCCTCACTGAGAATCGAATACTTCGGTTGCGGTAGTTTCAGCGCCTGCGCGGTTTCCTGCAGCGCGCTCTTGTAGTCGGATGTCGCCATATCGCCGTCTTCCACCAGATCGGCGCCGGGGACGTGATCCTCGACAAACCGGCGTGCCGCCTCAATGCCGCCATCCAGATACACCGCCGCGATGATCGCCTCAATCGCGTCGGCCAGCAGCGCGCGCTTCTCGCGTCCGCCACTCATTTCTTCGCCACGCCCTAGAAGAAGATAGTCGCCCAGGTTGAGTTCCTGGGCGACTTCAAACAAGCGCGTGGCGCTCACCAGATGTGCTTTGAGTTTCGACAGGCGCCCTTCCGGATGCCCGGGGAACCGCTTGATCAGATACTCGCTGATGACGAATCCGAGAATCGAGTCGCCCAGAAACTCCAATTGTTCATTGTCGTTCTGGCCTTGCCCGGGCGGGTTCTTCTCATAGATACGCGACTTGTGCGTGAGAGCGCGCAGAAATAGGCCCCGGTTCGTAAACCGGTAACCAATCTCCTTTTCAAGCTCTTCCAATTCCGCCGCCAGCGGCTGCTCCTGCATTAAACCCCCGGGGTTCCCCTGTAGTCGCAATACCAGCAACTATTGTTTCACAACAACGTCGGCCGGCTCGAAACCTTACTTCTTCGCAGCGGCAGCGGCCTTCGACGTGGCGGCCTTCACCTTTTCCTGCCCGGCCACCTGCTTCACCTGCGCGTTGTCGCTCGAGGCAATGGCCTTGTCCAACACGGCAATCGCTTCGTCGTACTTCTGCGCCTGATTGTAGGCCATCCCCAAGCGGATCATCGTCGTCGGATCCGGGGTCGCGGCGCTGTCAATCGCCAGCTTGTATTCCGCAATCGAGGCGTCGTACTTCTTGCGAACCAGCGCGGCCGCGCCAAGGGCCTCGTGCGCCTGGGAGGCGAGGTCTTTCGCACGTGCGGTCCACTGCTCGTCGGTCAACATGCTATTCGCCTTCTTGGCGTTCGGCGCGAGCGTGATGACTTTCTTCGCGTAGCCTTCGGCTCGCGTCAGCTTCTCTTCTTTGTCCAGATCGAATTCGCGCGTCTTTTCCGCAATCACCTTGGCCAGCATCGACAGGCCCGCGAGGTTGTTCGGATCGGCCTCGATCGTGCGTTCGCAATAGATGATCGTCTGTTCGGCATCCCCCTTCATGCGGGCGGTCTCGGACGCCATCTCGAGCACGACCACCTTGAATTCGGTGTCGGCGAACTTGGTCAGCAAAGCTTCGATCGCCGCGATACGGCCATCCGCATCCGTGGCGTTCTGAATCGCCATCAGAGCGTCGACTTCCTTCTGCGATTTCGGCTTCTGGGCGAAGCCCGCACCGGCGGCCGCCAGTAGCAACACGATCCCGCCCGTTATACCGGCGGTCATTCTCTTGGTCATGGAAATCCTTCCCTTATCTCAACTATTGTTTCTTCGCTGAGGCTTCTTGCAAGCCTTTCTCCGCCGCTAGCCGCGCCCGCTCTGGAGCGCCTTCCACGGCCAACGCTGCTTTATATCGTTCTAAGGCCGGGTCGATCTCGTTCACCGAGAACAGCATGCGGCCCAAATAAACCAAGGACCAGGCCTTGATCTCGGCGTCCGGACTCAATTCCAAAGTCTTCTCAAAGAGCTTTTCCGACATCTCGAACTCCCGGCTCAGCGCCGCAATGCGGGCGAGCCCAAAGTACGATTTGGCGTGCACCGTGCGGGAATCCGATTCCTGCAGCGCGAGAGTGAACTTCTCTTTCGCCTTCGGGTACTGTTTCTGATTGTACAAATCCTCGGCGTCTTCGAGCGTCTTCAATGCCCCGGAGAGAACGGGCTTCTTCACTTCTGTCGTCACGCGGAAGGTCTTGGCCGCCTTCGCCTCGACCCACTGCACATCCATCAGCCGTTTGTCTTCACGCCGCAGGTCGATGGCTTGGATCATATCCGGGTAGTACAGGCGCATCGCCTTTTCCTGCGTTTCGTACTTTGGGATGTGCTCGTAAAAGTATGGCGTGAGGATGAAGCCTTCGCGAAACGCCTGATCTACGGTCTGCTGTTTGACATCGGCGGAACCGGTCATCAACCGCGCATCGACCGCGCGCACGAGACACGCAGTCGTCAGCAGGTAAAAGTCCTCTTTATAGAAGGCGTCGAGCGCCGGAGCGGGCTGCGCAAACTGCAGCAGGCCGTTCTTTTCTTTCACCTGTTTCGCGTACTTGAGGGATAGCGGATCGAGCAGGTAATACAAATACGCACGCCGGATGTCGGCGATCTGCGGCTCGGGGGTCGGCGTCACCACCACGAAATACTCGTCTGCGAAACTGCGTGTGTGCACCTGGTTCGGAGGCGCCATCAGTTCCACGAACACCTGAAACTTGCGCCCCGTGTAGCCGCTGGTCGGATTGCGCAGAAACGAATTCACCCTCAGAATCTCGCGTGAGACCGGCTCGTGGAAACTCTTGGCGATCACCTCTTCGTAGGCGGGTTCCACTTTGGCCCAAACTTTTTCGAGAGCAGCTTCTTCCCAGAACTTCGCGAGGAGCGGAATAAAGCCCTCGAGCAACACCGCATCGGGGGGCGGCTCTTTCATGGTCTTGGACAGATGAAACAGCGGTGGACCCTCGAGCGTCAACCCCAGCGAAATGTAGTTGCCGAGCGTCACATTCGGATGATCCTGGTAATACTTGCGGATTTCCGCGAGCACCGGCGGATTCTTCTTGGCGATGTACTCGCGCACCTGCGCCCGGATCGGATGATTGTTCGGCGATGAGGCCTCGGCGTCGAACCCCGCGGCATTAATGGCGGTCATTACGAGGAAGAGCGATGGATTGCCATCCAACTGGCCGCGTTCCTGGGCCATGCCGGCCAGACTGCTGAAGAGTAGTAACGGAAGGAGCAAAAACTTCACTGGAGGTTCTTTCTTAGTGTACCCATTCGGCTGTTTTACCGGACGGCGCTGCCTTGCCGCCGGTTTCGGGACGCGCTCGATGTGATATAAACTCGCTGCTATGGATGTTTGGAAAACCGCCCGGCTCTGGGCCGTCTGTTGCGGCGTCACGATGTCCGCAGCCTTCGCGCAGCATGGCAGCTCCAATACGGTGAACCCATACACTACGCCAGAGCATGCGGCAAGCGGCGCGGCACTCTTCCGAAAGCAATGCGCGGGCTGCCATGGGCTCGAAGGCGCTGGGGCCGGCGCCGGTCCCGCACTCAATTCCGGGCGCTTTCAGCGCGGCGGCAGCGACGAGGCTCTGTTTCAGACGATTTCAAAAGGCGTGGCGGGAACCACGATGCCGGCGTTCGCCTTTACCGGCCTCCAAACCTGGCAGCTTGTCACCCATCTGCGGACTTTGTCGGCTGCCAAGAACCTCGCCGTCAGTGGCGACCGCGCGAGTGGCGAGGTCTTGTTCAACGCACGCTGCCGCGGATGCCACCGCGCTGGAACAGAAGGCGGATTCGGCGGTCCCAGCCTCGCGGGCATCGGCGCGAGGCAATCTCTCGCGGACCTTCGCCAGTCCATCCTGGAACCGGACAGCCAGGTTTCGCCCGAATACTGGACCGTCCAAATCCAAACCGCCGGCGGCGCGCAACGCACCGGAACGCGTCTCAATGAAGACACCGGATCGATTCAGATTCGCGACAAGCAAGGCCGTTTGCAATCGATCCTCAAATCCGAAATCTCGCGCATGGAACTCATCCGCACCTCGCCGATGCCATCGTTCAACGGCAAACTGACGGCGCGCGAGATCGACGATATCCTTGCCTTCGTCGTGAGCCTGCCCGGAGAAGAGCAATGATCATCACCGCTGTGGCAATTGCAGCCGCGCTCATCGCGCAAGTCACGCCGGAACGCCTTGGCAACCCCGAACCGCAAAACTGGCTCACTTACAACGGCAGCTACACAAGCACGCACTACAGCACTCTCGCGGAGCTCACCCCAGCGAACGTCAAGAACCTGGAATTGAAGTGGGTCTGGCAATCGAATACCGTGGACCGCATGCAAGCCACGCCACTCGTCGTCGACGGCGTGATGTACCTCACCGATCCGCCGAGCGACATCGTCGCCATCGACACCCGCACCGGCCGCGTATTCTGGCGCTATCATCACAACCTGCCGGCGGGCGTGGCGCCCTGCTGCGGCCGTGTCAATCGTGGACTCGCCATTCTCGGCAACACACTCTACATGGGGACCCTCGACGCCAAACTCCTCGCGATCGATGCGAGCACTGGCCGCAAACGCTGGGAGGTCACGGTCGCCGACTATCGGAACGGCTACTCGCTGACCGCCGCGCCGCTCGTCGTCAAGGACAAAGTCCTCATCGGACCCGCTGGCGGCGAACTTGGCATTCGCGGCTTCGTCGCCGCCTATGATGCGCAAACCGGCCGCGAGGTCTGGCGCTTCAAGACCATTCCCGAAGCGGGTGAACCCGGCCATGAGACGTGGAAAGGCGAATCCTGGCGCCACGGCGGAGGCTCGATCTGGCTCACCGGATCGTACGATGCAGCGCTCAACCTCACCTACTGGGGAACCGGTAACCCCGGCCCGGACTGGAACCCCGCGCTGCGCCCCGGCGACAATCTCTATACGGATAGCGTCGTCGCGCTCGACGCCGACACCGGCAAGCTGAAGTGGCATTTCCAATTCACCCCGAACGACGGCTGGGATTTCGATTCCGTGCAAATCCCCGTGCTCGCGGACCTCACGTGGAAGGGCAAGCCTCGCAAGACGATGCTGTGGGGCAATCGCAACGGTTTCTTTTACGTACTGGATCGAGCCAATGGGGAGTTCCTGCTTGGCGAGCCCTTCGTCAAACAGACGTGGGCCAAGGGGCTCGACGAACGCGGCCGCCCCATGAAGGTGGCAGGCAAGAACCCGAGCGCGCAAGGCACACTCGTCTACCCGGGCGTGCAAGGCGGAACCAACTGGTACGCGCCGTCATTCAGCCCGCTTACCCAACTCTACTATCTCGCGGCATGGGACGATTACCCGGGCGTTTATTACACCTGGGGTCAGGAATTCGAACCCGGCAAATGGTTCGCCGGAGGCAGTGTTCGCGCGGATCTGCCCGCCATCGGCCGCCGCGAAATCCGGACCTGGGGACCCGAGGCCGGCTACGGCGCCATTCGCGCCATCGATCCCGCAACGGGCAAGCGCGTGTGGGAACATCGCATGACCGACGTCAGCGACAGCGGCCTGCTCACCACCGCAACCAACCTGCTGTTCTCGGGCAATCGCGAAGGCCACTTCTTCGTCCTCGACGCCCGTGACGGCACGGTCCTGTGGACCCGCTATCTCGGAGGGCAAATCACGGCTTCGCCCATCACTTGGTCCTCGCCGGCTGATGGACGGCAATATGTGACCGTAACCAGCGGTCACGCGGTTTTCACCTTCGGCCTGCCGTAGGCGAAGAAAACCGGGAACTTTGTCACCTTCGACCTTCGCATTTCGCTACTGCAAACAGACACACTCTCTCGTGTCCAAAGGAATTGCATGTCGAAACCCAAGTCCGCCACGGCCACGCTTCTGATTTTGGCGCTTGCCGCCTGCGGTATTCCCGACCTCAAACCATTCGGCGACGCCACCGCGGAAATGGCGAGCGTTCTCGGCGCCGCCTACTCCAAAACACAATCCGCCCTGCACCTTGCCGCGGCCACCTCGCGAAAAACGCAAGCGTTCACGGATGCAAGCCAGACCCTCGACAAAAACTGGGCGCTGACGCACAAGGCGATCGCGGCTCTCGTAGATTATTCCGATTCCCTTGCCGCACTCGCTGAAGCGGGCAAGAAAGGACAAGAAACGGTTGCCCGCCTTACCGGCGCCGTGAGCAATCTTGCCTCCTCCGTCGGAGCGCTGCCGCTCGCTCCTGCCGCAATGGAAATCGTCAAACTGGTCGGCGGCAAGATCATCGAACTCAAGGCGGAAAAGGACATCCGCAAAGCCGTGGTTCATGCCACGGAAGCGGTAAATCTGCTGGCGCCGATTCTACGGCAGAACTTCATCGATCTCGCCGCCACTCATGATGCCGCAGTAGACGCGTGGCGCGCCAACGTCCTCGTGGATACTTCGGCTGTGATCAATTATCACGAGTCTCTGGTCGCGGAAGAGCAACGTCTGCAATATCTGCTGACGCTCATCCTGCAATATCAATCGGCGCCGGACCGGCTTCGTTACAAAGCGGCCCTGGCGCGCGCCGGCGGAAGACCGGAACGTGCAACACAAATCGAGAATTCGATCCCCGAAGAAATGCGCGACAACCTGATTGCCCTCAAGGCTTCCGACACTACGCTCGCCGCATTGGACCCGGCCTCGTCATCCGCCCCGGCAACTGTGGAAGCGAGGCAACGGCAACTCATGGAACTCATCAACGCCCAGCGCAAAGAGATCGCCGTGGTGGAACCCAAATTCCAGGCGGCGGCTGCCGAACGGGCGCGAGTGGAAGAGGCACAACAAAACGGCGACGCAATCCTCAACAAAGCAGCGGACGCGATCGATGCCTGGCAAAGCGCACACAAAAGCCTGCGCGCGACTGTCGACAAGCAACAAAGCAGACCTTCGATTGCACAACTGGTATCGATCCTCAAAGAAATCGCAGCGTTGACGAAGTAAACAAGGAAACTCATCACCATGATTCCCAACATTGATTTCGACGATCTCATCACAACCAAAGATTGGGCAGATGCATTGCAATCCATTCTGACCGCTGCCTCCGCCGCGACGGCTGCCGCCAACTCGACGGATCGCAGCGCCTTGCGCGGACTTTTGCTGACATTCATCAAGAACTCACCGCCTAAAGTGGAACTCCTCGACGTCATTGCTCGAGAAGCGATCGAGGACCTCGCATTGGCCGACATCTCGCAGAGTCTTCAGCGCATTGCCTCTCGCAACGCGGAACTCGAACAGGCCACCAAAATGATCGCGGGCGTTACTGCGGAAGCACAGAAAGACGCGCGCACCCTACAACTCGAGAGCACGCTCAGCGCACTAGCCAAGGCCCAAACTGCGATCGATGCGTTGCGCGCCATCGAAACCAGCGGCCCGCTCAACGCCAAATTGAGCTCCGTCGCCGACGCAATCGCCGCAGTGAACGCGTTGGTCCCAAAGAAGTAATCCAATTACAATGGGGGGACACTTGGCTCGTCCCCCTTGCTGAACCCTTTACTGCATCGGCGATTCTTCTTCGCCCTATCTATTCTCTGGCTCGCGCTTCTGTTGCCCGGCCTCGCTGCGCGCTATTCCTTCGGTTGGGACTCGTCGCAATTCGATCGCGGGGCAGTCAACGGATTTGACATCGTTCGCCACCAGCCGCATCCGCCGGGCTACCCGCTCTGGGTACTCGCCATTCGCGGCATCCTGCCATTGGCCGGAGGCAATCCGAACCGCGCGCAGGTCGTGCTCGCACTGTTATTCACCATCGCGGGGCTTTGGTTCTTTCGCAAACTCGCCCAAAACTTTCTCGATGGCCATGCGACAACCGCTGCAGCCGCAACGACGCTGCTCGCATTCTCGCCGCTCACCTGCCTGTACGCGAGTTCGTCGCAAGTCTATGCAGTGGACTTCTTCGTTTCCTGTTTCGGAGGCTGGCTAGCCTACGAACTCTGGTGCGGCCGTGGCGCAGGTTCGCTCATCTGGGCCCTGCCCGTGATTGCGATTGCAGCGGGATTCCGCCCCAGCGGCGCTACGTTTCTCATGCCGTTGCTGGCCGCCGCCATGCTGCGTTCCGGGGCGCTCAAAACGCGTCCGCTGCAGTCCGTTGGCGCAGTCGCCGCTGCCGCGCTCTGCTGGCTCGCCTGGTTGACGCCTACCGCATTCTCGGTAGGAGGCTTCAACAAACTCGCCGAACTCAACCGCGTGCAGGCGGCAACGAGTTTCGCCAAAACCTCCATCTTTTATGGGGCTCCCGCACTGACGCACGTGCATATGATCGGAGAGGCCACCATCTACCTCGGGTTTGCCATCGCCGCTTTTCTGCCGCTCCTGCCCGGCTATCTCATGCGCCCGTCGAAGCCGCGGCATCCGCTCTTCTTCGCCATCTGGATGGCCCCAAACCTTGGCGTTCTGTACCTGCTGCATTGCAGCCAGCCCGGTTATCTGATGGCGTCGCTGCCGCCTCTCGCGCTGTTGCTGGCGTCGTTGACTCGCGAGAAGCTCCAAAGCGCGCGCTGGATCGCAGCGGCAGTAGCAGCCGCGCTCCTCGTGACCTATCTGCCTTACGAACGCTTCCGCGACATGAACGCGCACACTGTGCCATTCCTGTTTCTGCGCGCCACGCCGCGAATCTCACGTCTTGTCGAAGCCTCACAGCGCGACATCCAAATCGCAATCGGCCAAATGCCCGGACCCAACAAACTGGTGTACGGTGCGTTTCAACGGTTCGAAGCCCCCAACATCCGCAGCGTTACCTTCGACTTTCCCGGCGTGGAATGGCGCGATGATAGCAGGGCGCCCGTGCCTGAAAACATCCAATCCGTTGCCTGGCTGTTCGCCGGCACAGAAATCCCAAGTCACCTCCGCGAGCGGTTTCCACAGTTGCAAAACACCGCGGGCAACCAGCTATACTCGTTCTGGACCGTCGAGCCCGCCGGCCAGACGGCACTACTAGAAGCGCTTCGAAAGAGCCCCTGATCGAATCCATGCGGACCCTCATTGTCGTGCCTACCTACAACGAGCGCGACAACCTGCATGAACTCGTGGCCAAAGTATTCGAACACGCAGGCGACGCGCACCTGCTCATTGTCGACGACAACTCTCCGGACGGCACCGGCAAGTTCGCCGACTCTCTCGCCAGCGCCGCGGATTACGCCGGCCGCGTCTTCGTCCTCCACCGCGACCGCAAGGCTGGACTCGGCCCTGCCTACATCGCAGGCTTCGCCTACGCTTTGGCTCGTGACTACGAACAGATCCTGCAAATGGACGGCGATCTCTCGCACGACCCCACCTACATCCCGGTATTGCGGGAACGTTGCGGAACCGGCTGCGATCTCGTGCTCGGGTCCCGCTACCTCAACAACGGCATCAGTGTCGTGAACTGGGACATGAAGCGCCTTATGCTCAGCCGCGCCGCCTGCCGGTACGCGCAATTCGTGCTGCGGTTTCCCTTCACCGATCCGACGGGAGGCTTCAAATGCTGGCGGCGAGCCACACTGGAAAGCATAGGCCTGGACAGCGTCTTTTCAAACGGCTACCTGTTTCAAATCGAAATGACGTACAAGGCCTTTAGCAAAGGCTTCCGCATCGAAGAAACTCCAATCATCTTCTTCGAACGCAAGCTGGGCAGGTCGAAGATGAATTGGCGCATCATCCGCGAGGCAATGTTCGGCGTCGTGCGTCTCCGCATGCGCCAGTAGTCAGAACGAAATCTTCACCGCAAACTGCATCACGCGGCCGTCAGCCGCGGCGCTAACCGCGCCGAACAGAGGTGTCCCGATCGAGTTGCCTGGATTCGAGAATCGCGCCTGATTCAGCAGATTGAACGCTTCGGCGCGGAATTGCACCTGGCTGCGTTCGCGAATTGGAAAATTCTTGAACAGCGAAAGATCGGTGCTCGTGAATCCCGGCCCTGTCACGGTTCCGCGTCCTGCATTGCCCAATTGGCCGGCGTTCGCCGCGAGCGTCAGCCTCGCAAAGCAACTGGTGTTGAACCAGCTTGCCGGAATGCGAAGGCCGCCGGAGTTCGCGTCGCAGACTGCGTTGGGGCGGTTCGTCAACGACGTGAGCGAAACATTGTTCGCCTCGATCACGGTGAACGGAAAGCCCGTCTGCGCCTGCACGATGCCGTTCATCTGCCAGCCGCCCAGAACCATCCGCGTGGCGAGATTCGAGGTCTTCAGCCGGGGAAACTCATAGCCGAAGCTCAGCACAAAGCGATGCCGCACATCGAACAGCGCGTTGCCTTTCTCTCGCGTCAGGGCAGAGTCAATCGACGATTGGTCGCCAATCGTCACCGGCAGGATGGGCCGCGACTCGCCGCCGATGTTCAAGCCCGACACGTGATCGATCGCGTGGCTCCACGTATACGAAATCAGCATATTCAGGCCGTGCGTGGGCCGCATGCGCAGACTCGATTGCAACGCGTGATACCAGCTCTTCGCTTCTGAGAACGTGGGCCGGACTAGCGCGAACTTCGGGTACTTTCGTGGGCCGATCGCTGGCGCCGGCGACAGGATCGGAGCTGTTGGATTCACCTCAATGAAGATCGGCAGGTTGCTGCCCGTCGACCCAACATAGCCGGCCTCGAAGCCGAACAAGTCGCCGATCTGGCGTTGTACGGAGACATTGAAGTGCTGCACCACCGGCGTGCGGAACTCCGGTCCCCAACCGATGAAGGTCAGGTTCGCCGGAAATGCCGCGCCGGCCGCTGCGCCTTGCAGGGGATTCGCAAAGCGCGAACCGGTGATCGCCAGCGGAAAGTTCACTTCCGTGAGCGGTTGAAACGGAGGCGCGAGCGTGCCGTTTTGAAAGAAGTCGCCCTGCCCTGGGATTGTGTCGTAGAACAGCCCCCAAGCGGCGCGAATGGAGGTGCGTCCCTTGCCTGTGGGATCCCAAACCGCGGCCAGACGAGGCGCAATGTTGTTGCGATCCGTTTTATAGGTACCGCGAGGCAATCCATTGTCGCCCGGATACACGAGCCCCTTCGGCGCGTCGGGGAACCTGGTGGACTGCACCTCGGGATTGAACGCCGCAAGGTGATCGTTCTTTTCAACGAACGGCTCGTTGACCTCCCAGCGCACGCCGTAGCTCAACAGCAGGCGGGGATTGATGCGGAATGCATCCTGCGCGTAGATCGAATACGTCAGCGACGAACCGTCGAGCAGCGGATCGCCGGTCGCCTGTCGGAACTGAATCGGATACCCGAGCAGGAAGTCCGCCGCGGCGCTGCCGGTGTACTGCCCGCTGAACGTGAAGTCGCCATTGGGGCGGTTGATGTAGACGACATTGATCTGATCGCGCCTGAACTCGCCGCCAAACTTCATCGAATGCCGGCCCTGGATCAACGTCAGGTCGTCGGAAAAGCTGACGACGTTGTTCACCCGGCTGGCAAAAGGCTGCTGCGCGTCGCCGGTGGTGAAGAAGCCGCTCACCGTAACGAATGGCAAGCCGGCCGCCGTCTTGTTCGACTGCGCGTACTGATAGCCGAGCGAAGCAATATCGAGTCCGCTCGTCACGGTAGGCTTCGCGTCGATGCGGTTCACTCCGCCGCGAACCACGTTGATCAGCGTGGGGCTGATTACCCAGGTGTCTGAAGCCATCACGTCCTGCACTCGGGCGATTGCGCGGTTGCCCGCAGGCGAAAAGTTCGAGCCACCGAGCGGATCGAATGCATTCGTATGCCCGTACATATAACGGCCGAAAATCGAATGCTTTTCGTTGACACGATAGTCAGTGCGGCCGCCAAATTGATGCCGTTGATCTTCGACCGACGGAGCGCGCGTGATGCGATTACCCGCGGTGTTCGGCAGCGGAATGTAGTCGCTCAGGATCTTCGCGGCAATCGGGCTAATGCGCGCGGTGGGAATGACGTTGCCCGCAAACGCCGCATTGCCATTGAGAGGATCGCGCCAAGCAGCGCCGCCCGAGAAGTCGCCGCCGCGTTGCGCCTGCGACAGAACAACCTGAGTGGCCGTCGAACCCTGGGTGTTGAGAAACCCTTCGTAGTAGCCGAAGAAGAACAGCCTGTTTTTGACAACTGGTCCGCCCAGCGCGCCGCCGAACTGATGTTGCTTCAATTCCGGCTTCGCCGCGGCAAAAAAGTTTCGCGCCTGAAACGTGTCGTCGCGATTGAATTCCCAAGCTGCGCCATGAAACTCGTTGGTCCCCGACTTGGTCGCTACGTTCACTACCGACCCGGCGTTGCGCCCATATTCCGCTTCATAGGAGTGCGTGAGGATCTTGAATTCCTGAATCGCATCCGGCGGAGGCCGCATTACGAAACCGGTATTGAACGAGTCGTTATTCGCCGCGCCGTCCAGTTGAAAGTTGTTCGACTGGTTGCGCATGCCGTTCACGTTGAAACTGCCTGTCACGTTGCCGAAGCCGCCAACCGTGGCGTTGCCGTTCAGTCCGCCGAGTGCGGGCGGAGGCGCCACAACGCCAGGCAGCAGCGTTCCCAATTGCGCGAAATTGCGGCCGTTCAGCGGGAGGTCAACCACCTTCTCGCGGTCGACCACGATGCCTAAAGTGGCGTTGCGGGTCTCAACCAGGGGCGCGGCTTCGCTGGCCGTCACCTGATCGGACACTTGCCCGACTTGCAGCGTAAAGTCTACCCGCGAAGTTCCGCTGACGGCGACTTCCACGCCGCTTTTGATTTGAGTCGTGAATCCGGCGATCGTGGCCTTCACTCGATATTTTCCGGGGTTGACGAGGGGGACCGTGTAAAAGCCATCGCCGGCGGTCTGAACCGTGCGGCTCTGATTGGTTCCCTCGTTGAGGATCTCGATGCTGACATTTGGAATGACGGCGCCGGTCGCATCGAGGACCTGACCGGACACCTGGCCGGTCGATTGCGCAAACAACGTCACCGAGGAAGACAGGAGAATAACTACGATCCAGTTACGAACGAGACTCATGAAGTCACTCCTTCGGATTCGATTCGTTCAGTGTAGGAACATTGCCGCATTTAAGTCAATTTGCTTTGCTTTGCGTAGGCTGCGTGAAAAACCAATCTCGCCTCACCGCGCGCCCATATGCTCTGCCGCGGCGCGAATTGCCCCACCTTTTTTGAAGCGAACAAATCAGCTCCGCTCTACGTCTGTGCTCATATAGGCAAGCGGCGGGTAAGCAATTATTGACGCTCTTGCCCCCATTCGCCATACTGAATTCTGAGGAAAATGCGCAACTTGAACGCTCGCTTCGCCATATTCGCAATAGTCGCGGGGGCCGCCGCGGCCGTAGCAGCCGAGACCCCGACCTTCACCAAAGACGTCGCCCCCATCCTCGACAGGAACTGCGTCACCTGCCACCGTGCCGGCGAGATCGGCCCAATGTCGCTTATCACCTACGAAGAGACGCGTCCGTGGGCCAAGGCGATCAAGGCCTCAGTCGCCATCGGAAAAATGCCGCCCTGGCACGCCACCGAGGCGCACGGGACCTTCTCGAACGATCGCCGCCTGACGGACAAGGATAAAGAAACGCTGATCGCCTGGGTCGACCACGGAGCGCCCAAGGGAAACGCCAAGGACCGCCCGCCGGTCCCTGCGTTCGCTGAAGGTTGGGAAATCGGCAAGCCCGACCTTATCCTGGCCATGTCGAAGCCCTTCGCCGTGCCGGCCACGGGCACAATCCACTATCAATACGTTCGGATCCCGACCAACTTCACCGAAGACAAGTGGGTCAAGGCAATCGAAGTCCGCCCCGGTGTACGCAGCGTGGTCCATCACATCCTCGTTTTCGCCAAAGAGTCCGAAGGTAAGACGGTCCCTCCCCCGTTCCTCACGGTTGTCCCCAAGATGCCTGGACCGAAACCGGGCGCGGAGGAAAAGGGTCCTGGAGTGCTGATCGCCACCAACGCGCCGGGCACGAATGCGATGACGTTTCCCGAGGGAACCGCGATCCGAATCAAGGCGGGTTCGCAACTCACTTTCCAGATCCACTACACCGCCAACGGCAAGCCCGTCGAGGACACATCGAGCGTCGGTCTCATCTTCGCGAAGGAGCCTCCGCAACAGGAAATGCGCACAGGCGCGTTCATGAACCCGACGTTTACTTTGCCTGCGGGCGAGCCGAACCAAGCGGTGGATTCCGCGATCGAGTTCACCGAGGACAGCCACGTATACGCGATCTTTCCGCACACCCATGTGCGCGGCAAGGACTGGTCGTACCAAGTCGTTTATCCGGATGGACGCAAGCAGCAGGTTCTCACGGTGCCTCATTACGATTTCAACTGGCAGACATACTATACGTTTGTGAAGCCGCTCGCGCTGCCCAAGGGTTCGCGGATCGAGGCGGTGGCGCACTACGACAATTCCGCCAACAATCCCGCCAATCCCGACCCGAAGGTCGCCGTGCGCTGGGGAGAGCAGACCTGGCAGGAAATGCAGTACACGGGGCTGACGTACACGGTGGATGAGAAGTCCAAGGGCGGCGTGTCCGCGGGCGGCGGCCAGAACGACTAATTGCCCGCACTAGGGGGAAACAATCGAAGACCCTTGAATGGAGATCCAGGGTCACGCGGCCTCGTTCCTTTCATATCTAAGTTTTGCTGCTCACCCCTCGAGAAGAAGCGACGGGTGAGCGACCGACTTGCCGCTCCCTGGTGGCGAAGATGGTATCATCGGGCCAGTTGGCGATGCTGCGATGCAGGCATCGTGTCTGGCGTGCGAGAGGAACCTCCTGTTCCCTTATCCTGAAGTCTTCCTCCCCTAAATCAACAAATGCAGAAACGAGGCGTGTGGCATGGCCCACATTATTCTACTCGGCGATTCGATTTTTGACAATTCGAAGTATGTGCAAACTGGACCAGATGTGTCGGCTCAGTTGCAAGAGATGCTCCCAGCGGGCTGGAAGGTTGGTCTACGGGCCGTGGACGGAGCGGTTGCCAACGAAGTAGCTGCGCAGCTCGAGGATTTACCGGACGATGCCACCCATCTGGTGCTTAGTGTAGGCGGAAACGACTTACTCGCTTGTGCTGGAGAGATGCTGCGTAAGCCTGTCGCGGTCAGTTCAGAGGTGTTTCTTATGCTGGCGCGAATGATGGACGTGTTTGAATCGATGTATCGGCGGGTTGTGGGAGCGTGTTCGCAGAAGAACCTGCCGCTATGCGTGTGCACCATCTACAACGGAAACTTCGTCGATCAAGAGTTTCAGGACATGGTTCGAGTCGCAGTCGCTGTGTTCAACGACGTCATTCTCCGTGTGGCGCGGGAGAAGGGCTTACCTGCTATCGATTTACGACAGGTATGCGAGTTGGCAGACGACTTTGCAAATCCGATCGAGCCGTCGGTGATTGGCGGCGAGAAGATCGCAAGGGCGATTTGGCAGGCAGTTTTTCCGAACAGGCGTTCAACGAGCAAGTACGCGACCTGCCGTTAAATGTGTGTCGGCGGGTCGAGTCCGTTGCTCCGAATCTCGGAGAAGACAGCGGTGCAAGAAGTTGATACTCGTCTTGCGCCGATCGCAAGTTGCCTGGTCAGATCACTGACGCACTCGTGCGCCATCAAATGGCCGCCGCCGTCACCGAGCAACACCCTCCTGGATCTCGAGGAAGCGACGCCTTCGGCGCCGAGCCATCCGACTGGAAAATCCCTGCCGTTGCCTGTCACAAGGTAGGAAGTGCTGCTGGCTTCGGCGCAATCCAGGAAAATGTCATCGTCCAGATCGGAACAAGCGCTAACGGATTCCGATGGCCGCACCCAATGTGCTTTCTGCCGAATGGTGTCCAGGAACGTTGTTGCTCAGAGCTAACAGGAACACGTGCGCCGGAGGCCGAGAGGATTGGAGTAGCGCGGAGACGATGATGTTTGTGTCGAGAACGAATCACATCACGCTCCAAGCTTAGGCGCGGTTGCGGGCCCGACGCGCAGCGGCGATTTCGGCATCGATTTCTTCCATGGACAACTCTCCGGCTCCGGACACGGCGGCGCTAGCCCAAGACCGGCGCAGCCAGTCGGGCGCCAAGTCCCGTTCGAGCACATGCAGCGCATACTGTTCGGCGCTCATTCCTTGTGCTGTGGCCTTCGCTTTCAGGACCTTTAGATCGGCTTCGGGAAGTGTAATCGTCAGTTCCAAGGTGGTCGTTCCCTAACAGCTAAGTTAGCGAATTCTTAGGAGTGACGTCGCGGCGGCTAGACGCAGTCGACGGCCGGACTGTCTCAGGTTCCCGCCGCTTGCGATTCGGGCGATAATCAGCCATGCCCTTCCGAAGTCCGATCCTGACTGTCCTGGTTATGATGACAGGCGTGGCCGGCGCTTCCGCCCAGACCGCGACGGGGCAGGCGGCTGGTCCAGTGCAGCCGTTGGCTCTGACCGCGCTCAACAACGCGTTCCGCGCGGCCTATTCCGATGCGAAGACCCGCGCCTTGGCATCCGCCTCCGCCGCCGGACCGACTCTGATCGTCAGCGGCAATAACCTCTCGATGCTGATGAGCGACGGGCGACGTCTCGAAGCCAACTCCGGAGTCCCGATCTACGACCCCGTCAAGACCATCGCCCACATCCCACTCGCGATTTATGTGACGCTCACGCCGGGCGATGGCGCCATCGAGGAGGCCCGCCTCGCGACTCTCGCAGGCCTGCGCGAACTCATCCCGGCCGCGGAGGCCAGCCTCGACGCCTTGCACCTCTCCGACGCCACGCTCGCCCGCCAGAAACGGATCGTGACCGCTTGCCTCGCTCTGCTCGACGAAGTGGCCGGCAGCCGCGAGTTGACGCGCACCGCTCTGCTGACATTCACGCAAGCCATGTCTCCGCTTGTGATGGAGAACGTCGCCGAGGCCACCCGCGCGCAGTTGGACGCGATCCACACCCAGGTCTCGGCATGGCGCCGCGATATGAGTCCGCTGGACTGGAATCGCTTACATGTCCTGATTTCCGGCCCTCACATGCCACGGCAGGATTCAGTGGTCACTCAGTATTTCCTTCGCCTGCTGCGTGAGTCGGGAGAGGGGCGTAGCGTCGTTTACGCTGAATCCGTCTGGGAGGAAAAGAAGGCTCTCGATCTTCTTGGCACGCATCTTTTGGACGGTAGCGTCGGCGAGGCGTTCTTTGGCGACTACATGCGGATGCATCGCGATCTTCTGGGAGACGCCGCCAGGGAATACCTTCCTCGCCTGCTGCCCGATTAGGTTTCAAACAAATGCCACGCAAGATTCCGCTCCTCGAACTCTCGCGATCCCAGATCCTCTCCTTCCGGCGGCGGGCCGGTGCGCTGGACGAACGCCTCCCCTCAGGGGCGAAATCGCTTCGCCGGGCCGCATGGGCCGGCTTGCAGGATTCCATGCCGCGCGCCGCGCTGCTGTCGATTCATGCTCGCGTCGAAGGCGCTGACTCGGCCAGTTGGGAACACCCGTCGCTCGTCCAGCTCTGGGGCCCGCGGTTCAGCGACTACGTTGTGGCCTCGAAGGACCTCCCTGTATTCTCGCTCGGGCGGCTGCCTGAGGACACGCGCCGCCGCGCAAGGGCGCACGACACGGCGTCTCGGCTGCATGCGTTTCTCGATGGCCGCCGGATGCCGTTTGGCCTGGCCGGGAAAGGAATGGGCGTACCGCACAACAGCCTCCGCTATGCGGCGCAGACGGGTACGGTGCTGCTCCGCTGGGACGGCTCGCGCCAGCCTGTGGTCTGGACCACGCCGCCGCCCGCAATGGATCCGGCGCAGGCGCGCCTCGAACTCGGCCGGCGGTATCTTCATGTGTTTGGTCCGGCTACGCCGGCGTCGTTTGCCCGGTGGGCCGGGATTGGGCGCGGGGAAGCGAATGCCTCCTTCGAGGCGCTCGCGGGTGCGCTGACGCCGGTGCGTACACCGGTCGGGGATTCGTGGATCCTCGCCGATGACGAAGCAGCGTTCCGATCGCAGCCCGAAGGGCCGGTTGCGCCAGCACGGCTCCTGCCGAGCGGCGACGCCTATTTCCTCTTATGGGGAGCAGATCGAGAGATCCTTGTGCCCGACGCGAAGCGGCGCGCCGAGTTGTGGACCACCAGAGTCTGGCCCGGCGCAGTGCTCGTGGGCGGGGAAATCGTTGGCGTGTGGCGCCGGTCCGCGGCCGAGGTCTCGATCGACGCCTGGAGGCGGCTTTCGCCGGCGGATTGGGAGGCAGTCGAGGCCGAAGCATCATCACTACCGCTGCCGGGGCTGAAAGGCCCGATCACGGTTCGCCGGAACTTTTAGTAGACGCTCTACACAAGATATCGTAGACTGTCTACACAATGCCAAGCGATCGACCCTCCCGAGTTGAGGTGCTGCAAGGCACTCTCGATTTGCTCATCCTGCGCACCCTGATTACCGGACCCGCCCACGGTCACGCCATCGCCAAGCACATCCAGGCCACATCGGAGGATTTGCTGCAGGTGGAGACCGGGTCGTTGTACCCGGCGCTTCATCGTCTCGAGGCAAAGGGCTGGATCTCTCCGTCCTGGGAGATCTCGAGTAAGGGCAAGCGCGCCAGGTTCTATAGCCTGACGCCTCCAGGCCGCACGCAACTCGAAGCCGAACAATCCAAGTGGGACGCCTTCGCGCGCGCCATGGCGTTGATTCTGAAGCCCGCGAGTCAGGAGGCGAAATGAGGGCGCTGATTCGCAAGTTGCGATGGTGGATTGGCAGAACCGACAAGGAAGCAGAGTTGCGGGAAGAGCTGCAATTTCACCTGGAGGAAGAAGCGCAAGAGCACCGGGAAGCCGGTCTGAGCGCTGACGAAGCTCGGTGGCGGGCTCATCGCGAGTTGGGCAATTTGGCCCTGGTGTCTGAGAATACGCGCGCCGCGTGGGGTTGGGTGAGATGGGAACAGGTGGCCGGCGATGCAGCCTTTGGACTTCGTCAGGTCCGCCGGAACCCGGTGTTTTCCGGCCTTGCGATCGCAACCCTTGCCTTGGGCATCGGCGGGATCACGGCAATGTTCACGGCTTGCGATGCAATCCTGATTCGCCCGCTTCCATACACCGATGCAGATCGTCTCGTCATGATCTGGGACGACCTGAGCGGCAATAGCGATCAGTCGAAGCACTATCCGGCGCCCGCCGAGTGGTTGGAATGGCGGCGTCTCAATACTGTCTTCACCGATATCGCTTTGACGCAGCCCGCTCAGGCCACACTCTCCGGCGACTCGGAGCCGGCGCAAATCCAGGCGCGGAAGGTCACCGCCAATCTGTGGAGCGTCCTGGGCGTGAGGCCCTTGATAGGCCGGGGGTTCACCGATGAGGAAGACGAGAAAGGCGTACATGTGGCGGTGATCAGTCATGGACTCTGGCAGCGGAGGTACGGAGGCTCCAGCGACATATTGGGACGCAAAATCCTGGTGAATGACAACCCGTATGAAGTGATTGGCGTGATGCCGCCGGATTTCTTCTTTCTGCCGTCGCGCGACGTCGACATGTGGATACCGCCGTCTTTCCCTCCATGGCTGGTAAGAAACTTCACGTGGCACGATGCGCACATAGTGGCGCGGATGAAACCCGGTACGACTCTGGAGCAGGTGCGGGAGTCGATGGGGGCATTGAGCCTGCAGGTGACTGCCAAGGACTTCCGTGGACCTCACACCGTCGTAGTTTCACCGCTGCGGGAAGATTTGGCCGGCAAGACGCAAACGGCGCTCGTCACGCTGCTCTGGGCTTCGGCGGCGCTGTTGTTGATCGCATGCGTCAATCTGGCGAATCTGCTGATGTCGCGCGGGGTGGCGCGCGGCCGGGAGGTGGCTGTTCGCCTGGCTCTCGGGGCAGGGCGCGGAAGACTCGTCGCCCAATTTCTCACCGAGAGCCTGGTGCTCTCCGGACTCGGCGCAATCGCTGGACTCGCGGTGGCCCTGCCTGCAATACGGTTCCTGGAAACGCTTGCGCCAGAGACGATGGGCACAGTGAGGTTAACGCTCGATTGGCGGGTTCTCGCGTTCTCAGCCGGCGTCGCGATTGCCGCCGCAGTGGTTTTTGGGCTCGCCCCGGCCTTGCGCGGATCGCTACTCGAGCCACAGGCCGGATTGAGCGAGGGCGGACGCGGTAAAACCGGAGCTCGAAGCCACTGGTTCCAACATTCGCTGATCGTCCTTGAAACAGCGCTCGCGGTGGTGTTGCTGACCAGCGGCGGCCTGCTGCTGCAGACTCTCCAACACTTGCAGAATACCGACCTGGGGATCCGGACCGAGAAGCTGTTGACCTTGGAGACGCCCCTGTTCCGCTATCGTGACTTCGATAAGCGTGTAGCCTTCGTCAACGCCGAGTTGGATCAGATCCGCGCGATTCCCGGCGTCATCAATGCCGGCGCCATTTCTCGAATTCCGCTGACCGTCACCGACCAGGCGACTTTCTACCTGCTTGCCGGTCAATCGAAGGATCGCATTCCTCAACAAGTCGCCCTGACCCGGGTGGTCACTCGCGATTACTTTGCGACCATCGGGGCGCGGTTCGAGCAAGGGCGCCTATTCGATATCACCGACCGGCATTCGAATTCGCCGGTTGCCGTCGTCAACGAATCCTTCGCACGTCTGAACTATCCAGACCGGTCGCCGATTGGCCAGCAGTTCCAGTTCGGCGAATTGAACGAAAAAGGATATTGGTACACCATTGTCGGCGTCGTGAAGGAGATTCGCGACCGCGGTGTGACGGAGGGCTTGAAGCCCACAATCTATCGCCTGCATGAACAGGCGGACCAAAGCGGAGACCTGCCGAGCGGCGTCCTGATTCGAACGTCAGTGGAGCCCGCTTCGATTGTTTCAGCAGTCCGTCAGGCGATCTGGTCCGTCGATAAGAACCAGCCCGTTTGGCGTGTTCAAACCGTCCAGGAAATCGTGGACCGCCAGTTGTCTACGCCGAAACAGAGCTCAACGCTATTGGGCGTCTACGCTCTGCTCGCGCTTTTGCTCGCTTCGATCGGATTGTATGGCGTCCTTTCCTATGCGGTAACGCAGCGGACCAACGAGATCGGAGTGCGCATGGCGCTGGGGGCGACATCCAACGAGATCCTGCTCTCGTTCGGCAAGCGCGGCATAATCTTGACCCTCGCCGGACTGGCGATCGGTTTGGCTCTGGCGGCGGTCGCGGCCCGCTCGATGGCCAGCCTCCTTTACGGCTTTCGGCCCGACTACGTTCCAACTGCCACGGCCGTATCGTGCGCGCTCCTGGCAGTGGCTTCTCTGGCATGCTTTGTCCCCGCTCGCAGGGCGTCGCGCGTCGATCCAGTGGTTGCCCTACGGAACGAATAGGTCCGCTGCGACGCCGATTTGCGCCGACTCGAGCAGTGGGATTAATAACAGTAAGATAGATGCGGAGAATCGCACGTAGATATCTCCATTTGCCGTATTTCCCCGCCTTACTTCAACCGGGTAGCCGTGAACTCGCCTTCAATCGAAAACTCGACCGCGTTCACTTTACCGGAAATCTTGTTTTCCGATTCCACCGCGCCCGTGTAAATCACGGTCACCGGACCGCCGGGACTCTCGCCCTTGTAGGTCCAAGTGACGTTCTTGCCGTCCACCTTGCCGCTGATCTGCACGGTCCCCCGGTCGGCGCTTTCGCAGGTTCCGCTCAGGTCCCGGTTCTTCTGGGTAATGACGCAGTCCTGCTGGCTGTCGTTTCCGCCGGCGCTGCGCTGGATCTGCCATCTCCCACTGAGGGAAATGCCATCGGCGGCAAGAGCCAGAATCGGCGCCGCCATGAACAGAAGCGCGATTAGAGGTGTTTTCATGGAGTTCTCCTTGGCTGGGAAGCTCGTGGCACTCAGTGCCATTCATTTGGATTGTATCGGCACTGAGTGCCAAAGTCAACATGAAATGCCGATATTGCGCCTGAGACGCAAGGCGTGATAATCTTGCCCTAACATCGTGAAAGAGCCTGCATCGGAGCGATCCAATCGAGCCCTCCTCCCTCGACAGAAGGCGGCGCCTACGCTGCAGGCCCGAAAACAGCAGGCCGTGCGGGACGCCATCTGGGATACTGCCACAGACCTGTTCGCCGAGAAGGGATTCGACGAGACGACTGTAGATGACATTGCCGAAGCCGCTGGCGTATCCCGGAGGTCGTTCTTCCGCTATTTCGAGTCCAAGAGCGATTTGATGGCGCATGGCATGGTGAACTACGGGGCTGAACTAACCGCCACGATAGACGCTTGCCCAGCGGATTGGTCTCTCGCCGACGTCTTTCGGGAAACGGTGCTCCGCGTTGCACAGAAAACCGCGGCGCATCCTCGGGCGCGAAAGATCATGGCGCTTGTGGCGAAGTACCCGGCCGCCAGGGCCGCGGAGTTATCGCGGTTCGCCGAGGTTCAGGATCTGGTAGCGAAGGCGTATGCGCGCCGCGTCAACAAGGGCGGCAAAAGCAATGGTCTGACCTCCGCCATTCTCGCCGGATTGACGCTGCAGGTCGCGGGAGTGACGGTTCGCTGGTGGTTCGAGCAAGGCGAGCCGGATATCGCGGAGGTTGTCGAACAGGCGTTTGCGACACTCGGCGGCGTGATTTCAGGCAACAAGGGCAGCCGCCCGCGGAAGTGAAGGATCGACAGCGCGTGGAGCCCGGCGCGACGTGCTTCGCGACGCGCCGGAGCCTCCGCTGCTTTCAAAAACTCGCCCGCGAGCAAGCCGGCCGGCGTGGCTTCCGGTGGGGAGTTCCTGAAACTCGAGGATGGATAGGACAGCCTACTTCGCACTCCGCTGGCCCGATTGGGCTCCATCCCCCTTTGCCTGTTCCACGACCGCGCTCCCGACATCGCCGCCCAGCACGAACCCCTGCTGCACGTCGAACATAGTGTGAATCGCGGCGTCGAAAGTAGAAAGACCAGCGTCATTGGCCATCGCCGCGATGGCTGCCGCGTCGCTGGGAAAGAGATACGATTGCACGGCCGCCGCGGCTTGGGAAGCGCACGCGTGGCCGGAAGGGAAGCCTGGGTGTTGCGGATTGCCAAATAACGGCGCGATCGTGGTGTCCGCAAGGCTCGGGCGCAATTCCAAATAGGCATACTTCGTGTCCCAACAGGCAATCGTCGCATCGTGCTGCGCGATGGCTTCGAGCGCATAGGCGCGCGCGGCGCGAGGTGCGTTGCCGTCCAGCCGGCTTTCAAAGATTTCGCGATGCAGATTGTCGAGCCAGGGCGTGATGAACGACGGCTGCCAGAACCATGCGGAATGGTTCGTGGCGTTGGTGCGTGGAAACGCTTTTACGGCAGCCACCTGCGCCATGAATTCCCCGGAAGTATTGGACGGCGGCGGAGGCAGGCGGAAGTCTGAGCCCGCCGCGAGCACCCAGGGCCTCCAGGTTCCCGCGAGTGGGGTGACGGGCGAGGCGCTGCCCCACGTCTCCGGCGAAAGCGGAAGCGAACCCGTGAACGCCGAGTCCGAACCGTCTGCGCGAGCGTAGGCGACAATCATGCCGCCAGCCTTTCTGCCAAGGTCGAGTCCGGCCGCAATGTCGCTTGGGAGCGCGGCGCCGGCGTACAGCCGCGAGTTTGCAGCCTGCTCCGCGAGATTCGAGTAGTCGTCGGCTTGCGCTGGAAAAAGATAGGCGAGGACAACCGAAGCTGCGCCAGCCGCGACGGCATGTTCCGAGGGGTATGACGGAACATCCGCCAGTGGAACCGATGGCGAAACGGCCGAGTCGATCAAATTTGGATGAGGCCTGTTATAGGAGTATTTCGAATCCCACGCGGCAATCGTAGCGTCGTACATCGCGACGCTCAGCAATGCCATGGCCCGCGTAAACAGCGGTGCGGGGACATTCCGGTCGAGCATCTGCTTCGCCGCGATCTGCAGCCACCGGTATTCCGGTGAGCCCGCATCCCAATAGGCGACACTGGCCATCATCGCGGGATCGGCGCCGGCGATCCTGTCTTTCAAAGTTTGCAATTCGAGGGCCGTGGCGTCCGAGTCCGGCGGCGGGGGCAGGCGAAGTTCACTCGCTGAAGGAACCACCCACGTCCGCCATGTGCTGGCCTTCGGTTCCACCTGGGCAAACAAGACTGACGACGCCACAAGAGCGGCGACGCCTGCCATCGCGCCGCCAATCCTCGCTGGCCGCGAGATCCTCCGCATGTTTCGTTTTTCCATGAATTACCTCACCCTGAACGACACGGGCGGCGATTGATTTATTCCTGGACCCGCGATGTATGATTGCGTCATGGCGGTTACGAGCGCCCGACTCAGCGTGGCCGAGTTCTCGGGCTTGACCCAACCCTCCGGTGGAGTCCGCCAGGAACTGCACCATGGAGAGGTGGTTGAATCGCCTCCGGTCCAAAAGCGGCACACGAAAATCCAAAGACGTCTGGTCAAGCTTTTAGAAGCCGCGCTGGGGACCGCTTTGGACTATGGAGTGGACAAGGAATTCCCATTTCGTCCTGCCGCCGAGCATGAGGTTTGGGTTGCCGATGCAGCGGTCTTCAGCCTCTCACTTTGGGAGCAAACGGCGGATGACGACTACTTTCGCGGTGTGCCAGCCGTCGTTGTCGAAGTCCTCTCTCCTTCGAACAGCGCGTCTGAGATGCTCGACCGAGAAGAAACCTGCCTCCGCTTCGGTGGCCGTGAATTCTGGTTAGTCGATCCGCAGCGCCAAAGCGTCAAAGTGATCCGAGCGGGCGGCCAATCGAGCAATCATGATGTTACGGATGTGGCGCATTCCGATGTGCTCGGTGGTTCGATCGCCGTCCGTGACATTTTCGATTCTTAAGCTCGAGCCCGTGCCCCTCGCAAAAGTTTTCCACAGAACCGCAGAAATTTACTAAGGTTTACCCATTAGCGTGCCGATGTCTTTTTTGAGAGAATAAGTGGGTCCATACTGCGCTACATCGTTAAGAGGGCCCTTCCCCGCGAGCATGCAGGTACGACCCCCCAGCAAGATCGCCGCGTCCATACTCGACTGGCGAGCCAGCCGGATCGCCGATCCGGTTGCACGGCTGCGCTTTCTGCAGACGGCCACCGCCACCCTCGGCGGCAGGTACCGGCTGCGGCGGCACATCGTACTCGCGCTTGGGTTGCTGATTGCGGGTACTGCAGCAGTTCCACTTCGCTCAGTGTTGTCCGCCGCTCATTCCGAGCGCGCGCCTATTTCCGCTGCGCCAATGCCCGCCGTGGATTCTTCGCGAATCTGGCAGGTGGAATCGACGAAGGAGTTCGAGAACTATTCGAACGGCCTGCGCATCGAAAAACGCTATTCCGTCGCGAACCGCCCGCGCCCCAAATACAGGGTTTTCCAGCGCTCCGGCCCCAGCATGGAGAGGTTCGAATGGCGCGACAAGATCGCTGGATTGGTGTATCACACCACGGAGAGTCACATCGCTCCCTATGAAAAAGACGCCAATGATCGCTTGCGCCGGGCGGCCCGCAACATCGTGGCTGAAGTCCAGACGCGCCGGTCCTATCACTATGTGATCGACCGGTTTGGCCGGGTGTGGCGGGTGGTTGAGGAATCGGATGTCGCCTGGCACGCAGGCAACTCGGTGTGGGCGGATCCCTCGGGTGTTTATGTGAACTTGAACGACAGCTTTATCGGCATCTCGTTCGAGGCGCAGACCCGGCCGGAGGATGGACAGCAGATCGCCACCGAGCCACAGATCCATTCCGCCAAATTGCTGACGGAAATGCTGCGGGCGAAGTACGACATTCCTGCCTCCAATTGCACCACCCATGCGCAGGTCTCCGTCAGCCGTGCCAGCATGCGGATCGGCTATCATACCGACTGGGCGGGC
>JACXTT010001333.1_pt1 | contig 41272 bp, 30 predicted proteins | sample 9270951 | NCBI WGS metagenome assembly JACXTT01 (sample SAMN15532306, study PRJNA645909) | rock metagenome | isolation source: weathered quartz diorite | place: Puerto Rico | collected 2017-06-21
GGGGGTAATAATGTTTTTGGTTGGGATCAATATTTTTATATAAGGGCATGCCGATAACTACCGATGTAACCATCATCATAAACAGGATTATCACTCCCATGGCAAATGCAATAAGCATAGGGCTATTTATATGTGCTTTTTCGCCAACGGGAAGCTAACCCGTTGCAAAAGAGAGCGTTATAAAGATAACAGTAGCGACAAAATAAACATACACCAAGGGCCTTCTGAGGCGATTTTGCACCTCAAAAGCAAATATTTTCCAAAACATAATCGTAGGGTTTTAAATGGTATTTACATCTACACGGGTTGCAATATTGCTGAAATAAACGTCCTCCAGGTTAGGCATTGCTGATACGAAGCCATTAGCCGGATCAGTTTCGGACAGGATACGAATGTGTAATTTTCCCGTTTTTAACTGGGTGGAGATCACTGAAAAATCATCCTGGTAAAAACTCAGTTCGGTCTTGTCAATCGCCTTGCTAAAAACCCGGCCTTCCATCTCATTTACTGCGGTATCAGGTTCACCTGCATATAATACCTCGCCCTGACAAATGATAGCAAAGTTGGAGCATAGCGTACTCACATCCTCTACAATATGGGTTGACAAGATCACAATGGTATTTTCGCCCAATTGGCTCAGGAGATTGTAAAAGCGGTTACGTTCGGCCGGGTCTAATCCGGCGGTTGGTTCATCCACGATGATCAATTTGGGGTTACCTATCAAAGCTTGTGCTATTCCAAAACGCTGTTTCATTCCGCCAGAGTAGGTGCCTAAGTTTTTCTTTTTATCTTTACTAAGATTTACATTATCCAGCAAGGCAGCAACCAATTCCTTTCGCTCAGCATAATTACCAACTCCCTTTAACTGGGCAATATGATCAAGCATACGCTCGGCAGATATTTTAGGATATACCCCAAATTCCTGAGGCAGATAACCCAGCAGCTGCCGTACTTCTGTTTTGTTCCTAAGCACGTCCAGATCATCCAAAAAAATGCTACCGGCATCAGCCTCTTGTAAAGTGGCTATAGTACGCATCAGAGACGATTTTCCGGCACCATTTGGGCCAAGTAAACCAAACATACCATTGTTTAAAGTAAGTGATACATCCTTTAGCGCATGCACACCATTGGAGTATGTTTTTGAAAGAGCATTGATCTGTAATTTCATAATTGCTAAAGGAGTTAAATGATTTATTCTTTTAATGATTTAATAGCCGCCCCGTTCATGATGAGCAGGGCGCTATCTGCCAATCTGTAATTTAAACCGGGGATATTGGCTTGATATAAAACGAGTTTACCTTTATTGCGGACATCGAGGTTAGCCTGTTGAATGACATTACTTTTTAATACAGTTAATTTTGATCCGCTAAGTTCATTGATACTTGTTACAGCACTTAAATGTATCAGGCTGTTGTTTGCCAATAAAACCTGGCTTCCCCATTCCTGGCTAACTGATAGGCTATCCTGTTTAAATCCATCTATCAATATTTGATGATATGCCCAGCCTTCTCCTGCCAGTGTATCAATAAGGTTCTGTTTATTTAGGGTAGAAACAGCACTTGCATGCACAGATACCAGCCTAGGGCATGATATCACTACCATATAAGTCTCTCCTGTATTAAACCGGGTATATTCCCAGTTTAAATCAACCTGGAGTGTATTATTTATCTGTTTAAAAGTTAAATTATCTTTTATTACATTATTAACCATAACCTTAAATGGTCCCTGAACCAGTTTCACATTAATTATGTTGGAAGGATTTATGGTAACGCTGTTAAAGTTTTTATAGGGCAAACTGCTGAAGTTTATATATGTTTTTTTATAATTCCCGGTGAGGAATTCTTTCTTCATAGCAATAGCATAACCTATGGCTGATACAATAATTACAAGGAAAGCAGTGGCTACTATTTTATTACTCGTTTTCATTGGTAGTATCTGTTTGGGGTTTGCTATTATCTTCTTTGAACTGTTGGTATAAATACTGCAAATCATTCAGCTCAATATCCAGCAGGTAAATATTTCTAAAAAACTCGGGCAGCTCCTGCTGCATGAAACGCTCTTTACGGATAGCCTTTATTTTAGCAGCACCATCAGGTGCCACAAAAAGCCCCATTCCCCGTTTGTTGATAATTACTTCCTGGTTTTGCAAAAGCTCATAAGCCCGGTTAACTGTATTGGGATTTACCTCCAATTCAATGGCCAGGTCGCGTATGGAAGTTATTTTTTCGCCCGCGGGCCATTTGCCTGTTAATATATTTTCGCTTACCGCCCCGGCAATTTGCAGGTATATGGGTTCGTTTTCTTTAAAATCCATGTGCTAAGTAATTAAGCCTGCTTTTCTTTTAACCGGTAATAAGCTGCAATCCAAAATAAGACTGCTACTACTAAGTACAAAGCCAATGAATAAATTTCCTTGTTGCCTTGCGGGTTTATAATAACGATATGCCCATTCTCCCAGAAAGCGACATTAGTTAGCAGAAGCGCGGGTCTGGTATCTTTATGCAGCATTAAATCCATTAAAAATTTATTACCATACATTGAAATAGCCAGCACAATAAAAAACAAAAACGCTGTTTTTATAAAGTGAAGCTTTTCAAAAAATATAGCGCCGTAAAATGTCAGGGAATGCATAAATGCATATAAGATCAACACAAGACATAGCAAGGGAAATTGCAGACCTCCAGGCTTTTGCATCAGATCAAACAATTCCGACTGCTGTTGTGAATGCTTAATGCTTAATAAAAACAACATTATCAGGTAAAAACTAGCAGTAATCACCAAAAACACAATTATAAAGGAATACAACCAGGCCACCAGATATTTCTCAAAATGACTGGCCGGCAAAGAAAGCGTGGCTATTGCCTTTTTATTGTTCCCATATTCGGCAAATATGGTACTGGTAAATATAGTACCGCCCAGCAAAAGCATCCAAATGTAAAGTAACATCTGAAACATAGGATCAAGCGATGTGTTAATAAGATAGATAAGAAAGGTCCCTCCCATTACCATAACACCGATCAACACCGCTGCCGACATCAGGTAGCTTTTATAATGTTCCTGACTATGCTTTATAAACAGCCTGCTAAACCTATCAGCATTAAAGAAGTTCGACATATAACTAAGCTTTTAAAATTTCAACTATTTTTTTAGTACCGCTAATAATGGCGTTAAATAGCAGTTCCAGATCTACTTTACTGTATTTGTTGGCTGTATTCTGTACTATGGCATTGCTTCCCCGCATATCCCTTTCCTCGTACAATACTTTTAAGCCTTCTGTATCAGCATAAAAACCAAATGTCAATTTTTCAGCCACTTCGTCCATCGGGCGATTAACCACGATTTCCTTTTCGTGTAACACCAGCAAAGTATCTATCAGGCTGTCCAGATCGCGAACCTGATGGGTAGAGATAACGATACAGCGCTCATCTGTTAATACCGAAGCAATCAATTTGCGGAATTGTACTTTTGACGGGATATCCAACCCGTTTGTAGGCTCGTCCATGATTAATAGTCCTGTATTGGTAGCCAGACCAAAAGCGATCATTGCCTTTTTCTGCTGACCGAATGATTGTTTATCCATCACCGCGTCCTCATCAACATCCAAAGCTTTCAGATAAGTATAAAAATCGGACTTGCTAAATTTTGGGTAAAAGCCCGCTGTATTAGCAACAAACTGAGCCGGGGTAAGTGAGGGTACGTAAAAATCCTCGGCCAAAAAATAGATCTCCTCCAGTACAGAAACCGGCCTTCCAGAAACATTAATCTCATTTACTAAACAGGAACCCTTTTGAGGATAGACTAATCCGGCTATGTTTTTTAACAAAGTTGATTTTCCCGCACCATTTTTACCCAACAAGCCATAAATATGCCCCTGTTCCAAAACCAGGTTCAGATCTTCAAACAATAAAGTCTGCCGGTTATAGCTAAAGCTTAAGTTTTTTATTTCGATCATTTTTATTTGTAGTGTACTAGTTATCTAATACACTACAAATATAATTGATTATTTTTCGAATTTCCAAACGATTTACATAATAATTTACATTTATAATCAACAAGTTATAATCGACACTGTACGATGAATTGCTTGGCGAATTGCTACAACAAACGGGCGAAGCAGTTTCATCATTTTCATCGGCAATCCTTTACATACTAAAACCCTTCAAAGGAAGACTTTAAGACTTGGGATTGGATACAAAAAAAGCCCTGTTTTTAGTAAAACAGGGCTTAAATTAATCGGTGTCAATTTAAAATTTATAGGCCAACGTTGTCAAAAACTGGCGTGGCGCAATAGGCGTGATACTGTAATTATCATGGATCAGATAATTAAGTGTATTCGTAATATTGGATACCTGCGCCAATAAAGATATTTTTTTGTACGTGTAACCAGCCGAAAGGTCCAGCGTTGCGTATCCTCCTACCGGCAATAAACGACTGTATGCCTGGGTTTGACCAACTACGTTATTGTAACCGGCCAAACGAGATCCTGTGTAAAAGGCTGAAGCCCCTACCTTAAATCCTCTGAGGGACGAATTACTAAATGTGTAAAAAATACTTGCATTTGCGGTATGCTTAGGATTGATCACCAGTGGCTCACCTTCGATATTAGAACCCTTTAAACCAGATGTTTTGGTATACCTGGCATTGTTATAAGCATAACCGGCAATAAAGTAAAAGTTTTTGCTAAGGTTACCCGTAACATCAACTTCCACACCGTCACTGGTCGTTTGTCCGCTAAATGTTTTTACGGTGTTATCGCTGTTAACAGTTACGCCATCAGCCTTGAAGGGTGCTACCACAGCCAGGTTGTTATTAACAATGCGATAGACGCTGAAATTAGCTGATAATTTTCCGTTAAAGAACTCATTTTTTACCCCAGCCTCATATTGATCCAGTGTGGACGGTTTTAGGCCCTGCCCTGTATTTACATCAGTACCTGTGTTTACAATAAAATTGTTGCTATAGCTCGCATAAATAGATGTTGTTGTTATCGGTTGATAGATCAATGATGCTTTTGGCGAATAGGCACGATCATATCGTGTGGCCGCAACACCCAATCCAGTGGTACCTTTTTGAAGATAATTAATATTTGTTTGATTGGTTTGCTGCCATGACCAGCGTACACCAGCCAGTACTTTGAATTTATCGGTTAAGCTAACCAAATCCTGTACATAAGCACCAAAGCGATAAACTGGTGCTGTGGTACGATTTGTATCAACTGCATTCGGAATATCAGTACGCTGGGTGTATTTGTTCAAATCTATTGTATTGATCTTATCATAAACATAACTACTGATGTTTTGACCATTGATGCTATAACCGTTGGTTACATTAACTACCTTAGCGGCATCGCTACCTATCAAGATCTGATGGCCTATACTACCTGTTTTAAATTTACCGGTCAGGTTTAATTGGGTGGTATAATCGCCTTCATGAGTATTGGCGCGCGCCAGACCCCGATTCCATTCACCGGTGGCACTCACACTATTTGGCAGGCTCGATTGATAGGAATCAATATTGGTTCCTTGTGCCGAGGAAATGAAATTTAATTTCCAACTATCGTTGATGGTATGGTTAACGGTAAGTGAGCCGGAATATTGGTTCATATGGCTATAGGCCCAGGAAGTATTAATGAACTGTGAGCGGGGCACCATTGTTGGGATGGCCTGCCCGTTGTTCAGCGAACCAATACCCCAGTCTGGGGTTAGATTTGATTTTAGATAATCTCCTTCCAGGATAATGGTGGTACTTTTGCCTAAATTATATAATAAGGAAGGATTAACATAGGTACGTTCTGTTTTTACCCCATTGCGATAGCTGCCTGCATTTTCATAAGTTGCAATAGTACGGAAAGCCAGATCTTTGGATATCGGTCCATAAACGTCTACTGTTGGCTTATAATAATTATAGCTGCCATAACGCATAGATACTTCTCCGCCAGTTTCAAACTGAGGCTTTTTGGTTATCATATTGATAATCAATCCTCCCGAAACATTGCCGTACATCAAGGCCGAACTTCCTTTAAGTACTTCAACAGATTCCAATGTACTCGCCTCCGGGAAACCGGCAGTATTTACCAGTACCCCATTTTTAAAAATGCTGCCGGCACCGCCGGTGATACCGATACTATAGCCGCGAGCAGTAAAAGTTTCGCCTACTCCACCCCGTGTTTGGGTCAACGTAACTCCGCTGACGTTCCGTACGGCATCACCCAGCCGGTTGATCTGTTGATCAGCGATTACGGTACTGCTTACTACGCCTGTACTTTGCGGCAAATCGAACGAGCGGATACCCGATTTATTGAGCGACACCGGGCGGTTATTTAATGTTTTACCTGAGGTAATACTTACTTCTTTTAATTGAGCAGAGCTCTCTGTCAAATTAAAATCTATTTTGCTGGTTTTACCCACATTAACAACTACTTCCCTGCTTTCACCGGCAGTGCCAACGAGGGTCACCTGTAAGGAATAGGTTCCGGCCGGAATATTTTGAAGAATATAAGTACCGTTTTCATTGGTTAAGGTAGTTTTATGTAATGACATCAGGGTTACAGTAACACCTGGCGCTGGTTTCCCATCAGTTGTTTTAATAATTCCTGAAATTTTGCCCGAAGGTGTTTGCGCATAAGTCAAAGCCAGGTTACAGGACATGAATAAAAGTAAAAGGCTAAATTTTTTAAAGTAAGTTTGCTTCATTTATATTTATTTAGATTAATTCTAATTCTAGGCAAATATAACAACCCGTGTGATTTTAACAATTATTTAGATTAAGTTTAATTAAAATAAAAATCCAATAAAACAATCAATTCCATCGGAGAAGAGAAAGCTATTCAGGTTAAATTATTTACTCATCAATCACTGAATAATGTCCTTTGTTCTCTTTCTTCGCTCCAAATATTAAGTTTTGATTACCAATAAGTTAACATTGTAATTACGATCGTTTATTCAGCATTTCTCCCAAATTGGCCGAGTGATTTGCAAAAAAATCACTTGAACATATGAGGAATAAACTTTACCTGATTGTTGTTTTTCTTTTCCTTTCTTCCATAGTCGCAGCCCAAAATGCGGCTTTGAAGGGACAAATAATGAATGAAAACACCAAAGAACCACTAAGTGGTGCCTATGTGCACTTTGATGGTATAAAAGGAGGATCAATTACAGATGCTTTCGGACATTACCAAATCAGCGGTGTATCACCGGGATCTTATAAAGTCAAAGTAAAATATATTGGCTACAAAGAATACGAGCAGCATATTGAGCTTTCCACAGGCCAAACGCTAACTTTAAATATACCGCTTTCCGAAAAAACCGAATCGCTAAAAGTGATAAGTGTGTATGCAAAAGCCAACACGGAATCTGAATCGTCTTCCCGTCGTTCAGAGAAAAACGCGGGTAATATTACCAATGTGATTTCGGCACAGGCCATGCAAAGGTCGCCAGATATTAATGCAGCCAATGCACTGCAACGGGTATCAGCGGTAACTCTGCAGCGCAATAGCGGTTCTGATGAAGCATACGCCATTATCAGGGGACTGGAGCCGCGTTATAATAATACGTTAATTAACGGTGTAAAAGTTACAAGTCCAGACCCCGTGTCGAGGTTTATCTCCTTAAGTATTGTTCCTTCTGATCTTTTAGAGCGGATAGAAGTCAGTAAAACATTAACTCCTGAAATGGAAGGCGACGCCATTGGTGGTACTGTAAACCTGGTGTTTAAAGATGCGCCTGAATATGAATATTTCACAGCTAATGCATCTATCGGTTACAGCGCTCTGTTTTTTAACCGCAAGTTTGATGATTTCAATCACGGAGCGGTCTTAAGTAAAAGTCCCACTGAAAGATTTGGGCAAGGATATGTGGCTCCACCGGGATATTTTACCCGGCCTAACCTTGATTTCACTAAAAAAAATGCCCCGTTAACTTCCCTGTTAGGATTTACCTACGGACGCCGATTTTTAAAGAATAAATTAGGCTTTATTGTGGCTGATAGTTATCAAAATCAGTATTACGGTACGAATTCGCAATTTAATCTTGCCCAGATAGATCCTCAATCGAGTAACTTTCAACCAATAATCACTGATGTTGCCAACAGGGCGTATTCAACACAACAGTTAAATAACGGCTTATCGGCCCATTTAGATTATAAACTTGATGATAACAATAAAATAAGCCTGGATAATGTTTTTCTGTACACATACATAGCTCAAACCCGTTTAAGTATTGATACTTCTATAGTGGGTGGCAATGGCGGCAGAATAGGTCCTGGTACTGGAACTGTGTTTAATGATAATAGATCAACCACCCAAAGTCAGTTTGTCGAAAATCTTAAGTTAAATGGTAAACACATAATTGCAAAGCATTTTCTTTTTGATTGGTCTGGTGTATATTCCAATGCTACACAAAAGGCACCCGACCGGGCAGATATATCGATTAATCACCTGATCAATCCCGACTTTACAAGTACTCCCAATTACTTTGATAATATTTCAAGGATATGGCAAAAAAGTGGCAATAAAGACCTGAGTGCCATGGCTAACCTAGGCTATAAAACAGCATTAGGAGAAAAAAATTCTATAGAACTGAAGGTTGGCGGCTTATATAGACATAGTACCAGGTACAATCAACAAAACTCCTATACGCTTAGACCAACGGGCACTGCAAACGGTGTAAAAAGCCCGTTTACCGATATTTATTCTGCCGATTGGATAGTTTATAATGTTACCGGGACCTCAACAAGTGATAAAGCTAATTACACAGCCTATGAAAATATTACTTCGGGATATGGAGAGTTTAAACTTACCCTTGATAAACTGGAGATAGTTGGTGGTATACGTGTAGAAGGCACTGTGCAGGGTTATGATACCCATCCTGTTGTTTTGGATACTTCTAGTAGTGCAAAAAAAACATATACCGATGTTTTGCCCAGCTTAAATTTGAAGTATAAACTAAGCGACAAAGCAAACCTCAGGGCATCATATTTTAAATCCATAGCACGCCCGGCTTTATATGAATTAGTACCCACTCCTACTCTTGGTCAAAGTAGTGATGTTACAGGTAGCCCATCGGTACGTCATACAGAAGCTGATAATTTTGACTTGCGATATGAACTATATCCTGGCAAAGAAGAACAGTTTTTCATTGGTGGTTTTTACAAAAATGTTAAAAACCCAATAGAATTTGCCTTAAAAGAAATAACCGGAGGGCAATTTGAACAAACTCCTCAAAATTTTGGTACGGCCAAGGTAGCGGGGGCCGAGGTTGTGTACAGCAGGTATTTTGGTGACTTAGGGGTTTCTGCCAATTATACTTACACTTATTCCAATATTACTTCTCCCAAATTGTATACCTCAGTTAATCCATCAGATCCTACTGCTACTCCTACTACTGTTCTTAAACTGCAAAGCAGACCACTACAGGGGCAAACCGGAGATGTTGTTAATTTTTCACTCTTATATAAAAATGATAAACAAAAGGCATTTGTACAATTAGCCTATACCTATACCAGCCGGACTCTTCCCTTTGTATACTCCAACTATGGTTATGATTATTACCAGCAACCACAATCCTTTTTAGCTCTATCCGGAGAAAAACAAATAAACAAGCATATTACACTCACTGCAAAAGTTAACAATTTATTGAATACCCCTACTACCATTAAGATCAATAACCTGATACAATCACGTGATGTATCCAATGCGAGTTTTAATGTAGGTTTCCGTTACTCACACTAAACATAAAATCAAAATGAAAAAAAGATATATTTATATGTTAATAGTTAGCTGCTTGCTAACTATTATATTAAACTCTTGTAAAAAAGCTGAAGTCACCACCTTTAACAAAGTAAAAATACCTGCCTCAAGTCCAATTACCCCGGGCAATATCAGTGGTTTTGTTAAGGGTACCTTATTAACCGGCCAAACTTACACCGTAACTGGTGATGTAACTGTTAAAAAAGGGGATACACTGGCTTCACAACCTGGCGCTATCGTTATTGTTAAAAATAATGCACAATTCACTATCCAGGGTGTATTGCAATTACTTGGGAGCAAGGATCAACCTATATTTTTTAATTCAGACGTTAATAAACCTGGTACATGGGGTGGTTTTCAAGCAGATACAGCCCAGGCTATTACCATTAAATGGACACATATAGATAATACAGGCGGCCCGGATGCGTCCGGAAGCGCCAGAAGAACAATCATTGTGGCAAACGCTATTCCTGTCGATATTGAAGATTCATGGTTCACCAATGGTCAGGATGATTTGATGGGATTATTTGGTGCGACAGTAACGATACTTAGAAACACCATCAGCTCGTCAGGAAGTACAGACGGAGAAGGCATTAACCTAAAATCGGGCACTAAGGGAGTTGTTGCTTATAATGTGGTATTTAGCCAGGCCGGCAGCGGCATAAAACTTGAAACCAATGCGAGTAAACCTTTTCCACAAACCGAAGTAGATGTTTATAATAACACCCTGGTGTCTAACGGCTGGAGACGTGGTTCGGCCGAACCTGGGCGTGCGGTCTCAGTGGGTGTAAACGCTATAGGTCATATTTATAATAACATTATCGTTAACGATTATCATGGCATTGAGCTTTTTAGCGATGGCGATCTGGTGCACACCACTTATGGAAACAACCTGTTTTATGCTACTGTTGATACCTATGCCGATCTGGTCGACCCATCACAAAAAATCAATATCAGGGATAATTTTTACCCGGCATCAGGCCTGGGCAAACCACAACCTACCGACCTGATCTCCAAAAAAATAGGCGACCTCAATCCGCTGTTTGTTAAGTTTGACGGTACTGTTGCTGCACCAAACGGTTATCCGAATATCAATGATTTTCATTTGCAAAGCACATCACCGGCTTTTAGCGCAGGCAATACAAAATATAACCTTGATATGGGCGCTTACACAAGTGATGGCAAAGGCAATCAGCACTAAGTAACAATGACTATTTATTTGGCATTCTTTAAATTTTAATTTAAGCTAATACCATAATTTTACTTCACAGTAAAATCATTACTGCAACTTATGATTAGAAAGTACTTTTTGTTCGGCATACCAACCGCTGGTTTGTTTATTTCGCTTATGGCGTGTCACCGTTTAAACAGTAATAAACAGTCTGCCGGAAATGAGCAGGTGAACATGCATAGCGCCTATGATGATAGTACGCTTAACCGTAGTATACTACCAGTTTTAATGCCTTACAACAGGATTATTGACCCGGCAGGTCAGGTAGTAACTTTTGGCGATTTTGGCGATGAAAACCACAGTATGGATGTACGCCTTATACCCGACAGTAAGTTTATTGCTGTAGAAGACAGGTATGGGATAACGCTCATTGATACCGCTGTAAAAAAGGTTGTTACCCGATGGACCTACAAGCAGAATACACAATACAGAGGGCTTACAAGCACTTATTCTGGTTTGAAAGTATTAAAGACGAATGATCAGACACAAATATTTTGGAGCGCAGCGGCGGGCAAGGGTAAAGATTCTAAATCGTACGTTTTTCAGGCCATTTGGGATGGCGAAAAGATCAGCATTAAAAACACGTTCAGTTTCAAGGCCGAAGGAGAATCGCCATTAGCATTGCCAAATGACCTGGCTATCAATAATGAAAACGGGACCAACTATTTATACGTGGTTTTGAACGGTAATAATCAGTTAGTAAAAATTAACCTAACAACCAATAAAACAGTCTGGACAAAAGCCACGGGTGTGGCTCCTTACGGTATTGTAATAGCTAAGAATAAAGTTTTTGTTACCAATTGGGCTGGTCCCGAAGCGGTGGATACCGTAAACCGGGAAACAGCAGGCGTGCCTTACGGCAAAACCTATATTGATCCCAAAACCGGGGCAACTGCACAGGGTACCGTTATGGTAATGGACTTAAATAAAGGTAATGTTATTAAAGAGATACCTGTTGGATTACATCCCAACGCTATCATCAGCAGTACTGATGAAGCTTTTGTATATGTTGCCAACGGCAACAGTGATATGGTTTCGGTTATATCCACAAATACCCTTCAAAATGTTGATGCCATAGATGTAAAATTAAATCCTGGCAAAAAAAGCTACATAGGCGATACACCAAATGCATTGGCCATAAATACCGATGGCACAATTTTATATGTGGCAAACGGTTTGGATAACGCGGTTGCTGTGGTAAAACTTGGCTCAAAAGCATCAAATAATGCATCAGATAAAAGTGAAGTAAAGGGATTTATCCCGACTGAGGCCTATCCGGGAGGCCTTGCTGTTGATGGTAATACCTTATTTGTAACCAATCTGGAAGGCGAAGGTTCGCGTATTAGCAGCAAAGAAATTGGTAAAGCAGGTTTAGGTGGCGAAGTAGCAGAAAACAGTCCTGCCGCATATAACTCCCACCACCAAAAGGCTACGGTTTCCATTATCAATATCCCTAATGCTAGTCAACTGCAACAATATAGCCAAAAGGTACAGGACCTTAACCTGAGTTTCAGGCAGCAAATAGCTAATTTGCTGCCACGTAAAAATGTACCCGCCCGCCCAATACCTGAGCGTATTGGTGAACCGTCGGTATTTAACCATGTGCTGTATATTATAAAAGAGAACCGGACCTATGATCAGGTTTTGGGTGATATGCCCGAGGGCAACGGAGCTAAATCTTTATGTATTTATGGCGATAGCGTTACCCCAAATCAACATAATCTTGCACGGAATTTTTTACTGCTTGATAATTATTATGTATCGGGGAAATGTTCGGCCGAAGGGCATCAGTGGACCGATGCTGCTATGGTTACCGATTATGTTGAAAAAAGTGTACGATCATGGTTCAGGAGTTATCCACATGTGCAGGAAGATGCATTAGTTTATGACGGTAACGGCTTTATCTGGAACAATGCCGCCGATCATGGTAAAACGGTTAGGATATATGGCGAGGCCTGTGCGGTTCACTTTGATGATAAGTTAAGCTGGACGAATATTTATGATAATTATAAGGCAGGTAAGCCCTTTGTGTTTAACAATACGAGCACCATATCGCGGGTTAGGCCCATGCTATCACAAAACTATCCGGGTTCTGATGAACATAAGATCAATGAGCAACTAAGAGCAACCGCCTTTATTAAAGAGTTGAATGAGTATGAAAAAAAGCCAGGCGATCAATTACCCCAACTGATGGTCATGGCCCTTTCGGCTGATCATACTGTAGGCACCAGACCTGGCTACCCAACACCAAACGCTATGGTAGCTGATAATGACCTTGCTCTCGGTCGCATTGTAGAAGCGATATCCAAAAGTCGTTTCTGGAAAAACACGGTGATTTTTGTTACTGAAGATGATTCACAGGCGGGTTGGGATCATGTATCTGCCTACCGTACCACGGGCTTTGTGATCAGTCCGTATAGCCGGTTACAAAGCAAAGTGAGTAAAAACTATAATCAAACATGTATAGTACGTTCCATTGAGCAGATATTGGGTTTACCGCCCATGAATATTATTGATGCAACAGCATTGCCAATGTTTGACTGTTTTACCAATAAACCGGCTAACTATACGTATCAAAGTGTCCCTAACCTTATCCCCTTAAATAACATCAATCCGAAATTAGCTGCGCTTAAAGGTGCTGCCCTGCATTTTGCACAGTTATCTTCCAAACACGAATATGATCATATTGACGGTGGAAATGACGATGTAATGAACAGGATATTATGGTATGCGGCAAAAGGCAAAAAAGCATACCCTGCCAAACTCGCCGGTAAGGATACAGATGATGATAAAAAATAAGTAATTAAAACAATGCGGTAGTGACCCTATGTAACCATTTAATGGTTACGTATTAATACCTATTTATAGCTTTAAAATACAGTAGAAATACCCTTTTATTTACCTTTTATTCATCGTAGCTTCAAAGTATCTTAATTTATATAGCATACATTAAGACAATCTTTACCTCACTTAACTAAATCATATCATGTTTGTAAAAAACTCAAATCAAAATGGCTTTTCAGTCAAAGCATGGCGAGGCGATGCTAAAACTTTGCTGGCCTTTAATTTCACTGATAATACCATGGTTACGAATTTGGCAGGCTTTTCCATACAAGTCCAGCCTCACGGACAACAAGCTTATTATCTTTTTAATAATCTGGTATTACCATCCGGAGCAAATGCCACAGTTCCCACCGAAACCAATCCCAATTCTTCGGCAAATGCACCTATACAAAAATTCAGATGGCTGCACGTACCTGGCTCCTTTCATCAGGACGATACCGTTTTTTATGGTGTATATACTTATACTATTACGCCAAGATACTTTAATGATGGACTATTAACAGCTATTGATTCTTCATTAAGTGTATCAGTAGATGTGCAGGTTGCTCCATTTGCAACCAGCCAAGTACAATTAGGTTTTACCCGTGGTTTTACGCAATCACAGGCTTTTACTCATCATTTTGGGTTAAAAGCCTTATTTCATCCTGCCGGAAAGGATTTGATTTTTGATACAGGCGGTATCGCCGGCACTAATGCTGCAGGACAAACTTATACGTTTTTGCAAGAATACCAGTGGTCGGGCTTTACTGCACGTCAACGTGTTTTTGAGATTCTAAACGCAGTTGCTGCTGATGCCTCATTAAGCATGGATGTTTTCGCCTATGATTTAAACGAACCTGATCTGGTAAAGATTTTACTTCAATTAGCGGCATCAGGAAGAATCCGGGTCATTTTAGATAACGCGAGTTTGCACCATGCTCCCGGTGTACCAGAGGATGCATTTGAACAGCAATTTAACAATGTAGCCAAAGCTCCGGCCGCTATATTGCGGGGCAAGTTCGGTCGTTTTGCCCATGATAAAGTTTTCATAGTTTATAAAAACAATCAGGCATTAAAAGTACTCACCGGTTCAACCAATTTCTCGGTAACCGGCATGTATGTAAATTCAAACCATGTTGTAGTTTTTAATAATGCTGATGTTGCAGAACTTTATTCCAAAGTATTTAATGAAGCCTGGAATGACCATGTATCTGAAACATTTAACAAATCATCATTAGCTGAAGGCCCATTTCTATTTAACCAGCTTGGCTTACCCAAAATGAGTATCAGTTTTTCACCGCACCCGGCTGGTATTGCTCAATCAACGCTGGATACAATAGCCACAAGAGTCACCGCTGCTACTAGTAGTGTGCTGTTTGCTGTGATGGATATCACTTCGGGTGGAGGCCCCGTTTTTCCAGCATTAAAAGCTATCCACGAAAATCAAAATATATTCAGCTATGGAATTTCTGATGCACCAGGCGGTATTTCTTTATACAAACCAGGTAATAAAACTGGCGTATTAGTTGGTGGCAAACCCGGTACTACTATTTTACCTCCTCCATTTGATAAGGAGCATTCCATTAGTATTGGGCATCAAATACATCATAAGTTTATAGTTTGCGATTTTAATACCGATAACCCGGTGGTATGGTGTGGCTCTTCAAATTTAGCACTGGGCGGAGAAGAACAGAATGGTGATAACCTGATACAGATCAATGATATGGATATTGCAACAGTTTTTGCACTGGAAGCAATTGCGCTGGTTGATCATTTTGATTTTCGTAATGCAAATATTATCCCTAAAACACCTCAGGCTCCTACAGCTGTTAAAGGTGGAGATAATACGCCTGATCCAAAAGCTAACCTTGATACTGCGCCACTAAATTTATATAACAATGATAGTTGGGCTACGCGTTATTTTAATCCTAATGACCTGCATTGCACAGATCGGGTATTGTTTGGATAAATTAAAAAGAATATAAATGATAGGAGAAATTCCTGCCTCCTATTAAACTTTATAAAGTAAATCGTTACAGCACAAATATAATTGAGCGTAAAAACTTCACAGACGAAAAAATATCGAAAGCAATTTTAGCAATGGTAAAATACATCTTTATCGCTTTTGAAAATCTGGCGAACCAATAATGATCCCTGCAACAAGCGATCGGATGTAGTAACTATTCATTTTATTATTAACAACCGGTACAGAAACTAATTGCGGAGGCGCTGGTACTTTTGCCTGGCTTTCAGCAAGGGCACTCATCAGTGCCATATCACCAGGTGCGCCAACTACGGGTTTTTCTGAAGTAACGGACACTGGTTTGGGTAGCTGCTTGCCTGTATAAGCCAGTTTAGCCAGCATAACAGGATCATTCAACAGTGGGGTCAGCTCTTTCAGAACTCCGTTGGGGTCGGTGCCTGGAAGTAAAACCGCGCTATAGTCTTTAGCCGCGGTTACAGGATCATTTGCAGTTGCTTTACTAAAATCACCAAGTTTAATGCTTACACCACCAACTTGTCCGCCAGTTAGCGCCAGACCAAAATCCATACGATCAAGCAAAGCGCCGGTGTTTATCCAGTAGGCAGCTCGGTCTGGGAAGCCGGTAGGCGCCTGGTAATAATAAATTTTTTGTCCCATCTTCGCCATCCAGTTAAATAATGGGTATGGATCCTTCACGTCAGCATTTAATGCTCTAAGCGAACTCACAACCAGTTCAAAAGGAGATTTTACCTTTGCATCTAAGTTCTTTTTATTCCAAAACTCTTTAGAAGTGACCATCGTTATCAACACTTCTCTAATATCACCATCATGATCAGTAAATGATTTGGCCATTTTATTAATCAGGCTTTGTGGTGGTGTATCATTTACAAACCGTACTGCCAGTTTTCTTGCAATAAATTTTGCAGCAGATGGCTGGTGCGCCAGCATTTCCAGCAGGGTCAGTCCCTCCTGATATTCAACTTCAGGATCTTTACTGGCCGGAAAAGTATGGCCCAGAACCACTTTCTGGCCCTGATCATGCCGGTTTGGGGTAAATAAAAAGTCACCCTCATGCACATAACCTTTGGCAGCAAGATTGCCCTCGCCGATCTTGGTGACTAACCCTTTCATGGCTGAACCATAAGCATAATCGCTTATAGGGTAAACCGTCCAACCGGTCAACACACGGGCAGCCATGGTTACGTCGGTTTGAGTGTAGCCACCATCAACGCCCAACGTATGCAGTTCCATTACTTCACGGGCATAATTCTCATTGAGCCCATTTACATTTTTCCCTTGTTGTGTGAGCGTTTTTACCTGTTTGGCTGGCTGGGTTGGCGCGGCACTCATCATCATCGACATGTCCGCTGCCTTACTTTTATCTGTTGATTGCGGTTTGTTCCCACCTGTCATGAGCATATTGGCATCATCAGTTTTGGGCTGTACAGCAGGCGCTTTGGGCTGAATGGGTGGTGGAGGCCCAACGCTGGTAAAATTGTCCAAATAATATAGCATAGCCGGCGATTTTGCCGATGCCAACAACAACTGATCAAATTTGCTCATAGCATTAGGTCTTATCACATCGCGTTCATAAGCCGGTATAAATTGGGCGCATTCCCCTTTAAAAAATGATACATTAAAGTGGTTGAACCAAAAATCGGTCAGCATCTCGCGCAGCTGGTTCTGCGAATAAACTGCCCTTATAATATGCTGGTCGATAAACTGTTTATATAAATCCTGATCATTTTTAAACCCCTTCCTATCCATATAGTCCTTTATCTGCGCATTGAAAGCTTTTTTGTCGACAGCTTTATCAACGGAGTCTTTACTGATAGCACTGTCCTTGATCGCCAGTGTACGGATCACAAATCCCGGCGGGTAGACGTGGCAAACTGCGGTATTGGTCATACCTATGGCATCATAAGCAGCCAATCGTTTGTTCAATGAGTCATCCGCGTTAACCCCATCAAGCTGCTGGGCAAACCAGTTCTCCAATCCCATTCTCATCACCAAATCCACTTGGCCCGGGGTAGCACCATAGGTAAACCGGCTTATCAAGTATTCGGCAGCCTGACGTTCGGTCAAACCAGCTCGCTGATAAGGGAACTTATAGGATATTACTGGTGTTTGGTGGCTGTAAAAAGAAGATAAAAGGAAAACGCTGCTTATCATTAACACAGCGCAACCTGCTTTAAAGCTATTTCTCATAATGTAGATGCTGATTACCTTTATTTTAGACCTATAAATATCTGATTGGTTTAAACTTTAAAACAATTATAACCCGCTTATTTGGTTAACCAGAACAATTCCCAAATTAGAGTTTATAAATTGTTAAATATTTCCATAACAACTTGTCAATTCAACAACGAACAATCATCACCAGTTCATTAAGGCAAGGATAGAAGAACTTTAGATAATTTCTTATGACAATAATGATTAGTAAAATACAAATATCCTTTAATATAACCCAGAGAAGCTTGAAATGATTCATAAAACTTTATCTACTAAAAGAGAATCTAATCATCACTAAATTTTGCTAAAGTCTTTCTCCCGATGCCATAAATTACTTTAAATACTAACACTCAGTATCCGTACTGCGCGAATCAACGTAGATCCGATGTGGTTTTTATCGCGCCAAACAAGAATTCCCACTATTATTCCAACAGCTAGTAATTCTTTTAAATTATAATTCCAGTAAAACCTGATTTTGTTATTTTTAAAGATTAAAATCAAACTATATAATTATATTAAACAGATAAAAAGCCTAGTAATCATATGGTAGTCAACAATCTAAACCGCCTCCCGTTAATTTATCTTACACTTTTATTTTTAATTATTAGTTGCTGGTTTTACTACATGTTTTACACGCACAGTTTTCATTTATTTGCGAAACATTATCCATCATTAATAACTATGATCGGAGGAGCTTTTATAGCCGGTTCAAGTCCTGAGGGTAGTGCGGCAGTCGCCTATCCTGTATTTACCCTTTTTCTAAAAATAGCACCAGGAGTTACACGTAATTTCGCATTTGCTATTCAAAGTATCGGCATGACCTGCGCATCAGTACTCATCCTAAATAAAAGAATAAAAGTAGAATGGAACTACATTAAGTTTGTTACTCTTGGCGGATTATTCGGGATGGTATTTGGAACATTTTATGTGGTACCATTTATTTCAGCGCCAGTGGCCAAGCTTTTTTTCGTATCGTTATGGTTAAGCTTTGGTATTGTTTTGTGGAACGAGAATCGTAAAAACAAAAGGGATATGTATGATGCTATACGTAATTTCGGCCGTTCGGATATAGCACGTCTGGTTATACTGGGTCTTATCGGCGGAGTGATCTCTTCTATTTTTGGAACCGGCATCAACATTTTTTCATTTTGCTTTATGACCATTTACTATCGCATTAATGAAAAAGTGGCCATCCCTTCGTCAGTTATCATCATGACAATAGAAACTATTTTCGGTTTTTTTATCCATACCAGTGTGGTAAAAGATTTCCAAAAACAAGCATTTGAAATGTGGTTGATATGCATCCCCTTTGTTGCTGTATTTGCACCATTAGGTTCATATGTAATTAGTAAAGTATCCCGAAAGGCTGCCGCTAATTTTTTATCGATCATATTGGTTGTTCAATTTATTGGTGCCATGTATGTACTAAAGCCCGTTGGCTGGCATTTGGCCATGAGTTTAATTGTACTGGCTTCGGGTTTGGTTATTTTTGCATTGGTATCAAAAACACCTCGCCGTAAAGAACTCAGTCAGCAGCAATTTTAATGTTTAACATCAGAAAATTAGCGGCACAGATTGTCGCTATTTCATCAGAAAATATTAACATTGCATCATCCGGAACAATGATTTGCCCTGCTCAAACGGTCTGCTCTGTTCCAATACCAATTTATACCTAAAATTTTATGAACATCCCTAATACAGCAACACCAACCGACTTTGTAAGCCTGCTTGATGACGGCAATAACGTTATTTTTAACATGACATCGGAAGAAGCCGCGGAAGCAGTAATTTCGGGTGATGCAGCAAGAGTACGCGAAATAGAAGGACAATTCGCCATAGTAAAAAAGGTGGGACAACAGGTCTTTTTAGCACGCTCTATTGGCAGGCCGATGCGCTATTTTCTGGCCAAACAGGTAAGCGGTCCGCTGTTAATTGTTGCCGAACGAATAGATGAAATTTATAATTTCCTGAAAGGCATGGGCCTCCATCATCAGTTTCACCCCTCTTACACCAGGATGGTACCGGCACATTATGTGGTACGATTAGAAGTAATAGGTTGCCCGGATCCAAATCCTGTTTATACACGTTTTTTTGAACCCAAAAGAAATAATCTGACTCATGATCTGGATGAGATCGGCAAAGCCTATATTGGAGCGTTGGCTGATGAATGTCAGAAATGGCTGCTGTCAATCCCCGAAAATGAGCCGGTGGGCGTTCTTTTTTCGGGCGGTATTGATAGCGGATCTGTTTTCCTGGTACTTTACTCCCTGATGCTGAAACTGGGTATGTCGCCTCAACGGTTAAAGGCATTTACACTGTCGGTAAATAACGGCCCTGACGCTGAGCAGGCGCACCAGTTTTTGGATCAATTAGGACTTTCACTATTTCTGGAGGTTATAGATGTTCCTCAATCTGCCGTAAATTATAAAGAAGCTATTACCGTAATAGAAGATTATAAATCCAGAGACCTGGAGTCGGCAACAATGGCCCTGGCCTTGTGCAAACAATTGCGCAACTTATACCCGGAATGGAAATATCTTGCAGATGGAGACGGCGGGGACGAAAACCTGAAAGATTATCCTATTGCAGAAAACACCGAATTAACCATCCGTAGTGTATTAAATAATATGATGCTTTACCAGGAAGGCTGGGGCGTTGATAAGATCAAACACTCCCTCACCTATTCCGGAGGGCAAAGTCGCGGTCACGTACGGTCTTATGCTCCTTGTCGCCTAAACGGTTTCAGGGGCTTTAGTCCTTATGCGTTGCCCAATGTTATTGAGGTTGCCGAAGGCATCCCTTTTATTCAATTAACAGACTGGAACGAAGAGTCGCTTTATGCTTTAAAAGGAGAGATCGCCAGCAGGGGCGTAAAAGCTATTACCGGTTTTGATATGCCTGTATTTGAAAAACGCCGTTTTCAACTTGGGGCCGCTACCGAAAGTACTTTCAAACAACTTTTTCCGCAGGGCGAGGCAGAATACCGGGCTTATTTCCATTCCCTTTATGCACGATAACCAGGAGATTGAAAAACTACGACCCCAAAGAAACGCATTAAACCCGGAAATCCCCTACCATTTTTTACATGAAGAGGAACCGGATGTAAACGGTGTATTACAAAAGGTAAATACGATTTTCCTGACCAATAAAGAATGTAGTTTTAAATGCCTGATGTGTGATTTATGGAAGAACACATTAACCGGTTCTACACCAGCGGGAGCTATTTTAAAACAATTAGATTATGCTCTAGACCGATTACCTAAGACTGATGTGATTAAGTTGTATAACAACGGTAATTTTTTTGATGCGAAAAATATTACCCCTGCTGATGTGTCAGGAATAATTGAACGCTTACAACCCATTAAGAGGGTAATAGTGGAAAATCATCCTAAACTTTGCGGTACGACCTGCCTGGAGTTTAGAGATCAACTTTCTGGCACACTGGAAATAGCCATGGGGCTTGAAACCATACACCCGCAGGTACTGCCTAAACTCAATAAACAACTCACCGCCGCAGATTTTAAACAAGCTGCCTCTTTTTTACGAACTAACCATATAGATGTACGTGCATTTATCCTGTTAAACCCTCCTTATCTTACCAACCCGCAGGAAAATATAGAATGGGTAATTCGTACCGTACAATTTGCGTTTGAAAGCGGAACACAATGCTGTTCTATTATCGCCACCCGTTCCGGCAATGGCATTATGGAAACGTTGCAGCAACAGGGGCACTACACTGCACCCACAATGGATGCCTTAGAGGAGGTTTATGAAATGGCCCTTTTGCTAAAGCAGGGTCGGGTATTTGTTGATACCTGGGACATTGGCTTTCTTTCCAAATGTCCTCAATGCTTTCAGGCAAGAAAGAAACGTTTAGAGGCGATGAATCTTCATCAGCAAGTTTATCAGCGGATCAACTGTAATTGTAATGGCTGAAAAGAATATACATGATTTCGATATCCTGATAGCCGGCGCCGGTTTCGGCGGATCGTTGATGGCGCTTGTTTTACATAGCCTGGGTTTCCGGGTTTGTTTGGTTGAAAAGGGGCAACATCCACGATTCGCCATTGGTGAATCCTCTACCCCTATTGCCGATATGATCTTACGTCAGCTATCCCAGCAATACAATCTGCCCTGGCTTAAAGATTTTTCGCGTTATGGTAGCTGGCAACAATCGCACCCGGAAATTGTATGCGGTATTAAAAGAGGCTTCAGCTATTTTAAACACTACCCAGGCAAAAAATTCACTACCGATATTAACCATAGTAATGAGCTTTTAGTTGCTGCCAGTACAGATGATATACACTCAGATACCAATTGGTTGCGTGCCGATTTTGATACATTTTTAGTAACTAAGGTAAAAGAAGCAGGGATTGTTTATACAGATCTTACAGAGATCATTTCGGCAGAAAGAAGTACCAGATGGAAGTTTCAAACCAAGGGTGCTAAATCATGGGATGTAACCGCTTCTTTTTTTATTGATGCTACCGGTAGTGGTAATTTACTACATACGCTGCTGGGCATTAAATCCTCATCTAATGATTTCTTGACGGATTCATTTGCGGTATTTTCACATTTCAACAACGTTCCGCGTTGGACAGAGATCTTGCAGAATGCTGGTATCCCTACTGCCGACTTCCCTTATGATCCTGATAACTCCGCGTTGCATCAAGTTTTAGATGAAGGCTGGCTTTGGATGCTTCGGTTTAATGATGAACGCATCAGTATTGGGTTTGCACTAAATGGGCAAAAAAACAACTTTGAGGATCTACAGGCAAAACAAATATGGGATGGTCTATTAGAAAAATACCCATCTATTCATGACCTACTAAATAATGCTCCACTTTCATCACAACCAGGTACAATACTAAAGTCGGGCAGACTGCAACGGAAAACAGAACGTTGCGTTGGCCCCGGATGGGTAGCGCTTCCGCATACAGCAGGCTTCATCGATCCTCTTTTTAGTTCGGGCATTGCTCACTCCCTGTCTGGTATTCAAAAAGTAGCCGGAATAATAGAACAATACTGGGGCAATGATGATCAATTGCACCAGGCCTTGACACAGTATCAACATGGCGTTTTTGAAGAATTAAAACTTATAGACCAGCTTGTTGCCGGGTGCTATCAAACGATGGATCACTTTGGGCTTTTTAATGCCTGGTCAATGCTCTATTTCTCAGCTACAATTGCTTATGAACAGCGCCTGTTGCAGCAAATGCAGCCAGGATATTTTCTGGGTGCTGATGACTTGCCTATGAGAGAAATGATTAATCTAAGTTATCAGGAACTAAGCGAAATTATCAGAAAACAGCATGTAACAGCAAACGACATCAGCCAATTTACTGAACTAATAAGGCAAAGAATAGCCCCGGTTAATATAGCCGGGCTGCTTGATCCGGCATTAAAAAATATGTATCACCACACAGCGGTAAACCTTTAAGTTCAAGGTTTTCATTGTATGCTTTTAGCAAGAAGCGAAATATTGGTGTTATGCCCATCACAAATTGACGTATGGCATTTGATTGGGTTGACTCCATTAACAAAAAAGTGGGTTTACATGGTTTACACTTTTTACGCCTAACACACACTTAAATAATTGATTTTTAAATATTTATGAATTATTTCTCTCAAAAAGTGTAAACCATGTTTTGGGTATAAATGTTATTGACTAGGTATCAATTCTTAAATGACATGACACTAGCATTGCGTATAGCATTTTTAAAATCCATAGTGCTTACTTTACGGGTATTATATTTTTGCTGATAATCCCGGTGCGCTTTGTCATTTGGATACGCCACATGGGTATACGGATAGGATGGCATGTTATGGAAAGGCAATGGCGCAACGGTTTGCCCGCTGGCCGTATTCAAATCTCCATCTTTTACCCAGCCTTCACTATAAATCAGAAAATCCCGTTTCCAGCCTTTGGGTAATGCAGGTAATCGCCGTGCATCAAAATCAATACTGATCTCGTCTCCCCCATCTGCTATGATGTATTGGTCGTCGCCTCGTTGCAAAAGCGGCAGCACATCTCCATAACGGGTATAATTACCGGTAAGATCGCGCCATTTTTGTCCCTTGGTAGTATGATCATAATCAAACCACTCAGGGCCATAAGGCCCGCCTTTGCGGTAAGATGAAGAATACCCCCTGTAACCCAGCGTAGCTTGGGTCATTACCAGATCATTCATTTTTACAGGCGCTTTTACACTACCGGTAGTATAAAACACATGATCCCAATAGATCTGCATATTGGTTCTGATCCTGACACGACGGTCATTAACGGTAAGAAATTTACCTGTAAGATTGGCGATAACCATTTTATCCCTACCCATCGGGAACCCGAGGTTAGGGATAACCGTTTCCCACCCCCCTTTACTATTGATCACCTGCAAAGATGGTGGGTGTACCTTATATTTATCCGACTGCGTTATCGCTGTGTTGATACTGGCATCAGTCGGAAATATCCAGCCGCGTAAAAACAAGCGTAAGCTATCGCTTTTAGCCTTATCCCCTAAGTCGAGTATCAGGTCATGATCTTCGGCAAGCCCCTGAAATTTGGTTAAGGAAAAAGTTGAAGCATACTGGAAATCATAAGTACTGATCTTCGGCAGCAGGTTATTGCCTTGTTCATCCTTGGCGGATAGAGGCAAATATTTTTTTGCTGCCTGGTAAACTGTCCTGCCCGGAAAAGGAGGGGGAACAAAGCGTTCATCTACATAAATATCCACAGAATCGGGATGGTCAACAGCAACCAGGCCGGCTTTGTCAAAGTAAACGGCTTCCCACAATTCTTCCGTAATTTTGATGCTGTATTTACCATCCTTAGGTTTAAGTTTCTCGCCAGGGATCAGTAGATATTCTTTTGAGGCATCCGAAAATGAATAAGTGGTATCTTTTCCATGAATAGCCAAGGGCATACCCAGCGCGCTTCGCCAAAGCATATCTTTAATAAATTCATATTTTTCACCATTCCACGTAAATAAAAATGGACACGAACCTTTGAGTTGCTCCTGCTCCAATATTTTTTCTTTACTGCTGGGGTCGACTATAGTTCGGGGTGTGCCGTTGGGCCATACGATACGAACAGCATCCAATGTCTTACGGTTACCTATCCCAAATTCAGTATTAGGGCCGGTAACCGTTTTACGTTGATATAGATCTCCTGCTTTTAGTTCAATCTGCGCACCTATTCCAAACCTGTTATTTTTACTGTTGCCATAAGATAAACCAGCCAATTGTACCTGCATATAATTATTCTGATTGCCACTGTCATTTCTAATTAACTGAACACCTGCAGGTCCTGCTAAAAAAATATCTTCGTCTCCGTCCGCATTAAAATCGAGCATTTTAATCTGCTCTGCCTGTAGCACTGTTTTTGGTAAGAGGTACGAAACATCGCTGAATCCTTTGCTATCGTTATGAAATAATCTAACACCACTTTTTGATGGATCAGCATTAACACCAGCAACCAACAAATCAAGGTGTCCATCATTATCAAAATCAACAAATGCAACGTCCTTTACTGTTATTCCTTTTAGCGCATTACTCAATGTACTGGATGCCGGATCTACAGAAAAACCATGCCCTGTATTACTGAGCATAGAACATAAGCCGTTAACACCTCCCGGAACAACAATATCCAACAATCCATCATTGTTATAGTCGCCAAAGGCAACCGTGCTCCCTTTATATTTACGTAGGCCTAATGAGTCGCTGATATCTTGAAACTTAGAATGCCGGTTATTGGTCAGTAATTGTAAACTTCCGTCTTCTCTCAATGCTGTAATATCTAAGTCCCCGTCTGAATCCCAATCACCAAAATCTGCTGCGAGCGTACCGTGCGGATCACCTGTAAGCCCCATACTACCGGCGGTTTCCGTGAAAGTCCCATTGCCGTTGTTTCGAAAAAATTTATTTCCACCTTTTTCAGCAACATATAAATCAAGATCACCATCCTGGTCAAAATCGGCAAATAAAAGCTTACGCACATGATCTATATTTTGTAATCCTACATTCTCTTTAACCCGGCTAAAAGTTCCGTCGCCATTATTATGATATAAAATCATACCCTTTGTAGTGGCAATAAAAAGGTCCTGAAAACCATCATTATCATAATCTGCAAAAGTGGCATCCATATCCAAACCCGGGTTATCCATAGCATCAATACCCGTACACAATTTAAATTCCCCGGTTTTGGTGATAAAAAGAGAACGTTTGGACGTGGAAGAACCTATAGGCTGAAAACTGGAATATACATAGAAATTCCCTTCCGAATCGTAATCAGCTGTGGCTATTAAAGAATGGACAGCGTTTGCTTTATTAGACAAACCTACGGCTGCCGAGGCATCGGTAAAAATAAAGTCGGCTAAGGTTCCCCCTTGGTTAGTAAGCGCTGTTGTAAACTGAGGGTAGCCTCCCAAAAGCTGGGGTATCTCGATCTCGTCGGTTCCGGAGGCATAAGCTACACTTGTTTTCATCAACTGATGAAAACGAATGATATTGGGCAAAGCCTCAACGCTGTGATTTCCTTTTAATAAAGATACCGCTTTTTGGTAGGCCGCGTTTGCAGTAGTCGAAAAATCGGGCGCCATTTTTTTGATACTTTCCAAAAAATAGCGTGCAGAATCTGCCTGGTTGTTGCCTGCATAAAGCACCGCCAGCTTCAGCCGTAACACCATATTTGCAGATGTAAAACTTAATGCCTTTGTCAAACAGCTTTTTTCCCAGCTTTGAGGCTTTGTTGTTGGGCCAACGCTAGCCAGGTTATACCAGGCTTTGACATTTTTAGGATATTTCACAATAATGGCTTTGAGCTGGCTTATACCATTATCCCGGTCTCCTTTTTCAATATAAACTTTTGCCAATAGTAATTCCAGTTCCAGGTCATCCGGTTTGATCTTCAATCCAGATTTTAATTCCTTTTCAGCTTCGTCGAATTTTTTTTGAAGCAGATAGAGCCTCCCCAGGCTGCCGTAATTTAAAATATTATCCGGGGTTACCTGTATCGCTTTTATAAATGAAGCCTCTGCTTCATCAAACTTGTTTTCGGCCATATACTGGCGTGCAAGTTTCCCGGGATCAGTATCGTTTTCTGCGTTTGCTTTTCCGTTTTTTCTGCCGCATGCAGTAAATAATAGTATAGAACCAAACAAACAGATGAGTAGCGTTTTAAAGGCTTTTTTTTGCGATACTGATATTACAGGCATAATTAGGTTTTGCTGCGAAAGTAGAAAAATACAAAAGCTAAGTTAAGCAATATCAAACAGCATTTATATGTGATAAAGCTTAAAAGCGATGTTTTTCATAGTGGAACCTACTTATATTTAGTTTGTTATTTTTATGCATTATGATACCTTTATCATTCCAATTAATACACGAGCTATTCCTTTTTTATGAGTACACCCAAACAGGTCTATAAAACTTTGGCTATCATTCTTTTTATAGTTTTATTGATAGGCAGCGCACTACTGTCGCATATGGGTGTATTTCATTTAATTGACAATACTGGCGGAACTAACGAACAAGCGGCTCTAAGTAAATATGGTTTTTATCTGGAACCCGTGGATATCAAAGCTGCAGGGATAGATTTTCGTCATTTATGCCCTGTGGTTGATTCAAAATTAAATAACATTGCACCACAAATTGCCTCTATGGGTGCATCCGTTGCTATTGTTGATTTCGACAATGACGGATGGAACGATATTTACTTTACCAATAGCCGAACAGGCAGTTTAAACGTGCTGTATCGCAACCTGCACAATGGAAAATTTGAAAATGTAGGGGCTCAGGTAGGTCTGACCGATGTAAACAAAAAAGGGACGGGCGTTTCCATGGGAACCGTTTGGGGCGATTATGATAATGATGGTTTTACCGATGTGTTTTTATATAAATGGGGTAAACCTGAGTTATTTCACAACATTGGCGGTAAAAAGTTTGTAAACGTGACCGAAGGTAGTGGCTTACCCAATTGGGTAAATGCCAATTGCGCCATCTGGCTGGATTTTGACAACGACGGAAAACTTGATCTTTTTTTAGGTGGTTATTATAACGAAGCCTTCGATCTTAGTAATTTGAATACTACTAAAATTATGCCCGAGAGTTTCAGGTATGCTAATAATGGTGGAAAAAACTATCTCTTTAAAAATTTGGGGAATGGCATGTTTAAAGATGTTGCCGCCGAATATGGACTGGTATCTACCAAGTGGAAACTTGCGGCCGGTGCAGCCGATTTTAATGGCGATGGTTACCCGGAACTCTATGTGGCTAATGATTATAACGTGGACGAGTTCTATATCAACGAAAAAGGAAAAGGATTTGTTGAACGTGGTAAACTGGTGGGTATAGGCAATATTCCTAAAAGCGGCATGAGTGTATCATTCGGTGATATTAATAATAGCGGTATGCTGGGCATCTACACCACCAATATCACCGAACCGGGGATATTAATTCAAGGCAATAATTACTGGCAACCCAAAAGTAATACAACAGGCGATCCCTCATTTGTTAATTTGGCGCAACTCTCCGGTATCGAGAATGCCGGATGGAGCTACGGTGCACAGTTTGGTGATTTGAATAACGATGGATTCATTGACCTTTATGCTGCTAACGGTTTTATTTCTGGCAAAAAAAACACATCGTACTGGTATGATTACTCCAAGGTTACCGGTGGCAACAGTAAAATAATTGGTGATGCTGCCAACTGGCCTGATATGCAGGGGAAAAGTCAATCTGGCTATCAGCAAAACAAAATATGGCTTAATAACAGTAATGGCCTTTTTGAAGATGTGTCAAACAAAGTTTGCCCTTATATTACATTCGACAGTCGGTCGGTTGCCATGGCCGATCTTTGGAATCGTGGTGTATTGGATATTGTAGTAGCCAACCAAAATAACATACCGCTTATTTATAAAAACAATTCAAAAAACAATAATCATTGGATTGATTTTGATTTGCATGGAACATTAAGTAATGCAAGCGCCATAGGTGCAAAAGTACAATTGGAATGGGATGGAAAAAAGCAGATGCAGATAGTTTCGGGCGGAAGTGGATTTTCGGCTCAGAACCAGCACCGGATTCATTTTGGTATTGGAAAAAGCACAACAGCAGATAAGGTAACTATTTATTGGCCTTCGGGAAAGGTTGAAAAATTGGAGAAACCGCAGATAGATCAGCTTCATGTAATTACTGAAAATAAGACAAACAACTGATGGATTTAGTTAAAGACGAAAAATTGCCTGGCAACAATGTACATGCAAGCAAAAAAATTGATTATTTCCCCTATATACCTCCCCTTTTTATCACCCTAATATTATTAGTTGGTCAGATCACTTTTGGGATACTGGATAGCTATATTAATGTCATCGTATCCATTGCTACTTCAATAATTGCCGAAGTACTCTTGGTCCGACTGATACTGGGCACGCGTAAAAACCTGGCTAGTGCGTATATCACCGGTATCAGTGTAGGCATCCTGGTTCGCTCAAACATGGTTTGGCCTTATGTAATTGCTGCACTCCTTTCTATTTTATCAAAGTATGTAATAACATATAAAGGAAGGCATTTATGGAACCCTTCGAATTTCGGAGTTTCATGGTTACTTTTTATGGCACCACTTAGTGTTGCCGGTTTGGGTATACAATGGGGTAATAATCTTTTACCGATGGCGGTTATATGGTTTTTAGGTTTAGGTATTGTATACAGGGCAAAAAAACTTCACGTAACTTTAACCTATGTAACCTGTTTTGTTATCCTGGCGTACATTCGTAGTTTAATTACCGCTGATCCATTTCTTGCAGAATTAGCACCTCTTACCGGGCCAATGTATCAACTGTTTATATTTTTTATGATCACTGATCCAGGGACTTCAGTATCTGGCAAAAAGGCGCAAATAGTGGTGGTGATCATTGTGGCTATAGTTGAATTTATCTTAAGACTGGAAAGTTTTATTTATGCACCATTCTACGCACTTTTCCTGGCAGGGCCTATTGCCAGGTTTATTGATTTAAAACAAAAAAAATCACAAACAATAGCAAACCAAACAAATGAAGCAAGGCAAAATTAAATACCTGGTAATCGTACTGCTTTGTGTCTGGAATATTTCCTGTAAGAAAACGAGTCACCCGCTTTTTGAGTTATTACCCTCTTCATCTACCAATATCCATTTCATCAACCACGTTACCGATAATGATAGACCGGGAATTTTAGACTATTTGTATTTTTATAATGGCGGAGGAGTAGCTATCGGTGATATTAATAATGACGGCTTACCCGACATATTTTTTACGGCCAATAAAAAGGGAGGGAATAAGCTTTATCTAAATAAAGGCAATTACCGCTTCGAAGACATCACCGAAAAGGCAGGAGTAGCCGGAAATGCAGACTGGAGCTCTGGCGTTACCATGGCCGATGTTAATAATGACGGCTATCTGGATATATATGTATGCGTAGTTGCCCAAAAATTGGGTCTGCAAGGCCATAATATGCTTTACATCAATAATCATGACGGAACCTTTACAGAAGAATCGGCTAAATATGGGCTCAATTTTTCCGGCTTTTGCACTCAGGCTGCTTTTTTTGATGCCAATCATGATGGTTTGCTAGATTGCTTTCTGCTTAATCAATCTGATCACACCGAATCTATGTATGGCATGGACACATCACAACGTAAAGTACCTAACAAGTTGGCTGGCAGTAAATTTTACCTGAACAACAAGGGGCACTTTGATGACTTCACCTCAAAATCAGGGATTTATAGCAGTGCTATGGGCTATGGTTTGGGTGTTGCTGTAGGAGATGTAAATAACGATGGATGGGATGATATTTATGTTAGTAACGATTTTCACGAAAACGACTATTATTATATCAACAATCACGACGGAACTTTTACAGAATCAGGTGCTAAACATTTTAACCATTATAGCCGGGCGAGTATGGGAAATGACATGGCCGATTTTAACAATGATGGCCAACTGGATATCATAACTGTAGATATGTTGCCTGCCGAAGAACACTTTTTAAAAACCTTTAACGGCGATGAGTCTTATGAACAATATAAAAGCAAGATTGTAACCCCAGGTTTCCAGTACCAGTATTCACGTAATTGTTTGCAAAAAAACTTAGGCAGTGGTAAAGCATTCAGCGATGTTGGTTTGATGGATGGTATATATGCCACAGACTGGAGCTGGAGCCCTTTGTTTGCAGACTTTGATAATGATGGAATAAAAGATCTTTTTGTAGCAAATGGAGTTGAACGCAGACCTTCAGATCTGGACTATATTACTTACATATCAGATGATGCGGTACGTGGCATGCTGGTAAATGGTCATGGTATGGATAGCGTTGTACTTAATAAAATGCCCGCCGGTGATTCGCATAGCTATATTTTTAAAGGCACAAAGAGCGAGAAATTTATTGACAAAAGTGCCGCATGGGGAATAAAAGAGGCCATGCTTTCAAATGGTGCTGCTTATGCCGACTTAAATAATGATGGACATCTTGATATTGTAACTAACAACATTAACCGCGAAGCTTGTATATATAAAAATACCGACACCTCAACCCATCATCTCAGTCTTAAATTCACAGGAAGGGATGATAATCATTTTGGTATAGGAGTAAAAGCCTACGCCTTTAATGGGAAACAGTTACAATATGAGCAGTTAATGCTCACCCGCGGATTTCAGTCATCCGTGGAGCCCAAGCTGCATTTCGGGTTTAACGGTTCTCCGAAACTTGATAGTTTATTAATTGTATGGCCAAATCAAACATATCAATTGATTAAAAACATTAAGACCAATCAAATTTTAAACATTGATCAAAAAAATGCGGCAGGCCATTTTGACTATAATAAGTTTTTCCCTCCTTCCGCCCCCCTTTTTGAGGATGTTACCAGCAAAACAAACGTAAACTGGAAGCACCAAAAAGATAGCTATGTTGATTTTAATCATCAGCCGCTTATTCCACACATGCTCTCAACGCAAGGGCCCCGGGTAGCTGTAGCCGATGTAAACGGCGACGGATTAGATGATTTTTATGTCTGTGGCGGAAAAGACCAACCCGGCGCTTTATTTATTCAATCAGGAGATGGGACTTTTAAATCGACTGTTCAGCCTGCCTTTATTGCTAATCGCGAAAATGAAGGAGCTGATGCAGTGTTTTTAGATGTAAATCATGATGGATTCCCAGACCTGTACGTAGCAAGCAGGAATAATGAACAGAATGCTGGTTCCTCGGGCCCGGAAGATCATCTATATGTTAATGATGGTAAAGGAAATTTCACAACGGTAAATTCTATTCCGGGCATAAAACTAAATAAATCAGCTATTGCAGTTGCAGATGTGAACCATGATGGTTATCCGGATATTTTCGTTGCCGGCTGTGCCAATGACCGGGCATTAGACATAATACCCGAATCATATTTATTGATGAATGACGGTCATGGTCGCTATCGCCAGGTGCAGCTTCCCGAAGAGTTGAAACATGCCGGGATGATACGTACCGCATCATTTGCTGATCTGGACAATGATGGACGGCCAGACCTGGTTATTGCCGGTGAATGGATGCCGGTTGAGATATTTATGAATAAGAAAGGTCAGTTTGTTCGAAAACACAGCGATGTTTTGGATAAGCAACAAGGTTGGTGGCAACGCATTTTACTTACAGATGTAGATGGCGACGGAAAAATTGATATCATTGCCGGAAATTATGGCTGGAACTCCAAACTTAAACCAACTACAACAGACCCTGTAAAATTATTTCTATCCGACTTAGACTTAAATGGAACGCTCGACCCTCTGCTTACTTATAGTATAAATCAAAACGATTATTCATTTTTAGGACAAAATGAACTTGAAAAACAAATACCGTTTCTTAAAAAGAAATTCCCTTACTATCGTGATTTTGCAGGAAAAACTGTTCAGCAGATTTTTGGCGATGCACTTAAAAGTGATAAACAGCTAACAGTTAACTCTTTCACATCTGGAGTATTTTACAATGAGGGGGGCGGTAACTTTACATTTAGGGAATTCCCGTCATCGGCACAAGTTTCGCCATTGTTTGGTTTTGCAGTTTCACCTGGTGCAAACAAAACAATTTTAGCTGGGGGAAACTTTTCAGGAGTAACGCCGGTTGAAGGCAGATACGACGCCGATTACGGAGATGTGCTACTCGTAGATAAAAATCGAAATTTCAAGACAGTATCCCCTATTTCATCAGGATTTCTTTTGAGTGGAGAAGTAAGAGATATTAAAACAATAAAAACCAAGTCAGGCCCTCTATATCTGGTTGCATTCAATAATCAAGAGATCAGAATTTTTAAACCCTTGTAGAAATGTAATAGTTTATATTACAATCAACTAATGCTATTTTCTTTAAAATTGGCCATACTAATTATTTAAAAAAATCACGGTTTTCTGCGATTGCCTGCTCCTAACCCATGCCCGATCTTTGAGTAGTATTATAACATTATTTATGAAATCACTTTTTTCAAGGGTAATATTACTCACCTCCTTTTTTACTATCGCCGGAACCTTTATTAATGTATCAATAAGCTACGCCCAAACATCTGACAATATTACAGGGATGACTGATAAGTACTGGGCCGATTATGAATCATATATTAAAAAAGCAGTCACTGAAAAAGACCCTCATAAATGCGCTGCAATACTTAATCAAATGGTAAAGGAACTGGTTCCAGAGGCAACTGAGCTCAAAGCAAAAACCGCTGTCTGGAAAAAATCCCATACCCAAATAGAACAAATCCAGGTAATGGGCGCCACCCAGGGCAACAAGCACATGATGGCGGCTGTGAAATATTTTATGGACCCGGGTATGGCAATGCGCTCTGGGCAAAATGAGGAATTGCATAAAGCTATGGATAACATGCAAAAAAAGCTCCCACTTAACATCAATAATAGCATGGATACAAAAGGGCAAATCAATACCAACTAATTAAAATTGGGATAAACGGCATTCCGTTAAACAGCTACTTTTAGCCAAAATGCATTGGTTGATCTTTTAATTAGCTCCATAGAATTTTTAACCTGCAGTTTTTTCAAAAGATGCCTCCGATGTGTTTCAACTGTATTGATACTGATAAAAAGCTGGTCGGCAATTTGTTTTGTTGAGTAGCCCTCCCCTATGAGTTGTAAAATTTCCAACTCCCTTTTAGTCGGCATCACCACACCATTGGGTTGTATATGATTATCTGTTAGGTATACGTGATCGGGTTTTGATTTTTGTTCCATGTCTATAACAGGCAACGCATGTTGTAACATTTGATTGGTTTTGCGTTCTTCTTCAAGCAGCTTTTTTAGTTGTGCTTCTTCTTCATTTTTTATCTCGGTAATATCTTCAACTCTGCCAAGGATAAATTCATATTTGTTTTCGCTGGTTAACGACGCAACCAATTTGGTTTCACATATCCACCGGTAATCGCCAGAAGTATTCTTTACCCGATACTGCAGGGTGAATATTTTTTTAAGACGTTGCCTTGCAGGTTTTAAAAAATAATGTCGAAAAATCTCGTTAAGCATCGGTTCAAGATCATCCGGATGAATGATTGAAAGCCACCAATCCCGGCCGCCTTCTTGAATATCCCTGGGACTATAACCTAGCAACTCAGTCAAAGACTCGCTTATATAAAGCATTTCCTTTTGCTCGCAGGAAGTAAGGTACAGACAATTTAACTTATTGCCATAAGTACCCCAGAAGGCTTTTGGCACAACCAGGTTTGGTATAAACTCATAAATTTTTTGGGGTATAAGCATAATATCCATGTTATGGTGAATAAACCGGCCAAACCGGAAACGTTGTGTTAAAATAAATAGGGAGATGCAATAAAAGGTAGAGGCGGTATACTACAAATATAAAAAACTATTCAATTCTATCAGCCAGACTCAGGTAGTACTAACTTCAGTATCTTAAGTCATATTCAATTTCTTCGTTCACAAAATTACGGTTTCAAAAATCAGTAAATGAAAATCAGCTATCAATCACGGAATACCGTGATTGATGTATTAAACCCAAAAGAATCGTTTTAAAATAAAACAGCTGTAATTCATTCATTCCAGGAGGACAGTCATACATCTAAAGTAGTCCTCTTAATGTCATTAACCTGTTCATCAGCACGTTGCTTATAAAATCATGGTTTTCTGTGATTGATGCGCCTTTTGCTTATTCAGACTTTTGCAATCGTCGGAATAAGTTTTCCGGTTTTAATATTATTTAAAAAGTACTAATTATGAAAAAAACACAATTATTAATTGCATTTGCACTTCTGATATCGGTTGCATTGGCAAGCTGTTCAAAAGACAAAAATGATGCAGGCAACAGCAGCAATAACAATCCGGGAAATGATTCGGTGACTTATATCATCAATGGAGGTTCCTTTGTAAATAAGCATATATCTTTTCACTCTGATCCCAAACAGAGCCAGAATGGGGCTAGCGCAGGTCACATAGGTTACCTAAAAATAAATCTCACCGATACCCCTCCAGGTGGTTCGACAGTAACTCAAGGACTTGATATTGCCTATCCTCAAGCAACTACAGGAACAGCTAATGTAAATGATCCGATCAATAACATTTACCCGGGAAACACAGATAAACATGCATACTTCCTTTTACAGCTTCAAGAGAATGGAAAAAACAGAATTCTTGACCGAGATTCCGAAAATCCGATTAACACACCTGGAAAAATAAACATCACCAAGTGCGAGTCGGTAGGCGGGGTCGTCGAAGGAGATTTTTCAGGTACGGTATCTGATGGTACCGGTAGTAACGCTCCTAAATATACCATCACTAAAGGACACTTCGTTGTAACCCGTAAATCATAACACCATTACAAGACCTATGTAGTATAACGCAACGCGGGAAAAGTAACTTTTCACCGCGTTGCCTTTACCTGAATACCGCCTTATCAAATAATCACCTTATGAAAAAGAAATTAAAACTAATGCCACTTCTGGTATTACTAAGCATTTGTTGCCCGGTTTGGGGACAGCCCGGAAAAAACATGGTAACCTATACTATTGATGGTGGCACTTTTCACCATAAGTTGGTCACCTTTAGTGCTAACCCCAAATCAGCAAGCAGCGGAGTTGATGCATCCGCAGGCTACCTAAAGTTATATATCGATGATTCCCCCTCAGAAGATGCAGATTCAAAATTTGCCCTTGTTCTCATCTTTAACAAATTAGGTACCGGGACAGCTAAAGTATTTGATCCGGTTAGTAATGCCACGGGCGATGATAAAGGGGCGGTAGTATGCTTTACTTTAGGGCTTCCACAGAGTAAAGGATCATTGTTTCTTACCCGGAGTCTTAATTTTCCTGCGCACACGCCCGGAACAATCACCATTACCAGATTTGGGCCCGTGGGTGGTACTATTGAAGGAACTTTTGAAGCTACGCTAATAGACTTGGGTAGAGTTAAGTACACTATAACGGGCGGACATTTCGTAATCACCCGCAAGGCATAGTTGCGTTCAAGAGCAGTTATTCTATTTCATCAATCAAAACTCAATTTCAGGATCAATATTAACCATGGAATGGATATCAAAATATCCATTCCATGGTACGGTATTTCTTTTATCTATGAATGCCTCATAATCACAAAATATTATTTAACAGATCTATACTTATGAAAACAAAAAATTTTCTATTCACATCCGCTCTGCTAATAGCGGTTACATTAATTAGTTGCAAAAAAGACAAAAGCGACTCTAACAACAGTAACAATAATAACAATGGCGGCACTGGGGGAAACGCCCAGGTAAGTTATACCATTAATGGTGGAGGCTTCCAGAATCAACTGATCTCCTTTAATGCTAATCCTAAATCAACGGGCAACGGAGTTGATGCATCTTCAGGTTGGATAAAACTATATATCGATGATGCCACTTCTGATGACGGGGATTCAAAGTTTGCCCTTACTCTGGGTTTTAACAAAGCAGGTACAGGGACAGCTAAAGTATATGACCCGATTACTAATGCCACTGGCAATGATAAAGGGGCTGTGGTAAGTTTCAACTTACAGCTTCAGCAGAATGGAGGATCAATGGTTGTCGGTCGGAGTGCTGATTTTCCAAAAACCACGCCAGGAACAATTACTATCACCAAATTCGGGCCTATAGGTGCAACTGTTGAAGGAACTTTTGAAGGTACGGTAATGGATATAACCGGCGTAAAATACACCATCACTGGAGGACATTTCGCAGTCCCCCGTACATTATAACGAACCGTACCAGCACTTTACATCTATTTGAAGGTGCTAAAAATCATCATATTCTGTGATTGTAGCATCGGTTATATAGCTGGAGCTTTATAATCTTATCAAATAATAATTTATATGAAAAAGAGATTCAAACTAATGCCAGCAGTAATGGTACTGCTAACAATTTCTTACGCTGTTTGGGGGCAGGCCGGAAAAAACCAGGTAACTTATACTATCGATGGAGGTACTTTTCACCATCAGCAAATCACCGTTAATGCCGACCCCAAAGTGATGGAGAATGGAGCCTTCACAAATACTGTTGGTAATTACCTGGAAATAAACCTTGGCGACAAGGCCATGAATATTAAAAACGGAACCAAGTGGGGATTGAACATTGTTTTTAATAAAGTTAGTACAGGAACGGCTAAAGTCAATGATCCTATTCCTAAGGGGGGGCTTGATCACCAGGTATATTTTAATTTAGAGGTTCAGGTTAATGGAGAAACAAAGTTTCTGGGAATTGACCTTCAGAAACCGGCCAAAACACCGGGAACAATTACCATCACAAAGTTCGGATCTGTAGGCGGAACTGTTGAAGGGAATTTTCAAGGTACTGTAACAGATGCCGCAGGCATTAAGTACACCATCACCGGAGGACATTTCGTTGCCAGCCGTAAATCATAATTGCATTAACGCGTAATTATTTAATCGTAGTAAAACGCTTACAAACAATCATTTTATGAAAAAAAAATTCAAACTAATATCGGTACTAATAATGCTCTTAATAATTTCATGTTCAGGTTGGGCGCAGGCTGGGAAAGACAAGGTAACTTATACTATAGATGGTGGCACCTTTCACCATCAGCTTATCACCATTAACTCCAACCCTAAATTGTTTGAAAATGGAGCATTTACAAGTACTGCTGGTCGTTCTTACCTAAAAATAAACCTCGACGACAACACTGTAGGTAATACTGCAGGACCGAAGTGGGAGGTGGTAATTGCCTTTAACCGTGTAGGTACAGGAAGCGCTAAAGTAAACGACCCTATTCCGAATGGCATGATTGAGCATCGGGTATATTTTCTTTTACAGGTTCAAGTCGATGGCAAAGAAAGACTGCTGATGTCTGAATCGAAAAAGCCTGACCAAACGCCCGGAACAATCACTATCACCAAAGTGGATGCGCTAGGCGGAATTGCTGAAGGCACTTTTGAAGGCAAGCTAATTGATAACCACATTACATATACGATCACCGGAGGGCATTTCGTTGCCACCGTTAAAGACCGTATTCGTCCATAATTTACTTGCACTGAATGCAAATGTTATAAAACCAACTTTCAACACAGCTTTACCTGTATAGTTCTAAAAAAAGACATGCTATCACAATTTGTATCAGCATCTTACGCATAATCAATGATTGTAAAATCATGGTATTCTGTGATTGTGGCTTCAACCGGATTGAGAGACTTTTGTACAAAGTATCAAATAACAATTTTATGAAAAAGAATTTAAAACACATCTCAGCACTAATTGTGTTGCTTACATTTTCAGGCTCAATTTGGGCCCAGGCCGGAAAAAACATGGTAACTTATACCATTGATGGTGGAGCCTTTCATCACCAGCAAATAACCATTCATGCAGACCCTAAAGGAGTAGAGAACGGCGCCATGTCAGGTCCCACCGTTGGTTACACCAAAATAAATCTTGATGATGCAGCCCCTGGAGATAGAACAACAGGTCCTAAGTGGGATCTTGATATAGCCTTTAGTCAGGTAGGTACAGGTACCGCCAAGGTCGGTGAGCCCCTCAACGGTTCTCACAACCATGTTGATAGACAGGTATATTTTAGGTTACAGGTTCAGAGTGAGGGAAAAAACAAATATTTAGGTGCCGATCATAATGATCCTTCCAAAACACCAGGAACTATCCGGATCACCAAGTTTGGACCAGTAGGCGGAACGATTGAAGGTGATTTTGAAGGCACTGTAAAAGGGTCTGATGGCCTATATACTATTACGGGTGGCCATTTTGTAGCCACCCGTAAATTATAATTGCATTTATGCATAACCATTTTATTATAATACATACAATTTTCATGAAAAAACTATTTTTAATGTTTATCACGGTAACCGTTATTGGTTCCGTACAGGCGCAAACCAAAAGAAAAAGTGTTAAACCGGCAACGCCTGTTACTCCCGTAAAAGCGGCTTCTAAAACAGATAATACCACCAAAGCAACACAAACAGCAGCACCAGTTGCTGTTGCGAAACCAGAACCAAAAGCAGCCCCTAAAACAAATTCCTTTCAGGTAAAAGGAGCCAACTTGCTCAATGCCGGTATTGGCGTAGGCACTTATTATGTGGGCTTGCCTTTTGGGGTTTCATTTGAACACGGTTTCAGTAAGGACATCAGTGGCGGTATTTTTGTTGATTATTCATCTCATAACTACGGCTCTTATTACGGAGGTAATTCTAAATTAAACATAGTTTATGCTGGCGTCAGAGCTTCATATCATCTTGGAGAAGTATTCAAGGTAACGAATAATAAATTCGATCCTTATGCAGGTGCTTCGCTCGGATATCATCACATTAGCTGGACCTATGACGGAAGCAATTCCGTTGCTACACCTTATGATAATTCTATATTTTTTGGAGTACATGCGGGTGCCAGATATCTGTTCAGCGATCACGTGGGTGCTTTTGCAGAGGTTGGCTACGGCGTCGCAGCTTTAAAATTGGGTGCCACCTTTAAATTTTAATCAATCAATTAAATACCAATAAAATCCCGGCAATGTTGCCGGGATTTTATTATAGAATGACGACAATTCCACAGTTGATCATTATTCCATTAAGATTATCCTAACCCTTACCATGACCAAAATCATGGTTTTCTGTGATTGATCGACCTGTTTTATTTGGGCATAATTGTGAATTAAACCAGGATCCTCTTTAAAATCAAATATCAACACTAATGAAAAAATTATTAATACTAACCGTATTGCTATTATTAGGAGCCAAAGCCTTCTGTCAGATCATCGATCCAAAAGAAACGGTAAAAAACAGCGCGACCAGCCGGACCAATGATCGGATGGGTCAAGGCGTTGATAAAGGACTAGATAAAGTGGAAAGCGGCATTGGCAGCATTTTCAAGAAAAAAAAGAAAAAAACAGATACTCCTACTGAAACCTCCTCTACCGTAGATAGTGGTGTGGCTCCGGATTTTGTTATTGTCATCAACTACAAGCATTCAAATCAGCAAAGCGCATTGAACGCGCAACGCCTATATAACCAGGTCCTCAACCTGCAAAGTAAGCCCGTCACCTACTATACCAGCGACCTGGAAAATGCAAATACCACGGCAGCATCTCACAAAATGATTAAGCTGATGGGCCTGGACGAGCTCTGGCAAAAAATCAACAGTTCCGGAAACGCTTATATCATTGATACCCGCAATAAAACGGTAGTAAAAAGCATTAAGACCAGCGCTACCGATGATGATGCGCTGAAAACTATATATACAGCAATGGATAGTAATTAACCCCATTCTGGGTATTTATAAAAATTAAAAATCCCGGCTTGTATAAACACAACCGGGATCGAATCAAAAACACAACTAAACTTTGAATGAACAATCGTTTAAGCAGCTTTTTATTAAAAAACGTAAAATATGCTGGCCTGAATATTAGTATTCTTAAAGTCGTTGTTGATAGTGGTACCTGTAAAGTTGCCCACTTTGGAAATTCCATAAACGTACCGGGCGCCGATACCCAAACCAATTTTTGACTGATATCCGATACCACCTACAGCAGCCCCGTCTATCTTTTTAGCAAAATCGCTACCGTTGTACCCCGCTACTTCCTCTTTAAGCTTTATCCCTACCTGGGCGCCCCCCTCAACATAGAAACCGGAATTGGTGCGGTATTTAAGCAGAAACGGCACAGTCATATAAGACAGCTTAAGGTTTTGGGCACCTAGTGAGCCGTCTGTGATTTTAGCTCCCTGTTGAGAGTATAAAAACTCTTCCTGGATCAAAAAATTATTAG
>JACXTT010001334.1_pt1 | contig 41262 bp, 40 predicted proteins | sample 9270951 | NCBI WGS metagenome assembly JACXTT01 (sample SAMN15532306, study PRJNA645909) | rock metagenome | isolation source: weathered quartz diorite | place: Puerto Rico | collected 2017-06-21
CCCGGCCGCCCGCCGCTCACCTGGATCACGGCCAGCAATGGCCGCGAAACGCGCCTGATCATGGTGGACGATGTCGCCTATTTCCGCGCCGACAACAAGTACACCGTGGCCATGACCGCCGACGGCGAGGCGCTGCTGCGCACGCCGATCAGGGAACTGGCCAGCGTGCTCGACCCCAACACGTTCAAGCAGATCCACCGTTCCACCATCGTCAACCTGCGCGCGGTCGCCTCCATCGTCCGCGACGACACGGGCAAGGGCACCCTGCGCCTGAAGCAGCGACCCGAAACGCTGGTCGTGAGCCAGCCCTTCATGGCTTTGTTCCGAAACATGTAATTCCCCCCGTCCACGACGCGCACCCCACCGCGCACGAGATGATCATGAACAAGTTCATTGCATCGATCTGCCTGCTGCTTTGCCTCACCGGCTGCGAACGAGGACGCACCGTCGTCGTGCATGCCATCGCCAATGGCCACGACGTGGTCTACAGCCAGGTCCACGTCGTCGGCCAGCTCGCGACCTTCCGCTGCCTGCGCAGCGAAAGCGGCCAGTGCCACTACACCGTCGTCGCCGACGACTGCGCCCCGGCCAGCACGGCCTGTCCGTCGCCGCCCAGGCAGTTCAGCGTCGGCCAGGGCGACACCATGACCTTCACTTCGCTCCCGCCAGGTTTTCGCAGCTGCGTTGCCCCCACGTCGGCACCCGATGGCGATTGCGCGCCGCTCGCCGCCGCCATCGCCAGCGCCTCCCCCTGAAGTCACCTCCCCTCGGCGCATGGGACATCGCTAGAATCGGGCCTTCGACGCATGGGGACCCGTGATGCGGTGGAATGGTTGGAAAGTGTGGGGCGGCATGCTGGCGACCGCGCTGATGGCGGGGCAGCCGGCAGCCATGGCGGCGACGGCGAAGGGCGACGTCCTGCTGGTTCCCGATCGCGTTTGGACGGCCGAAGGTGACACCGCCCATGCGGGCTGGGCCGTACTGGTCCATGACGGCATCATCTCGGCCGTCGGCCCGCTAGGCACGATCCATGCGCCGGCCGGCGCCCAGCGCGTCGTCCTGCCCGGCACCACCCTGACGCCGGGCCTGATCGACCTGCACTCGCATGTATTCCTGCACCCCTACAACGAGACGTTGTGGAACGACCAGGTGCTGAAGGAACCCCAGGACTACCGCACCCTGGAAGCCGCCGCGCATGCACGCGCGACGCTGCTGGCCGGTTTCACCACCCTGCGCGACCTCGGCACCGAGGGCGCGGGCTTCGCCGACGTATCGGTCAAGCGGGCCATCGACGAAGGCATGATCCCCGGGCCGCGCCTGTTCATCGCCACGCGCGCGATCGTGGCGACGGCGAGCTACGGACCGGGGCCGCGCGGCTTCCGTCCCGATATCGATCTTCCCGGCGGCGCCCAGGAAGTCAGCGGCGTGGACGAAGCGATCCGCGCCACCCGCGAACAGGCGGGCCATGGCGCCGACTGGATCAAGCTCTACGCCGACTACCGCGTCGGCACCGACGGCGGCACCCAGCCCACCCTGTCGCTGGCGGAGATGAAGGCCATCGTCGACACCGCCCACCTGTCCGGGCGCCCGGTGGCCGCGCATGCGTCCAGCGACGAAGGCGTGCACCTGGCGGTGGAAGCCGGCGTGGACAGCATCGAGCATGGCTACGGCGCCAGCGAGTCCACTTTCCGCCTGATGAAGCAGCGCGGCGTGGCCTACGAGCCCACGCTCACCGCGGTGGAAGCCACCGCGCAGTATTTCGAGCACTACGTGCCGGGCCAGGGCGAGCCCACCGCGCGCATGCGCGAAGCGGAGCGCGCCTTCCGCACCGCGCTCAAGCTCGGCGTCACCATCGGCAACGGCAGCGACGTGGGCGTGTTCACCCATGGCGACAACTGGCGCGAACCGGCCAACATGGTGCGCGACGGCATGAGCCCGCCGCAGGCCCTGCACGCTGCCACCGACGTGGCCGCGCGCATCCTGCGCCAGCAGGACAAGCTCGGCCGCATCGCGCCCGGCCTGCGCGCCGATCTCGCCGCGTTCACCGGCGACCCCAGCATGCATATCGAGGATCTCAGGCAAGCCGCCTTCGTGATGAAGGACGGCACCGTCTACCGCACGCCGCAGAACACGCCATGACCGATTACCTGATCCGTCCCATCGAGACCCGCGACAACGCCGCCATGGCCCGCATCATCCGCACCGTGATGCCCGAATTCGGCGCCGACGGCCCGGGCTTCGCCATCCACGATGCGGAAGTGGACACGATGTTCGAAGCCTATGCCCGGCCGCGCAGCGCCTATTTCGTGGTGGAGCGGGATGGCGTGGTCATCGGCGGCGGCGGCGTGGCGCCGCTGGAAGGCGGCGAGGACGATGTCTGCGAGCTGCGCAAGATGTACTTCCTGCCCGCGGCGCGCGGCATCGGCGCCGGCAGCGCGATGATGCTGCGCTGTCTCGACGCCGCACGAGCGCAGGGTTTTCGTCGCTGCTACCTGGAGACCCTGACCGGGATGGATGCGGCCCAGGCGCTGTATCGCAAACACGGCTTTACCACCCTGTGTGCTCCCATGGGTGGCACCGGTCACTTCAGCTGCGACCAGTTCTTCCTGCGCGAACTATGAGGTGCCTTCGTGGCCAGCCATGATCCCCGCGTCGACGCGTACATCGCCAAGGCGGCGCCTTTCGCGCAGCCGATCCTGGAACACCTGCGCAAGGTCGTCCACGAGGCCTGCCCCGGGGTGGAGGAAGGCCTGAAGTGGAGCATGCCGTTCTTCAGCTACAACGGCTCGCTCCTGTGCAACATGGCGGCCTTCAAGCAGCACTGCAGTTTCGGCTTCTGGCTGCACAAGGACGTGGTGGGCGAAGCCGGCGACGACGGCATGGGCCAGTTCGGCAAGATCGCCACGCTGAAGGACCTGCCCGCGAAGAAGACCCTGGTCGCGCACGTGAAGAAGGCCATGGCGCTGATCGACGGCGGCGTGAAACAGAAGCGCGCGGTACCGTCCAAGCCACCGGCGGTGGTGCCCGACGACCTGGTCGGGGCGTTCGCCCAGCGCAGGCACGCCGCCGCGCGCAAGACGTTCGAAGGCTTTCCGCCCGGAGCCCAGCGCGAGTACGTGGACTGGATCAACGAGGCCAAGACCGACGCCACGCGCCAGAAGCGCCTGGCCACCACGCTGGAATGGCTGGCCGAAGGCAAGCGCCGCAACTGGAAGTACGAATCATGCTGAAACCGCCCGTCCTGCAGTTCCACGTCGACGATCCGACCGCCACCGACATCGAGCCCCTGATCAGGCAACTGGACGGCTATCTCACCGAGCTGTACCCGACCAGCGACATCCATCCGGTGTCGGTGGACGAACTCACTCAGCCCAATGTCACCTTCCTCACCGCGCGCGTCGACGGCACGCCGGTGGCCTGCGGCGCCTGCGTGAGCCACGAGGATTACGTGGAGGTGAAGCGCATGTACGTGCTGCCCGCCTGCCGCGGCCTGGGCCTAGGCAAGCAGTTGCTGGAAGCGCTGGAGCGCGAGGTGAAGCGCGGCGGCAACTCGGTGATCCGCCTGGAAACCGGTACGGCGCAGACCGAGGCGCTGGAACTCTACGAGCGCGCCGGCTACCGGCGCTGTCCGCCGTTCGGCGACCATCGCGCCAACCCCCGCAGCATCTGCATGGAGAAGTCGCTCGCATGATCCGCATCGCCCGCCCCGACGACGCCGAGGCCATCCACGACATCTACACGCCGTCGGTGCTGCACGGCGTGGAAACCTTCGAGAACGACCTGCCCGGTGTCGAAGCGATGCGCGGACGCATCGTCAGCCGCCTGCAGCACTACCCCTGGCTGGTGTGGGAAGACGCCGGACGCGTGCTGGCCTACGCCTATGCCAGCCGCTTCCGCGAACGCGCGGCCTACGACTGGATCGCCGAGACGTCCATCTACGTCCACGCCGACGCGCGCCGCCGGGGCATCGCGCGCCGGCTTTACGGCGTCCTGCTCGAGGTGATGCAGCTGCAGGGCCTCAACCAGGCCGTTGGCGTGATCACGCTGCCCGGCGAAAGCAGCGTGGCGATGCACGAATCGATGGGTTTCACGCCGGCCGGCGTGTGGCGCAGCAGCGGTTACAAGCTGGGCCAATGGTGGGACGTGGGTGTGTGGCAGAAGGAATTGCAGGCTCCCGGGAATCCTCCCCGCCCGGTGGTTCAGTTTCCTGCGCTGCAAGCATCGGAAAGCCTGCAACGGCTGCTGTCACACTGAGCGCCCAAGGCTCAGTGCAATGAATTGATCGCCTTCACCAGCCCGCCAAGCCAGCCCCAGACGCTTGGCAGGAATGCCGCGATCAGGATCGAGGCCAGCGCCAGCAGCTTGGGCCACAGCGCCGACAGCGCGCCACCAAACGTGAGGCTGTCCTTGCCCGTGGTGAACATCTTGCCGAGCAGGCTGTCCTTTTCCAGCCTCAGCACGACATAAACGATGGCGGCGAAGCCAAGCCCCAGCAGAATCACCGACGCGGTTGCCTGCAGCCGCGGGTAAGCCGACGGATAGACCTGGATTTCCAACATGGCGAGCGTCGCGCCAAGCACCGAGCACCAGGCACACGTGCGCATGGCGGTCACCGCGAATTTCATCTCGGCGACGAGCAAACCCTGCCACGTCTCGAACGCGGCGCTGGGGCTACAACCCAGGATCCACTTGCCGGCCAGCAGGATTTGCACGTTCTCCGCCCACAAGGCGTAGTCGTGCTGGCGCCAGAACAGAAAGTTCTTCAGGCGCATGGCGATGTTGAACGGGCTGGTCGGCCGCTCGCCGAGCAGCACGGGGTTCGGCCAATCGCCGGCACCGCATTCGCGCTGTATCAGGGCAACCGCTGTATCGAGTTCCATGCTGATACGGCACAGGCGGTCGTAGGCCTCCACGAACAAGGCCAGGAAGAACGCGCTGCCGCACAGCGCGAACAGGCCCGCCAGTTCAGCGACCCACGAGTGGTCCGCACTGACCGGATTGGGATCGTAGACGCTCAGGCAAAGGCAAACCAGGAGGATCAATGCGCTCAGCACGGCGTACCCGACGCCGTGGCGTTGCAGACGCATGCCGAACGGGGTATCGCCCACCGCCCTGGACAACGCCCTGCAGTGCGCGTCCCATTCCCGCACTCTGAGCATGGTCAGCATGATGAGGCAGGCATAGGCGAGGCATAGCCCGATCAACACGATCAAGGCCCGGCCATGCGCGAGGTTGCTCCCATCGTATGTATGCAACCACAGCACCTTGATGACATTGTATCCGGCCATGCCCAGTCCAGCCGCCGCCACCGCCATCCAGGCCATCAGCCAGACCGTCCCGACCTTGTCGACGGGTTTCGAGGTGGGCTCCAGCTTCAGCCTTGACCAACGTAACGCGTAGCGGTGAACGGGGAAGACCAGCAGGGGTCGTTCGCTGCCACGCTGATGCAGCCAAAGCGGAACCACGAACATGGAAATGAAAACCAGTGCCATGGCCAGGTAGATCGGCCCCTGGAGCTGGATGCGTGCGTCGGCCACAATCAGGGTGTCCTGCTTTTCCTCCGGTATCCCATTGCAGGAGGCCGCCGCATCGCCCGCCCCCTCACCTACTGCCTGGAAGCCGGCGAGCGTCGCGACCAGCATGGAAGGTGTCATCGATACCTCGCGGGGTGCAGTGAAGGTCGCTCGCTCCTCGTCGCTGGAGGCATCCTGCTGTTTGGCAAGCCGCACCATCGCGCGAAACATGTTGGCCGCGTAATCCGTGGAGAACGCGAACCGCCGCGGAAACGTGGGGCACGTGGCATCGTCTGCGGCCGGCCCGACCTTGGCACCCTGGCCGGCACCGCTTTGCGGACAGGGCACCAGATCGTTGTACGAGTTAAGGCAGATAAGGCTTCTGCCGGCGGGAATCGTGATGCTCCCGCGGCTGATGTCGCGATAGTCCGGATGCTCGAGCAGATTGTCCTGCTCGAGCACGATGGGCAGCGCGCCCGGCAGCAGATCGCGCACCTCGCTCAGCAGGAACAGACGGTCGCGCACATCGGTGGCGACGATGATGACGGCGGCCGGGCGGATGCGTTTCTTCAGGGCGTCGAGGGTTTGATACAGCATGAGCTCGTCGGAGCGGGAGCTCAGCGTGGGCTGGTAGGTGGGGGGCTGATCGGTTCCCTTGTCCACTCCGGTGAGGTCGAGTTCGAGCAGCCTTTCGGGCAGCATCTGCCGGACCTGGGCGTCCTCGTTCTGCTTGATCTTGACGTGCTCTGCCCGGATGGAAGCGATATTGGGAGGAAACTGCACGTTGACCAGGTGTCCCCAGCAGTCCTTGACCGTGCCATCGTCGCTCCCTTCCTCGCAAATCGCGCTGCCCGGCCCCAGTTGCCATCGTTCGCCGAAATCCTCCATCGCTCCCCTGCCAAAGCTGGTCTCCTCACTAAGCACCACGACGCTCTGGTCATGACCTACGTGAGGCTGCAGATACGCCAGTACGGCGCTCATCTGCTCGGGCACGCTGCGAGCCAGCGATGTGTACTGGAGATCGACCTTGAAATGATCGGTGGTGGCCGCCTGCACGTAGGCGTGGTACTTGACGTGCTCGTTGCTGCGGATGCTTGCCGATGGCGAAAGCAGCCGGATCTGGAGGTGCTGCCCGCCCCACTCCTTGTCCGGGGTCTCGCAGGGCACGCCCGCCGCGTCCGCCGCCGCCCCATTCAGCGCCGCCGCCATGGACTCCATGGAGCCGGAGAACGACGGCCCGATGACGTCAAGTCGGCGATCGCAGTTCAGCGCCGCCCAGCGGGCGCTGGGCTTCTCGTCTTGTTTCGGCGGATCGCCGCCACAGTCTTCTTTTTCGACCTCGTCGGAGAACGTTGAAGGGTCCTTGCGATTGGCACCGTCCAGTTCGACGGCGCATCGCGCAGCCCGCTTGAACGCTTCCGGATGGACGCCCGAGGTAGGCGTCTCTCCAACCAGGAACAGCGCGTAGTAGTTCGAACCGCAATACTGGCCTTGGTCGGGGATACCGGCGCATTCGCGCCAGTCGTCGCGCCGAAACAGCAGGACACTCGGCAGGTCGCGCGCATGGCCGTCAGAGGAAGCATAGGAGCCGTCGCTGCCCGGCGCCTTCGGTACCCAGGTGAACGCGAAGCCATCGAGCACATAGCCACTCGCCTGGAAGCCGCTGACAATGGCGGCCAGTTCGACATCGAACGCGCGACCGAGTCGGGTTTCCAACGGATCGGGCACCGTCACCACGGCCGCACTCACCTTGATCGGCGCATTCCGCGGAAGGTGCTCGAACGGCCTCAAGGGGTTCACCAGCTGCGACGTTTTCATGAAATAGGTCGGGCTGTCGTGCCCGGACGCCCCGGCCGACGCGGGTACCCCCTCCTCCGCCCGAAGCTCGCCGGCCACGGCCAGCAGCAGGGTGAGCAGCAGGAACCCCGCTTGCTCGAAGACGCGCACGCGGCAGCCATGGCGAGACCTGGCCGTCCCGTGCCGCAGTCGACGATCGCCCCGACAATCCATGGCGGCCCTCCTTCGACGGCGGCGCCAGTGATCAGACATCAAGGTTGTACTCCGCAACAGCGCGGAAATACCCCGGAAAATGGATATAAGTGGCGCCGACAAAAGCTCTACGTATGGCTACCCGTTGTAGGCCGGGGACTACGCCCGGGCCGTGCTCCGGCGCCAGCGGAGGCCTCCATCGCCCGGAATGATGCCGGCGGTCCGCGCCCCCCCGGAAACAGACCGCAATCGCCCCGCTGGGCTACCATTGGCGTTTTCAACCGCTTTACGGACTTCCCATGCAGCTCAATCAGGTCAAGGCGATCATCACCGGCGGCGCCTCCGGTCTCGGCCACGCGGTGGCGCAGTTCCTGGTCGCCAACGGCGGCAAGGTCGCCCTGTTCGACGTCAACGAGGAAAAGGGACAGGAAGCGGCCAAGGCGCTGGGCGGCCACTTCTACCGCACCGACGTCACCTCCGAAGAGGGCGTGAGCGCCAACGTTGCCGCCGCGCACCAGGCCATGGGTGGCCTCAACGTGGTGATGAACTGCGCGGGCATCCTGGGCGCCGGCCGCATGCTGGGCAAGGAAGGCCCGATGCCGCTCAACACCTTCGCCACCACCGTGATGGTGAACCTGGTGGGCAGCTTCAACGTGGCCAAGGCGGCCGCCAACCTGATGCAGGCCAACGAGGCAGGCGAGGACGGCGAGCGCGGCGTGATCATCAACACCGCTTCCGTGGCCGCCTTCGAGGGCCAGATCGGCCAGGCCGCCTACTCGGCCTCCAAGGGCGGCGTGGTGGGCATGACCCTGCCGATGGCGCGCGAACTGTCGCGCTTCGGCATCCGCGTGGCGACGATCGCGCCGGGCATCTTCTGGACGCCGATGGTGGACGGCATGCCGCCGCAGGTGCAGGAGTCGCTGTCGGCTTCGATCCCGTTCCCCTCGCGCCTGGGCAAGCCGGACGAGTTCGCCAACACCGTCGGCTTCATCCTCGGCAACCGCTACATCAACGGCGAAACCATCCGCCTCGACGGCGCGGTGCGCCTGCAGCCGAAGTAATTTCCCCAACCGTCATTCCCGCGAAGGCAGGAATCCAGCGCCTTTCATCCCCAGGGCGCCATAGTCACTGGATCCCCGCTTTTGCGGGGATGACGACCATGAAACGTTTCCATCATTTGGTCTCACATCCATGAAAGCTTCCGACGTCAAGAAAGGCAACGTGGTCGAACACGACGGCACCGTCTACCAGGTGCGCGACATCGAGCGCAGCTCGCCGACCGCGCGTGGCGGCAACGTCACCTTCCGCTTCACCATGTATTCCATCCCCGGTGGCCGCAAGTTCGACCTGAGCCTGCGCGCCGACGACGACCTCAAGGAAATGGACCTGCTGCGCCGCGCAGCGAACTTCTCCTACATGGACGGCGATGCCTTCGTGTTCATGGACAACGAGGACTACACGCAGTACACGCTTGGCCCGGAACTGGTGGGCGACAACGCCGGCTACATCGTGGAAGGCGTCGAGGGCTATTACGTGCAGGTGATCGACGACGCGCCGGTCGGCCTGCAGGTACCGACCAGCGTGACGCTGACCGTGGTGGATACCGCGCCGGAACTGAAGGGCGCCAGCGCCACCAAGCGCACCAAGCCGGCCAAGCTCAACACCGGCATCGAGATCCAGGTGCCCGAGTACATCACCAACGAAGAGAAGGTGTGGGTGAACACGCTGACGGGCGAATTCGCCGGCCGCGCCTGAGCTGCCCCATCGTTCGCAGCGACGACGGCGTCCGGACCTCCGGGCGCCGTTTTCGTCTGGCTTGACCTGGCCCGCGCGGTACGGCAGCTTCGCCCTATTCCATCGCGACGTGACCGCCATGCTGTCCACCCATGCCCGGCTTGCGCTGCTCTCCTTCCTGATGTTCGCCCTGCTGAGCGCCTGCGCGCCGGCCCCGGTGCGCAACCCGATCGCCCACTGGGTGCCCTCGCCCAACTTCGACCAGCGCCGCCCGGTGCTGATCGTGGTGCACTTCACCGACGAGCATTCCGCCGCACAGGCGCTGGAGACGCTGCGCACGGCCAACAGCGGCGGCCCGGTCAGCTCGCACTACCTGGTCGGCAACGATGGCCGCATCTACCAGCTGGTGGCCGACGACCAGCGCGCCTGGCACGCGGGCGCGGGACGCTGGGGCACCATCACCGACGTCAATTCCGCCTCCATCGGCATCGAGCTGGACAACGACGGCAATTCGCCCTTCACGCAGCCGCAGATCGACAGCCTGCTGCGCCTGCTGGCCGACCTCACCACCCGCCTGCGCATCCCGCGCACCCAGGTCATCGGCCACGAGGATCTGGCGCCCGGCCGCAAGGACGACCCCGGCCCGCATTTCCCCTGGCAGCGGCTGGCCGACGCCGGCTTCGGCCTGTGGCCGCAGGGCGTGCTGACCGACCCGCCACCGGGGTTCGACCCGTGGATGGCGCTGGGCCTGGTCGGCTATCCGCTGGACGACCGGGCCGCCACGGTGCGTTCGTTCCATCATCATTTCCGTGGCATGGAAGGCGACGAACTGGATGCCCAGGACCTGCGCGTGCTCTACGCGCTGTCGCGGCAGCTCGGCGCCGGGGGCGATTGAGGCCACCGTCCTGCCGCCGGATTCGTCGCGCAGGCTTCAGGCGGCCTGCTGCAAAATGGCCTGATCGTTTAGGAGCGAACGAAGCGTCATGTCCTCGAGCGGTTATTCCCTGCGCGCCACGGTGGTCGACAGCCTGTTGACGACCAAGCGACCGGACGTGCCCGTGCGCGTGGTGGTGCGCAATACGGCCGCGGTGATCCTCCCGCTCGTGATCGGGCTCGCCAGCGGCCACCCGGGCATCGGCCTGGGCATCGCGGCGGGCGCGCTGGACACCATGTTCTCGGACCAGCCGGGCCCGTACCGGCAGCGCATGGCGCGGCTGCTGCTCGCCTCGCTGGCCGCCGGCCTGGCCTCCCTGATCGGCTTCCTGATCGGCGACCAGCTGGTGCCGATGCTGATCGCCACCGCCGCCTTCGGTTTCTTCGGCGGCCTGCTGGTGGTGTTCGGCCCCGACATGACCCGCGTGGGCATGACCAGCATGATCCTGCTGGTGGTCACTGCCGCCACGCCGCGGCCGCTCTACGAGGCCATCGGCGCCGCTAGCCTGATCTTTGCCGGCGGCCTGCTGCTCACCGTGTTCTCCATCGCCGCCTGGCCGCTGCAACGCTACCGGCCGGAGCGCCATGCGCTGGCGGCGGTGTACCGGGGCATGTCCTCGCTGGCGCGGCAGCAGGCCCACGACGACGCCGACGTGCCCGCGCTGACCGACGCCATGACCACGCTGCAGCACACCCTGCTCGGCCGCCACCATGCGCGAGGCCGCGCCATGGAGGCGTTCGGGGTACTGCTGGAGCTGGCCGAACGCATCCGCCTGGAACTCACGGCGATGGCCGAGCTGCGCGCCAACCCGTCCATCCACGCGATGTTCCGCGGCGATGCGGCGCGCGTGCTGGCCGCCATTGCCGACGCCCTGGAAGCCGGCGAGCCGCCCACCCAGGCCGAGCGGGCACTGCAGACGCTGCAGGCCAGCGAGAACGCGCTGCTGGGCGACGGCGGCAATGCGGACGGACTGGCCACCCACATCCACGCCCTGTCCGGCCAGCTGGCCGCCGCCGTCCGCAACGCGAACTGGGCGGGCAGCCGGGGCGAGCTTCGTGCCGCCGCGGACGAGACACCGCTGCCCGCCGCGCTGCGCAGCAGCTCCACGCGCGCCACCTTGCGGGCCAACATCACCCCGCACTCGGTGGCGTTCCGCCATGCCGTGCGCAGCGCCATCACGCTCACCGCCACGCTGTTCGTCGCGCGCCAGCTCGCCCTGCCCCATGGCTACTGGCTGCCGATGACGGCCGCCATCGTGCTTCGGCCGGACTTCGCCGCCACCTTCAACTTCGGCCTGCTGCGCGTGGTCGGCACCGTGCTGGGCCTGGTGCTCACCACCGCGCTGCTGCACATCACCCCGCACGACATCTGGGCGCATGTCGCGCTGATGGCGGTGCTGTGCATGTCGTTCCGGTATCTCGCCACGGCGCACTACGGCGTCGCGGTGTCGGCGCTGACCGGCACCGTGGTCATCCTGCTGTCGCTGGAAGGGGTCAACTCCAGTGACGCGGTGATGGATCGCGTGATCAACACCGCGCTCGGCAGTGGCATGGCCCTGCTCGCCTACGTGCTGTGGCCCACCTGGGAACGCGGCCGCGCCCGCGCGGCGCTGTCGGACATGCTGGATGCCTATGCGGATTACCTGCATGCCCTGGCGCGCCCCGAGCGACGCGACGGTCGGCGCGAGGCACGCACGGCGGCGCGCACCGCGCGCAGCAATGCACAGGCGTCGCTGGACCGCATGCGCTCGGAGCCCGGCACGCCCAAGCCCCTGCTGGAACTGGCATCCGCCCTGTTCGCCAACGGCAACCGCCTGGCGCGCACGGCGATGACGCTGGAAGCCTTGATCGACGACCACGACAGCCTGCCGGAGACGGTGGAGATGTGCGCGTTTGTCGACCACACCTCCTCGGCGCTGCACGAGATCGCCTCGGCATTGCGCATGCAGCGCACGCCCGAACGCCTGCCCGACCTGCGGGCGTTGCAGCGCACCTACGCGGCGCTGCTGAACATGGCAGAGGACAAGCAGGCTGCCGAGCTGCTGATGCGCATCAGCGACCGGCTGGTGGACAACGTGAACACGCTGGCGCATATCACCGGGCGCAACCGGCATCGGTCGGCAGCGACGGTGTGACGCCAACGGGTTGCTGAGCGTTCGTGCCTCGCGTCAACGTGCAGGCAGCGGCCTGGCAGGTCGGCCGCCGTCGCGCACGGGGTGCGCTCCCACATCATCCGGCAGCATCACCGCGGCAAGCCTTGCTCGGCGATGAGCCGCGCAGCGGCTCGAGCCTGTACCCGGGTCCCTTATGGCCCGAGCGGTCGGGAGGTGGAATGGCCCGAAGGGTGGCCGGCATGGACGCCGGCCAGTGGATCGTCAGGGCAGGATGCCCCCTCGATCCACCCCGCCTCCCGGCCGCGCCCCCGTCAGGGGCGGGACATCAGGGTCGCCATTCTCTTGGTGACTTCCCTTTGGCGAGACTAAGCGAAGTTACCTGCTCGTCCCACGGAGACTAGCTTTGCGTCGTCGGCAGGCGAGCCCGGTCGCCAAACCGCTAAAAGGGCCGCGGCACAACGAGCCCATTAGGCGTTCCCGAGCAGAGGCAATATCTGTTCACGACTCAGGCTGGCGATCAACACATCACCAGGCTCAGCCGGATCGACCCACCGAATCTCTTCGATTTCGGCCTGCGCCAAGAATGCCCCCTCGGCGCGCACCTCATACACCTCGGCCTCGACCACATGGCCCGGCTCATTGGCCGCTGGCGCACTGAAGCGCCCCAGCCAGCGCGCACCTTCCCGCTGCATGTGGCAGCCCAGCTCCTCGCGCAGCTCGCGCTCCAGCGTATGCAGGTCGTCCCGGTCATCGGGATCGCGCTTGCCGCCCGGCTGCTGCAGCACCTCGGCACCACGCTTGCGCACCATCAGCACGCGCCCCTCGGCGTCGCGGATCACGGCGGCGACGATGCGGATCAGCCGGGCCGCACTCACAACCGCGAATACGCCCAGGACTGCATGCGGCCGTCCTTGTACGGCATCACGCCGTGGAACGGACGCGGGTCCGCGTCGAACACCAGCGGCAGGAAGTGGCGGTCGCCCTCCCACATCGGCAGCTCCATCAGCCGGTCCAGCGGCACCCATTCCAGCGTGCCTTCGTGGTTGCCCTCGTGCGGCGTGCCGCTGTAGCGGTCGATCACGAAGATGAAGCCCAGCCAGTCCTCGCCGTGCTTGCCGAAGCCCGGCCAGTTGAGCGTGCCGCGCAGCGACATCGACTCGCAGGTGATGCCCGCCTCTTCGAGGATCTCGCGGCGCATGCACGCGGCGATGTCCTCGCCGGGCTCCATCTTGCCCCCCAGGCCGTTGTACTTGCCAAGATGCATGTCGTCCGGCCGCGAGTTGCGGTGGATCATCAGCACCTCCCGGCGATCGGGCGACAGCACGTAACCGAGCGTGGCGACGATGGGCGTGTAAGGCATGGGCGGGGACACCGGGGAAAAGGCCGAGTTTAAAACAACCTGCCCCCGGGCTTGCGTCGATCGCACCCGCCCGGCGACCATCAGGGCCATGCCCACGTCACCGAACCGACGTCCGCTGCTTCGCCGCCTGCCCTGGCCCATGCTGGTGCCGCTCATGCTGCTTGGCGGCCTGGCCGGCTGCGACCGGCAGGCCCGCGCCGTGGACAGCAGCGAGCAGGTCTTCGAAGGCCAGAACTTCCGCGTGGTGAGCGTGGACCTGCGGCGCGAAACGCTGAGCCTGCACTGGAAGGACCCCGAGAACGGCGCGCCCTACGGCACCATCAATGCCTTGCGCCAGTGGGGCATGTCGCACGGTCGCCGCATGCTGTTCGCCGCGAACGCCGGCATCTACGACCGCCAGTTCGCGCCGCTCGGCCTGCACGTGGAGAACGGCAAGACGGTGGTGCCGCTCAACCTTGCCCACGGCAACCCCGCTTCGGGCAACTTTTCGCTGCTGCCCAACGGCGTGTTCGCGGTCTACCCGGACGGCCACGCCGCCGTGCACACCAGCGCGGACTTCAAGGCCGATGCGAAGAAGGTGCAATGGGCCAGCCAGTCGGGTCCCATGCTGGTGATCGACGGCAAGCTCAACGACCAGTTCATCGACGACTCCAACAGCCTCAAGTGGCGCAGCGGCGTGTGCGCGAAGACGCCGCACCACGTGGTGTTCGCGGTGAGCGAGGCGCCGGTGAATTTCCACACCTTCGCGCGGCTGTTCAAGGAGGAACTGGGCTGCCGCGACGCGCTATACCTCGATGGCACCATCTCGCAGTTCTTCGTGGACGGCGAAGGCTATGCCGGCGCACCCACCTTCATGGTGAAGCCCTACGCCGGAATATTCGCCGTGTTCACCCAACCTACGCCCTGATCCCGGCGCGCTCCTGCCGCCCGGATCATGCCCCCATCACCACCTACGGATCGAGCTGCACGCGCCATGACCCAACCACGACGTTTCCGCTGGCTTCGCTATCTCGTCGGCACCTTGCTGGTCCTGATCGTGGGCGTGCTCGCCGCGGTCTGGTTCCTGCTGGCCGGCAGCCGCGCCCGGCTCGACGGTGAGGTGCGCGTCGTCGGGCCCGGCGACGCCGTCGCCATCACCCGCGATGCGCTCGGCACCGCCACCCTGCAGGGCAAGAGCCGCGACGACATCAGCTACGCGCTGGGTTACGTGCATGGCCAGGAGCGCTTCTTCGCGATGGACCTGATGCGCCGGCTGCCTGCCGGCGAGCTCTCCGAACTGGTCGGTGCCAAGGCGCTGGATACCGACATCAACCACCGGCGCCACCGCCTGCGCGCCGTCGCCGAGGCGGCGTATGCCGCGCTGCCGCCCGACCAGAAGCACACGCTCGACCTGTACGCCGCCGGCGTCAACGCGGGCCTCTCGCACCTGCACGTGAAACCATGGGAATACCTGTTGCTGAACACCAAGCCGCAGCCCTGGCGTCCGGAGGACGCGTTCCTGGTGATCGCGGCGATGTACCTGGACCTCAATGGCGACGGCCGCAACGAGCGCGAGCTGCACATGGCCGAGCTGCGTGCCGCCATGCCCGCGCCGGTGGCGGACTTCCTGCTGTCGCCCGATCCCGACTGGGAGGCGCCGCTCAAGGGTGACCTTTCGCGTCCGCCGGTGGTCCCCGGCGCCGATGTCTTCGACCTGCGCCACGCGCAGCCGGCCACCCGCGCGGACAACACCGCGCTCACCGCCGCGCTGCTGCCGGCGCTCGACCAGCCTCGCCCCGGCAGCAACAACTTCGCCGTGTCCGGCAACCTCACCGAGAGTGGCGCGGCCATCCTCGCCAACGACATGCACCTGAGCCTGCGCGTGCCGAACATCTGGTTCCGGGCGCGCCTGCGCTATCCCGATCCGGCCGCGCCGGGCGGCCAGCGCGACGCCAATGGGGTGACCCTGCCCGGCACGCCGGCACTGGTGGCAGGCTCCAACGGCCAGGTGGCCTGGGGTTTCACCAACAGCTACGGCGACTGGCTGGACTGGGTGCGCGTGCAACGCGACCCGAACGATGCCAACCGCTACAAGGTGCCCGAGGGCTGGGCTGCCATCGAGGCGCACGACGAAATCATCCGCATCAAGGACGCGCCCAGTCATACGCTGAAGGTGGAAGTGACGCGCTGGGGACCCGTCATGGGCAAGGACACCGACGGCACGCCGCTGGCGCTGGCCTGGATCGGTGATCGCGCGCGTGGCTACAACGTCAACGTGATGCAGCTCGAGCACGCCAACACGATGCATGCGGCGCTGGACCTCGCCTCCACCATGGGCATGCCGCCGCAGAACCTGCTGGCCGCCGACGCCGCGGGCCACATCGGCTGGACCGTCACCGGCAATTGCATTCCGTTGCGCAAGGGTTTCGATCCGCAGCGGCCCGCGGACTGGTCGACACCCGACACCGGCTGGACGGGTTGCGCGGACGCAACGCAATATCCCCGTATCGAGGATCCTGCCGATGGTCGCCTGTGGACGGCGAACAACCGCACGATCGACGGCGACGAACTGGAACTGCTGGGCAATGGCGGCCACGACCTCGGCGCCCGCGCGCAGCAGATCCGCGACGACCTGCGTGGGCGCAACAGCTTCACGCCCGGCAACCTGCTCGACATCCAGCTCGACAATCGCGCGGTGTTGCTCACGCGCTGGCAGCGACTGCTGCAGGACACGCTGGCCGGCACCCGCGATCCGGGGCTGGAACAGCTGCGCCAGCTCACGGCCAACTGGAGCGGTCGCGCCGCGCCCGAAAGCGTGGACTATCGCCTGGTCCGCGCCTTCCGCGACAAGGTGAAGGAAGCCGTGCTCGCGCCGTTCGTGGCGCAGGTGAAGGCCCGCTACGACGACTTCGCATGGCCGGGCATGATCGATGCGGAAGCCGCGGTCTGGGCGATGCTGCGCGACCGACCCGCCAACCTGCTCGATCCGAAGTACGACAGTTGGAACGCCCTGCTCAACAGCGCCGCCCACGAGGTGGTCGACGAACTCGGCCAGCAACCGGGCGGCCTCGCCGCGCGCAGCTGGGGCGAGTACAACCGCACGCAGATCCGCCATCCGCTGTCGCGCGCCCTGCCCTCCTTCATCGGTCGCGTGCTCGACATGCCCGACGAAGCCGTGGCCGGCGACCACAACATGCCGCGCGTCGTCTCGCCGGGCTTCGGCGCCTCCGAGCGCCTGGACGTGATGCCCGGCCACGAAGCACAGAGCATCCTGCACATGCCGGGTGGGCAGAGCGGCCATCCGCTGTCGCCCTACCATGGCGCCGGCGAGGAGGACTGGGTGAACGGGCGTCCCACGCCGCTGCTGCCCGGGCCGGACCAGCACACGCTCACCCTGGTGCCGGCATCGTCGTAAGTCGCAAGGACGCGTGTCCTCGCCTGATTGGTGAACGCCCCCCCTGTTCATTCGTTAGCGCGCTTGCACCGCGCTAGCGACCCAAGCGCACCGTGGGCAGCGTAGCGCTCTTGGGTACTGCGAACACCTCGTCATCAAGCGTGATTTGCTCGAAGCTCACGGTCTGCATGCGGTAGTGGTGTTCGGCAAGGTCGCGGGCATCGAATGCGAGCAGCACGCCGGTTGCAGCGTCGATCCAGAATTCGCCCTGGTCGGTGCCGTGGGGACCGCCGCGCTCGGCGTGGCGGAATCGCCAGCCCGTAGCCTGCCTTCCGGCGATGGTCCCGGACCCCAGTGCCTGGCACGGGAACCCAAGATCCCAGCAGGGACGTTGCGGGTCGAGCCTGGTCACGCGACCAATGGATACGCCGCCAGCGGGAATGGCCTGATGCGAATTCGGACGGATCAGCCAGGCGTGGTCCTTGTCGCGCAGGATGCGCCCGCGCATGTCCGGACCCGCATCGAAATCCACGCGCACCTTGTCGCCGCTGAGCCAGGTCGTCACCACCATGGAACCTTCGCGCGACACGCTGGCCGTGGGCGAGCGGATGCCATCGCCGGTGATGACGGAGGCCAGCCTGACATCCTTCGCCGCGTCTGCTGCGAAGGCTCTCGGAAGCAGGCAGACCGCCGCCAGCAATGTGAGGCCGCGCAACAGGATCCGCGTTGGCCTTGTTCGCGTCGTCACGGCAGCAACCCGCTGTCACGGATCGGTGTCTGCATGCGCACCATCGCCTGCGTGGCAATGGGCAGGCGGCCGCTCTCAAGCATCGCGACTTCCTGCGCACTCATGCCCTGGTAGAAGGCCAGCCGGTAGACGCTGATGATGATCTTGTCGATCACCGGCACGATCATCTTGTAGCCATACACCACGCGGATCTTCAGCACGTTGGCATCCTGCACCGTCAATCCGCTACGACCCCCCGTCGCCGTGGAGCGGTAAGGCAGGCTGTCGTTGGGAATGGCGTCCACGCCATCGAACTGGCGCACCTTCCAGTCGGCGAACGCCGCCTTGGTGGGGCTGATCACCTGGATCTGCGCAGCCAGTGGATTGATGGTATCGGCATAGGCTTTCGCATAGGCCCCCAGTACCGCGGTGTTGCTCGCTTCGGTGCTGTAGAGGGGCATCAGCCCGCGCGCCAGGCCCACGCGCATGGCGTTCATTTCCACGCCATGCGTGGCGCCATTGCGGGCGGCCTCCAACGCGGCGTAATCGACCAGGCTCTTGGCGCGATAGAACAGGATCATCTGGAAGATGCCGAGCAAAAACGTGCCGAACACGGCCATCACCACGCAGGTTTCGATCACGCCCTGTCCGCGCTGCCGGCGTGCGGCCTCGCCCCGTTTCACGGGCCGTGTCCCGCATCATTGGCGGGCTCCGCAGGAGGGCGGCTATCGCCCTGCGGCGATGCCAGCCGAGCGATGCCATCGGCAAGCTGTGTGCTTTGCTGCTGCAGCGTGGGATCGCTGCCATTGGCGTCGACCGCGCTTTCGGAGAATGCCGCAGCCGCCTGGCGCAGGCGCAACACACCCAGGTTGTGCCATGCCTTCGCGTGCTTGGGATCGATCTTCAGCACTTGCTGGTACGCCCCAACCGCTTGCTCCGGCTGCCCCATGCGCACATAGGCATTGCCCAGGCGAAACCAGGCGTCGGCGTTGGTCGGCAGTTGGTTGGCGAGTTTCTGGTAGCCCGCCAGCGCCTGCTCGGTTCGCCCGGCCGCCGCATCGCGCTCGGCCTGCTCCTGCAGTGTTTTGACACCCGCCAGCGTAGGCCTGGGCTCGCTCGATGCGCAGGCAGCAAGCCCCACGCATGCCAGCGCCACCACCACCGTGCGAATCGTCGTGCTCATGCCAGTTCCCATGTCCATGCATCTCCAAGCCTTGGCTTCAGGCGACTCAGTGCGCTCGAAGCAAACTCAACGGTTTGATGGGCGCCGCGCGCACGACGCACGCGCCACGGTTCCACGTGCTCGTGGCAGTCGATCACACTGCCCTTGCGATCAAGGAAAACGAGGTCGAGCGGATAGCGCATACCCATGGTATGGACGCTGCCGCAAGGCGCCAGCCACAGGGCCTCGGCGCGATCGACGCGCAACGGTTCGCGACCCAGCAACCCGCGCGCCCTCGACCACGGCCGGTCTGCACGCCATGCCCTCGGCACAATCAGCCGTCCATCGCTGCGGATGACCCCGCACTTCACAGGATGCCCTCCTCCTGCATGCGCAGGAATATGAAATAACCAAGCATCAGGAAGATCAGCGGGAAGAAGAACATCACCAGCGGCAGCATCATCTTGACCGGCGCCTCCAAGGCCAGTTTCTCCGCGCGCAGGAAGCGTTCTTCGCGGCGTTGCGAGGCCTGCGCGCGCAAGGTGTCGCCGAGGCTGGCACCCACGCGATCAGCCTGGATCAGCGTGCCGGTGAAGCTCGAGATCTGCGGCATGTCCATGCGCTCGGACATTCGCGACAAAGCCTCCGAACGCGGCAGACCGGAGCGCACATCGCGCAGCAGCCGGGTAAATTCCTGCGCCAGCGGCCCTGGCGGGCCCTTCTGGGTGGCCTGCTCGATGCCGCCGGTGACATTGAGCCCCGCCTCCACCGCCATGGTGATGAAGTCGAGGTAGACGGGAAGATCCTTGATCACCTGGCGCCGCCGCTTGTTGCGTCGCTCGCCCAGCCAGAGGTTCGGATAGAACCAGCCAAGCACCGCACCGAAACCAATCGCACCGATGTAGATCATCAACCCATGCGCCTTGAGCAGGCCGACCAGCAGCCACATGAAGAGCGCCACCAGCCCCGCGCCGACCATGCGCAAGCCGTAGAGCTGTTCCGGGCTAAGCACGAAATCCTGTCCGGCCGTCTGCAGTTCGCGATGGGCCCGTTCCAGCCGGTCAGGAGTCAAGCGTGGCCCCATCAGGAAGGTCGCCGCGTTCACCAGCGGCCATATCATGCGCAAGCCGAAAGGCAGCGGATCCTGGAAATGGCGATCGGCCAGCGGCACCTCGCGCATGAAGCCATACACGGCCCAGATGATCAGGCCAATGCAGCCGCCCGCGCACACGGAAAGCACGATGAGCATGAACGTCATATGTCGATGCTCATGATCTTGCGGCACATGCGATAGCCCAGGTACTCCATCACCGCGCAGATGGCGATGACGATCCAGCCGATGGGCGTGTGGTACATGGCGCGCATCGTGTCGGGGTAGGCGAACGTGAGGAATGCCACCAGCCCGGCGGGCATCATCGCCATCACGATGCCTTGCAGCCGGCCTTGTGCGGTAAGCGACTTCACCTTGCCTTCCATGATCTGGCGTCGCCTCAGCGTGTCCGACAACGAAGCGAGGATCTCGGCGAGATTGCCGCCCACCTCGCGCGAAATACCCACCGCCGACACGAAAAGCGCCACGTCCTGCACCGGCACGCGTTCGTTGAAATGCGTGAGTGCATCATCGAGCTTTACGCCCATGCGCTGCTCTCGCAGCACCAGTGCGAACTCCTGCGCCAAGGGTGGCTCGATGTCACGCGCGAGGCTCTCCAGGGCAGGCGTAAAGCCCAGGCCGGCCCGCATGCTGCCAGCGATCATCATGAGTCCATCCGGCAACTGCGCCTGGATGCGATCCACCCGTCGCTGGCGCATCCACGTATAGACCTTCTTGGGAAGCACGAAGATCACCACCAGCACGGCGCCAGCCAGCAGCGGATTGCCGGTCGCGACCCACAGCAACACGGGCAGTAACGCCATCGCCACCACGTTGAAGCGGAAAAGGTTGCGGGTGTCCATGAACATGAACATGTCGGCGAGATTGAAACGCGCCTGCTCGGTGAACGTTTCCCGGTAGCGCCCCCAGAACACCGTGGACGAGCGCGCCATCAGGAAACCAGCCAGAGTGACGCAGGCAAATACGGCAATCGCGATGCCCAGCATCTCAGCGCTCCTCGCCATCAGGACGGAAGATGCCCAGATCCACCGAAACGCCGCGTGCCGCCAGTTCCTCGTAGAACTCCGGCACGGAACCCGTCGCCAAGAACTGACCGCGCACCTTGCCACCGGGGCCGCCCTGATCACGCGCCCGGAAAACGAACAGGTCCTGCGTCTGGATGGTGCCGCTCTCGATGCCGGTGATTTCGCAGATGTGCGTGATCTTGCGCGATCCGCAGGGAAAGCGACGCTGGTGGATGATCAGGTCGATGGCTGAGGCGATCTGCTCGCGCACCACCACCATCGGCAGGTCCATGCCCGACATCATCACCATCACTTCCAGGCGCGACAGCGCATCGCGCGGCGAGTTGGCGTGCGCGGTGGTCAGCGAACCCTCGTGGCCCGTGTTCATCGCCTGCAGCATGTCCAGCGCCTCGCCGCCACGACACTCGCCGACGACGATGCGGTCCGGTCGCATGCGCAATGCGTTGCGCACAAGGTCACGGATGGTGATCAGACCCTTGCCCTCCACGTTGGCCGGCCGCGACTCCATCGCCACCAGGTTGGGCTGGATGAGCTTGAGTTCGGCCGCGTCTTCGATGGTGACGATGCGCTCGTGGTCGGGAATGAAGTTGGACAGGATATTTAGCAGCGTGGTCTTGCCCGAGCCGGTGCCGCCGGTGACCACGACGTTGCGGCGTTCGCGCACCGCGACCTGGACGAACTCCAGCATCTCCTCGTTGATTGACCCGTACCTGAGCAGGTCGTCGCCGCTAAGCTTGCGCTTGCTGAACTTGCGAATGCTGATGCTCGGCCCGCGCAGCGCTACTGGAGGAATCACGGCATTGACACGCGAGCCGTCGGTGAGGCGCGCATCTACCATCGGCGAACTCTCGTCGATCCGTCGGCCAATCGGCGCGACGATGCGCTCGATCGCAGCGATCACGGCCTTGTCGTTGGTGAAGATCACCGGCGATTTCTCGATGCGACCGGCGCGCTCGATGAATATCTCGTCGTGGCAATTGACCATCACCTCGGTCACGGAGTCATCGTCGAGCAGATCCTCCAGGGGACCCAGTCCGATGGCTTCGTCCAGCACTTCCTTGGCCAGGCGACGGCGATTGATCGTCTTGGGCAACTCCGCAACGAACTCGCGATCGATGATCTCATCGATCAACGCCGCCGTCTTGCCGCGCAGCTCTTCGTCGCTCATGCCGCGCACGTCCACGCGACGAAGGTCCATCTGGCGCACCAGTGACTGGTGCACCCGCGTGCGCCACTCCAGCATGTCGGGCGGCATCACCACCGTGGACGGCACATTGCTTGCCTCGGCGCGTGCGGTCTCGGGCTCAGGGACGACTGGAATCGGTTCGTGGTTCGAGGCCTCCTGTAGCGGGACCTTCACGTGCTCACTGGGCGCCTCGGCAAGCACGCGCAGGCGATAGGCACCGATCAGCACGATGTCGTCGCGCCGGAGAGGGCCGTGTTCGCTCTGCACCCGCTCGCCGTTGACGGTGATCGGCGCCCGGCTGCTCAGTACTTCGATGAACACGCCCATCTTGCGCGCGCTGAGCGTGGCGTGTTCCTTGGCGATATTCCATCCCTGCAGGATGACCAGGTTGTCTTCGCCGCGGCCGATGCCGCAGCTCGTATTCAGGCATCGCACCTGGCGCGGGTCGCGATTGGCCGTTTCGATCAATACCTCGAACATGCATACACCTCAATCGACGATATCGCTGCCGGCCACCTTGCGCATGTCATCGCGCAGGCGGTCGCTCTTCTCGATCAACTCATGGTTCTTGGGCGACGACGCATCGATCACCACCGGCGTCACGAAGATCACCAGGTCGGTTCGGTTGCGCTGGAAGTCGCGCGAACGGAACAGCGAACCGAGGATCGGCACGTCGCCGAGGCCAGGCACCTTGTCGAAGGTCTTGGAAGCCGTCGCGTCCACCAGGCCGGAAATCACGATGGAATCGCCCTCGTGGACGTTGAGCTGGGCACTGGCGCGACGCGTGATGAAGCCCGGATAACCCTGCACGTTGATGCTCGGATCGATGCGGCTGATCTCCGTCTCGATGTCAGTGGAGATGTCACCGCTCGCGCTCACGATGGGCGCGATGTGCAGCTTGATGCCGTATTGCTTGTACTCCACCGTGGTCTCGCCCAGGCCCTGGGTAATGGGAATGGGTACCTCGCCGCCGACCAGGAAGTCGGCGATGCCGCCACTGCGCGCAGCCAACTGGGGAGAAGCCAGCTCCCACGCGTTGCCGGTCTGCTCCATGATGTTGATCTGCGATCCGATCGATGTCGCGATGCCGAAGAAGGATGCGGTGCCCGGCACACGCAACGGCAGCTGTGCCGCCTGCCCTGCGGCATCGATACCCTTGAACGCCGGATTGGTCAGCCGGTAATAGGGGTTGGTTACCCAGTCGTGCACCAGGCCGCCGCCGGGGCCGGCGATCATGCTGTCCCACTTGATGCCCAGATCGCTCATGGCCTTCTTGTCGAACTCCATGATGCGTACCTGCATCATTACCATCGGCTTCATGTCGACGGCGTTCGCACTGGTGAAGTCCAGCACCTGCGGATAGAGCTTCTTGATGGCCGCCACCTTGGCGGCATCGCCGGGCGAAAGATCGTTGCCGGTCATGACCACGTTGCCACCCACTGCATTGACGCGAATGGCGCTGCCATCGCCGACCAGCCTGCCGACGAGGTCAGCGGTCTGGTCGGCGTTGCCGGCCACCACGTGCACGCTCACGCTGCGCTGCGTGCCATCCGACATCCAGAGTTGCACCGAGGTATCGCCCGGCTCGTTGGCAATCAGCACCATTTCCTTGGTGCCGATCACCTTGACCTGGAGCAGCTTGCCGTCCCCCACCGCGACGCGACTGAGCGAACCGGGTGCCTCCTTCACCAGCGCCTGGCCGGCATACATGCTCACGGCATCCGGGATGATCTTGCTGGCCACCTGCGTAGCCGCCGTCGATGGCTTGCTAGCCATGCCCACGCCCGCCACGAGCGTCCCAAGCAGCAACAGCTTTCCGATTCGCTTGATCGCTTCCATGCTTACTGTTTCCCGCCGATGATGAATTGGATGCCCGAGCCACTCACGACAGGCCGGCCCATCCGAAGAAGATCCGCTTTGCTCAGCGTCTCCAGGCCAAACGGATCCTTGTTGCCTGAGCTGCGCAGCATCACACGCAGTTCGCCAACCTTCATGGCCATACCGAGGCGCTGCGCGTCGGTCGGGGTCAAGCCCAAGGTGAGGTTGGAATAGCTCTCGGTATCGCCCGAGGGCTTCACGCCCTGCGCGCGCTTTCCCGTGGCCAGCACTAGAACGTCACCTAGCAGCGGCCGGATCTGGTCCTTGCCGGCGGCCTCGCCAGACAACAGCAGCATGATGTCCACGTGGTCGCCCGGAACGATCAACCCCGACACCGAGCCCGATTCGTCCACGCTGATTGTGTAGGCCACCTTGCCCGGATCGATCACCGTGGAGAAATGGTCGCTGACGAGATCGATCGCACTTCCCGCAATAGGCGCACCTTTCGTCAACGATGAACGCAGCAACTGCCCGAGATAGTTCTGGTAGTTCTCGGGAGTCAGTGCATCCGCAGGCACGAAATCCACCGGCACGTCGCGCGTCGCAACATCGTCGTCGCCGAGCAGCGCCCCCTTCTCCAGGTCGTGGACAGGCACCACCACGGTGCGCGTTTCCTGCGGTTTGACCTGGGTGCGCTCGGCCACCTTGTTGTTGATGTAGTGCACCGCCATGAAACTGGCGGCAATGCCCAGCAGGATGGCAACCCCGAGGAAGAGCAGGTTGCGATTGATCTTTGGCATACGAGTTCCCTTCCCTTAGATCCAGCTGACGGAGAGTGCGTAGACGAAGCTGCTATAGGCCTCCTTGAGGCTCTGGATCAGCTTCGGGATCGCATCCGGATTGGCTATCAGAACCAGCACGAGGAACAACACCACGATGGTGTATTCGGCGAATGCACTGCCGCGCTGATGCCGGCGCATTCCTGATCGCGGAACCTGGCTCATGGCACGCCTCATCACGGTTGCAACACGTTGATCAGCACCTGCGACTGGCCGGTGCCTTCGTGCATCACCAGCAGTGTGAGCTTGCTGTCGCCGCGCTCGTATCGCATGACGCAGTCGCTGTTGCCACAGGTTCCGGCGTCGCTAACTTTCCAGCCGTCAGCAAGCAGCCTCTCGCGGAAGTAGGCACCGTTCTGAGTGGGCGACAGGCTGTTACGCATCGCGACGGTCCGCGCCGGCACGTTGTCGTCCGGATAGGTGATGTCGTTGAATACTTTGGAGCCCGCCGGTGCCGGCAAGCCCTCGCCCGGCACGAAGTGCTTCGGCGCCGAGGCCACATCCACGATGCCGATGTTGCCCTTGCTGCCCGCGCCGGTGCTGCTCACCTGCACGGTGATGTAGTAGTCGCCATCGCGATGTCCGATTACCTCCGCCGGCCCCAGCCGATTGACCACGACCTCCTTGTCCCAGGCCTTGCGGTAGAAATCGACTAGCTCATCCTGGCTATGCGGCGAGGTGAAGGTCTGCGCATGCATATCCAGCCCGTTGAACACGATGTGCTGCGCGACATCGTCCGTACGTGTTCCCGACGGCAACGGGGGGTTGGGCCAGGAACTCGCATGCGCCACGCAGGACAACGCGATACAGGCGGCCCATGCAAGCAGGCGTCTAACGCTTGTCCGCATACTTCACCAGCTTGTCGGACGGAACGACGTCCGGCGCCATCTTGCCGAGTTCGAACTGGTTGAAGCCTGGCGTAAAGATGTCATTGACGAACGGGATGCTGCCCAACAGGTGCATCACGTTGTTGGTGACATCGTCGAACTTGTCGCCCACCAGCGATGTGGGAACCAACGGCCGGATCACGTTGCGAACGGTGCGATTGCTCGCGCCGCTGATACCCTTGCCGCCCCGATCCTCGCCACCGCCGGCGGCGTCCCATGCGTCGGCCAACAGCACCGTCCTGGACGAAAAGTCCAGCTTCATCGTGTCCAGTGGATCAAGATAGGCCAGCGGGCTGCCATCCCTGCCAAGAATGACTTCCGGCTTGGCATGTACTTCGGCGGTGACGAGGCCCTTGGTGTTCGGCGGCAGGTTGCCGAGCGATTTCGTGGCCTTGCCCACGATCGCCAGACCCTTGTCGAGATAGCCCGGCGAGCTCTCCTGCTTGTAGACCTGCAAGGTCACCGCCTCGGGCTTGAGCAGCTCTTTGCCGGCGAAGGTGGTGAGCATCGCATCGCTGAACTTGCCGGGTGTATTTGCGACGCTGCGCAGCGTGTCCTTGCCATCGCCATACTGGCGCACGCGAAGATCCTGTTCGACACGCCCGCGTGAAGGAAGCTGCTCGCTCAGCAAGGTGCGATCCACGGTCGCCGCCCATGCGGCCTGGCGTGCCGCCGCCTGTGTCTGCTGCTTCACATGGATGTACTGGCCAAGCAACATCACGCCCGCCGCCAATGGCACGAGCGCAATGCAGGCCACCGCCATCTCGATCAGGCTCTGGCCCTTTTCACGATACCTCGATCCAAATTGCTGGCGTCGCATGATCCGATGCTTCGCTTCCATCCTGCCCTCCCAGGAAATTCCGGCCTCAGTTCGCGGTGGATACCGCTATGCCGGACGGCACCTCGAACACCTTGCCGTCGACTGCTTCGCCCACCGTCATCTTTTCCGTGGTCCACTGCTTGCCCGTGCCCTGCGGTGGGTGACGCCAAAGCAGGATGCTGTCGAGCCGGCCGTTCAGGCCTTCGGTATCGTCAACAACATCGGAGGAGAAGCCCCACTGGCTGCCGCCACTCCATACGCAGGATTCACCGATGCCAGGCTGATCAAGGCGCTTGCACGGCTGCCCCGCGGCACGATCGGTACCCGCCGGACGGGCCATCAGGTCGCCCTGCCCCTGCTTGTTCAACTGCGCCGCCACCGCGGCACGAAGCGCCGCGTCATCGTCGCCATCGACAGGCTTGGAGGCGTTGTCGCCGGATCGCGTTTCACGCACCACGCCATCCGAAGGCTGACGTGTGCCGGTCTTGCCGATCAGGTCGATCGTCACTGCTTCGCCGGGCTTGATGATGGCGAGCGTCGATTCGTGCACGGGCTTGAACTGGCAGGTTCCCGCCGTTTCATAATCCCAGCGATCCGCATGCTCGGCGATGCGCGCGCCCTGGTACCACACGTCGTAAAACGTGCGTCCCAGCTTTCCCACTACGTCGTCGCTGAGCGGCTGGGTGGGAAGCGGTCCCTTGCGGCAGTCGGCCAGCGCTTGGCGATAGTTCTGCTCGCTGGCGGGCTGGCCATCGCGCAGCACCACCATGGTCTGGGTGACGTGGATCGGCGGCGTCGCGGAGGCGGCGCCCTTCGCGTCGCCAACGCCAGCTTCATGATTGCCACTGGCCGAACATGCTACGAGTGGAAGCGCGAGCAGTGCGGATGCCAACCAGGTCAGTGAACGATGCTGCATGGATTTCCTCGATTGCATGGACGGAACTCGCAAGCTCATTTGGCGCAAGCCGCCGCGCTGCCATAACTCGCGGCCACTTCCCAGCGCACGGAGCACGGTGTGTCGACCAGGCGCACTTGCCAATAGGGGCTGAAGAGACTCCCAAGCTCGCGCCGGGAGTCGATCACGCTCGCAAACAGCTCGCGAGGGCGACTGAAATACACCTGTGCCGTGGATATCGCCGTCATGCTGTTCGAGACGGCCTGATCCTTGGTCTGAAAGTCAGGGGGGCCACCGATGCCCTGCACGTTCTCGCTGGTGCGCACGGTGTTCATGGCCTGCTCGACCAGCACGGTGAATACTGGCCCCACGTCAACCTTGTTCACACCGTTCTGCGCTGCACTGCGACCGTTGTCGTAGGGCACCGTGGCCTTGTCCGCAGCGACGTCGTTGTAGTCCTGCAGGCCTGGCGACGTTCCCGAGTAGCTCTTCAGCCACACCTTGCCGGTGCCCCCCATCGCCGGCGACGACAACACGCGGCTGCTGGCCGCGTTGTTGTCCAGGCCGTCGGCATAGCGGCTGTAGTGGCCGCGATCGATTTCGTAGGCCGAATCCCAGCCACGGCCGTTATTGATACCGGGCGAAGCGACTGAGCGGAACGACGTCGGCGTCCTCGCCACCGCGGCGGCGCCACCCCAGGCCAGAGGCACGTCGATCTTCACCGGTGGGATAAACGATCGGAACTTAACATTGAGCGTGTCCACGCCCACCCAGTCGCGGTAGTTGACCAGGTCGGTGCCACCCCGCTTATGGATAGGGCCTATACCGCCATCGCGCTTCTTCGAGAAGCCGTCGCGAGCCTCCATCACCACGTTCGCCAGGCGATCGGCGTCCACCGTGCGGCGACCCGCGGTGGGAATGGTGTAGCGCCTGGCGTATTGGGCAGCAGCGATCGCGTCAGACTCAAGCAGCCCCATGCCGCGCACACCGACCGTAGCCTTGTTGTCGGTATTGAGCTGGACGATTTTTCGCGCCAGCAACAGCGAAGATTGCGGCTCGCCGATGGCGATGAGTTGCGAGGCATCCGAATAGGCCGCATCCAGCGCACTGATGGCAGTGACACCCGCCGAGAACGCGACCTGCATGCCATCGCGAATTTCCTGCACGGCGGTCTTCACCTCGCTGAGCACGGAGACGATCTCCTGCAAGGCGGCGCCCACCTCGGCACCGACAATGCTGATATCGAACAGGATCGCGATCCCCTGGACCGCATCCTTGAAATTGTCGGTGCCGCGCAGCATGAAGTTGGTCCAGGAATACCAACTCACCATCTGCGCCACGGCAACTTGGTTCGCCACGGTGGCCCGATTCATGTAGGCGATGAGGTTGAAGGCACGCGCCTGCTCCACGCCCACGCTATAGGCCGCGGCATCGGCGGTGTTCACCAGCTCCACTTTCTTCGACACCGTCTGTCCTGTGTTGAACAGCACGATCACGCCCAGGCACAGCACCAACAAGGACGCGACGGCCAACACCAGGGCCTGTCCCTTAGCTCTCCTGGGTTGTCTGAAGCCTGCATCCACAGGCTCCGCCCGTCGTCGCACCTTCATTTCGGCTCTCCCCGCGTCCATCGCCAGTTCACATCCATGACCAAAGCGCTACGCCCGTGGGCCACACCCACGGTTTCCCGACCGATCGCGAGGCATCGACAAAATCTCACCCGGGCGCGCCGCCGCGTGGCGGCGCGCCATGATCGGTGACAAATTGACGGCGGAATTACTGCGCCGTCTCGTTGTTGTAGCTCTTGAGGGTCTTGTCCTTCGTGCCCTCGGAGTGAGCCTTGTTGCCCTGGTTGCCAGCGCGATTGATGTCCTGCGTTGCGCTCTGGCCGGAAAGCTCACGGGCCATGCCGCCGATCTGCGCGCGGGCGGTTCCGCCGAAATAAGTAACGGCTGCGATCGCGGCGATCGCGATGAGTGCGGTGATGATGATGTATTCCGTCATTCCCTGGCCACGCTGACGGATGCGGTACGAGATGCTGCGATTGCTCTGACGCTTCGGTTCCATCGGACTACCCCTATCGATAAAGGTTACGGCTCGTCCTTGACGAGTCCGATCCACTAAGGATCAAAGAGGCGAGCGTCCCCTGTATCGGCCTTCCGACCACGCAAGCACTGAAAGCGACGCATAAACTTTCAGCGGCGTGCAAACTATCGAATCAAGATGTTCGCTTTGTGAAAACCTCAGAGGTGATACCCAAAAGTGTGACTGGATCCACGGAAACAACGTAAGATTTATCTGACACGAAAGTAGGAATGCCTCCTCAAGCGCGCGATATTCACATCGCTGAACGATTCGATCCGATTCATCCATGCGATCTTTCAAAAACTCACGACTCCGCTATGGTTACGCACCTAGGGACATGAGGAGCAGGGATACGTGATGTTCAGCGCTCGTCGCACGATCTTCGTCATCGCGTTGGCGGTGTGTTCAACAAGCATGACCATGGCCGCCGACATTTCCGGTGCACACGATCATCCGCTGATGACGCGCTTTGCCGGCTCCAGCATCATCGGCTACCAGCAGATTTCCTACGACAAGGCGGAGTTGCCACTGGGCCCCATCAAGGAAGGCACATCCCGCCAGTTCGCTGCATCCGACGTTGCCGAAGGTCGCATCACGCGCATCGCGTACGAAGCGCCCGCGGGAAAATCAGTCCTCGAGGTATTTCGCAATTTTGCTCAGGCCATGGCGAATGCGGGTTTCAAGACGCGCTTCGAATGCGCGGGGGAGTCCTGCGGCAACGGCGCGGACTTCTCCGACAGCGAGATACAACCGCTGCTCGATCCCATGCATGCGCGAAACGCCATGAGCAGGACACTGTATGCGGTGGACGGTGATATGCGGCAGCTGACGGCTCGACTAGACCGTCCAGAGGGTCGCGTCGATGTTTCGCTGCTGGTTGCGCAGGCCGGCGAGCACCAACCCACGGGCATCCTGCTACAGATCATCGAGGCGCAGGCAATGACCGCGGGCCAGGTATCCGTTGATGCAAAAGCCATGAGCCAGGGACTGAGCCGGCAGGGACACATCGCGCTCTACGGCATTCATTTCGCGACGGACAGCGCCGACCTGGCCGCGGATTCGGACGCCACGCTCGGCCAGATGGCCCAGCTCCTCAAGGTTGAAGCGTCCCTCAAGGTGTTCATCGTCGGCCACACCGACAATACGGGCGAACTCAACCACAACCTCGCGCTTTCGCAGAAGCGGGCCGAGGCAGTCGCCAGGGCGCTGACGACGCGTTATGGGATCACCAGCCAGCGTGTCGCCGCCAAGGGCATGGCGTCCTATGCGCCGGTTGCCAGCAATCGCGACGAAGCCGGGCGCTCGCAGAATCGTCGTGTTGAGCTGGTGGCGCAGTAGCGCTGCGAGCCATTTCCCCACATCTACTGAGGCAAGGTCCTGGAGACAGATCCAATGAACCGCATCAAGACGATGAAATCCACCTTGAAGGGCACCGCGCTGGCCCTGTTGCTGCTCCCTGCCAGTTATGCCTTCGGCCAGGGCATCTCGTCCCACGCGCTCACCTCTTCCGACAAGACGGCTGTTCGCCAGTACGTCATCACCGATGCCGTGTTTGACAAGGTACGCGCCGCAAGCAAGGAAGCCGAGGCCAAGGGTGTCGAGCTGAGCCCGTTCAAGCCGGGGGCGCATTCCATGGACGAGTCGGCCGCGGCGCTGGATGCACAACCCGCTGCGCACGACATCCTGAAGTCGCACGGGCTCACCTCGCACGAATACGTGCTGGCCAGCGCCGCCACGCTAGGTGCAGTGATGACAGTGAAGTACGGCAACGCCAAATCAAAGAATGCCGGCGACGACCTGGTCAATCCCGCCAACATCACGTTCGTCCAGAAGCACATGGCCGAACTCGGCGTCGACGACAACTGAACCAACACGCAACTAATTGCCATGCCCCTGCGGGGAGCAGTGGCCCGGCAAAATGCTCGTTCCTGCGCCTGCAGGCCGGCACGCCACGAGGGACCGATGAGCGACGATCTTCATTTCTCAAGCAACTACCGCGATCTCAGCCAGCAGTCCGGCACGGGATCGGGTTTCCAGTTCGAGTTCTATTGCCAGTCGTGCAGCGACACATGGCGCTCGCCGTTTGCTCCTTACCGCAGTGGCCAGGCATCCGGCTGGGTGCGGGAGATCGGCAACTTTGCCAGCAACCTGCTGGGCGGACTCGGCAATGGACTGGACAACGCTGTCGAAGGGTTGGCCAAGGCAGGCTGGGGTGGTTCGCGTGATGAAGCCTTCAAGGAGGCGATCGCAGCGGCCCAGGCGCATTTCCATCGCTGTGCGCGCTGCCACAACTATGTATGCGATCGCTGCTGGAGCACGGACGGCGGCCTATGCCTAACCTGCGCACCCGACCTGTCCGCGCAAGTGCAGGCCGCACGCCACCAGGGCCAGCTCGAAGCCGCCACTGAAAACGCGCGCGAGTACGGCAAGGGACAAGGCGGCCAGGTCGACGTCGCCACCGCGAAGCAGCTCGTGTGCCCGCAATGCGGCTGCGAAGCGCGCGGCGGCAAGTTCTGCCCGGACTGCGGATTCCGCCTCGCCGCGCCGGACGAATGCGGTGGTTGTCACGCCAAACTCCCCGTAGGATGCCGCTTCTGCCCCGAGTGCGGCGAGCGCACCGGCACGTCCCTAGCAAAAGCCTGACCTGCGTAGCGGCCACGCGCATCGCGCATCTTCAAAACGCGCGATGCGTACTAGCGGAACGCTCGCGCCCGATGAAGCTGTCGTCACCACCGCCTACGGGGCGATGGCACCCTGGTCTTTCAGTGGCTCGACGCGTTACCGGGATGCGACACGAAGCGCGGCGGCGTCGATTCGTCGGCGAACTGCCAGGCGCTCAGGTAGGCCAGCTTCAGGATCTTGGCCATCTTCGGATAGTTGATCTTCTCGGCCGTATCGCTGGGATGGTGATAGTCCGGGTGGAAACCGGTGAACCACCAGAACGCCGGCACGTTGTGCAGCACGAACGGGAACTGGTCGGAGCGGAAGAACACGTTCAGCGCGTACTCGTGGTCGAAGCGGTCATCCAGCACCAGCCCGACCTGCTCGTTCTGCTTCGCCACGGTGCGCTGGTAGTCGGGGCTGTAGGCGGCGCCGATCAGGTTGAGCCGGTTGCTGGTGTCGGCCGGCACGTCGATCAGGCCCTCCGTCTGTTGGCTGGGCTTCTCGTCGCGGCCGATCATGTCGAAATTGATCATGGCGCGCGTGGTGTCCAGCGGGCGCAGCGGATGCGCCGCCATGTAGTAGGCGCCCAGCAGGCCGCGTTCCTCGGCGGCGAACACCGCGAATAGGATCGAACGCCTGGGCTTGGCCTGGTTCGCCGCGAACGCGCGCGCCAGCGTCACCACGCCGACCGTGCCGGAGGCGTTGTCGTCCGCACCGTGCCAGATCTTGCCGCCGCTTTCGCCATCGTGGTCGTGATGGCCGCTGATGATGATGGTCTCGGGCGCCAGCTTCGGATCGCTGCCCTCGACCAGCCCCACCACGTTCCAGGTGGTGGCCTCGCGACGGGAACTGTTGTGCAGGTGCAGGCTGATCGTGCCGTCCTGCAGCGCTTCGGAATGCGGTTTCAGCTCCTTGTCGATCGCGCTCTGCAAGGCCATCGGCGTTTCCCCGCCAGTGCCCAGCAGCTGCTCGGATACCGACGAGGAAATCACCATGGCCGGAATATGCACGGGGCTGTCGGCCAGTGCCTGCGCGGGAATCGGGTTGGCGGCGTGCTCGGCGTGGTGGCCGATGCGCGTGCGGATTTCCTGCGCGGAAGGATGATTGTGCGAGGGCTCGGGAGCCAGCAGCACGGCGACCGCACCATGCTCCTGGGCGTTCAGCACCTTCACGAAGCTGGTGGCGTAGCGGGTGTTGCCGGTGCCATTGAACACGGAGTTGGCGTTCTTCTCCTGCGGCTCGTGGTCGAACACGACGACGATCTTGCCCTTGACGTCCAGGCCCGCGTAGTCGTCGTAGCCCAGTTCGGGCGCCGTGATGCCATAGCCCGCGAACACCAGCGGCGCGTCGATGTCGCGGTCCTCCGGAAACGACCCGGCGACGTCGGGATCCTTCCACTCCACGGTCTTGCCGTTGCGCTTCATGGCGAGGCGCGTGGCTTTCGCGTCCGGCCGGTATTCGATCAACGGCACCGCCTGCAGGTAGCTGGGCTGGCCTTGCGCGTCGGTGGCGGCGGGCTTCAAGCCGGCCTTGGCGAACTCCGAGGCAATCCATTGCACGGCCGCGTCATCGCCCGGCTGCAGTGAAAGCCTGCCCTGCAGCGCATCGGAGGCGAGGAAGCCGATGTCGGCGCGAAGATCGGTTTCGCGGATCTGGGCGAGACCGGCCTGCTCGCGCGAGGGGGATGCGGCAATGGCAGTGACGGACAGCGACGCGGCGAGCGCGGCAGCGAGTAGCGTGCGAAGCATGGGGGCTCCCGTGAAGCGGACGATGGGATGTAAACGTTCCCACGAGGGTGCCATGGCGACGGGGGCCCGGTAAACCCGTGCGCTATCGGCCCAACAGCATGTGGCAAACGGCCAGGTAGAGCGATGGCAGCTTCTCGAGGTCGGCCACGGCCACGCATTCATCCACCTTGTGGATGGTGGCGTTCACCGGCCCCAGCTCCACGACTTCGGCACCGAGTGGCGCGATGAACCGGCCGTCGGACGTGCCGCCACCGGTGCTTTCTTCCGGCGAGATGCCGCACAGTTCCCTGCATGCCTTGATCACCGCGTCCCGCACGGCACCGCCCGGTGGCGTGAGGAACGGCTCGCCGGAGAGCGACCACTCGATGCGCCAGTCCAGGCCATGTTTCTCGAGGATCGCCTCGGTGCGCGCACGAAGGTCCTCGGCGCGACTCGCGGTGCTGTAGCGGAAATTGATCAGCGCCGTGAGGGTGCCCGGGATCACGTTGTTCGCGCCCGTTCCCGCGTTGAGGTTGGAGACCTGGAACGAGGTGGGCGGGAAATCCTGATTGCCCTCGTCCCAGCGTTCGGCGGCGAGCTCGGCGAGGGCCGGCGCAAAGGCGTGGATGGGATTCCTGGCCTTCTCCGGGTACGCCACGTGCCCCTGCACGCCGTGCACCGTCAGGGTGCCGGAAAGCGACCCGCGTCGCCCCACGCGGATCAGGTCGCCCAGTCGCTCCTTCGAGGACGGCTCGCCCACCACGCACCAGTCGATGCGCTCTCCGCTGGCGCGGAAATGCTCGGCCACGCGGCGCACGCCATCGAGGTTGTCCGGACCCTCCTCGTCGCTGGTGAGCAACAGCCCGATGCGTCCACGGTGCTGCGGGTGCGCGGCCACGAAGGCCTCGAGCGCCACCACCATGGCCGCCACCGAGCCCTTCATGTCGGCGGCGCCGCGGCCGTACAGACGTCCATCGCGGATCTCCGGCGCGAACGGATCGCTCGCCCAGGCGTCCACCGGTCCGGTCGGCACCACGTCGGTGTGCCCCAGGAAGACCAGGGTCGGCTCGCCTTCGCCATGCGTCGCCCACAGGTTGTCGACCTCGCCAAAGCGCAGCGACTGGCAGCGGAACCCGGCCCGCGCCAGGCGATCGGCCACCAGCGCCTGGCAGCCGGCGTCTTCCGGCGTCACCGAACGGCGGCGAATCAGTTCACGGGCGAGTGCGACTACATCGGTCATGGCGCGCGGTTCGAGGAAAGCGGGGGCCACAGCATAACAAGCGCCGGGTGCAGGGCCCGCTAGCCGGTGATGGCCGCGCCCAACAGGTGCCCGACCAGGTAGGTGATGGCACTCGCCGACAGCGTGATGCCCACCTGCCGTGCGATCGAGAACATCAGGCCGCGGCCGGTGAACAGGGACGTGCCGAGCGCAATGAACACCAGCCCGATGAAGGTGGACACGATGCTCGCCTCCAGCGCCTGCGCGCCGTGCAGCACGAAATACGGCGCCACGGGGAAGATCGCGCCGAACGCAAACAGGCAGAACGAGGAAATCGACGCACTCCAGGCCGAGCCGCCAAGGTCCGAGGGATCCACGCCCAGGTCCTCGCGCACCATGGTGTCGAGCGCGGCGCGCGGCGTGTCCAGCAGGTGCTTGGCCAGCGCCTCGGCGGCGTTGGCGTCCAGGCCCTTGTCGCGATAGGTGCGGGCCAGGTAGTGCATGCCGTCCTCGGGCGCCACGGCCAGGCGCTCCGCGCGCTCGGTGATCTGCGCCTGGTAGAACTCACGCGAGCTGTTCACCGACAGCCACTCGCCCAGCGCCATCGAGCAGGCGCCCGCGACCAGGCCGGCGAGGCCCGCCAGCAGCACGGCATGGTCGCCCGTCGAGGCGCCCGCCATACCCATCACCAGGCTGGTGTTGGAGACCAGCCCGTCGTTCGCGCCCAGCACTGCGGCACGCAGGGTGTTGCCGCTCTGGGTGGCGTGCCGGCCGTGCGGCATCGGCAACGCATTGTCCGCGAAATGATTGCGCTGGCCCTGGCGGTCCACCGGCGTGGCCAGGTGGTCGGCGTGCTCCATGCGCACCACGGTGGGCATCACGAATTCGGTGCCGAAGCGCGCGGCCAGCCAGCTCAGCACGCGCACGCGCATTCCGGTGCGGGGTGGCGGCACGGCTTCGCCGTGTTCCTGCAGCCGCGCCTCCCAGAAGCCCGCATTGGTCCGTTCGATATCCGCGATGCGACGGTAGGCCTTGGCGAGGCGCTCGTTGCGCGCGAGCTTGGCCAGGCGGCCGTAGAGCACGGCGTTGTCGCGCTCGATGCGCAAGTTGCTGCGGAAACGCCGTGCGCGATGCGTGTTCATCCCGCCTCCCCTTGATTCACTCGTCGAGTTCTTCTTCGCGCTGGCCCAGGTAGACCAGCGCGATCAACAACACCACCACGAAGCGGAACGCACTCTCCAGCCCGTTCCACTGGGTGGACATCCACATGCCGAACCATTCGCCGCCCACGGCGAGGAAGCCGCCCAGCCACAACAGCAGACCGGCCGAGACGCCAAGCACGCCCAGGCGCTTGGCCCGATGGAAGGTCGCGCTGCCGGCCGTGCGCGTTCGCCACAGTCGCCACGCGCCCAGGCAGCACAACGCGGCGGCCAGCGTCTCCACGGCGATGATCAGCGCATAGGCGGCGCGCTGCAGCAGCGGCGAGGTGATCGCGCGGTAGTGGATGCCCGCGCCCGGGAAGATGGTGTCCATCGCCAGCACGTGCTGCACGAACGGCCAGTTGCTGCCGTAGTCGGTGAGGTTGCCGAAGGCCACCAGCGCCAGCCATAGCGCGATGGCGGCCATCAGAAGGATCTTGGAAAGGCGCACCACCATGGAGCGCCTCCCCTCAGCGTCCGAACAGCTTCTTGAAGCCGTTGTCGGTGAAGCCGACGCTGACCGAACCGTCGTCCTGCAGCACCACCGGGCGGCGCACCAGCGCGGGATACTCCTTCAGCAGCAGCGTCCATTCCGGATCGCTGCCCGGGTCCTTGCGCTGCGGCAACAGGTTGCGCCACGTGGTCGAGGACTTGTTGACCAGCTTCTCCCAACCGCCGAGCTGCTGCGCCCACGCCTTCAACGTGGCTGCCGGCACCGGGTCGGCGCGGTAGTCGACGAAGCTGTACGGCACCTCGAAGCGATCGAGCCAGTTGCGTGCCTTGCGGCAGGTATCGCAAGTGCCCAGGCCGTACAGGGTCACGCTCATTCGGCGCTCCGCAGCAGCTCGTTGATGCCGGTCTTGCTGCGCGTCTTCTCGTCCACCTGCTTGACGATGATCGCGGCATACAGGCTGTGCGTACCGTCCTTGGACGGCAGGCTGCCGGCGACCACCACGCTGCCCGCCGGCACGCGGCCATAGCTGACCTCACCGGTGGCGCGGTTGTAGATGCGCGTCGACTGGCCCAGGAACACGCCCATGCCGATCACGCTGCCCTTCTCGACGATCACGCCTTCGACCACTTCCGAACGCGCACCGATGAAGCAGTTGTCCTCGATGATGGTCGGGTTGGCCTGCAGCGGCTCCAGCACGCCGCCGATGCCAACCCCGCCGGACAGGTGCACGCCCGCGCCGATCTGCGCGCACGAACCCACCGTGGCCCAAGTATCGACCATGGTGCCCGCGCCGACGTAGGCGCCGATATTCACGTAGCTCGGCATCAGCACGGCGTCCTTGGCCACGTGGGCGCCGCGGCGCACCAGCGCGCCCGGCACCACGCGGGCGCCGAGACCCTGCAGCTCGGCATCGTTGCCGTGCGCGAAGCGCAGCGGCACCTTGTCGAACGCGAGCGCCGGGCCGCCATCGACGACACGGTTGCCGTTGATGCGGAAATACAGCAGCACCGCCTTCTTGATCCACTGGTTCACCGTCCAGCCGCCCTGTGCGTCGGGCTCGGCCACGCGTCGCTCGCCGGATTCCAGCAGGTTGATGACCTGCTCGACCGCGGGACGCAGATGCGTCTCGATCTCGGCCTGGGTGATTTCGTTGCGACGCTCGAAGGCGTCTTCGATGAGGGACTCGATGCTTTGCATGGTGTTCGTGGGGCCTATGTTGACTCGCGAATGCTAATACATGGGGGCAAGCAATGAGGAGCTCGCGGCGCCGGTTGCCCGGCCCTGTCCGCCCAGAGCCGGGCTCACGCAGCCTTGTTGGTTCCCAGTCGATCCAGCAGGGCGTGCAGCAGCCTGTCCTGCAGCTCGACGCCCAGCGGCGCGTCGTGGCGATCGGTGATCAGGAAGAAGTCCTCCACGCGCTCGCCGAACGTGGCGATGCGCGCGTCATGCACGCGCACGCCCGCCTCGAACATGGCCTGCGCCACGGCGGCGAGCAGGCCCGGCCGGTCGCTGCACACCAGGGCCAGTCGGGTCCGGCCGCTCACCGTGCTGAAGGAGATCTTGGGCGCCGCCTGGAAGTGCTTGAGATGGCGCGACATGCTGCGTCGCGAAGGCTGGTGCACATGGCCGGGCTGCGACAGGGCGCGATGCAGGCGCTGCTTCAGCTCTTCGGCGCGCTCGGGCGAAGCAGGCTGCTGCGAATCGCTCTCCAGCAACAGGAAGGTATCCAGCGCCATGGCGGTGGAGGAGCTGAGGATGCGCGCCTCCATCACCGAGAAATGCAGGCGGTCGAGCATGATCGCCACCGCGGCGAACAGGCCGTCACGATCCGGCGTGTACACGAACAGTTCGGTCGTGCCGCGCACCGACTGCGGATGCACGGCCACGAGCGGCGTCGCGCCCTTCGCTCCGAGTATCGCCGCCGTCTGCCAGGCGATCTGCTCGGGCCGGTGGCGCAGGAAGCTCTGCTCCGGAAAACCGCGCCAGGCGCGCGTGCAGGCTTCGGTGTCGTAACCCTCCTTCGCCAGGATGGCCAGCGCCTGTTCGCGACACGCGGCCACGCGCGCGGCGGCATCGGACGGCAGTTCGTCCTCGCTGCGCAGCGCATAGCGCGTGGCCGTATAGAGGTCCGCCAGCAGGCGATCCTTCCAGCCATTCCACAGTTTGGGACTGGTACCGATGATGTCGGCGATGGTCAGCAGGTAGAGATAGTCCAGCCGTTCGGGCGCGCCGACCGTCTCGGCGAAGCGCTGCACCACGTCCGGGTCGGTGATGTCCTGGCGTTGCGCCGTGGTGCTCATCAGCAGGTGCCAGCGCACCAGCCACGCGACCAGTTGGGTGTCTTCCTCCGGCAAACCCAGCCGGGCCCCGAAAGCCAGCGCCTCTTCCTCGCCCAGCACCGAGTGGTCGCCACCACGTCCCTTGGCGATGTCATGGAACAGCGCCGCCAGCAGCAGCAGTTCCGGCCTGGGCAGCGTCGGCCAGATCTCGCAGGCGATGGGAAATTCGGATGCCGCGGTCGGATCGGCGAAGCGCGCCACGTTGCGCAGGACGCGCAACGTGTGCTCGTCCACCGTGTAGACATGGAACAGGTCGTACTGCATGCGCCCGAACACCTGGCCGAAGGCCGGCAGGATCGCGGCCAGCAGGCCGTGGCGATTCATCCGCCACATCGCCTCCACCGCCGGCGCCCCGAGGCGCAGCAGGCGATGAAACGCCGCCAGCACCTCGGCATCGTCGGCCAGCGAACCATCCAGCAGCGCTGAAGCCTGGTGCATGCGGCGCATGGTTTCCGCGGTAAAGCCGGTGATGCCCGGCTCGCCGAGGCGCGCAATGAAGGCCTCCACCAGGGCGGCGGGGCGGCGCATGAAAAGATCCGGATCGCGCACCGCGATGCGCCGGCCGTAGCGGACGAAGTCCTCGCCCACCGGCTGGGGATCGGTCGGGGGTTCCAGCATTTCCTCGAAGCGCTCGGCGATCTGCACGCCCAGCCGCTCCACCTGGCTGGCGGCGCGGTAATAGCCCTGCATGAACTGTTCGACGCCGAGGTTCTTCTCGTGCTCGTCCCGGAAACCCAGGCTCGTCGCCAGCGCGCGCTGGTAGTCGAACAGCAGGCGTTCCTCGGCGCGCCCTGCTTCCAGGTGCAGCGCGAAGCGATAGCGGCGAAGCGTGGCTTCCGACTGCTCCAGCGAGTCCTTCTCCGCCGGGTCGAGCAGGCCCTCGGCCACCATGTCGTCGAAATCGTCCGCATGCGCGAGCCGCCGTCCCAGCCAGCGCAGCGCGTCGAGCGTACGCAGGCCACCGGGACCGTCCTTCAGGTTGGGCTCGAGGTTGTACGCGGTGTCGTTGAAGCGAGCATGGCGCGCATCGCGCTCGGCGAGGCGCACGGCGAGATAGGCCGCCGGCGGCCACAGCGCCGGGTCACGAATGATCGCCTTGAGCCCCTCTTCCATGGCCGGATCGCCGACCAGCCGCCTCGCATCGAGCAGGCTGGTGAACACGCTGGCGTCCTCGGCGGCCAGTGCCCGGCATTGTGCAAGGTCGCGCACCGCGTGGCCCACCTTGAGGCCGATGTCCCAGAGCGTCGCGAAGCACTGTTCGAGCGCCCGCAGTCGCGCCGGCGCCGAAGGCCCGACCAGGGCGAGCAGGTCGACATCGGAATGGGGAAACAGCAACCCGCGGCCAAAGCCGCCGACGGCAAACAGCGCCGCATCGCTGACCTCGCCCAGGCAGGCCGTCCACACGTGGACCACGATGCGCTGTACGGATTCGCTGCGTCGATGGGCCAGTGCGGTGGCATCGGCCCCATCGCGGAAAGCCGTGGCCAGCGAGCGGTCCACGTCCCCCAGCAACTGGCGCAAGGCCCGGCGCGCATCGCTCGACACGCCCGAGCGCGGCACGGCGAGGGGCAAGCGAGGCAAGGGAGGCAGCACGATCGGGGCGACGGGCATGGTCAGCAGGCGCGTGTGGCAGTGCAGCAAGTCTGCCATGCATGGCGGCTGGAAGGAGTCATGTGGTGATGAAATTGGCCGCGAGAACCCATCGCCTCCGCAAGCATGCCCCCTCACCCGGCTCGCTCCCCGGCGGGGATACCGTCGGGTCGCCCAGCGAGGCGAGAGCGAAGTGACAGACCGAGGCGAGGAACGAAGCGGCTTTAGGTCCTCAGCGCGTCGGCGCGTGGCGGGGTAGCCACTCACTGTCGGCGGAGGCGGTCGCCATCCGGGCTCCGGAACCTTTGTGGCTTCTCCCAGCGAAATGCCGCCAGCTCTGGCTCTGAAGGCCAGTTTCTTTGGGTTACTTTTGACGCGAAGCTAATCCCGTGGGACTTTGACTCCGGGCATCCTGCCCTCCGCCCTTCCTCGCTCCTCAAAGCCGGCGCCATCCATGGCGCCTCCCCGCGTACGGGCCGGCTTCGCCGTTCGCACGCGC
>JACXTT010001335.1_pt1 | contig 41229 bp, 36 predicted proteins | sample 9270951 | NCBI WGS metagenome assembly JACXTT01 (sample SAMN15532306, study PRJNA645909) | rock metagenome | isolation source: weathered quartz diorite | place: Puerto Rico | collected 2017-06-21
GGGGACTTAAAGCTCCGGCTAGCCGACCTAGCTGGAGCCCGGGTAGCTTATGAAGCCGCGTTGCCCATCTATCGGGTCCTCCAGACTCGGCTGGGGGAAGCTAACACGCTGTTAGCTCTGGGGGACTTAAAGCTCCGGCTGGCCGACTTGGTGGGCGCGAGGGCAGACTACGAAGCGGCATTGCCCATCTATCGCACTATCCAAATGCGGCTGGGGGAAGCTAACACGCTGTTAGCTCTGGGGGACTTAAAGCTCCGACTAGCCGACTTGGTGGGCGCGAGGGCAGACTACGAAGCGGCATTGCCCATCTATCGCACTATCCAAATGCGGCTGGGGGAAGCCAATTGCCAGCAATGCCTGGGGAATTTGCTTGCTGCTGAAGGACGGCTGAAAGAAGCAATGGAGGCGATGCTTGCTGCGTTGACGATTCACCTTGACATTCGCGACACGCTCAGCTGTGGTAGTGACCTGGGGTTCCTGGGTCGGGTCCTTCAGAGAGCCGCATCCCACAAGCAAGCTATCCTCTGCTTTGAGGAGACAATTCATATCTATCGGGCTATTCATAAGTCTTTTGACCAAGCCCTAGCGCTCTGGGACCAAGGTCAGAGTCTCAGAATACTGGAGGAGAAGGCTGGAGCTTTGGCCGCCTTGTGGCAGGCGCGGGACATCTTTCACACTATCCAAGACTCGTCGGCGGCAGCGCTGGACGCCCTCTTTGCGCAACTGGAGCAACAAGATCCCGAGAACTATTCGCAGTTCATGGCTGAATTACAAACACGGGCGGAGGAAATACGCCAGGAGGCTGTGACAAAGGTCAGGGAAGCGGCCGGTGATGCTCCTCTGATTCAGCAAATCCACGCTGCAGTGCGTAAGCTTCTCGCTTCGGAAGACCAGGCCTCGTAGGATCAGCTCTGCCCCTGGGAGAGGAAAAAGCCATGGACATCGACTTCGGCAAGACCGCACAAGATTACGGTCGCTATCGCGCCGGGTTTCCTGACGAACTGTTTACGCGACTCGCAACGTTCGGTGTGGGTATAGCCGGCCAGCGTGTCCTTGATCTTGGTACGGGTACAGGGACGCTTGCGCGTGGGTTCGCACGGCGCGGCTGCACGGTGACAGGGCTTGATCCTTCAGTACCTCTCACAGAGGAAGCAAAGCGGTTGGATGAAGAAGCGGATGTCACTATTCGTTACGTTATTGCCAAAGCTGAGCAGACCGGTTTGCCGGACGCCAGTTTTGAAGTAGTCACGGCAGGTCAATGCTGGCATTGGTTTGATCGCCCGAAAGCTGCACAGGAAGTGCGCCGTCTGCTGGTTCCTCGGGGCTGGTTGGTGATCGCCCATTTTGATTGGATTCCTCTCCCCGGCAATGTTGTCGAAGCCACGGAAAAGCTCATCGAACAACATAATCCGGAATGGAGAATGAGCGGCGGCAGAGGCGTCTATTCGCGCTGGTTGGGCGACGTCGCAATTGCAGGATTTGAAAATATTGAAACGTTCTCGTTTGACGTCTTTACTCGGTACTCCCACGAAGCATGGCGCGGACGTATTCGCGCAAGCGCCGGCGTGGCGGCAACTCTAGGGCCAGAGCAAGTTGCGCGGTTCGATGCTGATTTACAGAAGCTGTTACACGAACGATTTCCCCAAGATCCGCTTGCCGTGCACCACCGCGTGTTTGCTCTTATTTGCCAAGCGCCAAGACACTGAGAGCCTACCCTTCTTAGATTAGCTGTTCTTCTGGAGTGTTGACTGGAGCGTTGACCGGGGCGGCAGCTAGCTTCTCTCGTGCTACCGTCCAGTGTGCTGTCGCCATTGCCGCAGCTCCAGCGATTGCCACTGAGACGAGCCCTTTCCACGCGACAAATATCCAGAGCGGCAGGCCAACCGCGCCTATGGCTTTCAAGATAACGAGCACTCCTACTGCGAGGAGGAAGCTGGCGCCTACGAACCAGGCGATGCGTCCACTTCGTGCCGGCGAACGTGCTGCGGGCGGGGCGTTTACCACGCCAATCTGACTATCTACTAGAGCATGAGGATGAGCGGAGAGAGCCATAAAGCCGCTTAGCACGACCCCAGTAAGAAAACTGTCAAAGCTCACCGCTGCTGCCGGCATCACACCGAACCCGCCATCTGCAGTGCGAGGAAACGTTGCTAGGGCGATGACTGCGTTGATCAAGCCGTTACCCACGCCCCACGGGATGCCGTGCCGCCAGACAAGATATGAGAAAAATGAAGCTGACCAGGCGCGTTGTTGAGGAGAGCACTGAACTTCTCGCAGAAACGGCGCACCGCTAGAAGCTAACGCCATGACGCTGGCCAGCGGGGCCCCAAGCAACGCAAGAACAAACGCCATCCCCACTCGACCAATGCCATTTGGAAAGGTCAGCCACAAAATCACCGTGGCGAGCAGGACCGCCGGAATCCAATACAGGGCGAGTCGCTGCAACCCCAAATGCCAGGGATTCACGCTATTCTCAACTGGTCGACTAGCAGCCGACACATCGGGAGGCAAAGTGAACGCCCCAGCCAAATGTTGCTGGAAAAACCCGATGAAAGTGGCGGCAGGAGCAAACACACAAACCGGGAAGAATCCCACCAGGAAAAACCACCAAGCGAGACGAAACGGAAGCACCGGCTCTCCTGGTATTTGCATCGCGATGAGGGACCCGAGTCCAAAGAGCAGGACAAACCACACAACACCAATAATAATAGTGAAAATCAAACGGAAGCGATGATACTCCGGAATGGGACGGGAAGAATTCGTAGCCATTGTGCCCTCCTTTTCGGCTACGTTGCTCTGTCCTGACGATTCTTGCAAGAGCACCCTTCACTCTACGTTTGAAGAAAATATTTTCCTCGTAGGTTCCGGGTGATTCCCTCGTCCCGCAGGGGAGAGGGAACCCCTCACAAGGGTAGGTTTTTCTCGTTATGCATGATTTTCAAGGGTTTTCTGCAGCTTGGGTTTCCCCGGCCCGTCATGCCCGCGCAGGCGGGCATCCAGGTGCTATGTCCCAGAGGGTGCGGGATTGCTGGATTCCCGCTTTCGCGGGAATGACGACTCTGCTCTTCTTTCGGTAAAAAACCTGCCCCTGAAAGAGAGGGAACCCTCATATGCAGCTCACGCATTAAGCTTGGCCAGCTCGGCCTCTATTTGCTGTCGGTTAGTAGGGGGCTGTACGCTGGACACCGTATACGGAGAGGTATCGATCTCTGCAAGCTTGATTTTGCCTGCTAAGACGTCCTGTTTCCACGCCTGATGTTGTGGCTCGCGTTCGTGGAATTCAGGCATGACCTCGTTAGCAAAGAGTTGCAGACTGTTCATGATGTCAGTGTGAGTAGTTTTTCCGGCCTGGTTCAACAAGATCACTTGGTCAACATGACTCTCCTCAAACTTGCGCAGTCTACGACGAATCGTCTCCGGCGAGCCGATGAGACCGCGCGCTCTATGCATCTTCTCGCCTTCTGAGGTGGTACGGAATTTTAGAAACTCATCCCATAAGTTCACACTCCCAGGCTCGACGTCGCCGTGACGAGCATAGAACTGGAGCGAGAACGCGAAAAAGGTGGCGCCTTCCGCACGGGCCAGCGCCTCTTCATCGGTCGGGGCGCACATAAAGTTTGACACCAAAGCGATGTTGGGATTGATGGGATACTCGCACAATTTGTCAAGCCGTTTCGTAATCGAATTGTAGTAGCAGTTCACCCATACGGTGGCCATGTCGCCGGAAACGAACTGGAACCCCAGGGCGCCCATGCCGCGCTCTCCAGCCATCCGAATAGTTTCGATCTGGCTGCAGGCGACCCATAACGGTGGATGCGGTTTCTGTTTCGGTTTTGGCAACACGTTACGGGCAGGAAAGTTGAACCGCTTGCCGTGAAACTCCCACGAGGTTTCAGTAAACATGGGAATGAGACATTGCACCGCCTCTTCCCATACTTCGCGCTTGTCACTGAAGGTGCAATCGAAGGGATGCAATTCAGTCGTGCTGCCGCCTTCGCCAATGCCCATCTCGACCCGACCGCCCGACACTAAATCAAGAGTAGAGACACGCTCGGCGACACGAGCCGGATGGTTAGTCGTGAGCTGAATGATACCGTGCCCCAGGCGAATGTTTTTGGTGCGTTGGCTTGCGGCGGCCAGAAATACTTCAGGCGCCGAGGAGTGTGAATACTCTTCGAGAAAATGGTGCTCCACCTCCCAAGCGTAGTCGTAGCCGAGCTTGTCAGCGAGCTCGATTTGCTCAAGCGCGTTGGTTACCAGCTCATACTCGCTGTTCTCAGTCCACGGACGCGGTAGCTGCAATTCATAGAAAATACCAAACTTCATGGCGTCTCCCTCCTCAGGCTTGGTGATAGTAGCGGCAAGAACTCTTCTATAGCTTCGCGCCTGCTTACGCCAGTCAGCTTCGGCTGTTCCCTGCGCCGCAATTGACTCCCCTCCGGAGGTAGGGCAGAAAGAGGCGAACCTTTTGGAGGGAATGCATGGAATTGGTGGTGTTTCTTATTATCGTCGCACTGGTCTTTGACTTCATTAATGGCTTTCACGATGCAGCGAACTCGATCGCGACGGTTGTGTCTACACGCGTGCTCTCGCCATTTCAAGCAGTTGTGTGGGCGGCATTCTTTAATTTCGTAGCGGCCTTCGGCTTCGGTGTGCAGGTGGCGACGACGGTTGGTAAAGGTGTAATCGACCCCGCTGTTGTGGACCCGCATGTCATCTTCGGCGGACTGATGGGCGCGATCATTTGGGATTTGATCACGTGGTTCTACGGTCTCCCCTCAAGTTCTTCCCATGCGTTGATAGGCGGGTTTGCCGGCGCCGCGATTGCCAAAGCCGGATTTGGCGCAGTCATTCTGAGCGGGTTCACGAAAACTGCCACTTTTATTGTCTTGTCTCCGATTATTGGTCTCGTACTCGGCGTGACGTTGATCGTCGCTGTGCTTAACCTCTTTTGGCAATCCACACCTGGGCGAGTGGATAAATACTTCCGACGGTTGCAGCTTGTTTCTTCTGCGTTTTACAGTTTAGGGCATGGGACAAATGACGCCCAGAAAACGATGGGAATCATCGCGATTCTGCTTTTTAATGCTGGATATCTTGGTTCGACCTTCTATGTTCCTGCTTGGGTGATTTTAACTTGCCACGCCGCCCTGGGGCTGGGCACCCTTCTGGGTGGATGGCGGATCGTGCGTACGATGGGGATGCGCATTACCAAGCTGCAACCCGTAGGCGGATTCTGTGCGGAAACTGCGGGCGCTATTACTCTGCTGGGGACCGCCTACGCGGGCATTCCCGTGAGTACGACGCATACGATTACTGGCGCGATCGTTGGGGTTGGCGCGGCGCGACGGTTATCCGCCGTGCGCTGGGGGGTCGCTCGCACCGTGATGTGGGCCTGGGTCTTGACGATTCCCGGCTCGGCCTTTCTCGCAGCAGCTACGTATCTCTTGAGTGATCGAGTATTGTCGATGATTTTTTAGCCCGCTTCGCTTTATGGCGTATAGCTCGCTTCGCTCTATAGCCCGCGCACTGCGTGCGCTCGATGGCCCGCTCCCTTTGGTCGCTTTATAGCATATAGCAGATGGCAAAAACTGTCTTGCCATAGAACGAGCGTAGCGAGTGAGCTATCAGCTATAGAGCGAGTGAAACGAGCGAGCCATCTGCCATTAGCTATTCTTCAGCACTACCCCTTCAATCACGTTCGCCACGTCTTCGCAGCTGTCGATCGCATTTTCGATCGATTCGTAGATTTCTTTCCACTTCAGCACCTCAAGCGGATCATCGCCTCTCTCGAAAAGCTTAGCGATAGCCGAACGATAGACGAAGTCGCCTTCGTTCTCTAAACGGTTGATCTCAATACAATGCTGAAGAACTAAGTCCGACCCCTTGAGGTGGCGCAAGAGCCCAACCGTGTTGCGCACTTCTTGCGTAGCGCGAGAAAGGATATCGGCGAGCAGCGTTGCATCTTCTTTGACGCTTTGCACCCGGTAGAGTGAGAATTTATCCGCCGCCGCCTCCACATGATCGAGAATATTATCAAGCGAACTGATCAACCCGTGAATGTCCTCACGATCAATCGGCGTCACAAAGGTCTTATGCAATTTCGCGAAAGTTTCGTGCGCAATCAAATCAGCTTCATGCTCAACATCCTTAATGCGTTTAGCTTTGAGCGGAACGTTGATAAAGTCCTTTACAAGATCTTCAAGCAATTGCACCCCTTCATGCACCTTAGCGGCTCCACGCTCGAAAAGATCGTAAAAATTGGTGTCTCTCGGAAAAAGCGCCATCTGCACTTCCTTTCCTTTGTTCGCTTATGCGTTCTTTTCTACTGCGCTATGGACTGCCGCACCCACGCGAGGGCGTCCTCGCGTGGATCGTGTCACGGAGACTTACGCGTCGTAACTACGTAGCACTTGCCCAGGGAGACCGCCTTGGTGTTGTCCATCTTGGTAGAGAATTTCACCACCAACAATCGTCGCCTTGACGCCATCAGCGTAGGCGACGAATCGTTTGCCGCCGCCAGGCAAATCATGCACATATTCCGGCTCACGCGCGTTGACCGTGTGCGGATCAAACAAGACGAGATCAGCAGCCAGACCTTCAGCAATGCGCCCTCGCTTCGGGATCCCAAAGAACCGAGCGGGGTCGGCTGTGAGGCGACGCACGGCTTCTTCTAACGTCATGGCTTGCCGCTCGCGCACCCAGCGCCCCAGCAAATACGTGGCGTACGGCGCGTCACAAAGCATATCGACGTGGGCGCCGCCATCGGAGAGCCCAATCAGGAAGCGGGGATCAGTGATGAGTCGCTGAATGCCCTCGGGTTCGTAGTTGAGCGCTTGGATATCAAACATCAATTCAAGGTTGTCGGCCAGCGCCGTGTCAAGAAAGACGTCGATCGGGTGCTTGCCTTGTTCTTTGGCCAGGTCACCGATTGTTTTTTTGCTCTCGGCAATCGCCTTGACCGTCTCGCTCTTGGCGTCCAACACGGTCATACGCCCCCACTGCCCGGCAAAGATGCGCCGGCGATCCATCTCTTCGCGGAACGCTTGACGAAAGCCAGGATCACTGTAGATCTTCACCTGCTCTTCCACCGTTTTATTGAACACGGCGTGCCAGGTGGTGAAAACCGCAAAAATAAACGGATTGCGCATGTTAAATTGAATACGCAACGGGCGACACGACACCTGCGGCACCGATTTATCCCAACCAAGAATCGGCTGTACTTTCTCCACCACGCCGAGATACGAGTCCGGCCTGCCAGGACGATTGAACAGCGCTAACCAGGTGACGGGGCGCGTACTCTCACGCACCAGGAACTCTAAGAGGTCGTACTCTTCGTCAGCCATGTGGCCCGGGGTTTGAGCGGAGAGCGCCAGCTCAATCGAGCCGCGTCCGGCCTCGCGCAAGACCTGGCAAAAAGCCTTGAGTTCTTCACGACTCGCGTTGCGGCAGGCCAGCGGGCGGCCGTGATAACCGATATGGTTATTGAGAATCGTACTGGTAAAGCCAAAAGCGCCCGCGTTCATCGCGTCACGCAAGAGCTGTTGCATGCGTACAATCTCTTCAGCGTTGGCCGCACGTTCAAAAGATTCTTCGCCCATGACGTAATGTCGCAAAGGCGTGAGCGCTGCAAGCGAAGCCACATTGATGCCAATGCCCCGCTTCTGAATCGCATCAAGGTATTCTCTATGACTTTCCCATTGCCAGCTGATGCCTTGCTGCAGCACTTCAAAGGGAATCGCTTCAACATTGACTAAATCCCACATCAAAATATCACGCAGCTCGGGTTTGACAGGCGCTACCCCCACTCCACAGTTGCCCATAACCACGGTGGTGATGCCGTGCCACGAGGAACAAGTCACCAACGGATCCCAAGCGACCTGAGCGTCATAGTGCGTGTGCGGATCAATGAACCCCGGCGCGAGCACCATGCCATCGGCGTTGATTTTTTTCTTTGCGTCTGCGCCGTTCCCCTTCCCAACCGAGACGATTGTCCCATTCTGTACGGCTACATCACCGTACCGGCTTGGTCCGCCCGTGCCATCCACAATACGGGCGTTCGTGATTAACAGGTCGTACATGATTTCCCTCCTGTCTCTTCTTTCATTCCTTGGCAGGACTATTGGCAAAATATTGGCAGGCTCATTTCCTTGACTACATTTTCTGAAGAAGTAATCCGATGTTATCCGCGTGCGGCATGGAGAGCAAGACGATGAGTATTCAGAAACAAGTGTCGTTTGCCCACGCAGGTCTCGGCCATGGACTTTTCCCGACGGCAAATTTCTGGCATACAACAGCAATTCTCATGTCCACTCCCATCATGCTCATGGGCTGCACGAGTGATGCGGGTAAATCATTTCTGACCGCCGCGCTCTGCCGTCATTTCGCCAATCATGGGGTTCGAGTAGCTCCCTTCAAGGCCCAGAATATGAGCAACAACGCCGCAGTCACCCCAGACGGACTGGAGATTGGCCGCGCGCAATATCTCCAAGCGTTGGCTGCGCGGGTTACGCCGCAAGTCCGGATGAATCCCATTCTGCTCAAACCAAGCGCAGACACCGCGAGTCAAGTGATCATCATGGGTCGCGTCAACAACGAGGTCAGCACACTTCCGTGGCTAGGACGCAAACAATACCTTTGGCCTATCGTATGTGAAGCGCTCCAGAGTCTCCTCCACGATTATGATCAAGTGGTTATCGAAGGCGCAGGCAGCCCGGCTGAAATCAACCTACGAGAAGGCGACATTGTTAACATGGCGGTTGCGCTCGAATGCCAAGCGGATGTGTATCTGATTGCCGACATTGATCGTGGCGGCGCATTTGCCCATCTGCTCGGCACCTGGCAGTGCCTCGCTCCGGCAGAGCGAGCGCTCATCAAAGGGTTTGTCGTGAACAAATTTCGCGGCGATCAAACACTTCTAGGCAACGCGATGGATTGGTTACACACACAGACCGGAGTCCCAACCGTCGCTATTGTTCCCATGGTCCAGCACGCTTTACCTGAAGAAGACACCCTGCACCATCGTTCCACTTTTCGGGAACGTCAAATTAATATCGCGCTTCTTGCGTATCCCTACGCCAGCAATCTCGATGAGTTTGACCCGCTCCTGCACGAATCCAATGTCAACATTGTTCCTATACGCGAGTTTACCAGATTTGATCACTTCCATGCGCTCCTGTTACCAGGCAGCAAAAACACCGCCGCCAGTCTTCACCATCTACGACAGAGTGGGCTCGCTGCAGAGATTAGTCGCGCCGCACAACGCGGCATTCCCATTGTTGGCGTCTGCGGCGGTTTGCAACTTCTCGGGCAAGAGATTCTGGATCCGCACGATTTAGAGAGCGGCGATTGTATCGGCCTCGGCTTGTTGGACTTGCGAACAACTTTGGCGCCGCAGAAGATCACCCGTCAGAGTGAAACCCTGTGGGACGGCGTTCCTGTCCGCGGATACGAAATTCACCACGGTCAGACGGAAGTCGGACCCACAATTCAGGAGCATCTCGCTGATGGGCTAGGTTGGCGACAAGGGAATGTTTATGGAGTGTATTTACATGGTCTATTTGAAAATACGGCCTATCGCCGCCAGTTTCTACAGCGACTCGGCTGGCAGGGTTCAATAAGGGAAGATTGGGCAACGGTGCTCGACGCTCAGCTCGACCGCGTAGCACAGCTCATCGTTGAAGTCGGCTGGCGGCTGTAGGTCGCTCCGGCAAACTCCTTTTCTTTAGTAAATGAACGTTTCTCAACGTGGCAGGCGGAACTGCTCGCAGTCTACAACTGGCGTCTTCCGGCTAGCATCTCAGTTTGCTAGGAATTCTTCGGCGAGGGAAATGAACATTTTTGAGGAGAAAGGAAAAACGCCAGTCTCAATAATCATCAGGGCGACGTTTTGACTCGCCGACCTTTACCCCGTAAACAACTGTCCCTTTATCAATCCGAATGGTAAAGCCGCAGGGCGGATTGATGCACGCCCACACTTTGTATTCAAGTGATGCTCCCCGTGGCCCAAAATCAGACAACGGCACCATTAGGCCACGACCACATTTTTGACATTGGGGAAGATCCACGCCTACCGCCTCCTCTGCAAAAAATTTGCACTGCCTCCCTTTAAACTTAGTATGCCAGGGAATAGGCAGGGAAGACAAGAGCAAATTGGGCGTTCGCTTACAATTGTTCGGTGTTGTCTCCTCACGCTTGGCACGTCGGGCAGAAGAATGAGCTTCGTCCTCCGTGCGTTTCCCGAAGAATTGGCGTTGCACAGGACCGGCACGGCTTCCCTTCCTGGTCATATACGCGGAATCGTTGCTGAAAACTTCCCGGCTGCCCTTCCCCGTCGAGATAATCAGAGATGGAACTACCGCGATGCGCAATTGCCTCTCTGAGCACTGCTTTCGTCGCTTTCACAATCCGTGCAGTCGCGGCTTGCTCCAAAGTTCCAGCAAGACGACCAGGCTGCACCTTGGCTCGAAATAGCAATTCACTGGCGTAAATGTTGCCGACCCCAGCGACCACTCGTTGGTCCATAAGCACATCTTTGACCGTGCGTTGGGTGTGCTGCACTTTGTCCCATAAATACCGGGTAGAGAACGATGCCGTAAGCGGTTCTACTCCTAAGCCCATCAACGTCTCAATCTCCGCTTCTTCCCCAATCGCCATCAGTCCAAAGCGACGAGTATCGTTGTAGCGTAAGCTGCGCTTATCTCCGAGCGTCACGACAATATGATCGTGTTTACGCAAAGGCTCTTGTAGATTGCTCACGATCAGCTGCCCAGTCATGCCGAGATGGATAAGCCAGATTTGTCCGTTATCCAGTCCGATATTGAGATATTTGCCGCGCCGACCAATAGACTGCACTATGCGACCAGCTAAGGCGGCGGCGAAATGCGGCGCGAGCGGCTTGCGTAGACGCGGCTCACGCACGTTGACTTCGGCAATAAGGCAGCCGCCAATCAATCGCTCTAAACTCCGTCGCACCGTTTCGACCTCGGGCAGTTCAGGCACGCGGCCCCTTCTCCTTTGTTCGTCTTTCTACCGTCTTTCTGACCCTTGCTGATGAACCGGGCCTTGCAACATCACGGCATTGTGCGCTAGGCCAGAAGTGCTTTATGAATGGTCTGGAAACGGTCAGATTGATACCCTATCTCTCCAGGAGAAGAAAGACCGCCTAATCACACATGCGACGTTCTACTCAGGCCGGAGGAATCAATCGTATGGATGTTTTCAAAGAAGTCGTCTCCCAGCTTCGTTTCTCTGCAGAGAAAATGCAAAAGGTCAATCTCTTCGACACCGAACGGATGTTCTGCGATGTCTATTGTTTTGAGGTCGGGCAAGAACAAACCCCGCACGCCCATAAAGGGTCAGACAAAGTCTACTACGTGGTGCAAGGCACAGCGCAGATTCGCGTGGGGCAAGAGACTAAAGCAGTAGGTCCAGGCGGCATCGCTCTGGCGCCAGCCGGAGCTGATCATGGGGTGCAGAATCTCGGACCAGAACGAGTCACGCTGCTTGTCTTTATGTCCCCCAAACCCTAACCGTCAACACAACGGAGGCGTCCATGAACGAACAACGTGAGGTCGAGGCAGCGAATCGAGCTTTCTATCAGGCTTTTGAGACGCTTGATATCAAAGAGATGGAAAAAGTGTGGCTGCGTGCGCCGTACATCAAGTGCGTACATCCAGGATGGCCGCTCCTCGCTGGCTGGGGGCCCGTCATGACGAGCTGGGAACGCATCTTCGATAATACGTTCGGCATGCGGTTTACCCTTACAGACGTGCGGGTGGAGGTAAGCGGCAATCTTGGTTGGGTGGTGTTGATCGAAGAACTAGACTCTCAAGGATATGATGGACCGTCTCGCTCACAGATTCTTGCTACTAATCTGTTCGAAAAACGAGAGGGACAGTGGTTCATTGTCCATCATCACGCGTCGCCCATTCTCACCATGCCATCCGTCGGTGAAGATCAGCTCCAGTAACGACTTGCTGCTCTTATAATCTGGATGATACAGTGGTCCGATAGCTGTACATCATCCAGGAGGATTAGTCGTATGCTCGTACCAGCAACCCAGTTGCGCGTGGGTATGGTTGTGATGCACAACAACGATCTCCACCGCATCATGGAGCTCACCCACGTCACCCCAGGAAACTGGCGTGGCTTCGTTCGCACGAAACTGCGTAACCTTCGTTCCGGTCTACAAACAGAACATCGCTTCCGGTCAGAAGATAAGGTCGATCGCATTACGCTCGAACAGTTGGAAATGGAATATCTCTATCAGTCTGGAGATGATTTCTTTTTCATGAATTCGGAAAACTACGATCAACTTTCTCTCAGCAAAGATGCGCTGGGCGATTCGGTCAGCTATCTGATCGCGAATCTCAAGATCAAGGTTGATTACCACGAAGACCGGCCGGTCGGCATTACCTTGCCTAAAACGGTGGATTTGCAGGTCACTGATACACCACCAAGCTTGAAATCGGCAACAGTCACAAATGAGCTCAAGCCCGCCACCACAGAGACAGGTCTCATCGTGCGCGTCCCTAGCTTTATTGATGTAGGCGAAACGATTCGTGTTGACACAGAAACCGGGGAATATATCTCCCGCGCTAAATAACAGGGTTTACCTCTCCAGCGACACAAAGTTGCGATGATGAAACGTTTCGCTCTTGGTCTGGGAATTGGCTTTATTCTTGGCCTCGCCAGCGTGGGCGCCATGCTGGCGTTTTTGTTTCATGTTTCCGATAGTATCGCTGGAGCCACCGCAACACCAACACTCCTCTTCGAGAATGAACGGGTCCGCGCCTGGAGTCTGACTTTAGAACCTGGACAATCCACGCCCGTTCATACGCACGAATTAGACGAGATTGTTATCTGTTTGGAAGGGGGAACCCTGCGTATTGCTAAAGCTGGACAAGAGACAGAACCTGACACTGTCCAGCCACAATTTGGCGCAGTGTTCATGCCCAAAGTCAAAGGCGTGACTCACACGCTCACGAATGCGGGACAGACACGCTACCACCAAGTCTCAATTGAGCTGAAGTAAAAGCGCTGTCAGCGGTCAAAGCTCAGTGATCAGGTACACATCTCTTTGTTCGAGGACTGACGTAAATTTGACGTCAGAACATTGACGATAAGTCCTCATCTTTAGTCTATAAAAACCCAAGCCCCCGATTTATAAAAATTTTCGGTCTGGCACGGTTCCTGCGGGCTCTGCATTACTCTCTCGCAAATGAAGGAGATTCACCATGCGGCGTTTTTGCAGTATATGTGTCGTGACTTGCATCACAATCCTCGTAAGTATTTTTGCATACGGAGCTGAAGGGAAGATTTCGATCGCTGGGTCAACCACAGTCCATCCGATTATTGGAGCAGCAGTCAAGGAATTCCAGAAAACTCACCCTGAGATCGACTTTGAGGTAAGTGGTGGTGGTTCAGGATATGGAGTGAAAGCAGCAGGAACTGGCGAAGTACAAATCGGCATGGCTTCACGGGAACTGGAAGATCAGGAAAAGACAGAATGGAAAGATCTTATCCCAGTGAAGATTGGCCTTGACGGAATTGCTTTGGTCGTTCACTCATCCAACCCGGTTACTGCGTTGACGAAGCAGCAAGTCCAAGACATTTACACTGGGAAAATCACCAATTGGAAAGAGGTAGGAGGGACAGATTCTCAGATCCTTCCTTTTAGTCAGGTCGAAGGCCATGTCACGCTTGAAGCGTTCATGAAGTACTTTGAATTGGAGGGCCAGCAAACTGGCGAAGGGGAAGCGAGGGACCGAATCCATCGGAAAAAAGGTGAGAACAAATACGGCCAAGCAGTCACTCATTTATGCGAGACCAATCAGCAAACTCTCGATGCGATTAGCGAACGATCAAATGCCATAGGCTATCTTCCAATCAGCACGGCCCAAGAAATGGTGTCTAAGGGAGAAAGAGTAAAAGTGTTGTCCCTAGATGGCGTAGCAGCGACGGTTGAGAACGTCACCAACGGCAAATATCCTCTATCTCGTCCATTATTGCTACTCACTAAAGGTGAACCAACCGGTGATCTTAAAAACTTCCTTAGCTTTCTGACTGGCGTTGAGGGACAAAAGATTGTGGCAAATCTTGAGTTCATTCCTATACAAGATGCCTCTGCTGAGACGATCGTAAAAAGCCAACGTCACGAAATTGAGCCTGCACATCGCAGCACTCACAAGATTTCTTACCAATCAACTTCTGCTACCGAAATCCAATGAGAGAGATAGGCGTTTCGTTAAAAGCGAAGCGCCATCTTCCATTCAATCATTCTTCGCTGTTGGCGGCTCTTTCCCCGTGGAGGTCAAGGTTTCTACATTTGACATATTCAAATGATAGACCGACACTGGCCCTCCGAGAGAATCTCTCCCGATAACCCATAGATCATATCCATCCGCACTCAAACCCTCGATCTGGAAAACTGGGGAGCGATAAGAGGCTAAGACGTTTCCCCTCGTATCCACGGCACTCAGCGTGGCAGAAGACGGCAAATCGTTGTGGGCCACCCACAAGTTTGCACCGCTCCAAGCGAGTCCAGCAATCTCCTGTCCGAGCGTAAACGAATCCAGCATCGCTCCTAATTTGTCCAATTTATAAACATTGAACTGGTCAGAATACCAGAAATGTTCCCCATCCCACGCCAAACCGTCGTTAGTTCCCCCGATAGTTTGATTCGGAGAGAGGAAAGAACTAATCGTCGTTACTGTCCTTTCCCCATGCTTTACGCGAAACTGAACGATATCGCTATGATTCGTCGTAAATAACCAAAAACTAGCACCATCCCATGCTAACCCTTCTGGAGTAACTTCAGGAGCTTGAAAAGCATCCTTGATTTTCCCAAAAGAATCCACTTGAAAAATCTTTCCCGAATTATCCGAAACCCATAGGTCAGAGCCATCCCACGCTATTCCTTGAGCTGAACGGCCAGGAGCAGCAAATTTTGCTGAGATAGAAATAGGAGATTCTTTTCCTGTCGAGTCCGGTGAGCTTAGCTTCCTTTCTCCTTCCTCTTCTCTTCGTTCTATAGTAGTTGATTGCTTCCTAAACTGATCTGAATAGTTCCACCACACCAGAGTACCATAGACTAGTGGTAAGCCTGATAAAGCGATCAAAACAACCCAAGTGATTGAGAATCTGAACCGCCCTATCTTCACAAACCATTGCAGGAAAGAGCGTTCTTCTGAAGTCTCTTGCGAGTGCCTTCCGTCTAAGTTCTTTGTCTCAGGAGAAGATACCCTCGTACCTCCCTCCAAGACACACAATAAGGGCTCTAGCGCAGTCTTGTCTTCAAGCGTGCAGGAAGTGAAATTAACAAATTGATAGGCTAACAACTGTCGAGGAAGCTGACATGTTTGGTAAATCATGGGGACTATAAGCTTCTTCTTGTCTAGAGCGAGGAGAAGCTCGCTCTCAACTTGTCTTGATGCTATCGCTGCCGGGGAGAGAACAATGAGGAATTTAGAACAATTGTAAATGGCGTCATCAATACTTTTGTTCCAGTTCGCACCTGCGAGAAGGTCCAGCCGATCAAGCCAGATTCGGATGCCGGATTTTTTCAGGTTCGACGCCAGCTCAAGAACAAACTCCTCATCTTGACGGGCGTAGGAGATAAAAACGTGGTTCCCCATAAGCAAAGGATCTTGTCCGGAGGGACAATCCGTTTTTTATTCATTATCTTCTTACCCAAATCTCCACCCGTCGATTCTTCTCCCGACCTTCAAGATCTTCATTGGAGGCAATCGGCGCGTCTTGACCTAGACCGGCAACTTGATCGATACGAAGTCCTTCAGCGCGTAGTTCTCCCTCTACGACCTTCGCCCTCTCTAAGGAAAGAGATCTATTCACTGTTGGTGATCCACTGCTATCGGCAAATCCAATGAGCAGGAGACGACCATCTTTGAACTCAGATCGAGAAAGGACTTCCACAATGCGCCCAATGTCGCGATACGCGCGTGGATCTAGTATGGAGCTGCCCGACCGAAAACGGAAACGGGTCAATTGCTCCGACGCTCCCGCAGTCAGGCGCCGCCAGTCGGCTGACACGCTTCGCGGATCTTTTGGGTCAGGTGGACAATCAGAACATCCCGGATCAAGATTGACAAACGCCACAGCATTCACCACCGCTTGGGCTTTACTGCCGGGAGTGTGATTCATCGCAAAAGCGACGAACTCTGACGTGTAATGATTCTTCGGACTTGCTGGCGTGTAGAGGTAGAGCCGTCGGGTTAACGGGTAGTCTTCGGTCTTCACTGTTCGTTCGTTTGGGCGTAAGGGTTGGGTGCCTCTGTCGCTGAGCGCCACCGCTTTGTTGGTTTTGATGTAGGGCATACCAATAAATCCGATGCCGTTTACATCTCCAGCTACTCGACTCGACAGTTCACTACTATCCTCAAAGCGCTGCGCTGCTGGAGCAAGTGTTTTCTTATATTTCTCCAACACGTTATTCTTGATGAATTCAAATGTCCCAGACTTGTCGTCTCGCGCATAGAGCGTGATAGGCGCGGGCGCACCACCTGCCTGTAACCAGTCCGTTACTTCACCCGCGAAGATGGCGGCCACTTGCTCTATCGTCAGCGCTGAAACGGGGTTCGATGGGTGTACGATGACCGCTAGCCCATCGAGCGCCACAGTGTGTTCGCTCGCATTCGACGTGAGGTCACCGACAAGCGGAAACAAGTCGCGCACTTCTTCTTCCTTGATTTTTCGTGAGGACATACCAATATCACAAAAACCCGCTTTCAAGTCTTCGAAGGCAGTTTTGGACCCGTGCGCATGGACCTCAATAGCTTCAGGGATGGTGTCCCCATTGATGTCACCTTGAATGAAAGACTCTTGTTCTTTTTCTCCCGCAACTTGCTCGATGCGGTTTGCTCCTTTCCCTTCCAGAAAAGCTTTGGCCAGTTCCGGCACCAGCTTTGAGCCAATGGTGTTAGAGCCGTGAATGCGCAGAATAATATTTCTTGTCTGAGCAAGTGGAGGGGGGGGAGGAGCGGGGTTTGATTTGGAAGGTTGCTGCGCTGGTTGAGTAGGAGTTGTTTTCTCCGCACTGGGCCACAAGAACCAACCCAAAATGACAACTACCCCCAACGCGGCAGCAATTTTCCCAATGCCGCCCCCAGCGCCGCCACCTGATTTCGTCATCATGAGCTGCTTACCACACTCAGGGCAAACCAGGTCCATTCCATCTGGAATGATGATAGATTCTTTTCTATCCGCCTTATCGCAGTTTCCGATGTTCGTGCATTTCCCAGTCATCGACATAGATCACCCATTTGCTCGCAATCGCTGTATCGCGGTACGCGCCGCTTGCTCAAAAGCCATATACGTCGAATCCTCCACATTGCCATGCCGTTCCGCCAAAACAGCCTCGAGATCTTTACGAAGCTGCCCCGTTAACGCGGAACGTTTTTCTTGATGCTGATACTCCGTCGTCACAAGCAGTTTTTCTACTGCATCTTCAAACTTCTGCGCCACCAAAGTATCCAATACTTCGAAAAGTTCAGTGAGGCTCTTGCCAAGCTTGGCCCGCTTGGGCAGGTCATATTCATCTTTTTCTACCAGATACAGTTCAGTGGAGCCTGTGGTCTGGTTCGTAATTGGTTGAATAATGCCCAGTGTCTTCGCGAGCATGACGTAGGGCAGCGATTTGGTCATCAACCTCTCACGCGAGGGCATGAAAAGTTCAGGATACTGCAGACCATCTCCTTCGCAGTGGAGTTCAAGTTTTACACGGGCAGGCTTGTCTGTCTCGTTCAAGCGCTTTTCATAGCGTTCCTTAAGAAACGCCAACGGCTTTACATAACGCAACGGAAATAGATTCGTTACACCGACCAGAGTAATTTCGTTTGGACGTTCCTCACTTTCAATGATCTCCGTTGGAACATCTCCTCGCAGTTGTTGACGAAGGAGTGTCTTGAGAGTTTCTGCAAAGGCACCATGTTCTTGCGCTTTTGGAACGATCACCATGAACTGAGATACCCGAGTGGGAATACCAGCAGGAATGCCTGGGGCCACACGGCTCACCTCGGCAGGATCGAAATCAAGATAGTTTCCCGCCATACTCACGAGGTCGTGAATAAAGGTTCTCAAGCCCTCTGGATTGCCAGAAAACTCCCGATCCAACGTTCCGACAATGTTGACGCCGAAGAGCGGGCTGCGGTCTCTATTGGTCGCAATGAGATTGTCATGGGCAGCTTTCGCGCTCGCTTCACACTGCTCTTCCAAAACGTCAAAAAACCGCTGTTTGGGAATACGAGCGTAGAATGGCGCAAACCCGGGACCGTCGCCAAGTTGCTCAATGAGGGCAAGACGCACGACCTGGGATTGGCGAAATTGTTCGGTTTCGTCGACATCTAAATCCCGAGCGAATTCTTTGACTTTCTGTGGCTGATAGAAACGAACAACGGACTGTCGAAGATCAATCTTCTCATCGTTACAGCGTTGCGCGATGCGTTCGTTAAACTCCTTGATACAGTCATCAACAAGCGCGGCGCAGTTAGAAACGTCTGTTCCTAATCGATTGATTTCGGTGATAAGATCCTGGAGTAACCTCTTCGCGAAGTTCCACGCCTCAATCTGCGTGCGGTAGATGTACAGGTCACGAAGACATTCCCCCTGGGCGTCGAGCAGCTTTTGACGCTTGCCAAACACGTCGGACAACATACCAACTTTCGGCCATTCCTTCCGATTCGCGGCAACCTTTGCTTCCGCCTCTTCTTGGTTCTCTTTCGCCCTGGCAATGCGACTATCAACGCTCTTCAATCGATCGTCGAGCGCCGCACTCAGTGCATTGACCAAGCGGGTGATGTCATACATAGATCGCACGCCGTTTTTCCAATCATCAAAGACCTCAGACTCAATGCGTCGCCGAATCTCTCGCACATGTTCTTTGCGCGCGGCAAGCTTGGTCTCATAAAATCTATGTACCCCAAGACCACGGTAGCCTTCTTCAAAACGCTGCGCGCAGAGTTTTTCCAGTTCATTTAGCCACGTCGTCTTTTCTTTTTCCTGCACTAGAGACACAAATTGTGGGATTACATCCATCCATTCCTGGTTGATGGGTTTCCACCTTTTGTCGCTGATCTCTTCCGGTAAGATACCGCGTGATAATGAAAGATGATCGTCGCTAATGAGCCACCGTTCCTGTGTATCTTTCTGCTTGACGAACTCGCCAAAATCCTGGTTCCGTGGTTCATCGAGGAATCCGAGACTATCGGACCAGTGATTAAATCGGAGCTGAAGAGCAGCCTGACGCGCAAACTTGTAAGTAAGATATTCACGAATCTCTTCCTCTGGAATCGCCAGACGCTTAATGCCAAACGTGAGAAAGCGTTTACTTCGTTCACCGATACTCACGCCGGGGCGCGATTCCGGCGTGCCATCGCCATTCTCAGCATTTTCCATGCGCGCGAGCGTAGGCCAATTCGCGGCCGTTGTCGTCGCGATCTTTTGGAAAAGAAAATCCGCGATAATGTTCGGCAACTCTTTATCTACATCGACCTGAAGACCGTTTGCGTTTTGGTTAGTAAACAGGTAACAGCCGTTAAAAGGATCAGGGAGTCGGAGCCGATCGCCATTTCCGGAAACATTATGAAGCTGCAGAGCACTGACGCTGAGAGCGTTGAGTTCTAGCAACGCGGCATACCCGTTGGCGTGATAATTCCCTGTATCCCAGTTGGCTTTTGGGAATTGATCAGGCAAAAGGGCATAGACAAGCACTCGATAGGTGCGTGAATCGCGAAATAAGTGCCGTACCTGGGCAAGGATATCAAGAAGGCTACCACTCCCCGTCCCTCCAGCGAGACCGCAACAGATATGAAAAGTGATCGCCGAAAGTCCACCGGTTTGCATCTCACTCGCTAGCTGTCTCAGCTGAGCGGCAAAGTCAGCAGCCTTACAGGCGAAGAGGAACCGTCCCAGGCGACGCTTTTGCCCACCAAGGGTTTCACCCACAATGCTGTTGAGAATATCGCGCCACTGGGTACGGTCGCCAATCCAAGGCCGAATTTGGGGGTAGTTATCGAGGCTGTTCAAAATTTGGTTGAGGTCCGAGCCGGTAATCAGTAACTGACTCCTTGTGTCGAGCTGGACGCTCCTGCCTAATGTTCTCCAGGTTGGATCGTCTAGCCCCATCATTTCCTTACTGGAATCCACGTAGAGAAAGCGAATTTTGGCTGTTTCTGGCTCCAAAGTACGGAACTCTTGAAAGATCGCTTTCCGCAAAGACCGAATGATCTTGCCACCTGTTCCTCCGAGTCCGATGATTAAATGGTTTTCCATATAACGCCTCGTGGAGGAGAGCCTTTGCCTCCATCCTATGTTGTAACTTTCAAATCCTTATACGCTGCATAGCCGATAAGACTAAATGGAATGATTTGAACAAGCAAGAAAAAAATGACCAGGATAACCCTAGCAACTGGAATGATCCGATCAGTTTGAGTTTGTAAATCACTCTTTATTTCCGTTACTGCAATGTTGATTGACTGCTGCACTGGGAATCGGTTTCCCTGAGTCTTGAAGTATTCCTCCATCTTTTGTGCGAGACGCGTTGCTGGAATATCCGTACGCGCCCAAATAATTTTACTGAGGAACGGATGATCATCTTGGAATTTTTCTGCGGAAGCAGTCGCCCAGACCTCAGCATCTTTCCTTTGCGAATCAGCATGGCTGACCAAGATAGTTCTTTCTTGTTCCCACTGCTGTTGCAATTGTTGAGGGTCCTCCCGTCCTAGTTTTTTCACTTCTTCGTACGCGCGCTGGAATGTCACGCTCTCCCAGTCAGAGTCCTGCATAAGTTGCACGCTCCAAGCATCGACAGAGCGTTCTGCTGCTTCTTTCGCGTATTTCAGGCTCGCAAAGATGAGGGCAAAAAAGAGCGTGCTTAAGGCCGCAATAAGACAAAGACGATGATGGGTTTGCGTCGCCTGAAAACGTAAGTTCCAGAGGCGGCTGTAATTGCTGGCCGCCACCCAACAGAGCGCAGCGATCACAAGGGCTATTCCCAAAGCAGCGGAAAATTCTTGAGTATGACCCGCAAGGATGCCAATGGCAGAACCGACGAGAGCCACAGCATCGGAAAAAATCCCCACAAATGGCCTCCCCTCCGTTGCACTAGGATCTATTCAGTCAACAATACAAATGCAATTCATTCCTATCATGTTTAGTCATGAAGGTTATACAGAAACGCCTTAACGAGTTCAATGGAACACGAATGAAAACAGGCAGGGAACGGTATGCGTCCACTGCCTATGACGTCTCCCTTCCGGCTCGAATTGTGAGAGGGTTTTCTTTATCCTGTTGAGCAGGCAGAGGACAGATCTAGAAATCAACTCGAAGGGAAATAGAAAAACATAGCAGATTAATGCAGCTTCCCATTGCCGCCGTTTCTTGACTCTTTTTCCGCCCGAGCGAGCACTACAGTAAAAAGCGAGGTAGGCGACGTCTTAAACCGCTTCTCAATCCGCAAAGGCACGGAGTCAAAAGCATCCGACAGCCGTAAGGAGGCATGCCACCCTAATAAGCGCGTTACCGGATCAAGTGCGCCGATCAGGGGACCAAGCACGGGCTTCGTGGTGCGAAAATGATTGATGATGACAACCCTCCCTCCCGGTTTACACACGCGGTGGATTTCTTGCATCATCTTTACGGGATCAGGCACAACAGTAACGACGTGAAATGAGGTAACGAAATCGAAAGAGTTGTCTGGGAATTGCAGAGCCAGAGCGTCCATTTCCATGAAACGAAAATGCCGCCACCTGTTCTCCGCCGCCTTCTGCCGCGCCCGATCAAGCATCTCTGGAGCAAGATCAATCCCGGTCACCTCGCAGTGCGAAGGATAAGCCGGTAGAGATAGGCCTGTCCCGATGCCAACCTCTAAGACCTTCGCCTTTGGAGGAATGTTCAGGTCTGTGACGACGGTGTTAATGCGGTCAGAGAAAAAACGGGAAAAGACCTTATCGTAGATGTGAGCGAGATCAGAATAGATTCTGCTCTCGTGGGGATTCCTAAGAACCTCTTCCTTCCGCACGGCAATCACACCACCCTTCCCTGAGAGTTCAGGCTGCTACCTGCTCCTGCATGTGTCTTTTGAATATAACAATATCCTGGCGACGGAATCGCCATTGACGTCCTCTTTTTACTCCAGGGAGCGCTTGCCGCCGCGCAAGTTCATTGACAGAATCTGGACTTAAATCCAGAATCTCAGCAACTTGTCGGCTCGTGAGTAAGACATCGTCTTTCTCTGCCATAGCTACGCATCCCCAAAAACGATGGTTTAGCGGCGGAGTATTGCACACCAGGGAAAAACGGTCAATAGCTCTGCAATTCTGCGGGGTTAGTATACTATTTGCAGATCTTTGATACGGAGCTGTAAACTGGCGTTACCATTCCATATATTAATCTCGGGTGTGTACAATACGTCGAGCCGGCCCCGCAACGTCACCGGCGCGTCGGCCATGCCGAAACCAATCGCATCGACTGGACGACCGCCTTGAGATGAACGTAACAACAATTTTAAATGCCCGGCTTTTCCCAATAAAGGATTGCCGCCAACGACCCGTGCAGCCATCACTTGCGCATTGCGAGCAAGAAAGATCGGTTCAGTATTGCCCTGTCCATACGGCTCTAAGCGGCGCACTTCCGCCATCGTCTCTCCATTGATGGCAGAAAGATCAACTTCAGCGTCGACGTCAGTTTCAGGGATCAGGTCAGCAGCGCTGAGGCGTTCCCGAGAGACGGATTCAAACTGCATAGCAAAGGCGTCAACACGGCTCGCTTGAATCGACAGTCCGGCAGCTTGACGATGGCCGCCGTAGCCGTCCAAAAATTCCGCGCACGCTTGCAAGCCCTCATAAAGATGAAACCCTTTGGGACTGCGCCCGGAGCCTTTGCCTTTGACGCCGTCGAGTGCAATGAGAAAGGTCGGTCGATGGAATCGTTCCACCAGACGAGACGCCACAATGCCAATCACGCCGGGATGCCATTCAGGAGAAGCCAACACAATACTGCGTCGCTCTGGTAAATCCGTCCACGACTCCACCGCCGCCACCGCATGGTTGAGAATTTTTTCCTCAATGCCTTGACGCTCCCGGTTCTCCTGATCCAAGTCAGCGGCCAATTCCCGCGCCCGTACGAGATTAGTTGTTGTCAACAACTCTACTGCCTTTTGCGCCTCAGCCAGTCGTCCGCCGGCATTGATTCTCGGTCCCAGCCGGAAGCCAATGTAACTGCTTGACACTTCAGCTTCGCCGCTGACTTCTTTGAGGGCGACGATTCCAGGCCGTTGGCTCCTTCCGATCTCTTTCAGCCCATGCGTCACCAAGACCCGGTTCTCTTCCACCAACGGCACGAGGTCCGCCACTGTGCCTAATGCCACCAGGTCAAGATAACGGCGCAGGTCTGGAACCTGCTCTTGTCCCTGTTCCCGCAACCGCATGCGTAAACCCATCAACAAATAAAACACTACGCCCGCCCCGGACAAGCCGGAGAACGAAAACGGACACGCTTTCTCCATCGGGTTGAGGACTGCGTAAGCCGGCGGTCGTTGTTCAGGAACGTGGTGATGATCGCAAATAATAACGTCGATCCCCAAACTTTGCGCCAGAGACACTTCAGTATGAGCAGTGGCCCCGCAATCCGCAGTAATCATCACTTTGGCATTGCGTTCAGCAATGGTCCGTATCGCCTGCGCGTTCAGTCCATAGCCCTCACGCGTGCGGTGAGGAATATACAGATCGGGAGACATGCCGAGCTCACGCAGAAACAGCAACAACTGCGAACTCCCAGTGACTCCATCAACATCATAGTCGCCGTAAATACATACCCGCTCTCCGCGCGTTCGCGCCTGTAGGATCCGTTCAGTCGCGCGCGCCATGTCGGGGAACAACAACGGGGTGCGTAAGCCGTTGCGTAACGAAGGAGAGAGAAAGACCGCAGCTTTTTCCGAAGAATCAATGCCTCGGTTAATGAGCAAACAGGCTAGTAATGGCGAGAGAGGCGTAGACCAAGAACGAGACGCAATCAATAGTAGGTTGATTTGGTCTGGAGCAGGGGTGCGCATCACCCAACGTCGTTTCGGCCACGTCACTGGCGCCTCCTCGCTTTTGTTACATGCGTGCTCACACACTTAACGCCGTCAAGCGTCGTTGCGCAATCAGGTAATCGTACACCACTCGGGTACAGACCACCGCCGTAAAAAGGCTGCTGAGGATGCCGATGCACAGAGTGATGGCGAATCCTCGCACCGGCCCCGTACCAAATTGAATGAGAATTAATCCCGAAAGAAACGTCGTGATGTTCGAATCAAGAATAGCGGGCAAGGCGCGCTCATAGCCAGCTTCGACAGCCGCTCGGGGCGTTTTTCCCAGCCGCAGTTCTTCGCGCATGCGCTCACTAATGAGGACGTTCGCGTCCACCGCCATACCGACGGTTAATACAATTCCGGCAATGCCAGGTAAACTCAGGCTCGCCTCAATTATTACCATCGCTGCAAGCAGAAAAACAATATTCAACATCACCGCCAAATCGGCCAGCACCCCAGCTATTTTGTAATAGACCACCATAAAGACGATTACCAAAGAGGCGCCGACAGTGAATGAGAGCATGCCTTGGTTAATAGAGTCTTTCCCCAACGAAGGACCGACTGTCCGTTCTTCTGCAATCGACACCGGCGCCGGCAAAGCGCCTGCACGTAAGACGATCGCTAAATCGCGCGCCTCTTTGATATCAAAACTGCCAGTGATTGACGCCCGGCCCCCGCTGATCTTCTCGCGGATCACCGGAGCGGAATACACGGTGTTGTCCAAAATAATCGCAAGGCGACGACCAACACTTTCGCTGGTAATTTTTTCAAACAGACGTGCGCCGCGTTCGTTGAGCACCAACTCGACATACGGACCTTCGATATCAGACGCGGGCCGCACACGCGCGTCAGCCACGACATCTCCAGTCATCAAGGTTTTTTTCTCTAGCGTGTAAGGGATTTTCCGCATTTGTCCGCTGAGCGGCTCCACTTCCTGCCCGTTCAGCACGACAGTTCCTTCTTTGCTCGCAGCTTTGTCACCTTCAGCAACAAGTTTGAATTCGAGCAATGCAGTCTTCCCAATAAGCGCTTTCGCACGCGCCGGGTCTTGTATGCCTGGCAGTTGAATCAGAATGTCTTGACTGCCTTGCCGTTGCACGGTGGGTTCGGCAACGCCAAATTGATCAATACGATTGCGCAAGGTCTCAAGCGATTGATCAAGTGCATACTCACGTAACCGCTGAACCTCACGCCGATCGAGGACAAGAGTAATCTCCCCTTCCTCTGCCTCTGGAGCGCCGTCGTGCGTCAGACTGGGAAACTGTTCTTTCAAGAGCTTCTCCGCCGCATTTTTTGCTTCTTGAGTTGTCGAGCGTAGATGCAGAACCCTGCCCGTGCGTTCTACTGTCACTGCGGTGATATTGGCCTCACGCAACACACGCCGTATTTCTTCGACATTTTGATCGAGTGCGTTTTCCACCGCTTTGTCGAGATCGACAGTTAACAACAAGTGAGTGCCCCCACGCAAATCCAACCCTAGCCGAATTTTGCGAGATGGTAGAAATGACGGCCACCATTCAGGCATCGCTGTCATCACCGATGGCGCTAAATACAGCACTGCCGTTGTTATGAGAACGACGATGAGCAACGCTCGGTAAAGAATTCCCCGCGGCATTATCTCTCCTTTCTTCCTCGCTACTCTGTTCCACTTCCTTTACTGCTCTTAGCGCTGCTCGCGACAGAGACAGAGTCTATATGTTGTCGATCCACACGCACGGTAACCTTTGGGGCGATTTCCAGCGTCACAGTCTTTTCATTCAGCTCCATGACACGGCCATAGAGCCCGCCAGCGGTCATCACCTCGTCGTTTCTTTTCAGAGCGTTAATCATCCCCTGGCGTTCTTTCGTGCGTTGTTGCTGGGGACGAATCAGCAGAAAATAGAACACGGCAAAGATTAAGAGCAGCGGCAGAAATTGAATGAGAGGATTAGGACCTGCCGCTGGGCTTCCAGACTGGGCGTAGGCTAGCTCTGCCATACCCACTTTTCTCCTTCTGCATGAGTCTGCGACTCAAAAAACGGTTGAGCAAATTTAACGAACTGTCCCGCCGCTAAGGCCTCACGCATCGAACGCATGAGATATTGGTAAAAATATAAATTATGTAGCGTGTTTAAGCGCGCGGAGAGAATTTCACCTGCAACAGCCAGGTGGCGCAAGTACGCACGCGAGAAATGCTGACACGTGTAGCACCCGCATTCCGCATCGACTGGACGAGCGTCCTTCGCATACTCCGCGCGACGAATGTTCAGTTTGCCAAAACGTGTAAACAGTGTACCATTACGCGCGTTCCGTGTCGGCATTACACAATCGAACATATCAAACCCTAGGGCCACGTAGCGTACGAGCTGTTCAGGCGTACCTACTCCCATTAAGTACCGTGGTCGATCTTCCGGCAAAAATTGAATGGAATGCGCTGCTAACCGTAGCGTCACATTTGGGTCTTCTCCCACACTCAAGCCTCCCACAGCGTAGCCAGGAAAATTCAGGCTGAGCAGATCTCGTGCGCTCTGTTCTCGCAGTTCGGGATAGACTCCGCCTTGTACGATGCCGAACAGCGCTTGCTTGTCGCAACACTTCGCCGCAAGCGCACGTTCCGCCCAACGCGTCGTCCGTCCAACGGCGAGCTCTGCTTCAGCAAAGCAAGCCGGTCCGGGCACGCATTCATCCAGCACCATGGCGATATCAACACCGAGCGCTTCCTGAGTCCGCACCACATTCTCAGGGGTGAGAAAGTGAGCTGATCCGTCTAAATGTGAACGGAAATGGACACCTTCTTCACTGACACGGCACAAATCTTTGAGACTAAATACTTGATATCCGCCGCTATCCGTCAGAATCGGCCCATCCCAGCCCATGAATCTGTGCAATCCGCCCAATTGTTCTACTAATTCCGCTCCTGGGCGCAGATAGAGATGATACGCATTCGCCAGCACGATCTGCGCCCCGATCTCGCGTAATTCTCGAGGAGAGGTTGCTTTCACCGTGCCCTGGGTCGCCACCGGCATGAAAGCCGGCGTTTCTACCTCACCATGAGGCGTGTGCAAACGTCCAAGACGGGCTGCGGTTCCTGTATTGCGTTGTAAAACAGTAAAGGAAAACATGAAAAAGGGCCGATGCGCGCAACGATGCCTATTGCCGCTCCGCCAAGCAGTTTTATGCGTTTCGTCGCAACCTTGCAACTGCGCTAGGAGATCTGACTGAGCCTATACGCTCACGAACTCAGAAGTTACAGGAATGAGATGAGAGACTGGCAAGATGAATGAGGAAAGCACGAAGAAGAGAATTATCTCCTCTTCGTGGGGTGCTTAAGCAGCTTCAAGCAGCGGCTTTGCCTTCGAGAGCAGCGCGTTCTTCGTCAAAGATTTGTAGCACGTGATTCGAGATCTCTTGGACTTTTTCCTCGGTCTCACAGCCATAATACGCCAACATTTCTGAGGTTGGCGTTATCGGTTCCAATAGAAATCCCGCGCCAATGCGATTGGCAATCCAGTCGCCCATTTTCACTAAAGCGACCAAGGCATCCGGGCTCTGCGCCCCTAATCCTTCATGGTGAGACAGCGCCGCCATCACGACCGCGGTGTCCAAATGCCAGCGATATAGCACGGAAGCGCCAATCCAAGCATGATCACACGGAAAAAATTCACGTTCCCAATCAAGTGAGAATCCCCGTTTCACCCGACTGCGCTGCCACATTTTATCGAACTGCGCTCGATTGCCATGGAGCATGACCAAAGCGCCGACATCATGCAGTAAACCCGCTAAGAATGCTTGATCGCTCTCGATGGATCCGCCTCGCTTGGCCAAAAATTGGCACGCCAGAGCAGTCGCCAGAGAATGACGCCATGCTGCGGCGGCAGCTTCGGACTGCCCTCCGTATAACGTTTGTGCTCCTGCCGTCACTAAGATGCGTCGTAAACTCTGTAGCCCCAGCACCTTCACTGCTTGCTGAAGGGTGTTCGGCAAGCGTCGCAGACCGAAGATTGGAGACCGGGCCAAGCTCAGAATACGTCCAGCCAACGCGGCGTCCGCCGAAAGCACTCGACAAATCTCCCGAATATCCAGCAATTCTTGTCGTATCAGTCGCAAAGCCTGAGTCACAGCCACAGGCAAGGGCGGCAACTTGTATTGTTCAGCCACAGCATCAACAAAGTGGCGAAACTGTCGCATTAGCTCGGCCTGCTGAGGATCCGTACTCTCCAGACGCAAAATTAATGCGTCCAGGGACTCTTGCTCATCCGTATCCCCATGACTTTTCTGTACGGGCTTTTGCTGCAGAACGTCTTCGCCGCTTAGCCCTTCAAACGTCGCAGGCGTTATACCAATGTGAGTTGGCTGCTTTTCTCCAGCCGTTTCTGGCCCTGAGCGCAACGCCACATACAGCAGCCACAAACCGAGCGCCATACACCCGAAAACAAGTGCAGTTGTGAGTTCCATCAGACATTACCCCTGCGATTGTCGCCTATAGCGGAGAGACAATACTGCAGCCTCTCTCTTCATCTTGTGCCTATCGGGATTCTGAGAGAAGTCTTGAGCAATCCACGCGCAGACAACCGACAAATTAGACTCAAAGAATCAGCATGGCGTCGCCGTAGCTATAAAACCGATAGCGTTGCGTGATCGCTTCCGAGTAGGCCTTGAGCATGAGGGTTCGGCTGGCAAAGGCGGAAACAAGCAAAAAGAGCGTAGACCGAGGAAGATGAAAATTGGTAATGAGCCCGTCAATAATTTTGAAATGATAGCCAGGATACATGAACAGTCGAGTGCGTCGCCGACCAGCCTGGACAATGCCCTCTTCAGTCGCAGCAGATTCAAGCGCGCGCGTCGTAGTGGTTCCCACAGCGATGATTTTTCTGCCAGAGAGTTGAGCGGCAGTAATACGCTCTACTGCGTGTTCGTTGAGTTCGTATTCTTCTTCCTCCATCTGGTGGCGCTCAACCTCTTCGACGCGAATAGGCTGGAAGGTGCCAGCTCCCACATGCAGTGTCACGAAAAGCGTCTCGACGCCTCGTTGACGCAACGCAGCGAGCAGCTCGTCCGTAAAATGCAACCCAGCCGTAGGCGCAGCCACGGCCCCGACTTGATGAGCATAAACGGTTTGATAACGCTCGCGGTCTTCCGCACGGCCGCCCACAGCCCGTTTAATGTAGGGAGGCAGCGGTATCTCTCCAATTTTCTCCAACACTACAGAGAAGTCGCCATGATAAAAAAATCGTAGGACGCCGCGTCCTTCACAAGGCGCTTCCACCCAGTCGCCCTGCACCCCTGAAGGAAAATAGAGGCGCGCGCCAGCCCGCAGGTTTTGTCCCCCTTTGCACAACACTTCCCAACATTCCCCTTCTCCATTGGCGCGACACAGTAATAATACTTCTACAACGCCGCCAGATTCCTTGCGCCCTCGCAAACGAGCAGGAAACACACGGGTGTCATTTAGAACAAGAAGACAGCTCTCAGGAAGGAGATGAACGAGATCCGAGAAACCATGGTGCGAAAGGTGTTCTGTCGCACGGTCAACCACCAACAGACGGGAACTTGTGCGTTCTCGCACTGGTTCTTGAGCAATCAGCTCAAGAGGAAGATCATAGTCAAAATCAGAAAGCAACATAAAGCAAGGAAGATACGCTCCTCTTCCCAAAAGAAAAGAGGCGCATTCGGGTTGGAGAGTTAGGTCATTTTCTTCCCAGCATTGAGAAAGACAGAAAGAATATCAATCGGGATTGGGAAGAGCGTCGTCGAATTGTTCTCCGCTGCGACTTCGGAGAGGGTTTGTAGATAGCGTAACTGCAAAGCTACCGGATGTTCTTCAATGATCTTTGAGGCGTCCGCCAATCGCTGGGCAGCCTGAAATTCACCTTCCGCGTTAATAATCTTCGCGCGCCGCTCGCGCTCGGCTTCTGCTTGTTTCGCCAGCGCGCGCTGCATTTCTTGGGGTAGGTCGATATGTTTTACCTCGACGAGCGACACCTTAATTCCCCACGGGTCGGTCTGCGAGTCGAGAATCGTTTGGAGATGAGAATTGATTTTTTCCCGCTCGGCCAACAGGTCGTCGAGTTCTGCTTGTCCACACACGCTCCGCAATGTAGTCTGCGCCAATTGTGAAGTAGCAAACAGATAATTCTCAATTTCTACAGTTGCTTTGCTGGGATCGATCACGCGAAAATAGAGCACCGCGTTCACTTTGACAGAAACGTTATCCCGAGTTATCACATCCTGTGGTGGAATATCCATGGTGATGGTGCGGATATCAATGCGCACCATCCGCTCCAGCCAGGGAATCACGTAGATGACGCCGGGACCACGATGGGCTTGCAATCGACCTAACCGAAAAATCACCGCGCGTTCATATTCGGCTAACACTTTAAGCCCGCTGATCAGCAACGCGAGCCCAAACACTATAACGATACCGAACGGTCCGAACCCCATACCACGCCTCCTCTCGCTGCGTTTACGGCGTTACCCTGCGCACTCGTAACACCAGGTGATTGAGGCCAACGACACGCACTTTCTGCCCGATATTGATCTCTTCATCGCTTTCGGCAGTCCAATATTCGCCGTGCAACCAGACTTTGCCTCTCGGAGCAATCCGTTCGCGCACCTCGCCAATTTCCCCAATCAGCCCTTCTTGTCCAGAGGCTGGACGCTGTTTCCACGTCCGTACGGCCAGGGTTCCCACGAACAACATAAAAACACTGACACACAAAGCTGAAGTGACAATCAGACTCCGATCCACCGCTAATTCTTCTGCTGGCGCGTCGAATAAAAACAGCGATCCGAGGACAAACGAAAAAATCCCGCCTACGCCGAGGATACCAAAACTGGGAACGAAGAGTTCGGCAATGAGAAGACCTATCCCGAGGAGTAATAGCAAAACACCAGTGGAATTAATGGGCAGCACCTGAAAGACAGTCAAAGCAAGGAGAAGACAAATACCGCCAACTATCCCAGGAAAAACAGCGCCCGGGTGAGAGAACTCTAGATAGATGCCAACCACCCCGGCAAGCATAAGGAGATAGGCGATATTGGGATCAGCGATGAGATTAAGCAGCCGATGTTTCAACCGCATCTCCAACGTCACAACAGGAACATGGCCATTCGCATCGCGTGCGGCTTTAAAGTTGAGCGTCACTTTGGTGTTGCCGACTTCGACTTTTCGGTCTTCAACCTTCTTCAAAAGATCTTGAATGTCCAAGGCAACAACGTCAATCACTTTCTTCTGCAACGCCTCAACTTCAGTGATCGAGACACTCTGTCGCACGGCTTTTTCCGCCCACTCCACATTGCGTCCGCGACGTTGGGCAATACTCTCGCTGAAAGAGGCTGTGAAGTTTTCGATCTTCTCCCGCATGTCGCCTTCGATATTTTGCCCGCCACCGCTGACGGGATGAGCGGCGCCGATGGTCGTCCCTGGCGCCATCGCAGCGATGTGGCCAGCCATCGTGATAAAGACGCCGGCAGACCCAGCGCCAGCGCCACTGGGCGCGACATAGACAATGATAGGTAACGGAGCACTGAGCAAATCTTTCACAATAGTTTTGGTGGAATTGAGCAAACCGCCCGGGGTATCGAGCTGAATGATCAGCGCCGCCGCGCCATCTTGCATGGAAGAGGAAATACTTTCATGGATGAAATCAACGACAGCTGGATTGATAGTCGTGTCAAGCACAATGAGATTAACGTGCGCCGAGGACACGCTGGTCACCGCCGCTGGCGCGCTCGCCGCTCCTAACAGAACTCCCACGAGAGCCGTGACGACAGTACAGGCTCGAATTAGCACGTGCTCATAGCCTCCCCATTTCTCGTAGCACAGCTTGAATATCTTGCCATACCAGTTTCTTATCTGCTGGGTTGCGTAAGAGATAAGCAGGATGCAGCGTAGGCATGAGCTTGATGCCCTGGTAGGAATGCCAATTGCCGCGCAGCCGAGAGATAGGGGTTTTTGTCTTCAAAAGCGTCTGCGCGGCGAACGTACCGAGCGCAACAATAAGACGAGGCTTGATGAGTTCGAGTTGTTTAATGAGAAAAGGTTCACAAGCGGCGATTTCATCGGGTTCAGGATTACGATTGTCCGGAGGACGGCATTTGACGACGTTACAAATGTAGACATCCTCGCGTCGCATCTTCATGCCTTTTGTGATGATCTCGGTCAGCAGTTGCCCGGCGCGTCCCACAAAGGGTTCGCCTCTGAGATCTTCGTCTCGCCCAGGTCCCTCTCCTACGAATACCAGCTCAGCGTGGGGATCCCCTACGCCAAACACAATCTGTGTACGACCGTGGCACAGTTTACAACGACGACAGTCGCCAATTTCAGCGCGTAATTCCTCAAGCGTTTGCACGGTTTGCACCTTTGGAGAAAGGAAGAGATCTCCAGCTTGTCCCACCGGACCTCGTGAAGCAAGGGTTGGCTTCGGTTGAAAAGAAGAGGAAGAAGGCAGTCGAGGCGCAGGCTCTGTCACGGCCATCCGTAGTGTCTCAATCGCTCGGCTTCTCAATTCCTCTGCTTTCTCTTGATTTTCTTGCAACGCTTGTGGAAGGCCGAAGACGCCGCCTTCTCGAAGCGCTTCAGTATAATGCCTCAGAGAGGCGGTTATCTGAAGAAGAAGTTCGCGTGTCGAATCAGAAGCCATGGCCTGAAACAGGCTCGTTTGCTGAAAACGCGGTCAGGCTGTCCGGTCAATCATCTGGTGAATAAAAAAAGACAAGCTATCGTAGTACATCGACGGCGCCAGTCGATCCAACGCGATAAGGGCTTGTTTGCCATAAGAATGCGCCAACGCTTGAACTTCAGCCAACACTCCTAGAGCTCGCACTCGGTCGAGCGCATCTGTAATTTCGCTCGCCGTCGGTTGCTTTTTCTGAAACACTCGTTTTACTTCAGGATCAAGCGCGATCGCCAGAACGAGTGGAAGCGAAGGATTCCCGTCTTTCAGATCTACTCCGGTCGGTTTTCCGGTTTGCTCCCCATTGCCTTGCACATCGAGCAGGTCGTCAATAACTTGAAACGCCATGCCAACAGCGAATCCACAAGCAGCCATACTCTCCACGATTTCGGGGGAGGCGCCTGCCATGTAGGCTCCAACGCGTGCGCCTAACTCAAATAAAGAAGCGGTTTTCCGAGAAATGATTTCAATATAATCATCTCGGGTCACGTTTGGGTTGTGCCGGAAGCGCCCTTGCATCACTTCACCCTCGGTGAGGAGGATGCAAGCGTCCGCCGCCCAGGTGATTACTCTCTCCTCAAATCGGCCGCATAGACCAAAAGCCTGACTAAACAGAAAATCTCCAGCGACAAGACTATTGGCCAAACCAAACCGATGAAATGGCGAGACCTTCCCTCGACGGGTCGCGCCGCCGTCAATAATGTCATCATGGAGAAGCGATGCGGAATGGATCAGCTCGAGGGCGGCAGCGAGGTCAACAATATCGGTGGGATCAGTCCCCCCACAGGCGCGAAACATGAGAAGCACGACTGCGGGTCGCACCCGTTTCCCTCCGGCGTTAATGAGATACTGTCCAATCTCGTTCAGGAGAGGCTCGCGAGATTGGACGCGGGCCGCGAGCTGTCGCTCAACGAGTTGCAGCTCTTCAATAACAAGCTGGTGGGGTGCTAGAGGGACAGCAGAAGAAAGATTCGCTTTTGAATGCACTAGATTGCTCAATGTGACTGTTTTTCCGTACCGACCTCTACTTACGTGGGGTCCATAATGCCAAAGGTCAAAAAAAGGTCAAGGAGATCATTGTCAAAGCAGTGTGGCGATGCACGGCGTGTCTCATGGCGCCATGCAAGCATTCCCACAAACTATAGGCAAGAAGGCTGTGCTCCACTTACCTCCTGGGCAGAATCAGTGTAATAGTGTCTCAGATTTTACGGCAGAAATATATAAGCAATTGAATCCGCATAATCACTTCTCATGATGTTCTTTAAGAAAACAAGAGTAACCCTCAACCATAAGAATTGAATTATGTTAGCAGGAAAGCGCATCGTACTGGGCGTCACAGGCGGTATTGCCGCCTACAAATCCGCAGAAATCGTTCGTCTTCTGGTCAAAGAAGGAGCGCATGTCCGCGTCATCATGACTAAGAACGCTCAAGAATTCATCACTCCTTTGACATTACAGACGCTCTCCAGCAATCCGGTTTCAACCGAGACGTTCAATCTCACGCAAGAATCCGAGATTGGCCACATTCGTCTAGCCGATACTGCAGATGCGATCCTGATCGCGCCAGCTTCAGCTAATATCATTGCTAAACTGGCTCATGGCGTCGCGGACGATCTACTCAGCACGGTTTTGCTTGCCGCTACGGCTCCGGTGTTGATCGCTCCAGCGATGAATGTCCACATGTACGCACACCCGATCGTTCAGGAAAACATGCGGAAATTAAAGAGTCTGGGCTATAGCTTCATCGAACCTGCCGAAGGATTTCTCGCGTGCGGATACGAGGGCAAAGGACGACTAGCCGACCCCGCGGACATCATCGAAGACGTCCAGGCAGCGCTAACCAAAAAAGATCTCCACGGCGAACGGATTATTGTCACCGCTGGTCCCAACGCGGAACCCATCGATCCCGTCCGCTTCATCACCAATCGTTCAACCGGTAAAATGGGGTTTGCCATGGCGCGCGTAGCGTGGCGAAGAGGAGCCGACGTTACACTCGTCAGTGGACCGACTTCACTCGATCCACCGCGCGGCGTGCGGTTCAGTCCTGCCCGAACCGCCCTAGAAATGCAGAAGACTATTCTCAACCACTATCCAACAGCGACCATGCTTGTCTCCGCTGCTGCTATTGCCGACTACCGTCCAGCTCGAGTAGCGCCACAGAAGATTAAAAAAATGGACGGGAATTTTTCTATTGAGTTAACTCGCAACCCCGATATCCTCGCAGGACTCAGTACACAGAAAGGCAACCGCCTTCATGTAGGGTTTGCCACTGAAACTGAGAACGTCCTAGAAAACGCCGCGCGGAAACTACGGACCAAGAACCTTGACATGATCGTGGCCAATGATGTCACGCAAGAGGGAGCTGGCTTTGCGCATGACACCAACATTGTGACGATTATCGACCGTACCGAGCGAATGGAAACCTTCCCTCTGATGAGTAAGGACGAGGTTGCGCACGCCATCTATGATCGACTGCTCACACTCAGGGAAGGAAGCAGAGAAACGGAGAAACGAGGAAACGGAGCTTAGAGTTCCTCTTCTCCGCTTCTCCCCGTCCCTGGCTCTCCGACTCGTTGGTGAACATGGGCCTCCCTACTCCACCACAGCCAGTGAAATTGCTCATTGCGCTGCTTGCGGCTGAGCCGTCCCTGCTCGCCTCCGCCGCCACACGGCTGCAACAAGACTACGGCGCCATTGATCTGGAGAGTGAGGTCTTCCCGTGGAACACCACCGCATATTATCGAGCAGAAATGGGAGACAACCTGTTGCGACGATTTCTCACGTTTGAGCCGTTGATCTCCCCGGAAGAGCTTGTCCGTATCAAGCTAGAAACCAATGTGCATGAACTGACGCTATCCTCCGCTGCTACTCCATCGTCGCCGCGCCGCATCAATCTGGATCCTGGCTACATTGACGCTACAAAGCTCGTCTTAGCGTCCACCAAGGACCAAGCCCATCGTCTCTATCTCTCGCAAGGCATCTACGCCGAGGTGACATTGCTGTACCACCACAAGGCGTTTCATCCTTTTCTCTACACGTATGAAGACTATCGCTGGCCGGAGACCCATGCGTTTCTCATGCAAGTGAGAAAGCGCTATCTAGAGCAGCGACGACGCCTCCCACGTCAGTAAAATTGTTGGCAACTGTCACTTCATAGTTCCTAGTGCAGCGCCTCGGTCATCCAAATATACGAGAGCTTCGAGTTCCCCAACGAGAGAGCCGACTTCTTGACGCTCTTGGGAAACGTCCAACGCTTGGCTGCTCCAGCGGTTGAGGATGGTTTTCAGATCTGCCGGCTTTATTGGCTTCGTTAGATAGTCATCCATCCCTGCCGCTAAGCAGAGTTCCTTGTCTCCCTGCATCGCGCGTGCGGTCAGAGCAATGATAGGAAGACGCGAACGTGAAGAGTGAAGGGCTTCGCGTGCGCGGATCACGCGCGTGGCCTCGTAGCCATCCAGCTCGGGCATCTGGCAATCCATCAACACGACATCGAACACAGCTTGATCAACCGCAGCAAGCGCCTCCTTCCCATTATGAGCGACCACGACGCGGTGCCCCATTTTCTCCAAGAGCCGCACAGCAAACTTCTGGTTGACTGCATTATCCTCCGCTAAGAGGATATGAAGCGACCGCTGGCGCTCAGGAGTATAAGACATGCCTTCTTTGTCCGGGATAGGAAAAGCCTGAATTGTCTCTGAGCGTAGTTCTAGCTTTACCGTGAACCAGAAGACACTCCCTTGCCCAGCAACGCTGGCGACATTCGCATCTCCACCCATCATCACAGCCAGTTTGCAGCTGATGATAAGCCCGAGCCCCGTGCCCCCGTACTGACGAGTGGTAGAAGAGTCGGCTTGCGAGAACGCTTTGAAGAGACGGGCGAGTCGGTCTGCCGGAATGCCAACACCAGTGTCAATAATAGCGAAACGGAACATCGCATGCATCTCGGCGTGCTCTAAGATTGAAACGCGCACGAGGACTTCGCCTTGATCCGTAAATTTAAGCGCATTACCAAGAAGGTTGGTGAGGATTTGCCGTAAACGGACCGGATCACCACGCACGGCGGTAGGAAGAGTCGTGGGAATAAGTGTCGCGAGTTTTATCCTTTTGTTTTGCGCCAGTCCGGTAAAGAGCCTAGTGACATCCTTGAGCACAGCATCAAGTTTGAAATCGATAGTTTCAAGCTCGAGTTTTCCGGCTTCGATTTTCGAGAGATCAAGGATGTCGTTAATGACCCCGAGCAGGGATTCTCCTGAGGAGACTGCCGTTTCCGTATAGTCACGCTGCTCGGCCGTGAGCGGCGTATCGAGCAACAGGCGATTCATACCAAGAATGCCATTGAGGGGCGTGCGCAGTTCATGACTCATATTCGCCAAGAACTCAGATTTGGCGCGATTGGCGGCTTCGGCTGTGTCTTTGGCTTCACGTAGTTCCTCTGTGCGTTCATACACACGACGCTCAAGATGCACGTTTGCCGCATGTAAGGCGTTCCGCGCTCTTTTCAGTTTCGCAACGTCGTATATGACACAGCAAAGAAGGAGTACAGAAAAGAGAGAGAGATACAAACGATAGATAGAAGCCGTCTGTGCGGCTTGATCGTAGGCGTGGTCATAGGTCTCTTCGATTCCTTGAGCCTGTTGTATGGTCGGCAAGGCGAGAATCTCGGTCAACGAAGCATCCAGGAGAGGTTTATAATGGAGAATTGTTTGTATATGGGGAAGGAGATTCTTTACCAGCACCTGAGGCGCCGTTTGTGTCGTTCCTGAATCATTAAGAAGTTCCCCAAGCTCTGCCTGTATCTGCGCGGCTAGGAAATCACGGGAAAAGAGCGTGTAGAGCAAAATATCGCCCAAGAGATTTCGCAAATGTAAAGCAAATTTTTTGTCAATCTCCTCTATCTGTTTGGCCGCCTCGGCCGCGGCAAGGGGAAAATAGCGCAAGGAATTATTGAAAGCGGCATTTTGCGATTTGAACCGTTCGATCAACGTTTCTTTTTGTTTTAGTGCTTCCTCATACTGCGCCTGCTGGCGTGTGATTTTGTCTTGCGTTTCCCGACCGAGGAAAGAAGGAAGGGTGCGCAGTGCAGCAGAGGCGAACTTAAGGGCAGAGAGATTAGCAACCAATGGATCATAAGAAAACAGTTGTCCGTAGCGCACCTTCAAAACATCTTGGTTCAAGGTGGCGTCGAACTCTTTCAGCTGCCGCAAGTTGCTACGAAGACGGTCGTGTGCAGTTGCGTCAATCGCCTGAGTCTTCACGAATAAGAAAGCGAGCAACGAAAGAGTTCCGATAATAAACCCCCAGCTACGCAACTGGAAGAGTCTCTTGGAAAAGCGTGAGAACATCATGAATGTGCGTCTAGAGGACGCCCTTTGTATTCGCCGGTTAAAGTGCGGAGAAATTTGACGATGAGAGCAATTTCATCGCTGGGCAGATGGCACCCGAGTTGATAACGAGCCATAACGGCGACAGCATCTTCGAGCCGTTTGGCTGATCCATCGTGGAAATAGGGAGGAGTTAGGGCAACATTACGGAGACTAGGGACCTTGAAAACATGACGATCTTGCTCATCCTTGGTCACATTAAAACGCCCCAAATCGACTGGCGTAGGATTCCCCCGCTCGGCGAAGTAGTCCGCCATGATGCCAAACGTTTGGAACATATTGCCGCCAACACCCATGCCTTGGTGGCAAGCCACACACCCATAGGCTTTAAAGAGATCATAGCCTTTCATCTCTTCGGCGCTCAAAACATTGGGCTCGCCGCGAAGAAATCGGTCAAAGCGCGAATCGGGCGTAGATAGCGAACGCTCAAAAGTAGCAATGGCGTCCTTGATCGTGTGGATGGTAACTCCCTCCGGATAGAGAGAACTAAACGCCGAAGCATAGATGGGATCGGCTTGAAGCTTACGAATAGTCTCGGACCATCGGGCCCCCATTTCATTGGCTGCTTGCAGAGGGCCGTCAATCTGTTCCTCCAAGGTCTCGGCGCGGCCATCCCAAAACTGCTTGAGGTTGTATCCACTATTAAAGACGGTCGGCGCATTGATGGAGCCTTCAGCACCATCGACGCCCGTGGAATGCATTTTCTGATCTACGCCTCCGGTGGCGAGATTATGGCAACTCGCGCAAGCAATCGTATTATCCCGTGAGAAGCGGGGCTCGTGAAAAAGTTTCTCGCCCAGCGCGACTTTGTCAGCATTCAGTTCGAGACGTTGCGGAAGCGGCTGGAGAGGTTCCTGGTTCGGAGTAAGAATGTTTGCTTCTACCGCTAGTGCGAGGAGTTCCGGTATGTGTTGCCTCGTGGCATGAGAACGCCAATGCTCATGCACGAAAACAAAAATGAAGAGAGCGGCAATGACATACAACCAGCGTCTCAGAGAGATGCGTCCCTTTGTGCTTGTTTGTCGTATTTTTTTCATCATCCATAAAATCTTTTCCTTTTCATCGGTTGCTGACCTTCATTAGTTTAGTCTGTGGGAGTTTTTGACAAGCGGATGCGGCGGACTAACGAGCAGAAGAGTTGAACCTGACAAATCGCGTCCAGTAAGAAAAAAATTGAGAACGCGCGATTCCTGGCGGAAATCAAAGGGAAGGAATGGAAAAACCCGTGAGAAGCGTGGAATACACCAAGGACAGTTTCCATCTCTCCGTTATTTACTCAAAAGCTTGCGCACCTCCAATGGCAATCTTTTTACCTTGCCGCTATTGTCAACACACGCGTGCAAAGTGTGCCCCTCGGCAATGAGCACGTGATCGTCTTGACGGGTAATCCCATAGCCAAACCGCACGCTGGCGCCGCCGACTTCCGTGATCTTCGTTTCTACAATGAGTACATCATCAAAACGAGCTGGCGTCCAATAGCGGCAGAACACCTCTCGCACCGGAAAATGAAACCCTTCGGCTTCAAATTCTTTATACGGCTTGCCCAAATAGCGTAGGAGTTCCACTCGGCCTTCTTCAAACCAAGGGAGAAATGAGGAATGGTGCGCCATGCCAGCCTGATCGGTCTCGGCATAACGCACCCGTACACAGTGGCTGTGGAAAGATTGAGTAGGCATTCTATGGCTGATGGCAAATGGCTCGCTCGTTTCACTCGCTCTATCGCTGATGGCTCACTCACTGCGCTTGTTCTATCGCAGAGCGCTCTGACCATCAGCCATATGCCATAGAGCCCACACAGTGCGCAGGCCATAGAGCGAACGCAGTGAGCGGGCCATCTGCTATACGCTATCTGCGCTTATTTGCCTTTCCAATTTGGCTTCCGCTTCTCTGCAAACGCCAGCGGTCCCTCTTTCACATCTTCGGAGTGCATCATTTCAGAAAGCGCCGGGTATGAGGCGGCAAATGCTTCATCCAAGGGTTTCCCAAGCCCCATCATCGCCGCTTGCTTGGACGCTTTGATTGACAACGGGGCGCATTCAAGAATGTCTTTTGTCCAGCGTTCTACAGCGGGCATCAGCTCCTTCAAAGGAACCACTTCATTAACGATACCGAGACGGAGCGCTTCCTGGGCGGTCATATGACGACCAGTGAGCATGTAGCCCATAGCAATCTTGAGTGGAATCTGCCGCGGCAACCGGTGTACGCCGCCGGCCATCGCCGCTAACCCAACCCGAGGCTCGGGGAGGCCAAACCGGGCATGGTCGGCAGCAATGATGATGTCGCAGGCAAGCGCCATTTCAAACCCGCCGCCAAGGGCAAATCCATTAACAGCCGCAATCAGCGGCTTCCAGATATCAGTACGATCAGTCAAGCCGCCAAATCCGCCTTTGGGACGCGGGCCAGATGGCATCCCTTTGGATGCAGTATACTTGAGATCGTTGCCTGCGGAAAAAGCCCGCTCGCCTGCGCCCGTAAGAATCACAACCCAAATATTATCATCAGCAATTGCATCATCCCAAATTTGTGACAACTCGGCTGTTGCCGGCGGATGCACCGCATTCATCACCTCGGGCCGGTTCATGGTAATCTTCGCGATGTGATCCTTCTTTTCATAAATCACGAACTCGTACGCCATACCCTCCTCCTTTCTCGTGCGGAGTGAAATTGCGCGCCTGAAGCGGCGCGGTTGGATAGTAACGTCCCATCGTGGTAAAAGCAACAAAATGGTTGACAGTAATCTCCCCCTCGTCGGACGCGTCGCCCTCGTGACCGGGGCAAGCCGAGGCATTGGTCGGGCCATTGTCCTGCGTCTTGCTCGCGCTGGCGCCGCCACTGTATTGGCAGCCAGAACACACATAGATCTGCTTACCGTCGCGGAACATATCCAGGCGCTCGGACAGGAAACGTTGGTTGTCCAGACCGATGTCGCCAACGATCAGCAGCTTGAAGCCTTGGCGGCGACAGCACTCGAACGCTTCGGTCATATCGATCTACTCGTCAATAACGCCGGCGGCGGCCCACCGCGCGCCCCCATCACGAAAGCGCGCTTCACGGACTGGGACTGGACACTGCGGGTCAATCTGTGGGCCACGATGGCGCTCACCAA
>JACXTT010001336.1_pt1 | contig 41221 bp, 29 predicted proteins | sample 9270951 | NCBI WGS metagenome assembly JACXTT01 (sample SAMN15532306, study PRJNA645909) | rock metagenome | isolation source: weathered quartz diorite | place: Puerto Rico | collected 2017-06-21
CTTCCACGTCCTGCTCATAAACACCGTCCTCCTCCGTGAATTGCAAGTCGATGAGTGCGCCGGTCTCCCGGCGTTTACCCCCACTTGCGATGGACGCCTTCTCCGGAGGGCCGTAAGCAGGTGCAAAGGGGCACAAACGATTAGGGCCTGCAATTTAGCTAGAATTGAGGCAGTTTTGACGTGCTAGGCGTGAGCCCACAGATGCGCGGTCCTCATTTTCCATGTAGGATCATTTAGAACGCTCGGGGCCCGTAGCTCAGCGGTTAGAGCAGCGGACTCATAACACTTTTATGACACTCGGGGCTGCCGGGCAACTGGTGAGCCGAAGTCAAAGCTGTTGCCTCACGGGAAGTATCATCACAAAAATATTTGCCCGTTCCCAAAAGCTATTTCTTATTTCTTTCGCTAATCCGTTCCACGCTTTGCTCAACCATCCATCGTCGGTTGCGTCGTAGGCCAGATAACAAGCGTATTCGTAATCCCAGGCAGCCCGTTTTGCTGTGGGCGGTCGTCGAGGCAGAGCACGATAAAAAAACGTCTCGTAAAGGTCTGTGACTAATTGAACTTTAGCTGGATTCTTTAGACGCGTCTTAAAGTACTTGCATTCAAAGAGAATTCGATACGGAAAGAGCAGTGTAATATCCGGCCAAGATTGAATGAGAGGAACGCTGGCCTTCTTCCCCTCTCCTTTCCATCGCGCATAGATGACATCCGGCTTGCGAAAGACTTTGCCAAATGGATGCCCAGGATAGAATGCATAACCGTGCGACACATATTTCCCCGGTGCCGCGAATCCGACCCTGATTAAACTAAGTGGGTCACTGTCCTTCGGCATGTCATTTATTCGCTCGCGAAGAAATTCCTCGAGATTCGGCAAGACATATTCGCCGATGAATGCTGATTCGGGGCCTTCCGGCTTTCGTTCCCATACTTGACTTCTTTGCCCTGACGAAAGCCGCGCAACTTGCGAGACAACAGCGTCCTTGCTGGGCAATTTGGATTGAAGATGGCGCGACAAACCTGACAGAAAATCTTCCACCTTCTCACGCGAGAGCTTGTCTTCTGGCGAAATCATAAGACGCAGAAGATAACACTAGTGCCATTCGGCCAGCAAACGTTGCTGTCGGAATGGCTTGCATCCCATTGCACCGGGTAACGCAGAGAGGCTGGATTGAAGCCGACGTGACCTAGATTTCGATTGACGGGAAGCAGTGAGATGAGAACACTTGATCCAACACCACAAGAGCAAAGCAAGGACGCAAGATGGCTGTCGAATTCCTCGTGAAGCCGGAAGACCTTTTAGAAGCATTAACATTCATCCGTCCGAACCGTCTTCGTACACGGCAAGCAAGAAGAGAACGTGTTGACATTTATGCGCGCAAGTCCGAAATCGAATTCGCCTCAACGAGTGCCTCATTGGCGTTTCGCGCCCGGGTCATCAGTCCTGGCAAAGCACGCGCCCGATTTGGGCGTTCGAGTGGTTCAGGAAAGTATTGAAGACCTTGCGCCAGCCTTCGCTGCATGTTGCAATTGTTGCGGGGCAAGTGAAAGTGGAAAACTTGACCTACAGCCATGCCGATATTTCACTGCTATCCCATCGCCGCCCAAAAGCAGTATGAAGCGGTATGAGCACGAACAACCTGATCTTCCGCTATCTCACTCGGCGAAAGGACCACCGCTTATGACGAGCGCTAATCCTAAGGGTTCACGACACAATCGTCCGATTGGATATTCGCTCGGTCTCGAAGCAGCCATCTAGCAGCGCCGCAATTGCACCATAATGCCGTCGTAGTTTTGAAAGAGAATGCGGTCGAGAAGTGCAGGGGAGAATCCAAGGGGCTCAGCCACCTTTTTGCAGAGTTCCTTTTCAATCTGGCGATAGATGTCATTTGGCCGAGCCCTTACCCCAACTGCCTCTAATATGCCGAGAATGCGGACATCTAATGCCATGCAGTTCTCTGCCAGCCCCAGTTCAATGAGGGTGTCCCGCGATCCTTTGTCCCCGTAGAATTTTAATGAATTCTGCAGGGTGTCAATTCTCGATGCCTCGGTCTTACATTTGGCGACTTGCTCGAAGAATTTCTTTGGTCCGCCTGCTTTCATCAGTATTCGGAAATTCTTGGCGCCTGCGGCTGCTTTCCTATCGGATTGCCAATTGGTACCGACATATCTGGTTCCTATCTCCACGAAAACCTTGTGCAAGTGTTTCCGCAATGCTGCTTCATTTCTAAACTTGGATAGTCTTCTTATCGAAACCCAGCTCCCAATCTTGCGGTCATGCTGCAAACGATAACCAGGTTGTGCCCGGCCAACCACTACAATCTGGCACAAGACCTTCCGCCACAGGTCGTCTTCTCGCAGCTTGTTCCAGGGCGCCCCCAATGTGACCTGGTCTCTAAAACTCCGTACTGCCTTGCGGAGGCGTGACGCTTGCGGGGTAGAAATGAAGGTCGGCATTAAGCCGATAGATTATTACATAGTCTACTTAAAAGGCAACATCGACACTTGAACTAAATAGGCGCAGGGGGCAAGATGAGTTAGCTACGGCGCTTTTATGACATGCCGAGGTTCGCTACTGAAGAATCGATTCGCGCAACTCTGTTAACTAATATAAAATGAAGCGGTTATTCAGCGCGGGGCCCGTAGCTCAGCGGTTAGAGCAGCGGACTCATAATTCAGAGGGCCCTTATGATTGGTTTTGAAAATCTCTGATTATAATGTGTCGTGTCAACCTTTTGCGGAATCCGCGTGTTGATTGCTTCTGATTGGTTTTGCCCCGTTTTGAACCAAAAACTATGACACTTTTATGACACTCGTGCCGGGCAGCCAGCAGCTTCAGACTTGGGTTCCTTTCGACCTGCACATTCTGAATTGCGAGACAACCGACCTCGGCACTAAGTTCCATGTAGGCAGATATGTAACTGAAGTACGGCGGGAACACTATTTAGAGTTTCGTTCACTAATCGATTCCGTTGTCGTGACGCCACTGGAGATACGGTTGAAATTCTGCATCGGCCTTCGATTCTTCCTGCCTTAACTTGGCTATCAACGGTTCGCACTCCTCGGCGGCATGAATGTTCTCCTCGACCATTTGTTGCTTTGATTTATTCTGATTCGTTTTCGATATTCGGCTTCCAACGCCATATCCAGCTATAATCATCACAAGCAGGGCTGAACCGAACACTAAAGGACTAATGGCAAACAGTTCTCTCCCCCACGGCTCACGAATTGCTATAGAGACAAAGACACACAGAGCAAAGACGAACGCAAAGCTATATGAGCAACCTGTCCTGCCACTGCCTATAGTTTTTCCCATTTCTCGTCTCAGATATTCGATTTGCGTTCGACAACTCGCTCGTTTTGACTCAGCTTCCTGAATCTGTGCTTTGACTGCCTCGACGCGAACGCGAAAAACTCGCGTGGTCGTTCCATCGAGGTCACGAAGGGTACGAACTGCTTCTTCATGAAGGCCCTCGATGTCTACGTCCAAAGTTCTAAGGGCACCTTGGCCTTTATCGAGACTATCCGCGCTGGCCTCTATCTTCGACTTATCGGTGGACTGGTCGGGTTTGCTACGCCGCGCCCATTGGAGCACTCCAAAGGCTTTCTCCAAAACGTCCTGCGTGGACTTCGCAAGCCTACCTGGTGCCGCAATCGCATTTCGAAAAACTTCCTCCACGCTCGGTCGAATTAAGCCGAAATCGCCGTCCTTCAAAGCTTTCGCATAGTATCTGCGGTCCCGGTCAGACAGGATTGCAAGTGCGTCTAGGGCTTGTTTCTGTTGACCTAGAAGGGATTGGCACTTTGCTTGGAGATAGATAGATTCGGTGAACCTAGGCCACAGTGAAATCGCCTTTGCAAGATGGGCCAAGGCTCGCTCCAGGCATTTACGCCTTCCACTTTGCTCAGTGTCTTGTTCTTGCTCCCCAAACAAATACGCGGCGACCGCAGCATGAAAGTGGGCCTCGCCACAATGCCTGCTCCAATCTGGGAGCGAATCTTTTTCCGCGTCCGCAATTCGGGCTGCGAAGGCCAAGTGTTTGTCGGCCTTGGCAACGTCAACGAGACTAAGGTCTCCGTTGTTCCCATACAGATACAGCTTGCCAATCTGAAGTTGCAAGGGAAAATCGACATCGTTCTTTTGCTCAGCCATCAGGTAGGCTTCGAGTGCTTTGTCCCACAGCCCCTTCTTGAAGCGGTCTTGTCCTATTTGGAAGAGTTCTCTAGCTTGGGTCATGAGTGGTGATTCGAGAGTCTTGTGGATTTTGTCTAGTCGCGCTGCAATTTTTGAAAGGGCATCAATTTGTTGGTCGAGCCGCTCCACCATCAGAGTGAAGCCCCAATTGAACTCGGCCCGCATTTCCTCGAATCCCTTTTCAAGGGTTTCGTTGATGTTTCGTAGCCTCTGTGTCTGGTCTCGGAGTTCGCCCAACTGCTGTCCTGCTGCTTCTACCATCCCCTCGTTCGTATGGGCGCGCTTCTCTTCGAAGCCAATGCTCGTTTCTTGGTTTCTCTGCAAGTCTTGGAGGTAGTTATCCCATCGGTACTGTCCGTAGTAGTAGGGGCTGACCATTGGAACCTCCATGCGTTGAATTTGATGTACTTCCACCTTCTAACGCGAAAGCTTGTCTTCAATCGAAATTATAAGACGGCAGAAGATAACATCAGCGCCATTCGCCCATCAACGTTGGTGTCGGAATGTGCTTGCATCCCAACATTGCACTGGGTAACGCAGAGAGGCTGAGATTGAAGCCGACGTGACCTAGTTTTCGATTGACGGGAAGGAGTGCGAAGAGAAGAATTGTGCAGATACCGGAACTGCGACGCTTTGGTCTGAATATGGCAATCGAATTTGTTGTGAAGCTGCGCGACCTTGCACAAGCGTTCACATTCGTTCGTCCGTCTCCCCTTCGTACGCGACAGGCACATAAAGAATTTGTTGACGTTTACGCCCGCAAGTCCGAAATCGAATTAGCATCAAAAGGCGCTGCATCGTCGTTCCCGGCTCAGGTTATCAATCTTGGGCACGCTCGCGTGCCTATTTGGTTTTTCGAGTGGTTCAGTAAAGCCGCGAGAACTCTGCGCCAACCATCAGTGCGCGTTTCGATTGCTGATGGAGAGGTGAGAGCTGAAAACTTGACCTACAGCCATTCCCGTATCTCTGTGCATAGTAGAGTCTGACTGTCTACACGTAAGGCTAAAGGCGGGCCCGTTATCAGAACTCGGGCCATCACTGTGAAGGGTGAACGGAAGTATGTCGGTAGCAGTCGTTAGCTCAAAAAAGATATACTCTCGTCACTTCATGGACGCCTAGCGTCCCGCAGTGACGAGGTGTGTCGGTGCTTCAAGCGTGGAGACTCCTCCTGCTACATCTCTTTCTGGGTTCTCCTTTGCTCAGCCAACCGCACAACTTGAGCGATTATGCCTTTCCGCAGCAAGAGCAGCCAGTCGGTTTTGTGCTTGAGATTGAAGGCGACTGGGTCGCGAACGAGAAACAGCTTCAGCTCGGCGCACAGGTCACGGCTGGAACAATGGTGCGCTTACGCTCAGCGGAAAAAGATTCTCCGGCTCACATAACTGTGATTTTGTTAGACAAGCAAGAATTCTCTCGAACCTGCTCCGATGCGAAGGAATGTCTGCCAATTGCTATACCTGCTCGCCTTGCAAGCGAGTCGAGCCTCCGAGACAAAATTGTCGAAGCGGTAATGCTCCTCTTTTCCCGTAAACCCGAGCGATACGTTCCCGCCTTAAGTCGCACACAAGGAACTGAGGCCATCGCTAAAGATGGCATCATAGAGCTTCAACAGGGCTCGATCGGAATCGGCCCTCCCCTTTTGTATCTTCGCGGAACCGCTGGCTCGATAATTCTCCGATTTGTTCCCCTGCGATTTGAAGACGACACTTATGTGGGGTCCGAGAGTGAAGGCGTCATTATTAACCTTGGGCTGAAGAATTTTTCTTTCGCGCCTTCTAGAAGGCTAGTGGCTGGGCTTTATCGAGTCTCAGTTCTCGATTCAACGCAACCCGGACTCCTTCCCACAGGAGTGGAATTTTGGGTGTTGGTGGTCCCTTCGGCGGAGTACAAGGAGGCGTTTTCAACATTTTCAAACGCAGAGACAATTACAGAGGGATGGGGCCTAGGGGTTGGGAGCACGGCACAGAGAAGTTTCATGCGGGCAGTCATCTATGACCTTAGCCAAAAAGCAGTTCGCTGAGATCTTGTCCGGCGCCACCCAGCTATACAGGGCACTTGTTCAGAACGCCCAAAGTGTCACTACGAAGACGATTGGTGTATTTCTGCGTGGGCTTCGCAGTCCGTACGTCGGTCATCTAAGAAAAGCCGTTCCGGTTGTCCTTTTCACAAGTCTAGCCACCCTAGTTGTCCAGCACTTCGGCTGGTTGGACCGATTTGAAATGGCTGGCCTCGATGTCTTTAACATTCTTCAAAGGCGCCATGACCCGACTCACATCGTGATTGTCGGAATAACGGATGAGGACTATGAATCGCTGTTTGGAGGGCGGAGTCCGTTGGAGCCGCAAACTGTGGAGCGGCTGGTTAATGGGATTGCCAACGGTAAGCCCACAATAATTGGAGTAGATGTGGACACTTCTGACAAAAGTTTCGACGAATTACGGCCTCAAGAAAAATGGCCGCCGGTAGTTTGGGCAGAAGATGATTTAGAGAGAAATCGCGCAGCACTTGCGGGGCGAAGCTTCAAAGCTGGAAGGAATTCTGTCGGAGTCGCCCTTGTTCCAGAGGACTCAGATGGTGTAGTTCGAAGATATACCCGCGAATTTGAAAGTGGAAACGACCGCATCCCTTCTTTCCCTTGGGCTTTATTAAAAGCCTGCGTTGACGCGCAAGCTCAAGCGTGTTTGAAGATTAGGCAAGGTAAATTGGGAGAGACTGACAATAAACTCATGCTGAACTTCTCGGGTGAACGGTACGACTTCGCCTTCATTTCAGCAGGGAGTTTGCTGAAGATTTCAGAGGGTGCCGGTTGGAAGGGCAATAGCCCATTAAGGGATCGAATTGCCTTGTTGGGAGGGCTCTACCGCGCTGGCCGCGACACGCACGTTACTCCGATTGGTCAAATGTCCGGGGTTCAATTGACAGCTCAGGTGCTTGAATCTGAAATAGGCGGTGGCGGGATTCGTCCAATCAACGAATTCCTTGCGGTCATTTTGGAAATGGCTTGCGGATTCTTCTTAGTATCACTTCATTACCGGCTTGGACACTCGTCGGTCCCTCTTATAGGGATCATCCTGGCTTCTTTCTCGATATTTTGCTTTTCGAGCTACATCGCCTTTTCAACGCTAGCGCGCTGGTTAAATTTCGCTCCAATGTTTTTTGCAGTGATGATTCACGAAATCCATCATCAAGGAACTGTTCACCAGAAACTTCTCCGAGAAAACGCCGAGCTTCGCACGGAATTGGAGAATCTGAAAAAGGCCAACTGAAGGAGACGCGGGGGCAAACAAGGCGGATTGCGCTGGGGTTGCCAGCCACTATGAAAAAGCTATACTAGGGCGCATTAAGTCCCCGATGAAGTTTTGACGCGCGACGGCATCTATGACCAAGCGTCCAGCCCGGAAACCATTTTTCGTGGTGGTGTTGTTAGCTTCATTTGTGAGCGGCCTTTCCACGTACTGCCAAGAACCTGGGAAGCAACCCCTTGCACCCGCGCAGGCCATATCGCTAGGCCCATACTATGCATTGGTGATCGGCATTAACAATTATCAGAACCTAGGCAAACTTCAGACACCTGTCAATGACGCGAAGGCCTTAGCCAAACTTCTCCAGGAGCAATATGGGTTTAAGGAGACGAGACTCCTGTTGAATGGACGTGCCACACGCAAGGATATTTTTGATGCCCTGACCGAGTACCAGGACAGACTTCCAGTAAACTCCAACCTCCTCGTCTTTTATGCCGGCCATGGTTATCACGATCCGGGAACCGATTCGGCGTACTGGCTTCCAGTAGACGCCCAGCTTGAGAATCGCGATCGCTGGATCAGTGCGAGCGATATTACGACGAACATTCGTGCAATGCATTCAAAACACGTTCTCATCATATCCGACAGCTGCTATTCCGGTGCTCTTACCAGAGAGGCGAATGTTGCGATCGATCCGCGCAAGCGTGACGCCTACTTGGCCAAAATGCTCAGGCCAAAGTCCAGGAACCTCATGTCCAGCGGTGGTGACGAGCCAGTAGCGGACAGTGGCGCGGCCGGCCACTCCGTCTTCGCCAATGCGGTTCTAAAAAGCCTGACGGAAATGCAGGAAGAGCAGTTCGCGGCGGGTGATCTCTTTTATACATTCATTAAGCGAGCAGTCGCTGGTAGTTCAGACCAGGTACCGCAATACAACTCTATCCGCAACTCAGGGGATGAGTCCGGTGATTTTGTGTTTTCACGCGGCCGGAAGGGCGTCGTATTAGTAACAGATGCCGACAACAATAATCCGCCCTCTCCGTTTCAATCGCAGTTTCTCCCAGAGATCGCATGTAAGAGGGAACTTACTCCCCAGAGCTTGGGTCCGAAGGTCAAAGAGGGAGACACCATAGACTGCAAGCATCTGGATCAGCCGCTGAAGTGGCGCATGCCCTATTCTATGCCGGAGCTACAGGAAGCCGCCAAAACAAAATGGACGGCAATGCTGACCGTTACGGTTGATGAGGACGGCTGGGTTACCGATATAAAGCCCCGGGGGCGCCCAAATCCACAAGGCACGGACAGTGCTCTCAAAGCGGCGGCTCGCTCCTGGCAAACCAATCCGCCTACCTATCAGGGCAAGCATGTCAAGAGTTCATTCGCCCTCGACATTGACTTCGGTCAGTGATGCCGCCGACTCATGACGCACCGCGCGGGCCACGCACGCGCGTCAGAAAGTAAGTTTAAGAGATAATTGCATTCGCCGGTTAGTGACCGTCAAAAAATGACGGCTCAGAAGAGCGGACTTCCCAGTTACTGGGTTAACTGTGTCGATCGAATTCTCGGGTGTCAGGCCGCTTAACCTAGCTGGAGGGAACGCACATGCCTGTAAGGTACCGAAGACACAATCATTGATCCCCGTCTGTGCGGATTTGGCTATCGGATAATACGCTATAGCTGTAACTTGCGCAGCGCTGGTGCTATATGGGTTGCCGGCAAGTGGGCCCGCGTTCTGCCGATTCAACAGATCATAAGCATCCCCGCGCAACTGCACGCTGAGCCGCTCGCCGAATCGAAGGGTTTTCGAAAGGGACAGATCAAAATTGACAATCCCCGGTCCCGTTAGGATATTGCGACCAGCGTTTCCGCAGACCTGTACACAGCCAATGCCTACTTGAACAAACCGAACCGTCTTGAGGTCGTTAATGCAACTCCAGTCCGGCGCGATGTAGTCCCCGCACATTTGCACAAGTTTGCTACCGCTCATTCTAACGAAATTGGATACACCTGGCACCGTGCTGCTCGGATCAAGACAGTAAAAGTTGTTAAGAAGCGCTGCTGTGTTCGCTGGAGCGTTTGGATTGCCGATATTGGGTCGGTCATTGTAGGGTATTCCGTCCCCTCCGACGTCGCCACAGCCTCCGGGAATACCTCCAGCCAATGCGGAGTCTATATCGAGGAAACCCGAATCGCCGAAACCTCCACCCGGGACAGGCGAAGAGCTATTGAGGGGCGTGAATGGCTGGCCTGTTTGCGCCGCGATGACTCCATTTATTTCCCAATTACTCAATAAGGTCCGCACCGGCTTCGGGCTAGGTGACGGCAATGCCCAGGCAAAGCTAAGAGCAAAACGGTGCCGGCGGTCAAACGAGGAATTGCCTTTCTCCCCATTCCGCGTGTCCGAAGCATCTTGCGGAAATGGCGTAGATATTTCGAACGGCTCCGCGAACGTGGACCCGACCTTCGGAATAAGTCCTGTCCTCTCGATGCCCGGTCCAAAAACCTCGCTAGAATTATCTGTCATATGACTCCAAGTGTAAGCCGCCGTGAGGGCCATTCCATTCCAGAAGCCCGCTCCTCGAGCCCGCTTCGTAGCCGAGAATTGAAGGGCATGGTAGTTCGAAAAGTCGCGGTTCGACATCTCAACAATGCTTCCACGATTGGGTTGCAAGGGGGGAAGCAGAAAGGCGCACACTTGGCCAGAGCTAATAAAGGAACACGGCTGACCGCTAGGCGGAGGGCTAGTCACTACTCTCCACCCTCCGTAGGGATTCACCTCAAGCCGCTGGAAAAGTTTCGTACCCCTGCTTCCAAAGTACGACACCTGCAATGAAACGTCCTTCCCGAGTTGGTGCTGCAGGCTCAACGACGCGTCATGTACAAACGGATTGCGAAGGCTCTTGGAAACGGTGTTCTGATTCGTAGCATCCAGGGGCGGTGGAATTCCGAGGGGCGGCACCTGCACTTCAATGGGATTGAAAGGGGGGTTCGGAAATGCGTTGTTCGCAAGGCCGGAAATGTAAGGGGAAATTGGCCCACTCTGCCATGCCAGCAAAGCAATGTTGAAGAACACAGGGTCGTAATAAATCCCGTAGCCTCCGCGAAGTACAGTGTTGTTTCCTAGCTGCCAGGCAAGGCCAACGCGAGGCGCAAAATTTGTGTTCACTCGGCCTAGACGGGGCGGACTATGCGGATTACTAGCACTAAGATCAACAACGCGATCATAGGCTTGACTATAGTTTTCGTATCGGATTCCCAGGTTCAACGTGAACCGGGCAGAAACTTTGATGTCATCCTCCGCGAAGTAGAATTGTGCGAATTCCCGAAGGGGGAGAACCTCTCCGCCCCTCCCACCCAAGTTTCCAAACCGCTGGTAACCCGCTATCGCACCCTCAGCCGTCGGTATGTTGTTCATGAAGTCTGAAAACGAGGAATAGAAATAATGCCCCAAGTCCCCATTCACTTGTCGGAGGTCACTCCTTGTCTCGATGAAGTTGCCGCCGAATTTCAGACTGTGAATCCCATGGACGGTGGAATAATTCTCCTGCACCTGGGAAAGATTGTTATTCACTCGCGACGATCGTGTGTCACTTCCCAGGGAAATGAAGTGTCCAACAGCATGAAAGCCGATAACATCTGGAGCAAAAACGCCTACAAAAGCGGCAGTCTGATTAACATCATTTTCATTACCAATGGTGATCTGCGGCAATTCACGAGCTTTCGGATCGGCATCCAGCGGGCCTCTTTCTGAGGAAATCCGGGAAAACGAAAACCGCAGTTCATTGAGTGCCCGGTCGAAGGCGTGGGTCCAGGAACTCCCGAAGTTCTGTGTTCGTTCGGCTAGGATATTTCGCCACTGTGGCAACAATCCAAGATCGGAATAGCCCACTTGGTTTGGGTCGGAAATTACGTCCAAGGGCGTCTTCAGGTCGTCCAGTAAATAGCGAAAGAAAAGATTTTCCCGCTGGCCCACCTTTTGGTCAATCCGGGCCGAACCCTCGTGATCCCGAAAATCGAAGACGTTTGCATGAGGAACGAGATATGTGCCGAAGGGTATTGAAACGCATGGGCTTGGAGTGTTGCTACAGTTAGGGGCTACGAATGGTGCAACCCAAGTTGCATTGCCGGTCGTACAAGGATTGGTGGCATTAAGTCCAAACGTGATGCTGGCGTTGGGAATCGCGCACGGAAGTCCAGTAAGGCTATCGACGTCTTTCACTGTGGGATCGGCAAGAAAAGCCGCCAGTGTAGGAGTTGGGTTTACTGCACTTATGGTTCGGAGCATGGAAAGTCCGGCCGACGTCGGAAGGGTTGCGACTACAGGATACTCCGACGACAAATCGTTCCTCGCGCGATCCCATTGATAAGAGATAAAATATCTCGTGGAATCTTTGTCGATCGGTCCACCGATGGACGCGCCCAGCTGATTCTCGTAAAATCGTGCCGGCTTCGTAAGCTCCGATTGTTTTTCTACCTTGGTCATAGCATTCAAACCGTCATTCTGCCCGTACCAGAAAAGGGAACCATGCAACTGCTTCCCGCCTTGCCGCGTGACGACATTCACGATGCTTCCGGAATTGCGCCCGTACTCGGCTTGAAACTGGCCTGTCAAAATGCGGAATTCAGAAAAAATCTCGGTGTTTGAGAATTGCGTAGCAGCGCCGCCGAAGAGCGGCTCGTTGTTGTCCACGCTGTCGATGATAAAATTGTTGTCGCGTCCGCGAGAACCGTTCACGGAAAATGGAACTAGAGTGTTGGCGAAACTGAAAGAAGTGACGCTTACAGCTCCCGGAGCAAGCACCGCCAGGTTATTCACGTCCCTTGCGGAGAGCGGGAGTTCGCGCAACTGTTGTCCGGCAAAGGCAGTGCCGAGAGTGGGCCTGTCAGAATCCGTCATCGCTACCTCTAAAGAGTGTTCCTCGATGATGGCGGCTCCAGCGGGAGCGACATTCAAAGTGATTTCATTGACCCGAGCAACCTGCGCCAAGCCAAGCTGCAAGCCTTGTGCGGACGGTGTTGAAACAACGTTATAGCCATCCTTGGAGACTCTGAACTCATACTGGCCAGGCGGCACCTCGAGGAGCCCATATCCCCCTCGACGATCCGTGTACGCGATGCGTACCTGGCCTGTGGCCAAATTTGTGATTCGCACTTCAACATCAGGAACGGGCCCCGCCTGATCCTTCACGACTCCGAGAAAAGTCCCGCCAATGCTTTGACCAACCGTCGCGCTCGGAAATAAGGGAATGAGGACAACGAGAAGGATAGAACCAAGAATCTTCGGAGACATACAAACCTCACAAGAAAAGTTGGCCCTGGGACAAACTACTGAAAGGTCTGAGGGTGTCGCGCAGCCTTTTTTGAAAACAAAATTATTGCTGCATTTACTATCAGAAACGAATCGATCATGTCAAACTAAATAATTTGCGATACACTGTTAGATGCTACCGAGTTTAGCTATCCTTTTTGTGAGCTTTCCTGAGAGGGTGGCGACAAGAATACTCGAAGTGTCAGTTTACCGAACATCTCCCCCAACTCCATGGCCTGACAACACGCAAGTAATTGTGCTTGATGGTTTTTCATTCCATTTCTCGGCGCTGCGGACAATAGAAAATAATGGAAGACCGCGAGCTGCAAGAGGTGATTGCACTCCAACGATGCCCCGCACACTCTGCCGCTCAAATGTCTGGTTCCAGAGCCACTAAAGCCCCGAATCCAACTCAGAAACCAGTCCGAGCCCACAGACTGCTGTTAGGTTCGCGGGGTGGATGACACCTTTGGGTGCCCGTTCTGCCTACAAATTGAGTAGTTCAGCGCGTATCTTTCGTCTGAGGATTCTTTGGGTCCAAGATTCGGAAGGACTGGCGCATTTCCATTTTTCGGAATGATACTGGCGAACGTGTTCTTTTACCGGTAAAGCCATATCGGCCGACAATTGGTCTAATGGTTCTGGGTACAGCTCAAATTGGCAAAGGCAGAAGCGGCATTCAAAATTTGCGCGTTCGGGAAATATCGGAACAGTGAGGTCTATTTGTCTGCGTCTTCTCATTATTTTTCCTTGATGACGGGCCTTGTTAGAATTTCTTGAGGAGATATTGTCTGCATTTCTAAAGAGGCTGGTCAAGAGTTCGTATTAGAGGAATGAACGATTGACCGTGAACATGCCATTCTCTATTCCAAACTTCACACGGGAACAAGGTGCGGCTGTGAGCCTCGATCATTTGCTGCCAGTCGTCCTTGCTGACGATAGGTGTTTGGGTGGGGTCCTTGCGCATCTCGTCGCAGGCTAGAAATCCAAGGTAGATTAGGATGACAGGCTTTCCAAGTTCCAAAAGCTTCCAGGCCCACGCGAACCTATTTGCCATCTGATAGTTCCAATCTCTCGACAAAGCCCAACTCAATCCGGTCTGTTCTGAGAGCGCGAGGCTGGCTTCCTGAATGCACGAGCCAATACGCACATGATTTCGACGGCTATCGGTCAATACTCCTTTGTTATCCTCGCCTCCCAACGGTTTCCCTCGTTCTTCATTTCGCAGCTCGGCGTCGTGGGCTTTTGCCTCAATGAGGAGAATTCCGGGTTTCCCTTGGATGGTGCAGGTGCTCGCGATATCCCAATTTGGCGTCGTCCGTGGCGTTCCCGGAACTGCGAGCCACCAATTCAACAGCGAATCGCGCTCTCCCCAGTCCGGAATTATCTTCTCCGCTTTGTGTAACTGCGCCTCCTCGTGTTGGACAAAACCATTTGGCATCCAACGGTCTGTGGCCTGCACTTTTCCCCAAGGCTCAATAAGAGAGCTTAACTGCTGAGCCACTTCTTCGGCAGTTCCAGACATGAGTAGATGACAGCGCGGCTTACTTCCTTTCTGCTGTTTTTTGTCTAGCTGTGTAAAGCGAAGGCTCACTGTCATTGGAAAGGACCTCTCCGTTCTTAGTGCTGACAAAACTAACATACGGTCCAAGAAAGAATGATGTAAGAAAAAGTAAAGACGGAGGGCAATCTGGCTCGCCCGCTCGCAGCGCCGTTTTACGTATGTACTTTGTAGTTATACCGGCGTCTAATGCCGGCTTAGAACGCAATTGCAAGCACTCAGACGCATTCTTTTCCCGTCTTTGGGCTCTAAGGGCTTAAAATCCACGTCTGACGCACTATTTTACCTAACTATATTAGTTTCAATCAGTTACCGGGCGCTCTAGGGTCAGAATAGTACATAACTTCTTTATTTTGAATGAGTTAACTGCCGATTCCGAGACCACTTTCTCTTACTTTGACTCGCGCGCGAGCCTTTCCTGTGCGCTTCGCAGGCTGTGCAGCGCCTCGTGGTATTTGAGGCTCGCTCGATCGCCAGGGAAATAGACCACTGTAACCTCAGCGAATTCGGACTCCGGATCTAACTCCCGAAGCACCACAGCGCAACGCTGGTCATGGGATAGAAGAGTGTTATTGATCATAGGCAAATCGAAGAACCCTACGGTGAGAAGTTTGTCCACCTCTGGTTCCCGATCATGGGGAGCGCCAGGCGCGCTGACCTGTAAATGAATCGTGATCTCCCTGTTCGCGAGATCGGTTTCCAGCACCGCCATAGCGAAATGACGGGGCTGGAACTCTATTTCCTGGCCTCCTGGCTCTCGCTTACCTTGGGAAGGGAGACCGATGTCATGTTCGTAGAAAGCTACTCCTTCTGGCTGCCGAACGAGCGCGCTGAGGTCAACCGGCGCTTCCTCGGCCATGCCCGCCTCTTGCAAGGCACTAAGTTGTCGCCCACTGATTTCGCGGGCAAGTCTCCGCAAGCGATCAATGTACAACCGATTGGCTGGCACTCGGGAATCAAACTGCTGGGACACTCGCTTGAAGAGAGGGGTGAGATCAATGGAATCATGGAAGTTATAGGCAAGCAGCTCAAGCCTGAGCATATCCCGCTCGGGAGTAGTCTTGCCTGATTGCAGGAACGATCCCATTATGGAGCTGAACATTTCCTTCCGTAGGGAAAGGTCCGTCTCTTCTCGTCGTCCCATGAGTTCGGCATAAAGACGCTGGTTGCTGTCAGCTTCTTGCAGCACGGTAAGACGATGGCTGCCGTAGATTCCCACGAGGGCGACAGCCAGCGCGGTCAATAAGCTGCCCGCAGGCTTCATAACGGTGTCGATTTTGTCCCATCTGTCCTTCGCGTCTGCCACTGTTACCTCCTTCTCAAAACGTACCTGCCGTTAGCCAGACTGATTAATTCAAAATCATATCGGATGGGATCGTCATAGGACGCTACTACGACGCTCGCTCGCTGGGCTTGGAATTCCACCGTGAAAGAGCAGCGGCCTCTCACCGGCACAAACATTCGATAGCTGCCCTGTTTGTTGGTCTGACTCTGGTAAACACGGTTCCCACAGATAATTTGGGTCCGTACTCCTGCTCCGATGTTCTTGCCGTCCTTCCACAAGGTCCCATAAATATCCCCTCCATAAGTCCGGACGGGAAGCCAGAAACCGACAAGTAGACACATCAAGATGATAGATTTCACTGGAATAATCTCCGCTAGGGTTGTCCTCGGCTCGGGCTTCGAGTATCATCCCCTTTCCGAATTTTTTGTCAAAGAGTGTCCTTCAACTGAACTATCTTATTCCTGGGTCACGAGGTACTCGGAAACAAATTTGCCGGGCGAGCTGCCGTAACATCTGATGAGTCCGGTAAGTCGAGAAGTGTCTGTCCGTTCGTCAATCCTTACCAGAAAAGCCCCTCCCAGTACTCACATGGTCTTACAAACCAGCGCGCGGTTATGGCAACTAGACCACCGGTCGATTCGAACGCGTCATTCGGCAAGTAGGCGACGTCGTGCGCGAAGCCGACCTGATCGCGATAGAACCGCAGCGCTCAGCACTCCCCGAGCCGGGGCGAAGCAAGTCTGTTCGGCCACTTCTTCCAGAGGGCATCACAGTCTGGGCGCATAGAAGATCTGTAATTGCGCTGACAACTAAGCTAACTCATTGATTCGATGATTTTCGTTCCGGAGCTTTCAGTGGCTGTCGCCGCAAAGCATCTGGCCCGCCAGCCTGTGCTAAATCGCAGAAGTACGAAACTTACTTCGGATACCCCACAAGTCTGTAAAGAAATCGCGAAGAAGCGTTCGGTCGATTGCGGCTTGCGCATGCATTGGAAAACGAAGAATCAACAACTTCAAGGGGTGGCTACTGGAGTGCTGTCCGTGGAACTACGTCAACAAGGCCACGAGGTCGACATGCAACTAGACAGCGGTTATTTCTCCGAAATGCCTTCTTACGAACAAGGAACTCTCCAGGAGATGTACGAATCGCCGGAGCTATTCAATGAGGGACTACTAAGCTTTCGGTATCCCATATATCACGCCACAGACGAAGAGCTTGACTATTTTCTGGGAGGCATGATCCGCAGCGCGAGCAGAGCCGTAGGAGGAGTGACAAGGACGATTGCACGATCACCGATTGGAAGGGCCGTAGGAGGCGCGGCAACCACAATCGGAAAGGCTGTTTCCGCAGTAGATAAGGTTGTGCCGGTGTCAATGTTAACCAGCGCAGTGACACGGACTCCTCTAGGAATGGCATTCCGCGCCGGCCTTGGTGCAGCGCAAGCCGCTGCGGAGGGCCGAAACGTATTCCAGGGAGCAGTGCGATCGCTAGCCCCGGATGTCGGAACACGGTTCTTTGTCGACACCGCGATCGCCGCGGCACGTGGGCAGAACGTTTTGGACGCAGCCAAGAAGGCGGCGCAGGCAGGAATCGGAGACGTACGCAAGAGCCTACAGCTCGCCGCGATGGTCGCTCCCTTCGTGCCGGGTATCGGTTCAGGCGTGGCCGCTGCTATTGGCGCAGCAAATGCGCTGGCAGCAGGGCAGCCGATCACCGACGCGCTCATCGCCGCGGCGCGGAACGCGGTTCCTGGCGGCGCGATCGCTCAATTTGCATTTGATACAGCCATGAATCTGACCAAGGGGAAAAACATCGGAGATGCGCTCTTGGAATCCGCTCGAGCGCGTCTGCCAGGCGGTCCGGCGGCTCAAGCGGCTTTCGACGCCGCTCTTACGCTCGCGAAGGGAAGAAATATCCAGGATGCTTTGTTTGCCGCAGCGGGGCGCGTGATGCCGAAATCCCCTTACGCATCCGATGTGCTGTCGTTTGTAAAGAAAGTCGCGGCAGGCCAAAACATCCAAAGAGCGGCGCTGTCCACAGCGGGCAATTTCATCCTCGACAAGATTGAGCGGCGCACTGGCCCGATCGCCTCAAGAGTGCAGGCCACAATACCGCGCGCACCAATAGCAAGTCTCCCTCGTCCTGGGATTCCTCCATGGCGTCGCGAGTTACCAGAAATTTCCGTGGAGTACACGCGACCCGCGTGGCTGTGACCCGAAGAGGGTGCGACCTGACTGCATACGCGGTCGCTTAGGAAGCCGACCTCTTGAGCGCATCGACCGCGCGCGGTGCAAGAGTGGCAAACCACAAGCTGTATGAATTGAGAGGAGCCATTTTTATCGGTGCTGCCCGGTTTTATCTAAATGCTCTTTCATAGTGAATCCGAAACCAAGTTCCTTGGTTCGCTTCGGGGACCGAGCATTGCGAAACCAATTTCGCATCGCCTTACGAGATTTCAGGGACTTAACCGTGGAACGACGATTGCACATTGCGTCGCCAGATTTTCGAACGTCACGTGATGAGAGGAAGGTGAAACATGCACGACATCGGTCGCACACAACAGGAGTTCCCCGGAGAAATGCAGGAGTTTCAGACAGAGGCTTTCGAGTTTGGTGAAACCGGAGAGGTCACCGGCGAGAGCCTTGGAGAATCGTTTGAATCTGGATTGCAGGAAGCGGAGAGCTACGAGGCGTACGAGTCTCAGGAATCTTCTTTGAACGAAGCTCAGGAGATGGAACTCGCCTCTGAGCTGCTCGGGGTGAGTAACGAAGCGGAATTGGACCACTTCCTCGGCAGTCTCATCAGTTCTGTCGGCAGGGGCCTTAAGAGGTTTGCCGGGTCATCGTTGGGTCGAGCGCTCGGCGGTCTGCTGAAACCGCTGGCCAAAAAGCTACTGCCAATCGCGACCGGTGCTTTAGGCACTTTTATTGGTGGTCCCCTGGGTGGGGTTGCTGCGAGTCAGCTCGGGAATCTTGCCAGCCGCGCATTTGGCCTGGAGCTTGAAGGTATGAGTTCCGAGGACGCGGAGTTTGAAGTGGCGCGCCGCTTTGTACGGTTTGCTTCGGCCGCCGCCAAGAACGCAGCCAACGCACCACCGAGCGCGGACCCGCGCACGACGGCGCAAATCGCGGTTACGACGGCAGCGCAGCAGCACGCGCCTGGCTTGCTCCGCGGTGGCGTGTTGCCTGTCCCGGTCGCGTCACCCGCGTTTCCGGCCGAACCAGCGGTTACGTCCGCCCAAGCTCCCTGTCATTGCCATCACACGCGCCGCAAAGGCGTGTGGGTCCGGCGCGGCCGGCGGATTCTTCTGATTGGAGTCTGAATTCATGCTGCGGGCAAGCTTGGCCTTGCGACTGATAGAACAGGAGGCGCGAGCTTTGCTGACTCGGCTGGCGCTGGTGAAGCCATTTGCTCTAAACGACCCGATGGTTCTAGCCGCCAGCGTGCCCATTCCGGCACAGGCCGCCATTGAAACCTATTTGGCCAAAGGCAGGGGGCAATTAGCGCGAATGGTCAAGGAGTTCATCCGTTGGCTTCGGGTTGGCTGGGTAAGCATCCCCGTCAGCCAGGTGCAACGCAGGTTTTCGTTTCTTCGGTTGAGGTTCAACGCTGTGCTAACGCAGTTCGACATTTTCGCCGCGGTGATGACACAACGCAGCCAAAGCGAAATAGGAGTGTGGCTTTCAGGTTTGGATGTCGCCTCCGCCGACGCAATCTCCTTGCCGGGGAGTTATTACACGCCGCCGCCAATTGTCTGCTATCTCGACCGCGGGCATGGAGCAGCAATTCGCCGTGCCCGCACTCGGCTGCCGGGGGGCGGGGAAAATCCCGTCGCCGTCGTCCGCATACCCCGCGAGCGAATGGTAGGCAGCGGCATCGCCTCTTCGCTCGTTCACGAGGTTGGCCATCAGGCGAGCGCGTTGCTGGGTCTTGTGAATTCGCTGAGGCCACTTCTCCGAGGATTGCAAACGACGCCAAATCCCGACCGCATCGCGTGGCAGCTGTGGGAGCGTTGGATATCGGAGATTGTCGCAGACTTGTGGTCTGTCGCGAAGGCTGGTGTTGGCTCAACGCTGGGCCTTATAGGCGTAGTGAGTCTGCCTCGCGTATTCGTAATGCGTGTCGACGTGAACGATCCACATCCGACACCGTGGATCCGCGTGCGACTTAGTTGTGCATTTGGTCAGGCACTCTATCCGGATCCGCAATGGGCAGCAGTCGGCAAGATTTGGGAGAGTTACTACCCCCTCGAGGGTCTCCAACCGGAACATCGGCGAATCTTCGCGCTGTTGGAGGGCACGATACCGGCATTCGTCAATCTATTGATGATGCATCGACCCGCGAGGCTGCGCGGCAAGTCGCTTCGAGAAGTGTTGCAGGCAGAGGAACGCCAGCCGTCCCGTCTTCGAGAGATGTTCCGACTCTGGCAACGGTCGAAGCCTGCCATGTACGCGACACGCCCGAGCATGGCCTTTGCTGTTATTGGGCAAGCGCGGGCGGACGATGCGATTAGTCCCGAGCAGGAGAGCGCTGCAGTGAGCCGTTTGCTAACGCACTGGGCCTTGCGTAGTTCGCTGGATGCTTCGGCGATCTGCGCCGGCCAAGCCGTCGGGCGAGTGGCCGGGCCCGCGCCGCAATCCGCAGTTTTGCACTAAGCAGAAGGAGGAGAAGAAAATGGCTGAGGAACATCAGAAATTCCAGAACCCCGAACTCGCGCAGGCACAGAGGGCCGGTGCCGGCGGCCCACACCCCGGAGGAGGTAGCGCGGTCACGCCTCCAACGCAGATTCAATTGCAGCGTGCAGCGATTCCCCCGCAACCCGCGCAGTTGCTGTGGGTGGTAATTCGCAACCGCACCATCGATTTCAATCAATACAAGAAATTCATCGATGGCGTCATGTGTTGCACGATCGACCTTCCAACTAAGACGGATACCAAAGAGAGCAAGCTCGACCTGCGGCTTCCATTCCCTGGCGTTCGCGCTTACAACCTGCTGAAGCTTGCCACCGAGTTGTACTTGATGCAGGAGTGTGGCGTCTTCAACTTCTGCAATGAGAAGACGCATCTGCAAGCCCACCAAGAGTTCACCGAGCGCTTCAAGGAGGGCGAAGAGGCGAACCGGCTCGGGAGGGATCTGACCGTACAAGAGATTTGTCGCCTGAAGGACACTTATCTTGTTGATCTCAAGAATGAAGTTACCGGCACTCACGAAGCATGGGTCCTGCCATACTTTGAGCTCATCCGCGAGAAGCTACAAGATGTGCCTCTGAAGTTCCCCGGGGCTACGCCGCCCAATTGCTATGGAATTCTGCGATCGAAGCTTTCCGATCCTTGCTTGCTGGAGCTCATCTGGTCTTACTGGCACGAGGAGGGAATGCTGGCCCAGACCATGAATGCGATCACGCGGCGGTTCCAAAATGTCCGGTCGAGCAGCGGACTCGATCCATTAGCTAATCTCGAAATTGATCCGCTCCGCCCATTGAATAACCTCCTGTGGGGCCACATTCAAGACGAGCAACATCGACTGACAATTACGCGGCGGACATATGAATACGATCATCACTACGGACTTCGACTAGTCGGCAAGGCCGTACCGGAGTTGCGTCCGGCTGACAGCCGCTCCAAATTCCTGGAGGCGTTCCATCAGCTCCTGCACGTCTGCACGATTTTCTTCCAGCAGGCCGACGACACAACCGTAATTCCCGACGGTTTCCCAGTGCTCAACGCTCTCCGCGAGGTACACCTGACTCTGGCACAGGGAGCGCACAACCAGTTCGGCGATTTGCCTTGGACCTCTCGCATCGAAATGCTCATGGAGATGTGGCTGCTCGCACGTCCAGAAATGCGCGAGTTCCTCCGTGGCCGCCTGATGGTGCCTTATCCGGAACCGTGGATGGACGCCGTAGATAGCATGAAAACGCTGCAGAAATGGAGCGACACGTCGATCCGAGAATTTCGCGATCTCGGCGTGTTCGGTGAACAACTCTTGCTCTCGATTCGGTACGACAATTGGAGTGTCTATAACGATGCGAACATAGCCGCAGCTTGGGTTACTTACTGGCGGCAGGAAATCCAGAGATACATCCACTCTTATCGAGCTGTGTCCGGCGTGGATCTGACACAAGAACCCGTGAACTCCACCATGCCGGCATTGTTGTTGCAGCGCCGGCTGGCGGTGCAGGTGGCCCCAACTCGCTGAGGACGCTTGGAGTGCTTGACTTTACATCGGCCCTTTACCTGGGTTTCCTGCATGACAGCCGTGAATTGCGTCCCTGGTCACAATTCACGATGGGGATGCCCGCAGCACTCGGTAGCCCAGGTACTACGGAACGAATAGCCCAGGAGATCGCTCAGTTACAGGGATGTGAGCGGGCCACGCTTGCAGCTTCGACACTGCATGTCTTTTGGGATTTGTTTCGGGTTATCGCAGATCCTCCGCCGGCGATCTTTTTAGACCGTGGAACGTATCCAATCGCCCGGTGGGGGATCGAACGGGCTGCAGCACGCGGGGCCCCGGTGCGCATCTTCCAGCATCACGATGCGCTCTCATTGCAGCGCGCGCTCGTACAAGAAAGCGCCGGAAGACGCCGGGTGATCGTCGCCGATGGATATTGCCCGAGTTGCGGGCGATGCGTACCGGTTGCCGAGTACTTGGAATTGGCCCGTGAGTATGACGCATATCTGGTTCTTGACGATACGCAGGCATTTGGAATTCTCGGGCACTCATCAGGTCCCGAAGCACCTTATGGGAGGGGTGGAGGAGGAATGTTGCGAAAGGCTCAAGTTGGCGGACGCGAAGTTGTGATGGTTTGCTCGATGGCCAAAGCGTTTGGAGTGCCGATGGCCATCCTCTCAGGATCTGGCGAAGTCGTCCAGCAATTCGAGGAGCAAAGCGAAACGCGCATTCACTGCAGCCCGCCGTCCATCGCCTCGCTACATGCAGCCGAAAACGCTCTCCGCAGGAATCGTGAAGAGGGAGACGCGGTTCGCAAGCACCTTGCGCAGCTCGTTCACTTTTTTCACAAACGGCTAAGTGAAATCGGGTTTGCCGGAACCCCAAGCCTGTTCCCAATTCAGAGTTTGCCGCCCGCTCCTGCTCTTTCAATTGTGGAGGTGCACCGCAGTCTTCTTCAAAGTGGAATTCGCGGCGTGCTTCATCGCCTCCGACACAACGACTACCCGCGACTCAGCTTCCTGATTACCGCGCGGCACACGTTCCATCAGCTCAACTCGGCCTTGGATGCAATTTCTAGGATTGTCCGACAGACACTCCGACCAGTCCTTCACACGAGGTGACACATGCCTTTCAACGAATACAGAGAAGAAACCGAGCTTTCAGGCGAAGCCGGGCTTGCTACTGAGTTTGAACAAGCCGCCGAAGGCGAACAGGAGCTCTATCCTGAGCTCTACCCAGAGCTGGAACAAGAAGCAGAGTGGGAGAATGATTTGGGGCCAGCTCCCCCGACTTCCTTCTCACGGCAGGAGTCGTGTCCTCCGAAGCCTACTTTTGTAGATTGTCCAGACCCCAAGCCGCCGTTTGAGGTGCTGGATCAATTCGCCTTCAATCAATCCAAGCTCATTCCCAAGCTGCATGGGCCCAAGATCGGCCACATCGTCCGCGCCATCGTGGACAGTCAGAAAAGAGGGAATCCCGTTAAAACCGTCCTCCTTGCCGGGCATACGGATACGGTTGGATCCGATGACGTCAATTTCAAGCTGAGTCGCGAGCGTGCCGAAGCGGTCTTGCACATGCTATGCCTCATTCTCGAAAAAACCTCCCCTGGAATCACGCGAGGAATAAAGTTTCAGATTACCCCTTGCGGCAAGCGTCAGCCAAAGTCTAAGCCGGAGATCAGCCGCCGCGTAGAGGTTTTCTTGGATCCGCCTCCGAAAGACCAGAAGCCTAATCCTCCCGATCACAGCCATTGCAGTGTTCCGCGAAAAAAGGGAGATACTGAATTAGAGCAGGAAGGTGAAGCCGAACTGAACGAGCTCACGCGCAGAGCCGCTACAGTCACTGCTCTTCCGCGGCTCTCCTTCTTTCAAAACGCCTCGGATTCGCGCCATCGGAACCATTTTCATTGCCAGGCCTCGCGCTGGTCGCGCGTGATTCGTGCCCTCGCTTCACCGAACGCCTCCGCGTGTCATCGCGCTGTGGGGCCGGCATCTTACGACACAGGAGCCGATATCATTCGGGCCATTGAAGCAGCTCATGCCTGCACGAGACAGCGTGTCCAGATTGTTCACATCTTCAGTCACAGCGGTGCCAATGGAGTCTATGGGTCATTGAGCGGGGGAACCGTCGGCCTCTACGTGAATGGCCCGGACTCCGGCTCTCGGGATTTGGGCGGGCGAAGCATTACCGATATCTCGACCGCTCCGCTCGCAGAAAACGTCGTGTTTGTGTTGCACGGATGCAACACGGCTGAGGGCGATGACAACTTCGCGCGATCTCTCTTTCAACGCCTCTCAGGGAAGCTGCGCGCGGCAAGAGTATTCGGCCATTTCAATTCTGGTTGCGCGGGGCGAGATAACAGCTGGAGGGAGTATTCTGCGCGCTCGACCGACGGCCATGTGCGCCACCGGACCCTTGCTCCGCAGTACAGCGGCAATGGCTGCTGCGGATAGTCAGGCCACTGAAGACGTGTCCGTGACTACTGGAGAAAGAAATGCTCGGCCAACAATCAGTCTGGCAACCCAGCAATGAGGTCTACGAGGAGCTGGTTGCCCCGCTCGGGATGCTTCTGGGCGATCCAAATGCCAAAAGCGAGTCAAAAGCTCTGACTTGCCCTCAGTCTGCGCACGTGACCGTGGGCCGCTTCCCGCGCTATCAGCAATCCATTCAGTCACTACCGTTGCAAGAGAGGGCGAAGATTCGCGGCCTTGCCCGATTAATCGTCAACAGCTTCCGGCCCGGTTGTCAGCCTTTAAACTCCATTCGTCTGGTTGGGCACGCCGACCGAGACGCGCAGCGAGGGACGGAGTTTGAAAAAAAGATCAGTGGTGAACGCGCTGCACGGCTCAAGGAAGCCCTGATCAGAGCCATTGCTAGTCCCGCAATTGTGGCGAGAATCAATTGGCGTACAGTTGCTGCTGGTTCGACACAATTGACTGTTCCGCTACCCAGAACGGAGCCGGATCGCGCCAAGAACCGTCGCGTCGAAGTCTTCATCAGCAAGGGGGCTCAATGCACTATTCCGCCGACTGCCAACCGTCCATTCGTCTCTTGGCTGCAGCAAGCATTGAACCGAACCCTCGGTCTCCGCTTACCCGCCACTGGTCATTTCGATGCCAGTACAAGAACTGCGCTGGCCTCTTTTCAAAGTAAGAATAGGCTGACTCCCTCCAATTTGTTTTCCCCTGCGCTTGTCTCTGCTCTGGCATTCGCCAGCCGGATTCCCGTACCATGCGATGTCGTTACACCAGTGGATGGTGGGTGTGGCGGGTTGGACTGCCCGTCGAGCCAACTTTCAGGCAAGCTAACGGTAAACCGCGCCGGTAAACCGATTGTGTTCGAGTTCTGCTGGTCTACACTTGGATTCAATCCGACCTTCCGCGGCGAAGTAGACGCGCTAGGCCCAAGTCACGACAGACTGCGTTTCTCGTGCCGACGAGACAAGATCGTTTCATGCCCTGAGGGGCCCGTTGGGCGGCGGCGTCCCGCATGGAAGTACCAAGGGGCAGTAGTGGCTTCGGGGAGCGGTTTAGGAGATCCGTCGGATTGGCACTTCAGCTTTCTGCAGACGGTGCGCTCCTCTCGCTGGCTGGCGATCTATAGCGGCAGTAAGGCACTGGAATGCGTTGTTAACAATGCACGGGATGCTCTCGTGGGGCCAGGCCAACCGGACAATCCCCCTTGGTTTTGTTCAGGCGCCGTACAGGATCTCTGTTCGGGTAAGACCGCAGTCATGGAGGATTCACCAGCCATAAGCTTTCCGGTAAAGCACCCGCAAGATGCGACTCAGGAGCTGAGAATCGTATGCTTTACTGCGAAGTTTGAGATTTGGCTAGGTGTTAAGAAAAAAACAGACCCCCCTCCTAAGGCAATTCTGCTTGCTCACAAACACATCGACGTAGCCCGCCAATGGAAACTGCGGCAAGGTGGTACCGTGAGCAGTCCTTCGTCTTGGCTGTTTTTTGGAGGCCAAAAGGAAACCAAGTCGGCTACTGGTTCGGGACCAACGACGCCGGTACTTGTTGGCTCAACAGCGAACCAACAAGGCACATCGTGCCCGAAGGTTGCAACAACCAACGTTGAATGCTCGGAACCGGGCGATTTCCCTGGACTCCTAGTCTCTGACCTACCGGATTGCCCCCCGCCGGACTCCGATCCACCGCTCTCGCCTTGTCAGCCTGACTAAGATCGCGTCGCATCGCCTTCAATCCACTCTCTGTCGCTTCACACATCCTATTGATTCTTATCCTTTTTCCTCAGGAATTTGCTTGCTTTCTCCCTTTGCGCGATTCGCCTTTAGCCTCCAAGCCGCGCGCCTTAACTGAAGGGCTCTATCCGTCAAGCCGAGCCTTTTCGCCGCCCGGTGCCAACTCCCATTCTCTTCTGCGACAGCTCCTCGCACAGCAACGTCTTCGGCTGCGCCGCTGATCTCTCGGATCGTTGCGCCGAGAACCACTGCTTTGTGGACCGCGCGTTCGAACTCTCCATCGCACCAAACGCGATCCGTGGAGTTTCGCTTTGGACGTTCCTCCTCGGCTACGTCTCCTACCGTAATTGGCCCGCGCCCGGTATGTCGGCGCACCATCCGTTGAACGGACTGGCGCAGCTCTCTAATGTTTCCCGGATAGTTCCTTTCCACTAAGTATTTGAGCACGTCGTCGCCGATTCTCGGTGGTTGACCTGAGGAGCAAGCTTCTTTGGCGAAGTGACTCGCGAGCGTAGGAATATCCTCTCGCCTCTCTCGCAATGGCGGCAAGTGACAGCTCCAGGTTGCCAGGCGGTAATACAGATCCGGCCTGAATCGGCCTCCGTTTCCTTCGGGCCGCAGTTCTCGATTGCTCGCGGAAACCAGTCGAAAGTCAGTCTTCTGCCAGGTGTTGCTACCGACACGCTTGTATGTATGTTCCTGCACGACGCGGAGCAGCTCCGCTTGCAGCGTATGCGGTAGCTCTCCGACTTCGTCCAGAAAAAGTGTGCCCCCGTCCGCACGCGCGAATGCGCCCTCGCGCGCTGAAATTGCTCCCGTAAATGCTCCTCGGTCGTGTCCAAAAAATTCGCTGCCGGACAGTTCCGGCACCACGGTCGTACAGTCCAGGATGATTAGGTCGCCCTTGTGACCCCTTGAGTCGAGGGTGTGAATCAAGCGCGCTATCAGTTCCTTACCAGTGCCGCTTTCCCCGCTGATTAGAACTGAAGAGGAGGTGAATCTTGCAATTTCGATAACTGCGCGCAAGACGCGCGTCCAGGCTGTGCTCCTGCCGACAAGGTTTTCTCGTACGATCGGGGAATCGAAGATCTCATCGACTGCGTTCCATCTCTCGAATCGCGCCGCCAAATTCTCAATTACGTCGGCTTTCTCCTCCCAAACCATCACGTCCGACGCGCCGGCATGAAGCAGTTCCCAACCTTTTCCATCAGTCATGTTCTCTTGCTTTAACGCCAACACTAGGATTCGTGCGTTCCCCCCCGCACTGGCCTCTCGTAGAAAGCCGCAGACCTGGTCGTTGTAGCTGTCGATTATCAGAACACCGGGCTTGGGCTGGCAGCTCCAGTCATAGGCCGTCGTTTCGATTCCCCTGCACAGCAACTCCTTTGCCAGCGTCCGAATGCGCTCCTCAAGGGTCTCCGTCAATGAATGAGCCCAAATGACCATGACGCCTCAGGCTGGGTGAGGGGGCTGGACTAGTCAACGAACGTGGCCCAGAGTGCGCTTACAAACGAAACTATCAGCAGAGACCCGAGTTTGTCTGATTTAGAGTTGGACTAGCCTTGTCGTCGCCTCCCTCGTCATGACTCTCTAGAAGGACGCTTCCCGTTGTCCGCAAATAAGCGATTGCCCCGAGAGGACAATGGAAACCCCGTCAACCTGATAGCTCGCTGCAGTAAAAGTGCAGTTGGGCTGGGAAGCGTTTCATAGGTGGCTGTGGAAATCTCCATTCGTCCCACCCTGCCTACTTGGGTCGATGTCAAATCCATTCACTTACATTTCGAGACGCAGCTCCGTAAATGATTGGTTGGAGCGTTTCAACGGAGATTCTTTCAGCTTCATGGCGAAATCGCGAGGAATTTACAGCGGATGCCGTCCCCTTGGCTCGCGGCTGACGACCGAGGTAGCCCGCGAGCTTTGCCAGCGTGCCGGGTGCAAGGCCTACCTCGTCGGATCGATTAGCTCGATAGGGAACAAATATGTGCTTGAATTGAAGGCGGTGAACTGCCAGAACGGAGTCACGATAGCGGAAGAACAGTCGGTTACTGCGTCCAAAGACAACGTGCTGGACGCACTGGGTGAAGCAGCGTCGAGGCTATCGCTGTCCATGACCGTCAGCGTTTGAAGAGTCGCAAGGACAACCCAACACGCTCCAAAGCCGGCTAGCCATCCTCGAATTGTTCAATTCGGGGACCGACAAGAATCCTGGAAATCTCAGTTTACCGACCGCCCCAAGCCCCTGCATGGCCTGACACATGCAAGGCGCTGCGGACAATAAGAAAACAATGGGAAGTATGCCGAAACTCGCCGAGATGAACGAACGGAGTGATTCCTACGAGGACTGGCACACTCCAAATGGGTTCCGCGCGGAGAAATCCAACTTCTACGCAAGACTACGCTGCATCCCACTAAATCCTTAAGGGAGCAGTTAAAGCCAATCGTTTTTTTTTATGAATATTAACAAGAATCTGCTTGACTTATGCCTTAAGTACCGCGTATATAGCGCTATTCTTCTTGCCACCTAGAGACTAGTCGCTCCAGTCTCCCGGCGGCGGAGTGCGACGATGTGGATCGTTAGGGCCAGTCCCCTGTCCTCGATCAGCGGCACAGTTGCCTTTAGAACTTGTGAGATTTGCCCCGATTATTACAAAGCTGCGTCGCGACACCTCCTTACCTTTTCCCAATTTGCCGGGCACCGGCCATTAACGGTCCTCCGCCAAACAACGGCCGTGATAGCCGGGCAATTGACCCACGGCCCAGGCGACTCTTTACCGGACTTGGGTTGTGTTTATCCATTTGCATGTAATTTTGGCGCAGCGGGTTCCTCGGAGCACTCGTCAGATGGTTTAGACCGACCGGCCTGGATTTGCCGTATGACTTGGAGGCGGTATGAAGAAGCTCATCTTCATCGTTCTTTTGCTTGCGATTCTTCCAGGCGTATCTCACGCTAATATCGCGCTGGTGCAGCACGCGAGCAAGGACGCGGGGACAACGACAGCTGCCTCACTTGTGTTCAACTCGAATAATACGGTCGGCAACTGGATTGGAGTTTGCATCCGAGGAGGCAATTCCAGTTCGCAAGTCTTCACGGTCACGGATTCCCAAGGAAACGTGTACAAGCTAGCGAAGCAAATTGGTTTCACTGCGAGTCAGGTGACACTGGCTATCTATTATGCCGAGAACATCCAGAGTGGTGTGAACACTGTCACTGTGTCCATGACGGTTTCAGGCCCGCTTCGCTTCGCCATTCTGGAGTATTCGGGAGTTTTGACCTCGAGCTCGCTTGACGTCGCCGCTGGAGCGACAGGAACGAGCACGTCGCCAAATAGCGGCAATTTGACGACCACCGCAAGCGGTGAACTGTTGCTGGGGGCTGTTGCCACAACGAATTCAGGCACGTTCACGGCCGGAAGCGGTTATGGCATCAAGGAATTTGTTCCTTCGGAGCCGAACACAAAGCTAATTGCGGAAGATCGGATACAAGCAGCTGCGGGTACTGCTTCAGCTAGTGCGTCAATCTCTGCATCTGACACTTGGGGCGCCATACTTGCAACATTCAAGCCGGGCAGCGGAGGAGGCAATGCGCCAAGCATAACCAGTCTTTCGATCAACGCGGGGACAGTCGGTGCCACGATTACAATCAACGGCACGAATTTCGGCTCAACACAGGGCACTAGCACTGTGACCTTCAACGGCGTGCAAGCACCAATAAACTCGTGGAGTAATACGGCGATCTCAGTGATAGTCCCAAACGGCGCTACAACGGGCAATGTTGTGGTGACAATCGGAGGCTTGGCAGCCAACCGTGTGGCCTTCATGGTGGTTCCTCCCACTCCGGTAGGGGTGGGCTTCGTGCAAGGGAACTATTTCGCGATTCAGAGTTCCCCGTCGAGAACAGTCGTGACAGCGACGATTCCCTATCCTCAGCCGCAAACCCACGGTGACTTGAACGTGGTGGTGATTGGCTGGCGCGAGACCGCTAATCACATTGCATCGGTCACCGACACGGCCGGAAATTCGTACTCCGTCGCGGCCCCGGCATTATTACTTTCGGACTCTGGTCAGGCGATCTATTACGCGCCGAATATTGCCGCAAACGTATCCAACTCCGTCACTGTGACGTGGTCCGGGGGGGTGCTCCGACCCGAGATCCACATTTGCGAATACAAAGGGCTTGCCACCACAAACCCGCTAGACGTGGCTGTTGGTAACTCCGCAACCACAGGTACTTTGAACGATAGCGGGGCTGCTACCACGACGAATGCCAATGACGTGCTGATCGGCTCAAATTTGGCGGACAGCAATACCACCGCCGCGGGGGCCAATTACACAACTGAAGTGCTAACGACCCCTGGTTTTGATATCTACGAAGATAGAATTACCACCGCAACCGGGAGCTATCACGCAACGGCAACAACGAGCAATTCGGCCAACTGGATTGCACAAATGGTGGCCTTCAAGGAGTTGCCAAACCAGCCGCCAGTCGTCAATGCGGGGCCGAACCAGACCATCACACTGCCAACAAACACGGTCACGCTGAGTGGCACCGCGACGGACGACGGCCTGCCAAATAACACGCTAAACATCTCGTGGTCTCAGGTGAGCGGGCCGGTCGGAGTGACTTTCAATAGTCCAAACACGGCTGTGACGCAAGCCACGTTCCCAGGAGTAGGCACGTATGTTCTCCAGCTTTCAGCGGGTGACTCGCAATTGACCAGCAGCGCGACAACCACCGTTACTGTGTTGTCGCAGACAACGTACACCGTCAAGTTGACGCCCCCAATTGCTGGACCAAATGTAGTGGGAGCAACTCAGACGCTCGCGGCCGTTCTAACGGGTACGACAGGAGCGACAACGACACCTGTCATTGGAGCGACTGTACAATTCACGGTCACAGGGCCGAACGCGACCAGCGGAAGCGCGACCACCGATTCTACCGGAACGGCGAAGTTCACCTACACCGGTGCGCACAGCGGAACGGATACCGCACAGGCTTCCTACACCGGACAGAACTCGAATTCCGCAAATGTGACTTGGCTGGTGCCATCGCAGCCAATATCAACCACCACCATTTTGGGGCAGTTCTTTCCGTCCGACCTTCCCCCGAGCGGAGGACCGTACTATTTCGACACCTTGCCCTCAGCCAAACCCTTGTTTACGCAATACTTTCCCTCAATCGCGTTCAATCCTCCTAGCGGTGTCATTCCTGGGAACAACGTCGTGAACACGAATACCAGTCCCTTCACTGATGTCACTACGGATCAGAACGGAAATTATTCCGGCACTATAGCTGTGCAAGGAAATGGATACCAGGCAGGCGCCGTAGGGGGACCATTGCGTGCCTTCCAAGCCGTTTTCACCGGCAACTACACAATATCAACTGCAGGCAACGCGATAATTTCGATTTATGTCGATAACAGCTTCATTCTCGGGATCGGGGGTGGTGCCACGCGGGTAAGCGGTCCTCTATCTCCTTCGCTGACGGTAACGCCCTTTTATCAACTGCCCGTTATGGGGGCCGCCTCAACGCAAACTGGCGGGTTTTCGATGACGGTTAACTTCCCTAGTCCAGGCACTTACCCCTTTGAACTGGATTATGTCGAATGTTGTGGAGGCAATCCTTTTGACCCTATGTCATTAGTCATGATCACGGGACAGGTGAGCGGTAGCGGCTTTGGGCCTGGTATGCCTCCTAGCGGCTCTATCTTGCTTACTCCTACGAATCCATCTTCCCTGCCAACTGGACAGAGCCAATCTTTCACAGCATTCGTAGTCGACGCATCCGGCGCTGCGATTCTGAACACCACAGTAGCTCTCAATGTAGCTGGTGCCAATTTGCTGCAACTTACGGCCGCGACCGATTCGACGGGACATGCGTCGTTCCAATACACCGGGACAAATGCGGGAACCGATACCGTTCAAGCCTCAGCGAATAACAGCGGCTTGGGGGAATACTCCAATCAGGTGAGCATGACATGGACTGTTGCGTCTGGTAGCGGCGCGATTACGTTTGTTCCGCAAGGCTGGATTGGCTCGCCGACCAACGGCGCGGTCGTTCAGGGGCAAATGCCGATTACAGTCGCTTCCGGTGTAAACCTTTCCTCCGGCACGCTGACCTACTGGCCTCTCTCGAACCCCAGTGCAGTCACGACCTTGAATGCCAACACAACCGGTAGCGGCACAGTTGGCACATTCGACGCCACGCTTCTGCCGAATGGGGGATACGCGATTCAACTCAATGCCGTTGCGAACGGCACCTCACAGACCAGCTACATCACGGTCACAGTGGTCGGTGACAACAAACCAGGACGACTCAAATCGACCGTGACTGAGTTCAAGGTTCCGTTAGCAGGAATTCCGATCAGCATCACGCGGACGTACGACAGCCTTGAACGGAGTCAAAGCGAAGATTTCGGTCTTGGATGGAAGCTGGGCACGACCGTTGGTCTTAGCGTCGACTCGAAGATGGACGTGACGTTCAACTTCAACGGACAGAGGGAGACGTTTTACTTCCTAGCGCAGCCGCAATCCTTTTACTTCGCCTGGATCTTGTATCCACAGTACGTGCCGCAACCCGGCCTGCATGGAACATTGACATCGGACGGTTGTTCTCCCGTTTGGGTCGCTTTGGGAACATTTGAGTGCCTATTGACCAAGACCGCGTACCAGCCAACGACGTACTTCTATACCGACCCAAGCGGGCGCACTTATACGATTTCCGCTAACGGGCAATTGCAATCGATCAAGGACCTGAATGGGAATACTCTCACGATTGCGCCAACCGGAATCACAAGCAGCGTAAATGGTGTCGTGGTTCCCTTTGTCCGTGACTCGTCAGGACGAATCACCCAAATCACGGACTTAAACGGAAACAAGTACACCTATTCCTACGACACCAATGGAAATCTCCAGTCGGTGCAGTATCCAGGATTGACAGCCGCCGAGACGTTCACCTATGCCGGAGACCATTCCCTGCTGACGGACACCGACCCGCGTGGCAACGCCTCGACGGCCACGTACGATTCAAGTGGCCGGCTGCAAACTCTGACCGACGCGATGAACAATAAGTGGAGCTATTCCTATAACCTGACGACAAACACGACGACCACGACGAACCCAGACACTGGCGTCGTGACCGAAACGAATGACAGCTTTGGGAAACCGCTCACTGTCACTGACCCGCTCAATCAGACCACTACCTACGCGTATGACACCAACGAAAGCCTCATCAGCATGACTGACCCGCTCACCAAGACAACGACCTACACCTATGACGCGAACGGGCTCCAGACCTCGGTTACCGATCCGTTGCAGCACACCAGCACAAAGACCTACAACCAGTTTGGCGGCGTGGTCACCGCGACTGATGCCGCGAACACGAACACGCAGACCGTGACTTACGATGCCAATTTCAATCCTATGAAGGTCACAGATTTGCTTAACGGAGCGGGCACGCTAGTCGCTTCTGCCATCTACGATCAGCTGGGCAATTTGTTGACTTTCACTGACGCCAACAGCAACACCACACAGTTTGTCTATGATGCAAAAGGAAATCCCACTGCAATCTCAGACTCGATCAACGAAACCATGCATTTCTCGTACGACGCGATGGATCGAGTCATCAGTCAGACTGACCCGAATGGGAACCCAGCCACCCAGTTCGCGTACGACGCACTGGGCCGCCTCAAAACGAAGACGGAGCCACTAAACAAAGTCACCAGCTACGTCTACGACAACAACGGGAACAAGACCTCTGAAACCGACGCAAACAACCACACCACCAGCTACCAGTACGACGCGCTGAATCGCGCGAGCAAGGTCACTTTCCCAGACAACACCTCCAAGCCGTACACATACGATTTTCGCGGGAACAAGCTGACCGAAGTTGACCAATTGGGGCGCACGACGAACTATGTCTACGATTTGGCGGGCCAGTTGACCAGCGTTACCTACGCTTCTGGAACGCCCGACGCCGGAACCGTTAGCTATACCTATGACGCCGACGGCAGGCAGAAAACGGTGAAGGACGAACTGGGCAACACGACAACATACAATTACGATGCCGCCGGAAGGGTCACGAGCATACAAGATGCGATGAGCAACGTCACGAATTACGCGTACGATGCCGACAACCGCAAGACAAGCATGACGGATATGAACCAGCACACAACCAGCTACAGCTATGACGCTCGCAGCCGTCTGACGACGACAACGTATCCGATCGTGCCCCCCGCCGCGCAACCTACGACCACACTGAACGCCTTCGACGGCATGGGGCGGCTGCTGTCGGTTACCGATCAGGCTGGGAACGTGACGATTAGAACCTATGATGCGGTTGGCCGTCAGGTCTCCTTGAAAGATGCCCTCACGAACGTCACTCAATATGGCTACGACGCAAACGGCAATCTTGTTAGCCTGAAGGATGCGGCTGGCCGACCCGCCACCACGTACCAATACGACGCCCTGAATCGCCGCATTAAGCGGACACTCCCGCTCGGCCAGGCTGAGACCTACACTTACGACACCGTAGGCAATCTGGCGACGAAAACAGACTTTAACGGAAAGAAAACCACGTACAGCTATGATGCGCTGAACCGGTTGCTATCAAAGGTACCCGACCCCTCGCTAAGTCAGCCGACTGTGTCGTTCACGTACTCGTCAACCGGCAAGCGGGCCTCGATGGCCAGTGCCAGCGGCTCGATCACCTACACCTACGACAATCGTGACCGCCTGAAGAGCAACGCCACACCACAGGGCACGGTGAGTTATACCTACGACGCCCACGGCAACGTGTTGACGATTACGTCCTCCAACACCAACGGCGCTTCCATGACGTATGCGTACGACGCGTTAAACCGGCTTTCGAGCGTGACTGACAATCGCCTGCTGGCGCAGGGCGCGGCTTCAGGAAAGACGGCTTATACCTACGATGGAGTCGGAAACGTCCTGGGCTACAGCTATCCCAATACGGTTCAGATTGCGCCAACTTATGACCCGTTGAATCGGCTGACGCAGATCAGTTCGTCGAAGAGCGGCGTGCTGGCAAGTTATGCGTACACTTTGGGCGCGACGGGAAACCGACTCTCGGCTGTCGAGCAGAGCGGAAGGACAGCAAGCTATGGATACGACAACGACTATCGCCTTACCTCCGAAGCGATTACGAGCGATCCGAGCGGACACAATGGCACCGTGAGCTACACCTACGACGCGGTCGGAAACCGATTGCAGCAGTCTTCCACGCTCAGCGGGATAACTGGCGGCACGTTTAGCTATGACTCCAACGACCGGTTGACCACCGACGGCTACGACGGTAACGGCAACACAGTTTCCTCGGGCGGACTCTCCTACACTTTTGATTTTGAGAACCGCCTCGCGGGGAGTGGCGGCCTGAGCATCGTGTACGACGGCGATGGCAACCGCGTGAGCGAAACCGTTGCCGCAACGACGACGAAATATCTTGTGGACACACTGAATCCAACCGGCCTGCCGCAAGTACTGGACGAGGTCGCGAATGGCTCGGTGACGCGGACCTACGCCTACGGTTTGCAGCGCATCAGCGAAAATCAGCTCATCAGCGGGGTTTGGACGCCGAGTTTCTACGGCTACGACGGACACGGCAACGTGCGATTCCTTGCCAACATGGCAGGCGCGGTGACGGACACGTACCAATACGATGCCTTCGGCAACCAGATCGCCAGCACTGGCTCCACGCCGAACAGCTACTTTTACAGCGGTGAACGCTTCGACTCCAACCTCGGCTTCTACGATCTCCGCGCTCGCTACTACCGCCAGGCCTCCGGCCGCTTCTGGTCCCGCGATCCGATTGAGGGTAAACTCTGCTGCGGCCTCAGCTGGAATTCGTACATCTACGTGAAGGACAACGCGGTCAATGCCATCGACCCGACCGGACTGGACACTCTTGATGAGTACCTGGCTGAACAGACAAATTTGTTCATCCAAGTGCGAAAGACCATCAAGTATTACGAACTGGCCGCTTGCCTTGACTATGCTGAACTGTCGATTCTGCTTCTGTACCCAAATCTATACTCGCTTCCAGCGGCAGAAATTGCCCAAATATTGGGCACCGCTTACAATCGGTGCCTGGCTTCGATTGGCGGCCTAAACTAGGGCTGGAACTCGATACTTCGGTCGAATCGACCCTAAGCACGAGAACACGAACCCGTCAAGTGGGATAAGAAACAATGGAAGAAGTCATAGACCTGGAAACAAGGATTCGGGCGTTCGAAGAAGTCCTGAATGTGTGTGCTCCATTGTACCGAACTGGTGACGATTTATCGCGTGCGCTCTGTCAGCTCTGGGTGACAATGTCTGCGAGCGTTTTGCTATCTTGCGTCGAGTCAACCTACCCCCAGGAGGTGGAAGCGGCAAGGAGCTTGAGCAGATTTCAGAGCTTGCTAGGCGCACGAGCGCTTCTACTCAATAGCGAGAACATCGCCAGAGCCCTAGCCAACTTGCTCGATGCGCTCAAATCCGGAGACCGCGCAGGCTCAACGAAGGCCATTGGGGAAACGGGGATTTTGGAACTTTGTCCCGAAACCGCGCGGCTGCATGACGAACTAGAGACAATTACGGCGTCAACTTTGGGACAAGGCCGCATCATTCCGTTGGTTGAACTTGCGCTGTTCGCGGTCGAAGCGCGAGAGTTCGAGCGTGCAACTAGGTACATATCCGAAGCACTTACACTTTACCCCGAATCTCCAGAGTTACACGTGCTCCTCACACTGAAGGGACTAATCGCTTTGAACTCGGGAAATATTGCAGAGGCGAAAAGTTACCTAATTGAATCTGTCCGCGTCTGCGAAGAAGACGAGTTACAAAGCGTCCGTTCGTTCAGCGTCCTGCTCGCCAACGGGCTTGTTGCTTGCGGCGAGATGGACGTTGTTATCGTCTACTTGACTCGATGCGCGTCCGTGTGGAAACACCAACAGAGACAAATTGCGGCATGGATTGCGATGCTCCGACATGGAAAACAACCGGATTTTGGCGCATCTACATTTCTTGGAGCTATGAACACGCCAAAGCTGAGGATTCCTTTACTTGTCGCACGCTGCTTATTGCTTGATAGCAAACCAAAATCGCCCCGCATGACACGGGCGCAGAGGCAAGAGATTCTAGCAGAGTACACGAGGCGGAATTTGGCGGCAATAAAAGGCAAGCTGGACATTGGGAAAAATTAGTCGAGCTAAGGTCAGCCGCTGGGGTTGCCTGACCAGCCTGGCTGGCGCCGTGACCGACACCTATCAGTACGACGCCTTCGGGAACCAGCTCGCCAGTACCGGCTCGACCCCGAATAGCTACCTCTACAGCGGCGAACGCCTCGACCCCAGCCTCAGCTTCTATGACTTGCAAGCGCGCTACTATCGCAAAAGGCGGAAGAACTAGGAGCGCAGGGAGCCGTACGCGACCGCAGCACGTCATGGCGAGAAGCTCGACTGTAGTAAGTTTGTAGTAGTTGTTGGTTCAGAACGAATCAATTCGCGTTCAAACGGGTCAAGACCTGGGCGTTGTAACTGCTTAAGGAGTATAGTAGAGTCCAAAATTTTCAGAACCGGACAGAACAGCAGCCAGGACCTCTCCGTTCTTAGTGCTGACAAAAACTAACACGGGACTCGAGGAAGAATGATGCAAGAAAAAGTAATGACGGAGGGCAATCTGGCTCGCCGCTCGCAGCGCTGCTTTACGTATGTACTTTGTAGTTATACTGGCGTCTAAAGCCGGCTTAGAACGCAATAGCAAGCACTCAGACGCATTCTTTTCCCGTCTTTGGGCTCTAAGGGCTTAAAATCCACATTCTGAGCACCTTTTGAGCTAACTATATTAGTTTCAATCAGTTACCCGGCGCTCTAGGGTCAGAATAGTACATAACTTATTTATTTTGAATGAGTTAACTGCCGATTCCAAGACCGTTTTCTCCCCGTGCGCTATTGCGGCTCAGGTCGTGGCGGAAACTTGGCGCGGGCCGGGGCGTTGGTCTATTTCAATCCTTGACGACTTCGGTTCTCTTCCGTACGTACTCGCTAGCCCCCGAAGTGTCGTTGACAGGCGAAGAAAAAACCTCAACTCTTTATGCGGCGGCCCTTCTTGGCTGAACAAATCAACAAAGAGAACGAGACTGTGCTGACAACGGCGAGTCATTTCAATCACTCGTTTGCAATCGGCGAAATCTATCAAGACCGTCTCTGAACGTATGACCGCAGTGTCATTTTGTGGCGTGAACGTTGATAGAGATCACGATGCAGGGCCACAAGATCGAATGGGCGATGTTAGAGCGTGAGATCGACGGATTCGCAACCGTCTGGCTCAAAGATGAGCCATCACTAACTGTGTGGCAGCCGTGGGGCCGAAGAGCTCCCGTGCAGCAGCAGCTAGCGCGTTCCAACCGAGCCTCGTCTCTCGACCACAAACTACTTCGCAGAGCGGTTGCAATGCTCTAATACCGAAGTGGAACGGATTTCCGGGAAATCGTTTCAACACGGGAATTGATGCAAGCTCTTTATCTATCGTAAATCGCCTTCGCTCTCCCCATTTTCGCTTCTTTCTGCGGTGCTTTTACTAATCAGTTTCCATAACACTTGTGGAACGCCGCGTGCACTGGGCGCTTTGCGAGTTGTCAGTTCGTTGGAGACCTTGCGGGTTTGGTTGGCCCCATCGCGTCCATCGGAGGAAACATGAAGAAGCGTTCCTTGCTTGCTCTTATCACTGCGCTGCTGCTCTGCGCAGCACAGACCTCGCAAGCCCAGTTCATTCATGCCTTGCCCAAGTGGATCGGCCAGTTTGGAGGGACCAGTTCGGGATCGATGGTGCAGAAGATTCATTGCGTTGCAGCGACCTCATGTACCCTAACGAACCCCGTTGTGCCTGGCGACATGCTTGTCGTCATCGAGTCCTTGCCTAGTGTAACCAGCGCAACTCTCAGCGACGAGCAAGGGGATATTTTCAACGGGATTTATACGACGGGATGGTACGGAGCAAGGGACCCCGGCCCCATGTGGTATGCCACGGGAGTATACGGGGGCAATGTCACCGTGCAATCGACAACCAAAGCAAAAGACATCTTCCTAGCGGAGTATCCCCCGGCAGCGATTGACAGCGTAAGTCAGCAGACGTTTCTCTGCTGTACTCCCTCGGCATCAGTTGGACCGATAACCACGACCAATCCCAATGAACTCCTCATCACTTGGGTTATTTTCCCCAGCAAATCCACGATCCCGGCAAGTCCCGGTTTCACTATGGAAGATACGGGCACAACCATCGCTGTCGAAGACGCTCAAGTAGCTCCGGGTATTTACAGCGCGACTGTGCCTCAAAGGAGCGCGTGGGGCGCTCGAATGGTTTCTTTCAAACTGCTTGGTCCGGAGTTTTCCAAATATAAAGCCCCTTACGGCCCAATCCAGTTTAAGACTTGTGCGCGTGGCGGAAATGGCTTCGTCTTGCCTTGCCAATTCGACGAGCCTGTAGGGCAGGGGAACACGCTTGTTGTAGTGGCCGTTCGCGGATGCATCTACGATTCGAACGGGGTCCACTGCAATGCGGTTTCCGACAGTGAGTCCAACAGTTGGCGTACGGCGCTTGTTGTCCCGAATGATAACGGAATACCCCTTTGGTACGCTCTCGACGCGAAAGGAGGGACCGACACAGTTTATTTTGCCGCCGACACCGGGCAGTCCGCCATCATTGCCGAATATCCGGCCTCACTCGGCTTGGAAGACGCGAATTACGGCACGTATAAAGACCCGATTTTCCATCAATCTGCCGGCGTTCACACCTACTTAGATGTAACAAGAGCAATTCAGACGAGAGGGCCATGCGACTTACTTATCGCTTGGGGCATTTCCGGGACCACACAAGCGGATGCTGGACCAGGAGTGAATTTCAAAATGCGGACATACTACGACGACGCAAATCTTGCTCTGGAAGATACAACGAGCGGAGTGCCGGGAGCATACATTGGCAGTATGTCTTGGAATGCTTACGCTCACTGGGATATAGGCGTTGCTGCATTCAATATGGGGGGCTGTAAATGAAGCGATGCTGCGGCGCAAAAGCACAGTTCCTTTAGGGGCAGATTTCGTGAAGTGCAATGCGCAGGCGAGTTTTGGCGTCAGCCGTCTTACGCCGTTTCAGGTGACGGTAAAGACTAGTGCGGCCTATCCCCAGAATCTGTGCTGCTTGGGTATGATTTCCAGCGGATACTTCGAGCACTTGCTGAATGTAAGCGTTACATACGTCATCAAGTGAAGGGAGGTTGACATCCTTGCGTTGTGATAAGGCGGCCTCGTGGACCTGCGCAAGATATAAACCCAACTTAGTTTCGCAAGTGGATTCTTGCATCGTTGTGCTCCTTATTTCTCCCGCAAAGAGATAAAGCGACTTGACTCATTCCCTCGGTCCAACTCGGAAATGCGTAGGGTCGCGCCTTCCATGTATCCCAAAGTAATCCTCGAACTTTGCTCCGCCTTCGATCAAGCTGCTCCAGGAGTCGTTGAAGAGAATCTGAATCAGAGTCGTACCATTCAGGCGGAATACTCTTGGCTATACCAATCAGTTCGCCCTCATTGATTTGTTCTAGCTTAGCAATCCAAGGCTCGAAATCATCTATCCCATGCACTTGTTCATAAACCGCATATCGTGCGTACAGACCCAGTAGCGGAGCGTCTGGAAAATTCCAGGCAGACCCGTTGAAGCAAAACCCTTGATCGATCATCTCGGTCTCATAACGGCCGTCAACGCCGGTTAAGTAGAAGATTGTCTGGCGCCCATCCGTATTACAGGCCCACTTATCGAACACCAGCATCCCTAAAAAAGCCGTGAAGTTTCTTGTCGTCCTCAATTGTTTGTCAGGGAGGAAATCAAAAACTGTTACACGATGGGGGTCGAGCGGGAACCGAGATCCAAATTGAAGGCCGGGCTGACACGGGATTCGATCCAGTGGGGGCCTATGCGCGGTCTCAACGTAAAGGTCATTCGTCAGGCTTATGAGTTCTTCACTGACGTAACAGATTGCCACCGGGGTCGTAGGTAGACCTAAGCGAGCCGCCAATAGCGTTCCGAGGAGTTCATTTGCAAGGATTCTAGTCCCTTGGGGATTGCCCTGGAATTTGACGATGTAGAAGTCATCATCGCCCCTGCAACGCATCAAATGTGACTGTGATCCGCCCCGCATTCGACGGATTTGTTCAACCATGAAGAGAGTCTCGGGCTTCTGAATCGTGAACTCTGTCGGACAGGAGA
>JACXTT010001337.1_pt1 | contig 41176 bp, 48 predicted proteins | sample 9270951 | NCBI WGS metagenome assembly JACXTT01 (sample SAMN15532306, study PRJNA645909) | rock metagenome | isolation source: weathered quartz diorite | place: Puerto Rico | collected 2017-06-21
GTGTGACCGAAACTGCGCTTGACAGGCCTCCAAGGTTAGCCTAGCCTTGCCTTGCCAATGCTGCGCTGTTCAGATCGAGCCGAAGGGTATCCTGCCGCAGGGGAAGTGACGCGTATCACGAGCAACACAAAAAGGAGTGTGTGCGATGAGAAATGTAGGATATAAGCGTACGAGGATTGCCCGCATCGGTGCTGCGATTGGCTTTGTATGTGGGGTGCTGGGTCTCCTGGCGGGCCTGACGAACCATACGTGGAAGTTGGAACCGGAAGGATGGTTTGAAGGCGGTATCCTGCTCACTCTGATTGCGATGTTCATACTCCTAGACGGCATGTTCGCGTTCCAGAAGGACCGGATGGCCCCGCGCAGCCTCGACGATTAAACAAGCGCGCTCACATGCGGGGCTTGATCACTGACGATAGTTCAGCCCTCCGTCCTGACCAGACTATGGTGAACCTTCCGAATGAAAGGGGTCGGTCATGAGTATCCTGAAAAGGCTGAAAGACTATTTGGATCGCGAGAAGGTTCCATACGAGGTCTTGACCCACAGGGAAACTTTTACAGCGCCGGAGCTGGCCCAAGCCCTCCATGTGCCAGGGAAAGAACTGGCCAAGGTGGTCATGGTGAAAGCGGACGAGCGTTTCGTGGTGACGGTGCTCTCGGCTAACCGAAAGGTGGATCTCAAAAGACTCAAGGATATTTTTCGGACCAACCACGTGCGGTTGGCTACCGAAGCAGAGTTCACGGAATTGTTCCCCGATTGCGAACTCGGTGCCATGCCGCCTTTCGGCAATCTTTACAGCCTAGAGGTGTACGTGGACCAGTCCCTTACAACGGACGAAAAGATTGTCTTTCAGGCCGGGACGCGCCATGAGGCTGTGAAGCTCCGCTACCAGGACTTTGCCAGTCTGTCTCGCCCTAGAGTCGCTGAGTTTCATGTGGTAACCACGGACCCCAAGACCGATCTCTGAGAATGGGACGCACGGGCCGTGAAACGAGGACTTTGGGTCGGTGTGATACCAGCGGGCCGCGGGAGTGGTGGAAACTGCGTCGTTGACGGTATCTATTCTTTTGATTAAGCGGGACCGTCAATAGTTAGAGGCAATCCCATTATCCATCGCGTGGTGCTGCCAATCGTTCCAGGCGTGACCGAGTTCGTGGGCGAGGATATAGCGACGTCGGCGGATCGGCAGGGACTTTCGGATGTATAAAACGCGCTCGTCAGGATCCCAGTACCCATCCACCGACTCGCCGGTTCCGTCTTCGACGATCTCCTCCATTTCGCTGTCCGAAACTTGCCTGATCGTCACGACATAGCCGAAAGGCAATTGAACCCGCTTAGGAATGGTAAGACGCGGCATTTCTCCACCTTCTCCTTTGGGGGCTTTTGTCCCCTTCTTTACTTCCAGTATAACCCAGATACCTAGCATTATTGTAATGCCTTGAAATCAATAGAGTTTCAAATGTCTAGCGCACACATTGGATGGCGAACTGATTCTCGGTCGTCCCCACAGGGACCTCCTGACCATCCTTCGGGCCTGGCGCTCAGCCTGATTGTGCTGTTTGTCGTTCCGGTGATCCTGGCAATGGGCTACGTTCGCTGGCTCCGGTCGAAGCTGCCAACCTAGCGTGCTTCTGGACTGTAGGGTGTGAATGCTATAACTATGGATTCGGATTGAGCCGCTGCCGACGTGGACCGCTTGGAGAGGGAGACCACATGACGAGTCCGCCGAAACGCAGAAGCCATGACCTTGTAGATGGGCCGAGCCGAGCGCCCGCCCGCGCCATGCTCAAGGCCGTCGGGTTCACCGATGACGATCTGTCCCGCCCGCTGGTGGGGGTGGCCAACACTTGGATCGAGGTCATGCCCTGCAACTACCATCTCCGGCGCCTCTCCGAGAAGGTGAAGGCAGGTATTCGCGCGGCGGGAGGGACCCCCATCGAGTACAACACGATTGCGGTCTCCGATGGCATCGCAATGGGCACGGAAGGCATGAAGGCCTCACTGATCAGCCGCGAAGTGATCGCAGACTCCATCGAGTTGGTCGCGCGCGGGCACCTGTTCGACGCGGTTGTGGCGCTGTCCGGCTGCGACAAGACGATCCCCGGCACGGTCATGGCGCTGGCCCGGCTGAACCTCCCATCGCTGATGCTGTATGGCGGCTCGATCATGCCCGGCAAGTTCCAAGGGCACGACGTCACGATCCAGGATGTCTTCGAGGCGGTCGGGAAGCACGCGGCTGGCAAGATGACGGAGGCGGAACTGCGCGATCTGGAGAACCACGCCTGCCCAGGGGCCGGCGCCTGCGGCGGCCAGTTCACTGCGAATACGATGGCGATCGCGTTCGAGTTCCTGGGCATCTCCCCGATGGGCTTCAACGGCGTGCCCGCGATGGACCCGCGTAAGGATGAAGTCGCGTTCCGCTGCGGCCAGCTGGTGATGGAGCTGCTGCGGAAGGACTTGCGCCCGCGCCAGATCATCACGCGCAAGGCTCTGGACAATGCCATCGCCGCTGTCGCCACCACTGGCGGCTCCACGAATGCCGTGCTGCATCTGCTGGCCGTCGCGCGGGAAGCCAGCGTGCGATTGACTATCGACGACTTCGACAAGATCAACCGAAAGGTTCCCTTGCTGGCTGATCTGAAGCCGGGGGGCCGCTTCATGGCAGCCGATCTCTATGCGGCGGGGGGCGCGACGTTGGTCGCCAAGCGGCTGCTGGACGCCGGCCTGTTGCATGCCGATCAGCTCGCGGTCACTGGTCGGACGATTGGCGAGGAAGCCCGACAGGCGAGCGAGACGCCGGGACAGCATGTCGTCCGGCCGCTGTCCAATCCGATTAAGCCGACGGGGGGGCTGGTCATTCTTAAAGGAAACGTGGCGCCGGAGGGCTGCGTCGTGAAAGTGGCAGGGCACTCGATGACGTCGTTCAGAGGCTCGGCCAGGGTCTTCGACCGTGAGGAGGACGCCTTCGCTGCCGTCAAGGCTGGGCAGATCAAGGCAGGCCATGTGGTCGTGATCCGCTATGAAGGGCCGGCGGGCGGCCCAGGCATGCGCGAGATGTTGGGCGTGACGGCCGCGATCGTCGGCGCCGGTTTGGGGGAGTCCGTCGCCCTGCTCACCGACGGTCGCTTCTCGGGTGCCACGCACGGTCTGATGGCCGGCCACGTCGCGCCGGAAGCGGCGAAGAAAGGCCCCATCGCGGCGCTCAAAACCGGTGACATCATCGTCTTCGATGTGCCTGCTCGTACGCTGAACGTCGAACTGACGCAGAAAGAAATCAAAACTCGGCTCAGCAAGTGGAAACCGCCAGTGCCTCGCTACACCATCGGCGTCATGGCCAAATACGCCCGACATGTCTCTTCAGCTTCCGAGGGAGCGGTGACGAACTGATGTCATTCGAGGCGCCGGCGTCACGCGTTGTGCCGTCGTTGCTGCAGCAGGCGAGTTAAGCGCTCCGTGTCCTGATGGGCCTGGGGAAGTTGAGACCGGCTATCCAGTAGCACGACCCGCTCCAGGCACCGGATTGCGGATTCTTCGTTGCCCACACGCTCGTGGAGCTCGGCCAGGAGACGGAGCCCGGCGGCTTCTCCCGGCTCGTTGCCCAGCTTGATGAAGTGCTCGGTGGCGTTGTTCAGGCATTTCTCAGCCCGGCGCGGGTCCCCGCTCTGGAGATAGGTCTTCCCAAGCTGACTGTATGTGACGGCCAAGCCGTCCTCGTCCCCGACGGCCCGGTGGAACTCCAGGGCCTTCTTGAAATAGGCGATGGCCTCGTCCGGGCGTCCCAGCGCGACGTCCTGGAGCGCTAGGTTGGAATAAAGGATGCCGAGCGCTCGGCGATCCTGGAGTGGTTCCAGGATGTCAAGCGCTTCCAGGTAATAGGGGCAGGCTTTGTCAGGCTGGCCGGCCTCGGCGTGCACGTTCCCGATGTTGACCAGCGTCTGGCCTATGGCGTTCCAGTTCGGCTGGTCGCGCTGAAGCTCGAGCACTTCTCGGTAGCAGCGCGCGGCATTCTCATAATCGCCCATCATCGCGCAGACGTTACCGAGATTCCCCAACGAATCCGAAAGAGCTTGACTTGTTCCGTTTTCCCGGTCAACCCGCACAGCCTGCTCGTACCAGATGCGTGCCTGCGAAAGGTTGCCGCGGTGGAGGAAAATCTGCGCCTTGTGTTTGGCAGATTCAGACATGACCGAAGGATAAAGACGGGCCAGCCGGAAATCCAGATGGGGAGCCAATAGGGCAACGGAAGCCGGGCGTGGCCTATCTGAAGAGATACGCGCACTATCCAAGCAGATAAGAGTTTCCTCCAATCCCATTGGGCTCCCTCCCTCTCGTGTTTGCTCAGATGAATGCTTTGCTCAATGAATTAATGGGTTACGATCAGGGGGCACGAACCGGCCTATAAATGTAGGAAGGCACTGAAATTGCTGCATTTCCTGATCATCATGCGACAGAAAATTACTTCCTCGCTCATATGTCTCGTTCTCGGCCTCGGTTTCACTGTACCTTTGGCGTTTGCCGATGTCTGGCTGTGCATGCTACCGAATGGAACGAACCTCTATAGCGACCGGGGTGGCGGCCCGGACTGTCGCCTCGTCAAGAAGGATAAGAACATAGTCAAAGAAAGCTTTATTCCGGTGATGAGAGGACCCCACCAAGCACCTGTGGCGTCCGAAGCTTCTGCTGTATCGGCTCCTGCAGAGTCGAATGCTTCTGCCGTGCCCACAGCTCCGTTGGCGACAGCCGAGAGCCCTCGGCCTGACGTGCAGATCCAACCGCTCAAGGCGCCGCAGCCGTTCCCGGCCACCAGCCTACGGGTTCCGGTCCTCATGGTGAACCAATACTCTGCCAAGCAGGACCAGTCCGTGGCGTACGCGGCCAATCTCGGTGAAGTTGTGTTTGCGGATATGACCGTCAGTTACGTGTCTGCAGGGACAGGTCCGGAAGTGGTGACGGATTCGCATTTCGGCGGGCATCTCGACGTGTCCCTGCGGACAGCCGTCGCGGCGGCTGCGAAGAGCGTGGGGTACGATCCCCGGTTCCTGCGGGTTCGGCTCTCCGTACGCGCCTCCATCCTCCAGAACGGGCTGTATATTGACGGCCCGAGCGCGGGCGCCATTCTGGCGGTCAGTGTGACGTCGGCCTTGCTCGGTGATCCGATCCGCCCCGATGTCTGCATGTCGGGCACGATCAATGAGAACCAGGAGGTGGGGTCTGTCGGAGGGCTAGAGGAAAAAATCAAGGGATGCCGGCAGCTCAACTATCGGGAGATGGTCGTGCCGTTAGGGCAGACCTCCATGGACCTTGCGTTGAAGGGAATGGGGGGTGATATCAAGATCACTGAGGTCAGCACGCTCGGTGCAGCCTACCAAGCGGCAACCGGTCAGTCGATCCGCACCATCCCTTCGCGCTAGCGACCGCTCTCTCCTTCGGTCAGAATCCGTTTTTCCGCTCCCTGTCACACTTCCGTATTCAGGTCAGTCCTATGATGCGGCCGGTCTCGGGGTTGACATCCACACGCTCGCCTGCGGGACGGTTGGGCAGCCCGGGCATCAACTGCATGCTGCCGCACACTGCTGTCAGGAACTCGGCGCCCGCGAGGATTCGTACCTCTCGGATTGGGAGGGTAAAGCCGCTCGGCCGACCGAGGAGCTGAGGGTCGTGTGATAGCGAGTACTGGGTCTTGGCCATGCAGATCGGAAAGTGCCCGTACCCCAGTCTGGCGGCTGTTTCGATCTGAACTCCGGCAGTGGGCGCGCAGGTCACGCCATCCGCACCGTAGATCCGGCGAGCGATCGTGTCGAGTTTCTGCTCGATCGAGTCGGCATCCTCGTACAGAAGCCGATAGCTCGATGGCTGCTCGCAGGCCCGCACGACGGCGTCGGCCAGTGCTTCAGCACCGGCTCCGCCGTCTGACCAGGGCGTGGACACCGCGGCGGCCACGGCTCCTCCTTCGACCGCCTGGGCCTTCACATACTCCAGCTCTTCTTTCGGATCGTCTGCAAACGCGTTCACGGCTACGACGGCAGGGACGCCGAACGTGCGAACGTTAGTGATGTGCTGGTGGAGGTTGGCGCAGCCGTGGGCCAGAGCTTCCCGGTTGGGACCGGTCAGGGCAGCCGGCAGCGGCAAGCCCGGCTTGGCTGTGCCGGCGCCGCCGTGCAGCTTCAACGCCCGCAGGGTGGCCACGATCACGGCGGCCGCCGGACGCAGGCCGGACACCCGACACTTGATGTTGAAGAACTTTTCCGCGCCCAGATCGCTGCCGAAGCCCGCTTCGGTGACGACGTAATCGGCAAGGCGGAGAGCGAGCGCGTCGGCGACAATCGAGCCGCAGCCGTGCGCGATGTTGCCGAAGGGACCGGCGTGGATGAGCGCAGGCGTGCCCTCCGTGGTCTGCACGAGGTTGGGGTTCATGGCGTCCCGAAGGAGGGCGGCCATGGCTCCAGCGCACCGCAGGTCCTCGGCGCGCACCGGCCGTCCGTCCTGCGTCATCCCCACGAGAATCCGCCCGAGCCGCCGCCGCAAGTCTTTCAGATCGGCGGCCAACGCGAGAATCGCCATCACCTCAGAGGCTTCGGTGATCACGAATTGGCTGCGCTGGCCGCCCTGCAAAGTCACCTGGCGCAGCTCCCGGTCGTTCAGCCCCATGACCCGCGGCCAACTGATCGCGTTGGGATCGAGTTGAAGCGAGTTGCCGTGCAACAGATGGTTGCCAACGAACGCGGCCAGCAGGTTATGCGCCGCGGCCACCGCGTGTGCATCTCCGGTCAGATGTAGATTCACCTCTTCCTGCGGGATAACTTGCGCGAGCCCGCCGCCGGAACCGCCCCCCTTGATGCCGAACACAGGACCGAGACTGGGCTGGCGCAGCGTCACGAGGGCACGGCGTCTCAGCCGACACAGGCTCATGGCCAGCCCGATCGCGGTGACGGTCTTCCCTTCGCCCAGCGGCGTAGGGTTGATGGCAGTGACCAGTACATAGCGGCCGAGTGGCCGGTCACGGAGCCGATCGAGCGCAGCCAGTGCGATCTTGCCCTTGTAGCGGCCGTAGGGGATCAGTTCCTCGTCGAGGAGCCCCAGGTTGGCGGCGAGGTCCTCCACCCGTTTGCAGGGCGGCGCAGATGAAGGGGGCATACAGCCCGTTCCGGTTAGGCGGTCTGATATGAAACCCGTGTCACGGTCCCATTGATGATGCGGAACGCGTTGGCCTCCGGGTTGGTTTGGTCTTGAAGCGAAATGATGATGTGAAAGATATCAGGATACAGCGCCAATGCCTTGATGTCGGTAGGAGATGGACGAGCCGGAGAAACCGGGTGTGAATGATAACTGGCCAGCAAGTCAATGCCTTTAGCGCGCATATCTTTTTGCGCTGCAAGCATATCTTTAGTGTCCATCCAGAAGGCAACGTCAGCCCTTTCTTCAGGAGTCATTTGCTCCAAAGTCGTTACCTTCGCATCATCGAAAAGCTGTCTGACGCCTGTATCGTTCGCCGCCACAACGTTCCTAATTCTGTACTGATTGGTGATCCTGCCGTCCTTCCCGGCCAGCATGCCGCAGCACTCGTGCGGGGCCAGTTCACGCGCATGGGCGATCATTTCATCGAGGATGCGTCGGGGGATGCTCAGATCGCGCACGAGACCGTGTAGTCGCCGGACAGGTCCGCGATGCGGGGGCACGCGCCGCAGAGGAGACAATCGGGGTCTTTTGGGATGCGGGTCTTGCGGAAGCTCATCTCGAGCGCGTCGTAGATCAGCATCGAGCCGGCAAGCGACGTGCCGAATCCGACGATCTCCTTGATCGCCTCAGCGGCTTGGAGGACGCCGATCGTGCCGGCCAAGACGCCGAGCACCCCGGCTTCCTGGCAATTCGGGACCAGGCCAGCCGGCGGCGGCTCTGCGTACAGGCACCGGTAGCAGGGAAAACCGTCGTGCGGTTTGAGGGTGGTGAGCTGTCCTTCGAACCGGAAAATGCTGCCGGAGAGCAGGGACTTCTTGGCGAAGAAACAGGCGTCGTTGACTAGATAACGGGTGGTGAAGGTGTCCGAGCCGTCTAGGACGAGATCGTATTCGGTGAGGATGCCAAGGATGTTCTCAGCGTTGATGTTGGTCTGGTACGCCTTGATCGCGACGTCCGGATTGATCGCGGCGAGCATCTCGCGCCCGGACTCGACCTTCGGCTTGCCGACGTTAGCGGTCGTGTGGAGGATTTGGCGCTGAAGATTCGACAGATCCACCACGTCGCCATCCACCAAGCCGATCGTCCCGACTCCCGCCGCGGCTAAATAGAGCGCTGCCGGGGAGCCGAGGCCGCCCGCGCCGATGACCAGCACTCGGGCCGCGGCCAGCTTCTTCTGGCCCTTCCCACCCACGTCCGGCAGGATGATATGCCGGCTGTAGCGTTCGATTTGCTGCTCGGTAAAGTCCATAGCGCTCACGGCTACTCGACGACGTTCAACTCAATGGGGTCCACGATGACGCCCTTCTGCCGGATGCCTTCGATGGCCCGTTCGATCTCGGCGGGATTCCCGGAGAATTCCACGTCCATCCATCCGGTCTTCTCCCGCACGTCCGCCCTACGGATGTTCGTATCCACCTTCGGGAAAGCGCGGTTGATCTGGCAGAGGACAGGCTCCTTGATTTTGTCCTCCGGAAACCGGAGATGAAAACGGAGGTGCGCCATCGTCACGCGCCTTGTTCGCACCCGCCCGATCGCCCCCGTGCATTCACAGAGCAAGGGGTACCCCTCGCGCCAAGACGCGGCCCTTGCCCGGGAGCCCCGCCCGCAATGGCCGGTACGATGGAGACCTCGTCGCCATTCTTGACGGGCGTGTGCTTGCCTTTCAGAAAGCGGATGTCCTCTTCGTTGAGATAAATGTTCACGAAGCGCCGGATCTCGCCTTTGTCGTCACAGACCCGGTCCTTGAGGCCGGGAAACTGGCCGTTCAACGACTCGATCAGAGACTGAATGTCCGAGGCGGGGGCCTCGACCTCACTTTTGCCCCCCGTCAGTGTCCGCAGGGGCGTGGGAATACGCACCTTGACCATGGATCTTTACCTCTCATAGTTGCCCAGGCCGAACGTCTTCTGGAAGTGAACCAGACTCGGGGAGATCCGCGTCGGCCGGCCGACAGCGTTCATGACGGCCTCCTGGGTCTTTAACCCGTTGCCGGTAATCAACGCCACGGTCGTGTCGGTCCGCTTGATGATGCCCTGCTTGACCAGCTTTTTGAGGACGCCGATCGTCACGCCACCGGCGGTCTCGGCAAAGATTCCTTCGGTCTGCGCGAGCAGCGTCATGCCCTCGATGATCTCCTCGTCCGTCACCGTGTCCATGGCTCCGCCGCTCTCGGCCGTGGCCTTTAACGCATAGTAGCCGTCGGCGGGGTTGCCGATTGCCAGCGACTTGGCGATGGTGGTGGGTTTAACCGGCTTGAAAAAGTCCCGGCCTAACTTGTGAGCTGTAGCGATGGGGGCGCAGCCATCCGCCTGCGCCCCGTCCACCTTGGTGGCCATTCGGTCGATCAGCCCGAGCTTGTGGAACTCGTTCAGGCCTTTCCAGATCTTCGTGAGCAGCGAGCCGGAGGCCATGGGCACGACGATGTGGTCCGGGGCGTCCCAGCCGAGTTGCTCCACGACTTCATAGGCCAAGGTCTTAGACCCTTCGGCGTAGTAGGGGCGGATGTTGACGTTGACGAAGGCCCACTTGTGCTCACCAGCAATCTCGCTGCACAGGCGGTTCACGTCGTCGTAATTGCCCTCGACTTCGACGACGTTGGGTCGGTAGACGAGATTCCCAAGCACTTTGGAGGCTTCCAGGTCGTGAGGGATGAACACGTAGCACTGCATCTTGGCCGCCGCGGCGTGGGCGGCGACCGAGTTGGCCAGGTTGCCGGTGGACGCGCAGGCGACCGTGTCATAGCCAAGCTCGCGAGCGCGGGTTAGCGCCACCGAGACGACCCGGTCCTTGAACGACAGGGTCGGGTGATTGACCGTGTCGTTCTTGATGTAGAGCTTGTCCAGCCCCAGTTCGTCGCCGATGTTCTTGGCCCGCACAAGTGGGGTGAAGCCAGCGGCCAGGCCGATGGTGGGGTCCCCCACGATGGGGAGGAGATCCACGTACCGCCAGAGGCTCTTGGGGCCTGCCTCGATCGCTTTGCGGGTGAGGCGCGACTTGATCGCCTTATAGTTGTACTGGACTTCCAAGGGGCCGAAGCACATGTCGCAGACATGGAGCGACACGGCCGGATACTCCTTGCCGCACTCGCGGCAGACCAAGCCTTTGATCTTGTCGGTGTCCATGGGGGTGGGTGTTGCCATGCTCACGCCGTCCTGACGGCGCAGACCTCCGGGTCGTGCTCGACGAGTCGGGTGATCTCCGGGTGCTCACCGCAGAGCGGGCACCGCGGGTTCTTGGCCACCTTGATTTCGCGGAACCGGGTCGCGCGCGCGTCGTAATCCAGCAGCCGGTTGGTGAGGAGACGGCCCTTGCCCAGGATCAGCTTGAGGACTTCGGTCGCCTGGATGGTCCCCATCACGCCGGCCAGCGCGCCGATCACGCCGGCTTCCTGACAACTGGCCACCGCGCCGGGCGGCGGCGGTTGCTTGAAGATACAGCGTAAGCAGGCGCTCTGCCTCGGCAGAATGGTGAACACCCGCCCGTCGAACCGGAGGATCCCCCCGTGCACCAGCGGCTTGCGTGCAAAGAAGCAGGCGTCGTTGATCAGGAACTTGGCGGGGAAGGTGTCCACGCCGTCCACGACGATATCGTACCTGCCGATGAGGTCCAGGGCATTCTCCGCCGTCAGGCGCATGTCAAAGGTCTCGACCGCGACGCCAGGGTTGAGAGCGAGGATTTTGGCCTTGGCGGAGGCCACCTTGGGCCGGCCGATGTCGGACGTCTGATGGATGATCTGGCGCTGGAGGTTGGAGAGGTCCACGGCGTCGCTGTCGATCAGGCCGATCGTGCCTACGCCCGCCGCGGCTAAGTAGAATGCGGCGGGAGACCCCAAGCCACCGGCGCCTACGATGAGGACCTTGGCCTGCCCGATCTTCTGCTGGCCCTTGCCGCCGACCTCCGGCAGGAGGATGTGCCGGCTGTAGCGGGTGACCTGCTCTTCGGAATCTGGAATGAATGGCATGGTTAAATGTTAAAGTATTTCTCAATACTAATGTAGCGCTCGCCCGTATCGCAGAGCACCGTGACCACGTTCTTGCCTGGCCCGAGCTCCGCCGCGACCTTCTGGGCGGCTGCGACGTTGGCCCCTGACGAGATGCCGACCAGGAGCCCTTCCTTCTTCGCCAGCAGCTTGGACATCTGATACGCCTCGTCGTCCGTCACGGTAAGCACGCCATCCAGGATTGAGCGATTCAGGACCTTAGGGATGAACCCCGCGCCGATCCCCTGGATCCGGTGCGGGCCCGGGTCGCCCCCCGACAAGACGGACGAGCCGGCCGGCTCCACCGCGATGACCTTGACCTTCGGGTTCCGTTCCTTGAAGACCTCGCCGCAACCCGTGATCGTGCCGCCGGTGCCGACCGCCGCGACGAAGGCATCGATCCGGCCGTCCATCGCCTCCCAGATCTCCGGCGCCGTCGTCTTCCGGTGCATGGCGGGGTTCGCGGGATTCGAGAACTGGTCCGGCATGAAATAGTCCGGGTTCGCGGCGACGAGGCTCTCGGCTTCCTTGATAGAGCCTTTCATCCCTTCCCAGGCCGCCGTAAGCACGAGTTGCGCGCCGTAGGACGACAGCAGGCTCGCGCGCTCCATACTCATGCTTTCCGGCATGACGAGGATGAGCTTGTAACCGCGCACGGCGGAGATCAGCGCAAGGCCGATGCCCGTGTTGCCGCTGGTCGGCTCGACGATGGTGGCGCTGGGCTTCAGCCGGCCCTGCTGCTCCGCCTCGTCGATCATGTTGAGACAGATGCGGTCTTTGACCGAGCCCCCTGGGTTGAAGTGCTCGGCCTTGGCATAAATGGTGGCGGCCCCCTCCTGGGACAGGCGGTTGAGCCGGACCAGGGGAGTGCACCCGATGAACTCGGTGATGGCGTGCGAGGCGCGAAGCACCTAGACGCCCCCGCCCATGTAAAACAGGAGTTCGATCGCGTCGCCGTCCTTCACGACTGTGCTACTGAGTTCATCACGTTCCAGCATCTTCGAGTTGAGCTCCACGGCTACCATCTGGGGGCTGACGTCCTTGGCTGTCAGAATCTCCAAGACGGTGCTGCCCGACATCTCCTCGGCCTTGCCGTTGATTGTAACCCGCATTGGTGCCCGGCCCTCTACAGCGGAAAAATCATCTAGAACTGCCACATTAGCGAAGCTTTACGGCGGTTGTCAAGGAACGCGGCTGGGCGTCCCCTGCGGTTGACTTCACTTACGTCCTCTCCTAGAATCCACTCACTCCACGTGCGCGGCTCGCTTCCCAGGAACCCATGAATCTCCCTAATGCCCTGACGGTCCTTCGGATCCTCCTTATTCCGTTCTTTATTGGATTCCTCACCTATGGGCATTATATGTGGGCACTGTGGACGCTCCTCGCCGCCGGCGTCACGGATATTCTGGACGGGGTCATTGCCCGGATGGCGAATCAGCGCACGAAGCTTGGCGCGTATCTGGACCCGCTGGCTGACAAGCTCCTCCTCACCTCGTCATTCGTCACCTTGTCGATTCTGCATCTGGTGCCGGGGTGGGTGGCGATCGTGGTGGTCAGTCGGGACCTCATCATTGTGGCCGGCACGCTGCTGCTGCATGTGACCCAGACGCCGATTGAGGTGGCCCCGACGGCGCTCGGCAAGGGAACGACGCTGGCCCAGCTCACCTATCTCGTGCTGGCGCTGGTACTCATCGCGTTGCAGAAAGACGTGCACCAATTGATGCCGCTGCTCGCGCTCATGCTGACACTGACGGTCATTTCTGGTCTCCACTATGTCTATCGGGGCATCCGCGCCTATCATCCGGACTTGGTCTAACGCGTCCTGCACGCCGTGAAACATTTCAGGGGATTTCAGAGGGTCGGGACGGATGTTCGTTGACAAGACCCCTATAACGCAGTACACTCTTTCCCTAATGTTTCTCGTGCTTTTATTCCCGGACAACTTTTGCCACCTGATGGAGCGAAGCAATGCCTCCGGTTACTGACAAATTGGGCAAGTTGCTCGTTTCTGCCAACCTCATCACTGAGAGGCAGCTCAATGAGGCGCTGGCGGCCATGAAGCAGTCCAAAGGCGCCACCCGGCTCGGCAGCACCCTGGTCAAGATGGGCTACATCCCGGAGGAGAAGCTCCTCCAGTTCCTCTCCCAACAGTATCGGGTGCCTGCCGTGGACCTGAAGATGTACCAGCACATCGATCCCGCCATCATTAAGCTCGTGCCGCTGGAACTGGTCAAGAAACACATGGTGCTGCCGTTGAGGCGGGTTGGGGCTACCGTGACCGTGGGGATGATGGACCCCACGAACATGCTCGCCTTGGACGACCTCAAGTTCCGCACGAACTACACGATCGAGCCTGTGATCGCGGCTGAGTCGGCGCTCATCGAGGCGATCAAGAAGTACTACGGGGATGGCGTCGCTGGTGGAGCGGCCCAGGCCGCTGCCGCCATCCTGCAGGCTAAGGACTACACGATCCCTGAAGGCGGTTCAGAGGATGAGCTAGCCAATCTCGGCAAAGCGGACGAAGGGCCCATGGTGGACGTCGAGGACTTCGACAAGACCGTGGGCGATGTGCTCGACTCAGTAGAAGTGGCGGAGACCGATCAGGACCAAGGCATGATCACCGAGGTCGAAGCCCCGATCATCAAGCTGGTCAACGGCATCATGGTCAACGCCATGAAGGTGGGGGCCAGCGACATCCACGTCGAGCCATATGAGACCGTGTTCCGAATCCGGTACCGGATCGACGGGGATCTGCAGACGGTCATGAACCTGCCCTTGAAGGTCAAGAATGCCCTCGTTTCCCGCATCAAGATCATGGCGAAACTGGACATCGCCGAGCGGCGGCTCCCGCAGGACGGACGCATCAAGCTGAAACTTGGCCCCAAGCGTGACATCGATTTCCGGGTGTCGGTCTTGCCCACTCTGTTCGGCGAGAAGGCCTGTCTTCGTCTGCTGGACAAGGCCAACATCCAGGTGGACAAGGACAAGCTCGGCTTTGATAAAAAACAGGAATCCGACATCAATGCTGCCCTGGCAATGCCCTACGGGATGATCCTCGTCACCGGCCCGACCGGAAGCGGGAAAACCACGACCCTCTATTCCTGCCTGCAGGCCCTCAACACTCCGGACGTGAACATTTCCACGGCCGAGGAGCCGGTCGAATTCAACTTCATGGGGATTAATCAGGTGCAGGTCCTGCCGGACATCGGACTGACCTTTGCGGTGGCCCTGAGGTCCTTCCTCCGGCAGGACCCTGACATCATCCTGATCGGTGAGATCCGGGATTTCGAGACGGGCGAGATCGCGATCAAGGCCGCCATGACCGGCCACTTGGTTTTAGCCTCAGTCCACACCAACGATGCGCCGTCCACCATCAACCGGCTCCTCAACATGGGCATTGAGCCGTTCCTGGTCTCCTCCTCCGTGATTCTGGTCATCGCCCAGCGTCTCTGCCGGCGCATCTGCAAGGACTGCAAGGTGCCAGACTCCACGGTGACTCCGGAAATCTTGAAACTGGCAGGTGCCAGCAAAGTGAATGAAGAGGAATTCGCGAAGATGACTCCGATGAAGGGAAAGGGCTGCACGACCTGCAACAATAAAGGGTACAAGGGACGAGTCGCCCTCTACCAAATCATGCCCATCACGGAGCAAATTCGAATGGGGATTCTGCGTGGCGCGTCGACGGACGAGATCAGGAAGATGTCGATTGACGAGGGCGTCAAGGCGATCCGGATGAGCGGGATCACCAAGGTCTGCCAGGGGATCACGACGCTGAAGGAAGTCGAGGGCGTTTCGATCGTCGAGTAGGTCCGAGGCCATAACTGATTACATGAGGTGACTGCATGCCTGTCTTCGCATACGCCGGGACAGCCCGAGGGGGGAAGTCTGTCACCGCGGAGATCAATGCTGATACTCGTGAATCGGCGATCGAGCAGTTACGTTCCCAGGGTATCACCGTCAAAAGCATCGAGGAGAAGAAGAAGGCTAAGTCCCTCTTCGGCGAGAAGAAGCAGAGGATCACCGACAAGGACCTCGTCATCTTCACCCGGCAGTTTGCGACCATGATCAACGCCGGGCTTCCGCTGGTGCAATGCCTCGAGATCCTCGCCACGCAGTCCGATAACAAGACCCTCGGCAAGCTGATCGGCGAGGTCAAGATGGACGTCGAATCCGGGACGACCTATGCCGACGCGCTGAAGAAGCATCCCAAGGTCTTCAGCAACCTCTACTGCAACATGGTGCAGGCAGGCGAGGTGGGCGGCGCGCTCGACGTCACCTTGCAGCGTCTGGCGAGCCAGTTGGAGAAGGCCGCGAAACTGAAGGCCCAGATCAAGGCCGCCATGGTCTACCCCGCTGCCATCGTCGGCGTGGCCATTATCGTGGTGTCAGTGCTGATGGTCTGGGTCATCCCGATCTTCGCAAAGATGTTCACGGACTTCGGCGGGGTGCTTCCGGCTCCGACCCTGCTCGTGATTGGCATCAGCGACTTCATGCAGAAGAACATCATCTTCATGGTCATCGCCGCGGGGGTGGGCCTTTATGGGCTGAAGAGATACTACGCCACCCCCGGAGGCAAGCTGAGGATTGATGCGCTCACGCTCAAGGTGCCGGTGATGGGCGATCTAATCCGGAAGATCGCGGTGGCGCAGTTCACGCGCACCTTCGGGACGCTGCTGCAGAGCGGCGTGCCGATCATGGAAGGGCTCGAAATCGTCGCGCGGATCGCGGGGAACAAGATCGTGGAGAACGCGATTCTGGAAGCGCGGCAGAGCGTGGGCGAGGGGAAAACGCTGTCCGAGCCACTCAGCAAGACCGGGGTCTTTCCCCCGATGGTCGTCCAGATGATCAACGTCGGCGAGGCCACGGGGGCGCTGGACGCGATGCTCGGGAAGATCGCGGATTTCTACGACGAAGAAGTGGACGCGGCGGTCACAGCCTTGACCTCACTCCTGGAGCCCATGTTGATGGTGTTCCTGGGGACCGTCATCGGGTTCATCGTCATCGCGATGTATCTCCCCATCTTCAAGATGGCGTCGGTTGTCGGCTAGGGTGCGAGTGCGGCTTCACGAAATGTATGGAGGCCCTGCGGGACAAGCTCAAATGGCTCATGGGCATCAGGGTCGCCGTCGTCACTCTCACCCTTGGGGTGCTGATCTATCTTCAGATCGGTAAGAGCACACAGGCCATTCCCGCCTACTATGGCCTGATCGTCGCGACCTACCTCCTCACGATCCTTTACGGCCTCCTCGTTAATCGAATCGAGTGGCTCGTCCCATTCGCGTACCTGCAGATCGGCATGGATATCGTGTTCGAAACAGTCCTGGTGGCTATCACCGGGGGCGTGGAAAGCCCCTTCTCGCTGCTTTTCATCCTGTCAATTACAGCCGCCAGTGCGCTGCTGTCCCGTAAGGGCGGACTGGCGGCGGCCTCGATTGCCGGCATCTTCTATGGGGCCATCGTGGATCTGCAGTACTACCGTTCCACCTATCAGATCGCGCTCTTTGACTGGCTGCCGCGGACCGAGCTTCTGGTGACCGAGATCTTCTACAACCTATCGCTGAACCTCCTCGCGTTCATCATGGTTGGGTACCTGAGCGGCACCCTGGCGGAGAAGCTGAGAAGCACTGGTGAGCGTCTGGAGGAGAAGGATCGCGACCTCACCGGCTTGCAGGAGTTTCACCAGTTCGTCCTGGAGAGCATCGACAGCGGGCTCTTCACCACCGACCCTGAAGGACGCCTCACGTCATTCAACCGGCGTGCCGAGGAGATCATGGGGTATAGCCAAGCGGAGGTCCGGCGACGGTTCTGGTGGGAGGTCTTCGCCTGGCCGGCTCCGACCGGCCAGAGCGGGATTCTGCCGGCCGGCATATCGCATCGCCTGGAAGAAGTGGGGCGCCGCAAGGACGGAACACGTCTCATCCTGGCGATGAGCCTTGCCCCCCTCCAGGCTCGAGGGTGGAGCGCCGGGATCGTGGGTGTCTTTGAGGACATCACGCCTCTCAAGAAGATGGAGGAGGTAGTGCGGCGTAAACAGTGGCTCGCGACGATCGGCGAGCTGTCAGCTGGCCTCGCCCACGAGATCCGCAATCCCCTGGCGGCGCTCTCCGGCGCCATCCAAGTGATGCGGAAAGATCTGTACACGACCGACGTCAACCGGCCATTGCTGGACCTCGCGCTCCGCGAGACCGAGCGGCTGAACGGAATCGTGTCGGACTTCCTGCAGTACGCGCGCCCGCGCCCGCTGAACCTCAAACAGTGTGACATCAATGAGTTGGTCCAAGAGACGATCCATCTGCTTGAGCAGACGCCCGAATACGGCGGCCAGATCCGCTTCATACAGCACTTGGCGCCCGACAGCGTCGTCACGATGGTGGATCCGGACCAGATGCGACAGGTGTGCTGGAACCTCGGCTTGAACGCCTGCCAGGCGATGCCTGACGGGGGTACCTTGACGGTGGCGACCCGACGAGTGGCCCCACCGGTCGGCGGGACGGAAGGCGAGTCCGTCGAAATCGTGTTTGAAGACACCGGCCCGGGCATCCCGGAGGAGCACCTGCACAAGATCTTTTACCCGTTCTTTACTACGAAGGAAGGAGGTACTGGCCTTGGGCTCTCGTTGGTCCACCGGATCATGGATGAGCACAAGGGCAGTGTGCTGGTGGAGAGCGTGCTGGGCAAGGGCACGTGTGTAAAATTGACGCTCCCGATTACCGGAACCGTCGCGCAGGAGATACGGTGATGGTGGTAGTGCCGGCCAGGATCCTCGTCGTGGACGATGAGCGGGGCATGCGCGAGGTCCTGAGCACCATACTCGGACGAGCTGGTCACAGCGTGGTTACGGCTGCTGATAGCCAGGAGGCCCTCCAGGTTATCGGATCGGATATCTTTGATCTCGTCATCACGGATCTGAAAATGCCAGGCCGTCTTGGAGGAATGGACGTCGTCAGGGCTGTGAAGGACATCGCGCCGGACACCGTGGTCCTCGTGCTCACGGCGTACGCGACGCTGGAGGTGGGCATCGAAGCGGTGAAGCTGGGCGCCTACGATGTGCTGACCAAGCCCTTCAACAACGATCATGTGGTACTCACTGTCAGGAAGGCGTTGGACGCCAAGCGACTGACTGTCGAAAACCTGTTGCTGAAGAGAGAGTTAAAGGGGCAGGCCTCGTTCGAGAATCTCGTCGGGACCAGCGAGGGCATGCAGAAGGTCTTTACCCTGATCCGCCGGGTGGCGGAGACCTCCAGCACCGTCCTGATCTGCGGGGAGAGCGGGACGGGCAAGGAACTGGTCGCCCGCGCGATCCACTACAACAGCCCCCGTCGGGACCGCCCCTTCGTCACCGTCAACTGCGGCGCCCTGCCGGAGCCCCTGCTTGAGAGCGAGCTGTTCGGCCATATGCGGGGGTCCTTCACCGGTGCGGTGTCCAACAAGGAGGGACTCTTCGAAGTGGCCGCCGGCGGCACGCTGTTCCTCGACGAGATTGCAGAAGCGCCGCCGGGCATCCAGGTCAAGTTGTTGCGGGTGCTGCAGGAGCCGGAATTCCGTCGGATCGGCGGGACGAACACGATTAAGGTGGACGTGCGGATCATCGCCGCCACGAACAAGGATTTGAACAAAGCGGTCGCGCAAGGGCTTTTTCGGGAAGATCTCTACTACCGTCTGAATGTGATCCCGATCACACTGCCCCCGCTACGGTCCCATCCTGACGATATTCCCCTGCTGACGCAGCATTTCCTCACCGTCTTCGGCCAGAGGGCCAACAAGCCGGCGCTGACCGTGGCGCCGGCTGCCATGCGCGCGTTCCAGCAGTATGAATGGCGAGGCAACGTACGGGAGCTGGAGAACGTCCTGGAACGGGTTGTCGCGCTTGTGCCGGGCCCTGAAATTACCTTAGACGATGTTGCCCAATGGGTACGGGAACCTTCACCCAACGGAGAGCCGAGAGTTCCGACAGATATTCCGCCGGAGGGGCTCGACCTGGAATGTCTGATCAACGGCATTGAACGGGACCTGCTGGTTCGGGCGTTGGAGCGCAGCGGAGGAGTGAAAAAGGAGGCCGCCCGCCTGTTGAAACTCAACGCCCGCTCTCTGCGCTATCGCCTGGACAAGTATGATATCAAGCCTGCGGACGGGGCGAGCACCGCTCCGGAGGAAGACGAAGGTGAGAAGGGTGACTAGCCGCAGCATCGAAGTGGTGGCGCCTGGGAAAGTCAACCTCATCCTCCGCGTGTTGGATCGGAGACCCGACGGGTACCACAATCTCTGGTCGGTGATGCATACCTTCGAGCTCGCGGATACCGTGGTCGTGGAGCTCAATGGCAAATCGGGCATCCGGCTGACCTGCGAGGGCGCCGACCTGCCAACCGACTCGGCGAACCTGGCCTATCGCGCGGCAGAACGCGTCCTCGCGCGGGTCCGGCGGCGCAAGGGGCTGCGTCTTCATGTGCGCAAGCGGCTGCCGGTGGCGGCCGGTCTTGGCGGCGGGAGCAGCAACGCAGCTGCGACCATCCAGGCGCTGGCGGCCTTGCTGGACACCGGGTGGTCCCGGACCGAGATGGCCCAACTCGGGCAGGAAGTCGGCAGCGACGTGCCGTTCTTCTTTTACAGGCCTACCGCACTGGTCGAAGGGCGAGGGGAGCGCGTCACCCCGCTGCAATTGGAGTCGGAGCGATGGCTGTTGTTGGTGAACCCCGGCATTGCGATTCCGACCGCCTGGGCTTACGATCGTCTGGCAGCGGTTCGGGCGGGACAGATCGGCAGAATGCCAGGTCGGCTGCCCCGCCTCGCGGTCGATCATGGCGTGGAGGGTCCGCAACTGGTGAAGTGGCACGACTTGCTGCCGCTGATCGAGAACGATTTCGCACCCGTGATGGAACGGGAGTATCCCGTGCTGTGCGAGATCCGGGAATTGCTGCTCACGCGCGGTGCGCAGACAGCCATGCTGGCCGGCAGCGGCGCGACTGTCTTCGGGGTGTTTGGCGACGAGCGGTCGGCTCGGATCGCGGCCGAAGGCCTCGATCGCTCCTCCGGCTGGAAGGCCTGGGTGACCCGGACACAGTGGGACCCGGCGCCGGCCTGCCTCGGTTGACAAGCAGAAGAACGATAGATTAGGGTAGGTCGTTCTCCTCCGTGACGAATCACTGGCATCCACATCGAAGGGAACATCCGGGTGCATGAGTTGAAGATGTTCGCCGGGAACTCGAACCCGGCGCTCGTCAAAGAGATTTGCGATTGCCTGGGGATCGGGCAAGGGGACGCGCTCGTTTCCATGTTTAGCGATAGCGAGATTCGGGTGCAGATCAACGAGAACGTGCGGGGAAAGGATGTCTTCGTCTGCCAGTCGTGTTGTGATCCGGTCAACACGCACTTGATGGAACTCTTGCTCATGCTCGATGCCCTCAAACGGTCCTCGGCCTACCGGATCACCGCCGTGATCCCGTACTACGGCTACGGCCGCCAGGACCGGAAGGACCAGCCTCGCGTACCGATCTCCGCCAAGCTAGTAGCGGACTTAATCACCACGGCGGGCGCCGATCGGGTGCTGACGATGGACCTGCATGCGGGGCAGATCCAGGGGTTTTTTAACATCCCGGTGGACCATCTGTACGCGTCGCCGGTGTTGCTGGAGTATGTTGCGCACCGGGGAGGCCAGGGCCTCGTCGTCGTTTCGCCGGACGCGGGCGGCGTAGAGCGCGCCCGGGCCTTCGCCAAGCGGTTGCAGGCCAGTCTCGCGATTATCGACAAGCGGCGGGAGGGTCCCAACGAGTCCCACGTCATGCACATCATCGGAGAGGTGGCCGGGCGCGACGCCCTGCTGCTGGACGACATGATCGACACGGCCGGCACGATCGCCCAGGGCGCGCAGGCCTGCATCGAGCACGGCGCGCGCCGCGTCTGGTCGGCCTGCACGCATCCGGTCCTCTCGGGGCAGGCCCTGGATCGCTTGAACGCTTCGAAATTGGAGGAAGTGGTGGTGACCAACACGATTCCGCTCAACGGCAAAGACCGTCGGTGTGCCAAGCTGAAGGTGCTCTCCGTGGCGTCGTTGCTGGCGGAAGCCATCAAGCGCATCCATGAAGAAGAGTCGGTGAGTTCGCTGTTTGTGTAGACACGGCCGGGTTCAAGAAAGGGTCGGCAATGCAGGTTGACATGAAGGTGGAGACTCGCGAGGCGGTCGGGAAGGGAGTCGCCCGCACCTTACGGCGGCAAGGCAAGATTCCGGGTGTCCTCTACGGGCAGAGTGAGTGCATCAGCCTGACGATCGATCCTGCCGAGATCCGCAAGGTGCTTCATTCGGAGTCCGGCTCCAACACTCTCCTCAACCTGTGCATTGCGAAGGGCGGCAGAGAGATGAAGCGGACCGCGATGCTGCGGGACTACCAATTGGATCCTGTGACCGGGGCGATCCTGCACGCGGACCTCTTCGAGGTAGCGATGGACAAGCCGATCCGCGTCCGCGTGCCGGTGGCCGTCACTGACGGGACGCCGGCGGGTGTGGCCGAAGGGGGCATTCTCCAGCACAACATGCGCGAACTCCACGTCGAGTGTCTGCCCAGGCAGATCCCAGCGCACATCATGGTGGACCCGACCCCGCTCAAGATCAATCAGGGGATCCACGTCAAGGAGGTGTCTGTTCCCCACGGCATCCGAATCTTGGACGACCCTGACATGATGGTGGTCAGCGTCGCGGCCCCGATCTCGGAAGCAAAGCTGGAGGCGTTGCTTGCCACGACGCCGGCTGGCGAAACGGCGGCGGAACCCGAGCTGATCGGCAAGGCGAAAGAGGAAGAAGTGACCGAGGAAGCCGCAGCCGCTGGCGAGAAAGCCGGTGAGAAAACTGGCGAAAAGGCTGGCGCGAAAGCTGGCGAGAAGGTTGGCGCGAAAGCCGCCGCGGCACCTGCTGCTGAAGCGAAAGAGGAGAAGAAAGAAGGCAAGGAAGCAAAGGACACGAGGGGGGAGAAGAAGAAGTAGCGTTGCGCCTAATAGTCGGTCTCGGCAATCCTGGTCAGGCCTACGCCGAAACCCGTCACAATGTGGGCTTCTGGGTCGTGGCAGCCGTGGCGGCCGAGGCCGGGATGCGGTTCAGGCGGCACGGCGAAGTCTTGAGGGCCGGGGGACGCTTGGCCGGGCAGGCGGTCACGCTGGCCAAGGCGCAGAGCTACATGAACCGCAGCGGGCCGGTCGTTGCCGCGCTGATCGGCGATCTCGGCCTCGACCTCAGCGAGGTGATCGTCATCCACGACGATCTCGATCTCGACCCTGGTCGCCTCCGTATCAAGGCCCGTGGGGGGCACGGCGGCCACAACGGGGTCCTCTCCATCATCGACGCTCTGGAATCAGACCGGTTCGCCCGCGTCAAGATCGGGATCGGACGTCCGCCGGACGGCGTGGAGCCTGCGGACTACGTGCTGTCTCCTGTGTCCGCCCGCGAGCGGGCGGTGCTGGAGAAGGCAGTCCAGCAGGCCGCGCGGGCGGTGGAGTGTTGGGTCGGCGAAGGTTTGATGACGGCCATGAACCGATTCAATGTCAAACGCGAGTCTTAAGGTCGTTAAACGTTAATCGATATAAGTGAATGGTGAAGACTCTCCGGATTCCCGGAATCTTTTCTCTTGCCGTTTAACGGTTAACGAATAACGTCTTTTCCCCCGACGACACACGATGGCGCTCAATTGCGGAATAATCGGCTTGCCCAACGTGGGCAAATCGACGATCTTCAACGCTCTGGTAGGCGGCAAGGCGCTGGTCGCCAACTACCCGTTCTCCACCGTCGAGCCCAATGTAGGCGTGGCGATCATTCCGGATGAACGGCTGGCGAAGCTGACGCAGATCTTCAAGTCCAGGAAAACGACGCCGACGGCCATCGAGTTTCGCGACATCGCGGGGCTGGTGCAGGGATCAAGCCTCGGCGAGGGGCTGGGCAATCAGTTCCTGAGCCAGGTCCGGGAAGCGGACGCGCTGGTGCACGTGGTGCGCGTCTTCGAAAATCCCGACGTGATACACGTGGGGGGCGCGATGGACCCGGAACGGGACATCGGGCTGATCGAAACCGAGCTGATGCTGGCGGACCTGCAGACGCTGGAGCGGCGGCTGGAGAAGCTGGACAAGAAGGTGCGGGCCGGCGAGACGGGTGCCGCGCAGGAGAAAGCGTACGTGGACGCGCTCATCGAGCGGTTAAGCAAAGGAGAATGGATCGGGGGTCAGACGGCCTCGGTGGCGGAGCAGGCCTGGCTGCGCGAGTACCAGTTGCTGACAGCCAAGCCCATCGTGTTCGCCGTCAACATCGGGGAAGGGCAGGACGGCAGTCCGGCCGTGCGGCGGGTCGAGGAATTGGCGCGCGCCCGCGGGGCCCGGGCCGTGACGATCTGTGGCGCCGTCGAAGCGGAGGTGGCAGCCTTGCCTCCCCAAGAACGGGCGGACTATTTCCGAGAACTTGGCATGGGCGAAGGCGGCTTGGTCCGGCTAGCCCGCACGGCCTATGAGCTCTTGAACCTCATCACGTTCTTCACCGCCGGCGATGTCGAGTCCCGTGCCTGGACGATCCGCCAGGGCACAAAGGCCGCCCAGGCCGCCGGGAAGGTCCATTCCGACATGGAACGGGGATTCATCCGAGCGGAAGTCTATCATTACGACGACCTGATCGCATGCGGCAGCGAGGCCGGCGTCAGGGAGAAAGGGCTGTTTCGGCTGGAGGGGCGGGACTACGTTGTGAAGGACGGCGACGTGCTGTTCTTCCGGTTCAACGTGTGAGGGAAAGCCGCAGGCGCCGCTTGATTATGACGAAGCGCTGTGTTAGGGTGAGCCGCTTTTTTGTTGTCGATCGCCCCCTTGCTCCGGACCCGGTTCCGGGGCTTTAGATCCGGGAGGAGGATTCTGCAGTATGCCACAGCTCTATGAGTCTCTCTTCATCCTGCGTCCCTCGCTGGCCGATGAAGACATCCCCAAAATGCTGGACAAGGTAAAGGCTACGGTGGAAAGGGCCGGCGGGACCGTCGAGCACTTGTCCAACTGGGGCAAGCGGAAGCTGGCCTATGAGATCAAGCAGGAGAAGAAGGGTATCTACGTCCAACTCAACTATCGCGGGAACGGGGCCGTTGTTGCCGAACTAGAACGCCTGTTCCGGTTGGACGACTCCGCGCTTAAGTATCTCACCGTGAAGATCGAGGACAACAAGCTGAGATCCGCCGCGACCGAACCCGCGAAAGAGCCGGAGCATGGCGGGGTTCAATAAAGTCATCCTCATGGGAAACCTCACCCGGGACCCGGAGATCCGGTATGCGCCCAGCGGGACGCCTGTGGCCAATTTTGGGCTGGCGGTCAATCGCCGGTACCGGCAAGGCGAGGAAACAAAGGAAGAAGTCTGCTTTGTGGACATCGTCGTCTTCGGCAAGCAGGCAGAGACCTGCGGCCAGTACCTCAACAAGGGGAACGGCGCCCTGGTCGAAGGCCGGCTCCAGATGCGCAAGTTCGAGACGAAGGACGGGCAGAAGGTGACGAAGCACGAGGTCGTGGCTGAGACCGTCCGATTCCTCCCCAAGCGGATGGATCAGGGCGGGGAGGCGCCCGTGCGGGAACCGCTCGACGAGGTTCCTCCTCCATCCGAGTCGGACGAGCCGGCCTAAGAACGAGAAAGGACGAGGATCGTGGAACGGGGACGTTTTCAGCGCCGGCGTGTGTGCCGGTTCTGCCATGACAAGATCGCCATTGATTATAAGGATGTCGGCCTGCTCCGGAACTTCCTGACCGAACGGGGCCGGATCATTCCGCGCCGGATGTCGGGCAATTGCCTCGGGCATCAGCGAGAGCTGACGATCGCCATCAAGCGGGCGCGGACGATCGCGCTCGTGGGCTTTGCGGAAGAGCGGTAGTCGCGCTGCGCCGACCACCGGAGGAGCGCCCACTGCATACGTCAAGGGACATCGCCATGACCCAGATCCCGATCGCGGAGATTCCGGACGAGGGGCTGCCCCTCTCCTACAGCGAGGATCCGGCCGAGCTCGATCTCGCCGTCCCGGGCGCGCGCTTCCTGCAACCGATCGCGGTGGACCTGATCCTGGTCAAGGCCGCTCAGGCGATCAGCGCCACGGGGCGCATCAAGACGTCGGTCACGTGTGAGTGCGTCCGGTGTCTGAGCCGGCTGCTGGTCCCCCTGGACATCCCTGTCGCAACGCAGTTTCTGCCGGCGCTGCCGCCCTTGCCGCCAGGGGAATATCGAATGCCCCCCGACGCGGCCGAAGATTACTATTATCAGGACGATGTGGTCGTCCTGGATGATCTCGTCCGGCAGGAAGTGATCCTGGCAGTCCCCTTCAGGCCCCAGTGCCGGGGGGACTGCCGGGGATTGTGTCCCCAGTGCGGACAGGACCTCAATGTCGGCACCTGTGCGTGCGCTCCGCCTCCAGATCCCCGGTGGGCGGTGTTGCGTGAATACCTGAAGGGGAAGTAGCGTCCTGGTCATCCGGAGTACATGAAGGAAGGATCCCATGCCGAATCCCAAACACAAGCATTCAAAGGCGCGGCGCGACAGGCGGCGAACGGCAAAGGTCAAGATCCGTCCCCAAAGCCTCTCCGTCTGCCCCCAGTGCCACCAGCCGAAACTCCCGCACTACACCTGTCTGACGTGCGGAACCTACAAAGGCCAGGAAGTCATCGCCGTCGAAGAAGCTTGACGCGAGGTCCGTGTTCGATATGAAGATCGCACTGGATGCGATGGGTAGCGATCACGCCCCGGCCTCGGAGGTCGAGGGCGCCGCGCTGGCGGTGCGTGAATACGGAGTCGAGGTCGTCCTGGTGGGTGATGACACGCTGCTCAAGGCGGAGCTCCGCCGGCAGGGCGTCGGGGATCTGCCGGGCTTGACGGTGCACCACGCCTCCCAGAGGGTCGAGATGCACGAGCAGCCCTCGCAGGTCGTCCGCCGCAAGCGGGACTCCTCGATCTGGGTCGGCACGGAGCTGGTCAAGAAAGGCGAGGCGGTTGCCATCATCAGCGCTGGGAACACGGGCGCCACTGTGGTCACCGCGTTTTTCCTGCTGGGTGTCCTCAAGGGCGTCGAGCGGCCGGCCATCGCGACGCTGCTCCCTACGTTGATAGGCCACACAATCCTCTTGGATGTGGGTGCCACGGTGGACTGCACGCCGTCCCAACTAACCCAGTTCGCGCTCATGGGGCACGAGTATGCCCAACATGTCTTTAACAAAGCGCATCCCGCAATCGGTCTGCTCAGCATCGGGGAGGAGGATACCAAAGGGAACGAGGTCACCAAGGAGACGTTCAAGCAACTGAAGGAGAGTCCGCTAAACTTCGTCGGGAACGTCGAAGGGCGTGACGTCTTCACTGGCGCAGCGGACGTCGTGGTGTGCGACGGCTTCATAGGGAACGTGGCCCTCAAGATCACCGAAGGCGTGGCCGAGGCCATGAAAAAAATGCTCTTCAAGGAGATCGCTGCCGGCGCCCTGCTGAGCCGGATGGGCTACGCGCTGCTCAAGCGCGCGTTCAGTCGGTTCAAGCGGCGGATGGATTACGCCGAGGTCGGCGGCGCGCCCCTCCTGGGCGTGAACGGCATCTGCATCATCTGTCACGGCCGGTCTTCGGGCCGGGCCATCAAAAACGCGATTCGCGTGGCCAAGGAGTTTTTCGAGGGGCACGTGAACGAACACATCCAGCGCGATATCGAGGAGAGCGTGGCCCTCTTCGACGGCATGAGCAAGGACCCCGCCCAATGAGGGCCCGCATCGTGGCTACCGGGTCTGCTGTCCCTCGGCGGATCTTGCGCAACAGCGATCTCGAACGCATGGTCGCCACCTCCGACGCGTGGATCGTCGGGCGGACCGGGATTCGCGAGCGCCGGATCGTGGACGACGGCGTGGCCAGCTCCGATCTGGGCACCGACGCGGCCCGTGCGGCGCTGGCGGCGAGCAGGTGGGACCCAGCTGACCTCGACCTCATCCTGGTCGCCACCTGCACCCCTGACATGCCCCTGCCGTCGACGGCCTGCCTCATCCAGCGGAACCTGAAGGCCTCCCGGGCGATCGCGTTTGATCTGGCCGCCGCCTGCTCCGGATTCCTGTACGGCCTCTCGGTGGCCGACCTCTATGTGCGCTCCGGGACATGCCGGCGGGTGTTGTTGGTCGGCACGGAGGTGATGTCCAGCGTGCTCGACTGGACGGACCGGAGCACCTGCATCCTGTTCGGCGACGGGGCCGGCGCGGCGTTGCTGGAACCGTCCGACGACGATCGGGGCGTCCTCTCCACCCACTTACACTCCGACGGCAACCTCTGGGACTTGGTGTGTGTGCCGGGCGGCGGCTCCCGCATGCCGGCGTCGGACGCGATGCTCGCCGGCCGGCAGCAGTACGTGAAGATGAAGGGCAACGAGACCTTCAGAGTGGCTGTCAAGACCTTGGAGGCAACGGCCCGCGAGGCTCTGGAGGCCAACAAGCTGGAAGTCGCGGATGTGGACCTGTTCATCCCCCATCAAGCGAACGTGCGCATCATCCAGGCCGTTATGGAGCGCCTCGGGTTGCCCCAGGACCGGGTCTTCCTGAACATGGACCGTTACGGGAACACCTCGGCGGCGTCGATCCCGCTGGCCTTGGATGAAGCAGTGCGGACCGGGCGGATCTCGCCTGGCAGTCGGATTCTCATGGTGGCGTTCGGGTCGGGCCTGACGTGGGCATCGGCCGTGGTGAAGTGGTAGGAGGCGAGCAGTTGGTTGGTATGCAGCTGCAGCCGCTAGAAGGAGCCTGGGCGCTCATCCTGGGGGCTTCCAGCGGGTTCGGCGAGGCTGTCTCGCTCGAGCTCGCCGGTCTCGGGATGCATATCGTTGGCGTACATCTGGATCGGAAGTCCACTCAGCCGAACGTCGATCGGATCGTCGGCGAGATCAAAAACAAGGGGCGGGAGTCCCTGTTCTTCAACGTGAACGCTGCCGATCCCGAGAAGCGCCGCGAGGTCTTGGACGCCGTTCAAGCGCGGATCGGACGGTCGGGCGTAGAATTTCCGATTCGGGTCCTGCTGCACTCCCTGGCCTTCGGCACGTTGAAGCCTTTCATCACGGAGGTCGAAGCAGACGCGCTGACCAAGGCCCAGATGGACATGACGCTAGACGTCATGGCGAACAGCCTCGTGTATTGGACCCAGGACCTCGTGCGGCGCAACCTGATGGGCCGGGGCGGGCGGATCTTCGCCATGACCAGCGCAGGCGGCGCTCGCGTGTGGAAGACCTACAGTGCGGTCTCCGCCTCCAAGGCGGCCCTGGAGTCGCACGTCCGTCAGTTGACGCTGGAGTTGGGCCCGCACGGGATCACGGTCAATGCCATCATGGCGGGGGTAACAGACACCCCGGCCTTGCGGAAGATCCCTGGCTCCGACCGCATGATCGAGATGGCACAGGCCAAGAACCCGTCCGGCCGGTTGACGACAACCCGAGACGTGGCCGCAGCGATCGGGCTTCTGGCCCACCCGAAGGCCCAGTGGGTTACCGGCAACGTGATCTGCGTTGATGGCGGCGAATTTGTTGTAGATTGAGGAGTTAGCTGCTGTCCAGGAGTGGCGAAGAGGGGAGTTTTCAGTTGACAACATGGACGGAATTCCCTCATATGATAGCGCCATGACTCCGGGCGTGGCCTTCGTCTTTCCCGGCCAGGGCTCACAGGCCGTGGGGATGGGCCAGGAGTTCTACGAGTCCAATCCGGAGTCGCGGGCGCTGTTCGAGCAGGCTGGTCAGGTGCTGGGGTATGACTTGGCTGCCCTGTGCTTGCAGGGACCGGCGGAACAGCTCAACCTCACGGAGTACACGCAACCGGCGCTGTTGACGGTCAGTGTCGTCGCGCTCCGGCTGTTGGAGCGCGCGGGTCTTCGGCCGAGCGCGGTGGCAGGGCACAGCCTGGGGGAGTACACGGCGTTGGTAGCCGCCGGGGGGCTGGCGTTTCCGGATGCCGTGGCCCTGGTCCGCAAGCGTGGGCGCTACATGCAGGCAGCCGTAGAAGCCGGACGAGGCTTGGTGTGCGCTATTCTAGGCCTGGAGCGCCCTGTCGTCACGGAAGTCTGTCGTGCGGCCTCGGCGTTGGGTGTGGTGGCCCCGGCGAATTTCAACGCGCCCGGCCAGATCGTGATCGCGGGGGAGAAGGCGGCGGTCGAAGAGGCAGTGCGCTTGGCCAAGGCAAAGGGGTGCCGCAAGGTCATTCCCCTGCCGGTGAGCGTGCCGGTGCACACGTCGCTGATGCAGGCGGCGGCTGCACGATTGGCCGTGGATGTGGACCGGGTGCCGATGCAGGACCTGATCGTGCCGCTGATCAATAATGTTGAGGCCAAGCCGATCTGCAGTGCCGCGGACGTACGGACTTCGTTGGTGCGGCAACTCGCCTCGTCTGTGTTGTGGGAGGAGTCTGTGCAGGCGCTGGTCAAGATGGGGATCCACACGCTTGTGGAAGTCGGGCCCGGAAAGGTTCTCACCGGGCTGGCCAAGCGGATCGCGCCCGAACTCCGACTGCTGAACGTGTACGACCGGCTGAGCCTGGCCGCGACGGTCGAGGCGCTGGCCGCCGCACGGTCGTGATGCTGGCCGGGAAAGTCGCGATCGTGACGGGGGCTGCCCAGGGAATCGGGCGCGCCATCGCTGAAGCCTTGGCGCGGGACGGGGCGGATGTCGCGGTGGTGGACCTCGAGGTGACCCGCGCCGAAGAGACGGCGCGGGCGGTGTTGTCGCAGGGACGCCGCGCGCTGGTCATCAAGGCGAACGTAGCGGAATGGGCCGACGTCGCCGCGATGGCCGACCGAGTGCTCACCGAACTCGGCCGGATCGATGTGCTGATCAACAATGCGGGCATCACGCGGGACAGCCTGCTGCTCCGCATGAAGGAAGAAGACTGGAACGCGGTGTTGGACGTCAACCTGAAGGGCACGTTCCATTGCACCAAGGCCGTCCTGCCTGCCATGACCAAGCAGCGGAGCGGCGCCATGGTGAACATCGCTTCGGTGGTGGGCGTCATGGGCAACGCAGGGCAGGCCAATTACGCGGCCTCGAAGGCGGCCGTGATCGGGCTTACGAAGACTGTGGCCCGCGAGTATGCGAGCCGGGGGATTACCGTGAACGCGGTGGCGCCGGGATTCATCGAGACGGCCATGACCGACAAGCTGAGCGGGGAGGTCCGTGAAGCGCTGCTCAAGCAGATCCCGCTGGGCCGGCTCGGAACTGCCAACGATGTGGCCGAGGCCGTGCGGTTTCTGGTCTCTCCGGCGGCGGCGTATATCACAGGGCACGTGCTGCACGTGAACGGCGGAATGATCATGGTGTGAGGCGTTGAGCGGCCTCGCACAGTGTGTTGCTTGTTGAGGGGAGGGTAGGGAGGTGGCGAAATCTATGGCAGCCATAGAAGAGCGGGTGAAGAAGATCATCGCCGAGCAGTTGGGTGTCGAGGAGGACGATGTGGTCCCAGACGCCAAGTTCGTGGAGGATCTCGGCGCAGACTCCTTGGATACGGTCGAACTGGTGATGGCCTTTGAAGAGGCTTTTGAAATCGAGATTCCGGATGAGAAGGCCGAGAAGATCCTGACCGTGCAGGACGCCGTGGACTTCATCAAAGAAAATATTTAATCCCCTGGACGGTCGGCACGCGCCTGATGGGCAAGGAAATCCGCAAAAGACGGGTCGTCGTCACGGGCTTGGGTCTGATCACGCCGCTCGGCATGGGCGTGGAGAAGACTTGGAATGCCCTGTGCGCTGGCAAGTCGGGGATCCGGCGAATCACCAAGTTCGATCCGTCGGGGCACACCTGCCAGATCGCGGGAGAGGTCACGGATTTCGACCCTGCCGACTACATCGAGAAGAAAGAGATCAAGAAAATGGACACCTTCATCCATTACGCCGTCGCCGCGAGCCAGATGGCGGTGGATGATGCCGGGTTCAAAGTCACTCCGGAGAACGCCGACCGGGTCGGGGCCTACATCGGGTCCGGCATCGGCGGGCTGCCCGCCATCGAAGCCTTTCACAAGGTGCTGCTGGAGAAGGGCCCTGACCGCGTCTCCCCGTTCTTCATTCCGATGGTCATCATCAACCTTGCCTCAGGACAGGTGTCGATGCGGCTCGGCGCCCGCGGGCCCAACTCGTGCGCGGTGACGGCCTGCGCGACCGGCAACCACTGCATCGGCGACGCCTTCCGGCTCATCGAGCGGGGAGACGCGGATGTCATGATCGCCGGCGGCGCGGAAGCCGCGATCACTCCGTTGTGCGTGGCGGGGTTCGCGTCGGCCCGGGCGCTCTCGACGCGCAACGACGAGCCGGAGCGGGCGAGCCGCCCCTTCGACAAGGAGCGCGACGGGTTCGTGCTCGGAGAAGGTGCCGGCGTGCTGGTGCTGGAGGAACTGGAATTGGCGTGCCGTCGCGGCGCGCGAATCTACGCCGAGATCCTGGGCTACGGCATGACGGCCGATGCCTACCACATCACCGCGCCGCCGGAAGACGGCCATGGGGCGGTCCGATGCATGCGGCGGGCGTTGGAAGATGCCGGACTGCCGCCGGCCGCGATCGGCTACGTGAACGCGCACGCCACCTCAACGATGGCCGACCGCATCGAAACCAGCGCCATCAAGCAGGTCTTCGGCGACCACGCCTGCCGCCTGGCGGTGAGTTCCACGAAGTCCATGACGGGGCACCTCCTGGGAGCGGCCGGCGGCGTGGAGGCGGTCTTCAGCGTGCTGGCTATCCACCGCGGGATCCTGCCACCGACCATCAATCAGGAGGTGCCCGATCCCGAGTGCGATCTGGACTATGTCCCCAATGTCGCCCGTCGGGCCGAGGTCCACGCGGTGCTCTCCAACTCCTTCGGCTTCGGCGGGGTCAACGCCTGCCTGATCTTCTCCCGTTGCACGGCATAACCGCTCATGCAGACAGACGGGCTGGATGAGATTCAACGCCGGCTCGGGTACAGGTTCCGGCGGCATAGCCTGCTCATCGAAGCCCTGACTCACAAGTCCTACCTCAACGAAGCGAAGGAGACCGGCGAGCTCGATAACGAGCGTCTGGAGTTTCTAGGCGATGCGGTCCTGGACCTCGTCGTGAGCGAACACTTATTGTCCGCGTTTCCGGACGCCGCCGAGGGCGAGCTCTCGAAGCTCCGGGCGTGGCTTGTGAGCGAGAAGACCCTGGCGCGGGCGGCCGGACGGATCGGGCTCGGGGAGCTTCTCCGTCTGGGGCGCGGCGAGATGAAAACGCAAGGGCACAACAAGCCGTCCATCCTGGCGGACACCCTGGAGGCGGTCTTCGCCGGGGTGTATCTGGATGGGGGGCTTGACGCAGCGGCGGCGAGCGTCAAGGCCGTGTTCAGCGAGGAGCTGGCTTCGTGCGATCGGTCGCTCCTCGCCAGGGGCGACTTCAAGACCGATCTCCAGGAGCTCTGCCAGCGGGAGTTCGAGATGCTCCCGCATTACCGGACAATCCGGGAGACAGGGCCGGACCATGAGAAGCAGTTCGAGGTGGAGATCCTGATTCGAGGCGAGCGCTACGGGGTTGGCGTCGGCAAAAGCAAGAAAGAGGCCGAGCAGATGGCCGCCAAGCACGCCCTGGAGAAATTGAAACAAGAAAAAGGAGAACCATGCGGTACCAATTAGGGATTGTGGCATTGACGCTGCTGCTAGCGGGCATGTTGGGAGCGGTCTTCGGAGCCGATGACAAGAAGCCGGCAGAAGGAGGGAAAATGGAGTCGCACGCGATCATTAAGACCAAGTTTGGCGAGATGGAGATCAAGTTCTTTCCGGACCTGGCGCCCAAACACGTGGAGAACTTCATCACGCTCGCCAAGTCGGGCTTCTACGACAAGACGCTGTTTCATCGCGTGATACCCGGATTCATGATACAGGGCGGGGACCCCAACACGAAGGACCCCAACAAGAAGAGCGAGTACGGCATGGGCGGCCCTAGCCACAAGCTCAAGGCGGAATTCACTGCCAAGTCCCACACCCGCGGGATCGTTTCAATGGCTCGGTCCAATAACCCGGATAGCGCGGGCTCGCAGTTCTTCATCGTGGTCAAGGATTCCAACTTCCTCGATCGTCAGTACACCGTCTTCGGCGAAGTCATCCGGGGGATGGACGTGGCGGACAAGATCGTCAATTCGCCGCGAGGCCAGAATGACCTGCCGAACGAGCGGATCGAGATGACCGTCACGATCGTCGAGAAGCCGGTCGGCTAAGGCGCGGAGAGGCTGGCCGTGGCGCGCATGGTGCATGCCGGGCTGGCCACTTGGCTTTGCTTTGTCACGCTGATCGGCGCCGGCTTCTTGTCGGCTAGCGCCGAGCCTGACCAACCGCTCTCGCCGGCCACGCCACCTGTCAAAACGGACAAGCCCGCGCCGCGTGTCCTCATCGAAACGGATCGTGGGAAGCTCACGTTGGAACTCTTGCCGGATGTGGCCCCCAAGACCGTAGCCCGGTTTATGGAACTGGTCAGGAGGGGATTCTACAACGGCCTAACCTTCCACCGCGTCATGCCGAGATTTCTCATCCAGGGCGGCGATCCGAACGGGGATGGGACTGGAGGGTCAGGGCGTACGATTCTGGCTGAATTCAACGAGAAAAAGCACGTAACGGGCACAGTAGGCATGGCCCACACGCGCGATAATCCGGACAGCGCTGACAGCCAGTTCTATATCTGCTTGGAGCCGCAGCCGTTCCTCGACGGCAAGTACACGGTCTTCGGGCAGGTCGTGGAGGGCCTGGACGTGTTACCCAAAGTCCAGGAAGGCGACGTCATGAGGAAGGTGACGCTGCAGCCTTAGTGTTTGTGGCCGTGGTGCTCGTGATCGTGCGCGGGCGCAGGCGCCCCGGGGATCACGATGCGGCTCTTCTCCCGCTGGGCCTGCTCTTTGGCTGCTCCAGCGATTTCCCCTTCACCCGCCAGCACGATGCGTGGCTGGTCCGTCTCCTGCGTTTTCAGATGCGCGACCACGTCGGGATGGTCCATCGTCAGGCAGCCGATGAGCCCCGTGAGGAAGCGGTTGGAGCGGAGCCCTGTTCCGGAGAACTCCTTGACGAGCGTGAGTGCCAGATCCACCACCTGCTGGGCCTGTTCCAGATCGACCTTTTCCTTCTCCAGGAATGCCTTGAACTCCTTGTGCAGGTATTGGGAGAACGCCGGCACGGTGGGTGCCGGGAAGTGGATGGGGCTCAATAGCCGTCGGATGAACTCCAAGGCCGCGACGACCTCGCCGTCCAGCCCGGACGGTTTGTTGTGGAAGTAACTGAAGCACACGATCTCGATGAGGTTGAACAGCCCAGCGGCCTTCTCCCCGCCGATCTCGAGGATCTCCCGATACACCCGCCGCCGGTCCTGCCGGAAGAGTTCGCCGACACGCTGCCGCTGATAGTCCGTGCCGGCTTCGAGATAGGGACAATCCGCTGGACAGGCGATCTTCGTGAGGCGATTCTCCCCGCAACAGGTCGAACAGATCAGGCCGTTCAAGGCGGGGCAACTCCGCTTTCCCTTTCTGCCGTGGCAATAGTCGCACGTGGTGGCCATCGTCCGCTCCTCAGCGCTTGCGTTCGCGACCCAGGCCGTTCATTTCCGCCGCGTCCCCGGAGCGGTACGGGACCAGGATCAGGTGGTTTTTCCGGTCGATGCCCAGGCTCGCTGGCGTCATCAGGAATTCGGCGATGGTCTGGAAGCGGAAGTTGGGATCGATCCGGATGACCTTGCCCTGTGAGAAGTCCGAGACGTACATGTTGCCGGACGCGTCGAAGTCCACGCCCGTCAGGTTGCCGAACCGGCTGCTGAAGAAGGAATTGGCGAAGAGGACCTTCACGGTGCCCTCTTGGGTGACCTCCAGGATCTTGCCGGTGTTCCAACTGACGACGACCAGCGCACCTGTCGCAGGATTGACGGCCAGACCGTAGGGGCCCGCCAAGGCTGGATCCTTCACGAGGACCGTGGGCTTGGAACTGCGATGCGTGTCGACTTTCAAGATCGCGTCAGCTCCGGCGTCCGCGATGTAGAGCGTGCTATGACCATCCGCGGCCAACCCGGTCAGAAAGTCTACCTTGGCGGCAGTCAGGTCGAGCTCACCGAGCGCGCGCCCGGTGTCGGCATGGAAGCGCCGGACCTGATCGATGTCAGAGACATAGAGGGTCCGGCCGATGATGGCCAGGCCCTTGGGCGCGTGGAGCGTGACGCCGTTCACGCCCCCTTCGATGAATTTCAGCTGGAGGATCCGGCCTTGATCGTTCAGCTTGGTGATGAAGCCGTTGTTGTCGCGCTCGGTCGGCTGGCCGTTCTCGTTCGAGATGAAGTAGCTGCCCGTCGCGGGGTCCACGATGAAGCCAGAGGGGTTCTTCAGGCCGGTCACTTGCAGGGCGAACGCAACGCCGCCGGAGAGGATCGAGAAGAGGACTGCCGCGAGGATGGGCTCGCTCATGCGTGCAATCACTGGCACGCACGTACTCTACTACGATCCTTGACTCCCAACAAGGGCCCTTGTTATTCTGCGCTTCGCGTGTGAAGTTGCTCGCGCACCGAGCAGACAAGGAGTGGTGATGCCCACACACATCATCGATGGCAAAGCGCTCTCCCAAGCGGTCCGGGACCAGATCGCCAAGGACGCCGCGGCCCTTCTGGCGCGGACCGGCATCAAACCGGGCCTGGCGGCGATCCTGGTTGGCGACGATCCGGCCTCTCACCTGTACGTCAAGAATAAGCAGAAAGCCTGCGAAGCGGTTGGGATCCATGTAGCGGACCACAAGCTGCCGGCCTCGACCAGCCAGGACGAACTGCTAGCGCTGATCGACAAGGTCAATCGCGATCCGCGGATCCACGGGATCCTGGTGCAGCTCCCGCTCCCCAAGCAGATCAACAGCCAGGTCATTCTCAACGCCGTCTTGCCGGAGAAGGACGCCGACGGCTTTCATCCTTACAACATGGGCCGGCTCGTGGAAGGCACTCCGATCTTCGAAGCTTGCACCCCGCGGGGCGTGATCAAGATGATCGAATCCACTGGCGTCGGGATCGCAGGCAAGCGGGCGGTGGTGCTGGGCCGGAGCAACATCGTCGGGAAGCCGGTGGCCCTCATGTTGCTCCACCGGCACGCCACCGTGACGATCTGCCATTCCAAGACGAAGGATCTGCCTGCCGTCTGCCGCGAGGCCGAGATTCTGGTCGTGGCGATCGGCAAGGCCAAGTTCGTGACGGCGGACATGGTACGGGAAGGCGCGGTCGTCGTTGATGTCGGGGTGAATCGGACGGAGGACGGGAAGTTCATCGGCGACGTGGACTTCGAGGCGGTCAGCCGGAAGGCAGGATGGATTTCCCCGGTCCCTGGCGGGGTCGGGCCGATGACTATCGCGATGCTCTTGCAGAACACCCTCGAATCGGCCCAGCGGTTCGCGTCGAAAACGGGAGTGCATTGAGGGATGGGCGTGCGGAGATTACGAGAGGTCCTGCAGTCGGGCGAGTTCGTCACGACGGTGGAGTACAACCCACCGAAGGGCACGGACATCACCCCCATCATGGACAACGCCAAGGCCTTGCTGGGCAAGGTCCATGGCGTGAACGTCACCGACAACACAGCGGCCATCTTGAGAGCCGGCTCTTTGTCGGTCTGTCGTATGCTCTACGAGATGGGGCACGATCCGGTCATGCAGGTGACCTGTCGCGACCGCAATCGTCTGGCGATCCAGTCCGACCTGCTTTCCGCGCATATCCTGGGCATCCGCAACATCCTCTGCCTGACAGGTGACTATCCGACCGTCGGGGATCACAAGGACGCGAAACCGGTGTACGATCTCGATTCTATCGGGATCATGCAGGTCATCCTCTCGCTCAATCAAGGGCGCGATCTGGCCGGCCGCAAGCTGCAGGGCCCCACCGATCTCTACATCGGCGCGGCTATCACTCCGGAACAAGACCCACCGGGGCCGATGCTCGCTAAGTTCGAGACCAAGGTAAACGCCGGCACGAAGTTCTTCCAGACCCAGGCGTTTTATGACGTGGAAAAGTTTAAGACCTTCATGAAGGCCGTCCGAAAATTCCCGGTGAAGGTGCTGGCGGGGATTCTCGTGTTGCGGTCGGCGAAGATGGCGGAGTTCATGAACGCCAATATTCCTGGCATCGACGTGCCCCAGGCCATCATCGAAGAGCTGCGGGCAGCCGGCGACGAGCGGGCGCTGGATGTCGGCGTCCAGATCGCCGTCCGACTGATCAAGGACGTGCGTCCCTACTGCGACGGGGTCCACATCATGGCCATCAAAGCCGTGGACCGCCTCTCAGAGATCCTCCACAAGGCAGAACTCGCGTGACCATTCCCGACTTTCGCAAACGGAAAGCGGAAGGCCGCAAGATCGTGGTCATCACTGCCTATGACGCCCTCTTCACCTGCATTGCGGAAGAGGCCGGCATCGAGGTGCTGCTGGTCGGGGACTCGCTCGGGGTGGTGGTCCAAGGCAAGAAGGACACGTTGTCCGTGTCGATGGAGGACATGCTCTACCACACCCGGCTGGTGGCCGGGGCTGCGCAGCGTGCGCTGGTGATCGCCGACATGCCGTTCTTGTCCTATCAGGTCAGCGTGGAGGAGGCCGTGCGGAACGCCGGCCGGTTCCTGCAGGACGGCGCTGCCGCGGTGAAGCTGGAGGGCGGCGCGGCCGTGGTGGATCGGGTGGCGGCGATGGTTCGCTTCGGCATCCCCGTCATGGGCCACTTGGGCATGACCCCGCAATCGGTCCATCAGTACGGCGGGTATAAGGTCCAGGGCAAGGCTGCGGATCAGGCGGAGGCGTTGCTTGCCGACGCGCGCGCACTGGAAGCCGCCGGGGCCTTCGCGATCGTGCTGGAAGCCGTGCCGGCCCAGTTGGCCAAGGCGATCACCCAGACGCTGGCGATCCCCACCATCGGAATCGGCGCGGGTCCGGCCTGCGACGGCCAGGTGCTGGTCCTCTATGACCTGCTCGGCCTCTTCGATCAGTTCGTCCCCAAGTTCGTCAAGCCCTACGCGCATCTGAGAGCCGACGCGCTGCAAGCCCTCCGCCGTTATCGCGAAGAAGTCGAGCAGGGGAAGTTCCCGACGGATTCAGAGAGCTATCACTGATCCCCTTTATCCCCTCTCCCCCGGCGGGAGAGGGTGAGGGGGACTCTTCTTCAACCGCCCCCGTTTCTCTCGCTGAAACTGCTTGCCACGTCATCAAAAAGCTTATAGCATTTGCCGTAACAACCTACTCAATAGTTGGGCACATGTTCAGAATCGTTCTTGCTTGCTACGGTGTTCCACACGCTGTTGGGACAGAAGCTGCAACAGACATCACTGGTGAGTTTGCTGAACACCGGCCGTGGCACAAGAACGTTCGTTGCACATGGGACGGCTCTCGGCTGGTTCTGGAGGCGGAAAACGACTTTGACTCAGATGGCTCGGCTCTAAAGGACGAGTTTTCTGATTGTCTGTCCGCGTATATTGCCGAGCTGTTTGATGGCGAGATTAAAGTTGAATCCATCACTCGGTTTGTATAATTCTGTCCCCTTAATTTCTGATGCTGCATATCTCGCCGCACCTGACGATCCCGGATACGGAGATCGACATCCATGCGATGCGTGCGCAGGGTGCGGGTGGGCAAAACGTTAATAAAGTCTCGACGGCGGTTCATTTGCGCTTCGATATTACAGCTTCCTCGTTGCCTGCGTTCTACAAAGAGCAGCTCGTCAAGCTGAAGGATCATCGCATTTCACGCGAGGGCGTGATTACCATCAAGGCTCAGCAGTATCGGAGCCAGGAGCAGAATCGAGAGGAGGCCCTCACGCGACTCCGGGCGCTCATTCAGAGCATCGCCATCTCACGCAAGAAACGAAGAGCGACGAAGCCAACACAAGGCTCGCAACGAAGACGGTTGGAGAATAAGATGAAGCGAGGGCGACTGAAAGCGTTGAGAGGAACGCTCGATTAAGCTGTAGTTGGGCCGTCGGTGAGCACGCTGGGCGTTGGGTGTATAGCCTTGTGGATCAGGTCATGGAACTAATGAGAGCCGCCTTGTGTGAAAGGAGATGCCTATGAACACCAAGCGTTGGTTATTGGCAAGCCTCGGGACCTTCGCAGTGATCTTCATCTTGGAAATGATTATCCACGGTGTCTTGCTCGAAGGGATGTACAAACAAACTGCCTCTGTCTGGCGTCCTCAAGCCGACATTGGGCGACTCATGTGGCTGATGTGGTTAGGCTATCTCATCTTTGCCCCCTTCTTTGCCTTGGTTTACATAAAGGGTTACGAAGAAGGCAAGGGTGGTGTGGGACAGGGGATGCGCTACGGCGTTTATATGGGATTTGTGCTGTCAGCATCGCAGAGTTTAGGGTGGTATGCCGTGTTGCCTATACCGGCAGTCCTGGCATTCTACTGGTTTGTAGCGGGCATGGTGGAATCTGTGGCTGCAGGCATCACCGTGGGCGTTATATACCGAAGATAGGATCTTAAGAATTCGGGTCAGACTCGAATTTTTTGGGTAGGCGCAATTGAAGATGGACGAACCTGACCGTCGGCCGCCAACCGCCTTCGTTCGCGACGGCTTCGTCGTACTCGATCGATTTTTGGATGGGAGTGAAGTCGCAGAAGTTCAGGCGGCGATTGAATCTCTCGTTGCCTCGTCCCCCGCTTCCGCTTGCTCGCGCCCCCACAACACGCTGCTGCCGTTGCGATGGAATGATCGTATCGTTCGGCTCCTTCTGGCCTCCGAGCGCCGCGTGGAAGTCTTAATCGAGACCTTGTGCGCCGACGAACTCAAGTGGATTTCCGGGTACGTCAGTATCAAAGAGGCTCGTAGCCCTGCGTTGTGGTGGCACCAGGACTGGTGGTGCTGGGACCATGCAATAAGCTACCGGCGGGCCGCTGCACAGGTAGCCGTTCTATGCTACCTCACCGCAACAGACGCGCATAACGGCGCACTCCGGGTGTTGCCGGGATCGCATCATCGGAGCTCGCGAATACACGCTTCCCTCCCGGAAGCACACGCTCACGCCGCGAATGACCTTGAGCCGGAGCACGTCGCCATGAGCGACCATCCGGACCAAGTAACGCTCTGTCTAAAGGCGGGGGACGCTGTTGCGATCGACTACAGACTGTTGCACGGCACCCACGGGAACGCCAGCGATGCGAGGCGCGACTGCATTCTTCTGTCCTTCACTCCTTTTTGGCGCGAATTGCCGGCTGATATCAAAGGGCACCTGATTAGTCATCCCGCACAACCCGCCGACGATGAGCGTCCAGCGGCGTCGCCGTGGGAAGCCGGGATTCTTCCCAGCTTTGTTGGCATTCGAGAAGACTTGCCTGTAAACCGGATGGCACCGCAGAAGTTTGAGATTGTCGATTAGATTTTGTAAGCAGAGAACTTGGGACAGATTCGAAATTGGGGATAGGCGCAATTCTTTGCCCCCCACCATCACCCTCCCCCTCGGTGGGAGGAGGGAATTGTAATCGTTGGGCCGCCGGCGGGGACGCGCTGCAGTAAGATCAAACCCACCACGAAAAATAGTCCCACCGTCACGATCGCGGCCCGCTGGTTGCCGAGCAGCGTCGCTGAAACCATGCCAAAGACAAACGGGCCGAGGATCGCCCCGGTCTTACCCACCAGCGCGTAGAAGCCGAAGAACTCCGCCTCGCGCCCGTGCGGGATGAGGAGAGCCATGAAGGTGCGGCTGGCGGCCTGGATGGCGCCAAGGCCGGTCCCGGCCAGAACCGCGACGATCCAGAAGTGCCATTTCGTCTCCACGAAGTACGACGCTACGGTCACCGCCGTCCACTGGATGAGCATGACAGCGACCACGAGCTTCGGCCCGCGACTGTCCGTCGCCCTCGCCCATGCCGCCGATCCCGCCAAGGCTGTGACCTGGATGACCATGAACAGGATGATGATCTCGGTCATGGAGAAGCCGAGCGTCTTCGCAGCAAACACCGCCGCGAAGGCGATCACCGTGTTGACGCCGTCCTCGTAGATCAGGTACGCCAGGAGGAACCGGCGCATCGCCGTCCGCTCGGGCAGCGTCACGATCTCGCGCAATGTGGCCAG
>JACXTT010001338.1_pt1 | contig 41170 bp, 37 predicted proteins | sample 9270951 | NCBI WGS metagenome assembly JACXTT01 (sample SAMN15532306, study PRJNA645909) | rock metagenome | isolation source: weathered quartz diorite | place: Puerto Rico | collected 2017-06-21
CCGGCCAGGCGCGCGGCCAGGTAAGCGGCGCCAAAAGAATCGCCGGCGGCGGTGGTGTCGACGACGTTTGCCACCGGCGCCGGCGCCACGCTGACGCTGCGCCCTTCGGCCCACACCACGCAGGGCGCGGCGCCACACTTGACCACCACCTCGCCGACGCCGAATGCGCGCGTACGGGCGATCGCGGCCGCGGCATCGTCGTGTTCGCCGTACAGGGCCTGCTCGTCGTCCAGGGTCAGCAGGGCGATGTCGCAACGGGCCAGTACGGCGGCGTAGGCTTCAGCGGCCTCGGCCGCGCTGTCCCACAGGCGGGGGCGGTAGTTATTGTCGAACACGACCTTGCCGCCATTGGCGCGGCAGGCGGCCAGCACGGTGAGTAACTGCGCACGGTCGTCCGGCGATAGAATCGCCAGGCTGATGCCGGACAAATAAATCATGGCGGCGTTCGCCAGTTGCGCCAGCACCGCTTCGGCGCCGGGCGCGTGCATCCAGTGACGCGCCGCCGAATCGCGCCGCCAGTAATGAAAGCGCCGTTCGCCGCGGCCGTCCGTCTCGATCATGTAGATACCCGGCAGGCGCTCGGGCAGGCGCAGCACGCAATCGGTGAAGATGCCCTCCTCCTGCCAGCTGGCGATCATTTCGTCCGACATGCCGTCGGCGCCGAGGCCGCTGACGTAAGCGACCCGGGCGACGCGCGGGTCGGCCAGCCGCGCCAGGTAAATCGCGGCGTTCAGGGTGTCGCCGCCGAAGCGGTAATCCATGCCGGTGGCGCTGCGCTGCAGCTCGATCATGCATTCGCCGATCGCGTAGACGGTGTTGACTGACAAGGGGGTGTCCTGTTTGAGAAGTGAACTTTGAAAAACATCGGTCGATGCCGTCTGCCCAGGCGCGTTGCCGGCCTGGGCACAGGGCATCGTCCCCGGACCAACCCGGAGACGATGTGTTCAGCTAAAAATTAGCGATTCGAATCCCAGCTCGAACCGAAATAGTTCGAGGCGCCGATGGCAGGGAAATCGACGTAGGCGCGCGAGCAATCGAGCACTTTGGCAGGATCGACCGCCTTGGTCGGCACGCCGGTCAGCACATTGCGGTTGTCGACGGTCGCCGTCAAAGGCAGGTTGACACCCTTGATGGTCAGATTGGCGTCCGAGGAAATCACGCTGATCGAATCGGGCGAATCGGCGACGACGTTATTCAAGGTCATGCCCAGCGGGTACTGCGGGTTGCTGTAGCCGCCCGTGTTGGCCTGGAAGCCTTGCAGTTTCACGGCGCTGCTGCCCTGGATACGCACGTTATCGAGGGTGATGTCGTGGAAGTTCGGGAACAGCGGGCCGCCGGCCGGCAAGGCCTTGGTGCTGTAGTAGGGCGTGAACAAGAGCGCATTGGTGGCATCCTTGATGCAGATGTTGGAGTAATGCACGTTGCTCACTTCACCACCGCGGGCGTAGTCCGACTTGATGCGCAGACCCTCTTCCGAATGCAGGAAGGAATTGTCGTACACCTCGATGTTGGTGACGCCGGCATTGGTTTCCGAACCGACCGAGATACCATGGCCCCAGTAGATGTGGTTGTGCGCCACGATCATGCCGAACTTGCGGTCAGAACGGACGTCGCGCTTGCCGTCGATCGACATCAGGCCGGAACCTGCCGGCGCCGGATTGGCGCTGCCCTTGAAGGCCATGTCGTCGTCGCCGGTGGAGACGTAGTTATAAGCGAACACGAAATTCTTCAGGTAACCGTCGAAAGACATCTTGCCGGCCGATTTGCCGACGCTGCCGGTGCCCAGGTTGTCCGAAATGGCTTTCGAGGCCGAACCCGGATCGAAGGCGTCGGTGTTCTTGACGTTGTCTTCGTTGAACACTTCGCCGTTGTACAGCGGATTGCCGTTGCCGGCCGGGTTGGCGAAGGCCGCCAGCGACGGCGTTTGCACTTTGACGCCCCACACGGTCAAGCCGTCGACGCCGGAAGGCACCACGTGGAAGTTAGCGCTGTTGTGCAGGGAGATGCGGTACAGGGTCAGGTTCTTCGCATAGTTAAACACCATCATGCGGAAGTTCGACTGCGAACCGGTGCCGGTGGCGCCGTTCTGCACCATGTTGCCCAGGTATGCCAGATCCCACCACGTCATGTTGCGCGAAGACGATTTCGAATCGACCACGGTGCCGCCGTTGTCGCACGAGACGCCGTCCGCCGCCTGCTTGCCGGTGGCGTACAGGGCGTAGGTGTTCGAGCAGGTCATGTCGACCTTCATCAGCGGGTACAGTTTATCCGTGGTGACGATCTCGGCGTAGCCGCGGCTGTCGATGCGGCCGTCGCCCATGACGGCCGAGTTGACCATATTGGTGCCGCCGATCAGCGGCAGGCAGTTCGACGAGCTGCCCGCTTTGCTGGCCGAGACGGCCGTGTTGGCGCAGTAAGGACCGGCCACCTTCGGCGCGTAGGCCTTGGCGTCGCGCGAGGCATACAGGGTCACGCCCTTGTCGATCCACAGGGTGACGCCGGAAGGCAAGGTCAAAGGACCGGAGATAAAACCGTTGCCGGGACCGCTGGCGTTGACCACCAGGCGCACGGCGTATTTGCTGGCCTTGTAATCGGGCTTGGCCAGTTCTTCGCCGGAGACGCCGGCGATGTTGACGTTGGCGACGTTCGCCGCTTTTTGCGAGGCGGTGGCAGCGGCGTCGGCAGCGCTGATTTTCGCGCCCACTTCGGCGTCGACGGCGGCGCCGCAAGCGTCGAGGGCGGCCTGGATACGGGCCTGGTCGGGGTTGGCGGTGGCGGCATCGACGGCCACGCCGACGCCGGTTTTCGATGGATCCGCTTCCGGCGGCAGCGAGCCGTCGGGACGGCTGACCAGGTTGTTGGCCGCTTGCAGGCTGGCACATACCTGGGTGTCGCTCGGCAGGGTCGGCTCCGGCGGCAGGTTGCTGTCGGATGCCGTGGTGCCGACCTGGAACACGCTGCCGGAGGCGTACACCACCGAGGTTTGCGAACCGGACGTGGCGGTGCTGGCGCTGTCGCCACCGCCGCCGCAGGCTGCGAGCAGGGCTGCCGCAGCGGCCATCGGCAGCAGCAGGCGGCCGGCCTGTTTCGAATGTTGCATCTTCATGAGTGTCTCTTATAAGTATGGGTAAATTTAAAAACGGGCGATCATGCCGATGCCGAAGGCGCGCGGGCTGTTGCCCGGGGCCAGGAAGGCGTCGGCGGTGCCGGATTTGTTGCTGTAGATTGGCGCCTGGCCCAGGTTGACGCTCTGCTGGGCGCTGTTGCTGATCTTGGTGTAATACAGATACGGCGTGAGGAAACGGTTCAGCGCATAGGTGGCGCCGACGCTGAACTGCTTGGCGCCGAAGTCGCCTGGGGCGGCGAAGGTGGTGTTCTTCAGCTCGCCCAGCTTGGCGTACGACGCCATGATGGTGGCGGCGCCGAATTCCTGGGTGATGGAGCCCATCACCGAATGCTGCTTCATGTCGCCGCTGACGGTGCCGACGTAGAAATTGCCCGGGGTCGGCACGGCCACGCTCTGGTAGCCGTACTTGCCCTGCTCGTAGCCCAGGCCCAGGGTGGTGTTGGTCGGCAGGCGATAGGTGCCCAGCACTTTCCAGAAATCGGTCTTGGCGCCGTCGACGTCGGCGGTACGGAATCCCAGGCCGGTGATCAGGCGGTCGGTATCGACGCCGGTGTTGTTCTGGCGGTCGAAGCCGGCGCCGATGGCGAAGTCGCCCACGCTGTACTTGGCGGCCAGCGAGTAGCGGCTGCGGTTGGTGTTGCTGGTCTGGTCTTCGTCGAAGCCGTAGGAGCCGCCCACTTGCACGCCGTACCAGCTTGGCGAGACGTAGTGCGCCGAATTTTTGTAGCGCGCCTCGCCGCGCGAGAACACGCTGTCGGCGTTGCCCGACATTTGCGCCGAAGTGTTGTTCCACACGTCCAGGCCGCGCACCGTCAGGCCGAGGTTGCCGCCGAGGGCGCCGCCGGAGCCGACCAGGCTGCGGTAGACGGAATCGTTGTTGCCGACCACGAAGGTGCCGAAGCGCTGGCTCTCGACGCCGACATAGGTATTGCGCGAACTGAGGGTGGCCGATTCGCCGCGGTTGTTGACGCCGCCCTGGTCGAAATTGTTCATCGCCGCCTCGATCTGCCAGATGCCTTTCAGGTCGTTCGACACGCCGATATTGCCGCGAAAGCCGATGCGCGAATTGCCGTCGGAAACGCGGCCGCGTGCGCTGTACGGGGTGGCGCCGCCGGTCGCTTCGACCGATTCCAGCTGGCCGTTGAGGAAACCGTAGATGGTGGTACTCATCTGCATGCCGCCCAGATTGGCGCTGGCGACGGTGCTGCCCGGCGCCGGGCCGCCCAGGGTGCTGACACCGGCATTGCTCTGCGCCGCCGCGACGGCGCTCGAGCCGGCCAGGACGGCCAGGACGGCGGATGCGAGGATGGTTTTCCTCGAGGAAGTTTTGATGGTATGCATCGTCTCTTTGCTCTCTTATGGTTGGCGCTAGCGCCGGTGGAAATACTTAGGTTGAAAACGGAAAATCAGGAGTGGGCCGGCTTGTGCAGCAGCGGCCCGCGTGGCGCTTCGGTTCGCTCGCGCACCATCGTGAAGACGACGATGCAGGCGATGATGTCGAACACCGACAGCAGCACGAACAGGGGGCTGTAGCCGACCACGGTCACCAGCACGCCGAACAGCAGGGTGAACAGGGTCGCGCCCAGGTAGCCGGACATGCCGGCCAGGCCGGTGGCGGTGGCCACTTCGTTCTTGCCGAAGGAGTCGGAGGTGATCGCATACAAGGCGCCGGACAGGGTCTGGTGGGCGAAGCCGCCCAGGCACAGCAAGGCGATCGCCGTGTAAGGGCTTTCCACCAGGCCGAGGCAGCCGGGGCCGATCATGGCCAGCGAACCGACCGCCATCACCCATTTGCGCGAATTGAACAGCGACACATCGAAGTGTTTGTGGAAGAACGGAGACAGGTAGCCGCCCAGCACGCAGCCGATGTCGGCGGCCAGGAAGGGCAGCCAGGCGAACAGGGCGATTTCCTTGATGTTCATGTGGCGCTCGGTTGCCATGTACAGGGGAATCCAGGCATTGAAAGTCTGCCAGGCCGGTTCCGACAGAAAGCGGGGGATGGCGATCGACCAGAAGCTGCGGGTGCGCACGATGGCTTTCCACGATGCCTTGGCCGGGGCGCCCTCTTCCTGGTACCTGGCTTCCTGGCCGGACAGGATGTACTCGCGCTCCTTGTCGGACAGCCGCTTCTGGTCGCGCGGGTGCTTGTAGAAACACACCCACAGCAAGGTCCACAGGATGCCCAGCACGCCGACCACGACGAACGACCATTGCCAGCTGGCGTGCAGGATGGTCCACACCACCAGCGGCGGCGCGCACAGGGCGCCGATCGAGGAACCGATGTTGAACCAGCCGATGGCGACCGAGCGCTCGCGCGCCGGGAACCACTCGGTGGTGGCCTTGACGCCGGCCGGGATGCCGGCCGCTTCCGACAAGCCCAGCAAGCCGCGAAAGAAGGCCATGCTTTGCCAGCCCGTGGCCAGCGCGGCGCTGGCGCAGGCCAGCGACCAGGCCAGCGCGAACACGGCGAAGCCGATCTTGGTGCCGACGGCGTCGAGTACGTAGCCGGCCACCGGCTGCATCATGGCGTAGCAGACCTGCCAGGCAACCACGATCCAGGAATACTCGCGCGTGCTGATGTGCAAATCCTGCATCATGGTGGGCGCCGCCACCGATAAGGTGTTGCGCGCCAGGTAATTGACGATCAGGCCGAAGGTGACCATCGCCACCATCCACCAGCGCATGCCTTTGATTTTGTTCATCTTGTCTCCTGCTATTTCTCTGCTGTGCCGGGCCGCTACGCGCCAATCGCGTGCCGCCTCTGCTTTTAATTTTTCCTACAGTGCCGCTGCCGCTTCGACTTGTTCCCGCATAGCCTGGCGCACGCCGTGGCTGAGAATGGCGCGCAGCGCCTCGGCAAGCGCCGTGCTCAAGCCCGCCACCTGGTTCAAATCGCGCCCCCACACGTCCCGGTTGCCCAGCCAGCCAGTCGCCAGATCGCGCAGGCTCAGCTCGCCCTTGCCGACCTTGCTCCAGCCATAGTCGAACCAGGCCAGGTGGGCGGCATCGTCGGCCAGCGCGATCACGCCGCCCCGGTACAGCACCATGGTCGCGGCCAGCGCCAGCACCAGGCGATCAGGCAGCTTGCCGCCGTTCAGGGCGGCGTAATTCAACAGTTGCGGCATCACGCGGGCGGCGAACTTGCTCCAGCTGTTCAGGGCGATCGCGGCCAGTCGGTGGTGGATCGCCGGATTTCTGAAGCGCAGCAGCACGGCGGCGGCGAAGGCTACCAGCCCTGCCCGCTCCATCGCCAGCGCCGGGATGATTTCCTCGTCGATGGTGGCGGCCAGCCAGGCGCCAACGTCGGCATCGTCGACCGCCTGGCCGACCGATTCCAGGCCGGCCAGCAGCGCCACCGGCACCAGCGCCGTGTGGCCGCCGTTGAGGATGCCGACCTTGCGCTTTTTAAACGGCTTGATGTCGTCGACCAGCACGATGTTCAAGTTCGCGCCTTGTAACTTGAGTTCGTCGGCCAGGCTGGGCGGGCCTTCGATGACGAACTGGTAGTAATGTTCGGCCGCAACCAGGAACTGGTCGGTGTAGCCCAGCTCGGCTTCGATCTGCGCCATGTCGGCGGCCGGGTAGCCGGTGACGATGCGGTCGACCAGGGTCGAGCAGAAGGTGCAGGCGCCCTCCAGCCATTGCGTAAAACCATCTTCCAGGTGCCAGCGGCGGGCGAAGTGCAATACCGCGGCCTTCAAGGCCGGACCATTGTCGTCGATCAGCTCGCAGGGCAGCACGATCACGCCCTTGTCCGACGCACCATTGAAAGCCTGGTAGCGAGCGAACAGCAGCTGGGCCAGCTTGGCGGGAAAGGCCACCGGCGGCGCGTCGTGCAAGCTGTCGGTCTCGTTGACGGCGATACCCGCCTCGGTGGTATTGGAGACGATCAGGCGCAAGTCCGGATTGGCGGCCTGGGCCAGCAAATCGCCGTACATGCTGGCCGGATCGATTTCGCGCTGCACGCAGCCGACGGTGCGGTAGGCTTTGACCGGCTCGCCGCTGTCGTCGAGCCCGCGCACCAGCACCGTGAACAAGCCGTCCTGGACGTCGAGCAAGGGCACGGCGCTGCCGCCGCGCGGGCGCACCACCACCACGCCCGCGTTCAGGCCGCTGCGTTCGTTGAGCAGGTCGATCTGCCAGTCGAAAAAGCCGCGCATGAAAGCGCCCTGGCCGAATTGCAGGATTTTGATGGGGAGCGCGAATGGCGCGCCGCGGCGGAGAGCTTGCATGGGCGTGGTCACAGCGAGATATCCCGCTTCCAGAAAATAAAATCGTACTGTTGCAGGCGGTCGGCCTTGCACTTGTATTTGCCGCCGGCGGTGTCGACCACCATGTCGAACAGGCCGCGCGCCACCTCCGGCAAGGGCGCGCCCTCGATGATCGGGCCGCAATCGTAATCGATCAGGTCGGACAGCTTGTTCGCCACCCTGGTGTTCGACGAAATTTTCAGAACCGGCACGATGGGGTTGCCGGTCGGCGTGCCGAGACCGGTCGAAAACAGCACCACGTTGGCGCCGGAGGCGACGATGCCGGTCACCGATTCGACGTCGCCGCCGGGCGTGCACAGCAGCGACAAGCCGGGCGTGGCCGTCTGTTCGCCGTAATCGAGCACGGCGACGATGGGCGAGGTGCCGCCCTTCTTGGCCGCGCCGGCCGATTTCATGGCATCGGTGATCAGGCCGTCGCGGATATTGCCGGGGCTGGGATTGTCGGCGAAATGGGTGCCGACCGCGAGGGCGCGCGCTTCGAAATCGCGCATCATGCCGACAAAACGGTGCTTGTCCTCGACGTTGACGCAGCGTTCGATCAGGCTCGCTTCGACCCCGCACAGCTCGGGAAACTCGGCCAGCAGGGACGAGCCGCCGACCGCCACCACCATGTCGGATACATAGCCCATGGCCGGATTGGCGGAGATGCCGGAAAAGCCGTCCGAGCCGCCGCATTTGACGCCGATTTTCAGGTGCGACAGGGGCACCGGCTGGCGCACCGCCTTGTTCGCTTCCTTCAGGTGCGACAGGGTGTCCTGCAGCACCGCCTTCATCATTTTTTCTTCGCTGTCCCATTGCTGCTGCTCGTAGATCAGCACTGGCTTGGCGAAATCGGGATTCTGCTTTGCCAGCGCATCCTTGAACATGGCGATCTGGGCGTTCTGGCAGCCCAGGGAGAAGACGGTGATGCCGGCCACGTTCGGGTGGTCGGCGTAGCTCGAGAGGATGCGGCACAGCGAGCGGGCATCGGCGCGGGTGCCGCCGCAGCCGCCATTGTGGGTGATGATGCGCACGCCGTCCAGGTTCGGAAACGGCCGCACGACGGGTTTCGGCGCTTCCATGTCTTCGCCCAGCAGCGAGAAAGTCAGCGCGGCCAGGTCGTTGCTGCTGTAGCCGAGCGGGCCTTCCAGGGCATTGCGCAGGTGCTCGACATTGCGGTTCTCGCAAAACACCAGCGGGAAAATCAGCCAGTGGTTGGCGGTGCCGACGCGGCCGTCGGCGCGCACGATGCCGTCGAAGGTGGCGCCGTCGAGGTCGGCAACATCGGGGGCGGTCCAGCTGTATGGCTTCGACTCGCCGATTTCCACTTCGGCCGCGTAGTGCGCCAGGTTTTCCGTGGTGACCGCTTCGCCGCGGCGGATCGGCTGCGTCGCCTTGCCGACCGGCACGCCGTACATGGTCAGCATCTCGCCCACGGCAAAAGCGCGGCGCGCCAGCTTGTGCTTGGTTTGCACGGGCGAGCTGATCAGAATGTTTTCCTCGTTCCAGCTCACCACCTCGCCCGGCGCCAGATCGGCCAGGGCGACCAGCATGCTGTCGTCGGGGTGGATGCAGATTACTTTTTGCATGAATTTCTTTCGCACACGGGGCGCTTTCACCGTTGGCTGTGGGTGCTGCCGAGCAAACTCACTGCTGCCGAGCTCGCCCACAGCGAACGGTGAAAGCGCCGATTTACAGCTGGAAAAATTTCTTGGCGTTTTCGTAGCAAATGCCGCGCACGATGGTCGACAGCGCTTCGAAATCGTCCGGGTACTCGCCCGCCTCGACCCACTCGCCCAGCTGGCGGCACACCAGCCGGCGGAAATAATCGTGGCGCGGATAGGATGCGAAACTGCGCGAATCGGTGACCATGCCGACGAACACGCCCAGCACGCTGTGGTTGCCGAAAGCGACCAATTGCGCCAGGTTGCCGGTCTTGTGATCGTTGAACCACCAGGCCGGGCCGAACTGCACCTTGCCGGCGACGGAACCATCCTGGAAATTGCCGATCATGGTAGAGAGCACTTCGTTCATGGCCGGGTTCAGATTGAACAGCATGGTCTTCGGCAAGGTGTCGTTGACGTCGAGCGCGTCGAGCAAGCCGACCAGGCCGTTGCTGGTGGTCATGTCGCCGATCGAATCGAAGCCGGTATCGGGACCCAGAGTGTCGAGCATGCGGCGGTTGTTGTTGCGCATGGCGCCGATGTGCAGGCACATGGTCCAGTTATATTTGGCGTAGACGGCGCCGATCGCTTCCAGCAGGGCGCGCAGGTATTGCGACTGTTCTACATCGCTCAGCAACTCGCCGGCCAGGCGGCGGGCGAACATCGCTTCGACCTGCTCGGCGGTGGCGGCATGCACGGGCAGCGCGATGTCGATGGCGTGGTCGGAAATGCGCCCGCCCCTGGCATGGAAAAACTCGACGCGGGCCGCCAGTGCGGCGACCATTTCGGCAAACGAAGCGATCGGCATGTCCGCCACCGCCGCCAGGTGCGCTACATACTCGACGAAGCCGGGGTTGTTGATGCGCATCGCCTTGTCGGGACGGTAAGCCGGCAGCACGCGGGTTTTCAGCGCGGAGGCGGCGATTTCGCCGTGTTGCAGCAGGTCGTCGGCGGGATCGTCGGTGGTGCAGGCGATTTCGACCTTGGCTTGCTCCAGCAGGCTCCAGGTGTCCATGGTCGCCAGCTTGGCGTTGGCCTGCTCCCAGATGGCGCCGGCATTTTGCTCGTTGATGATCAGGTCGATACCGAAAATGCGGCGCAGCTCCAGGTGGCTCCAGTGGTAGATCGGATTGCCGATCGCCAGCGGCAACACCTTGCAAAAGGCGCGGAACTTTTCCTCGTCCGAGCGCTCGCCGGTGCAGTAATCCTCCGACACGCCGCTGGTGCGCATCAGGCGCCACTTGTAATGGTCGCCGGCCAGCCACAGTTCGGCGATGTTGCGGAAGGTCTTGCGGCTGGCAATTTCGCCCTGCTGCAGGTGCGAGTGGTAATCGATCACCGGCAGGTCGGCGGCCACCTCGCGGTAGAGCTTGCGGGCAAGGTCGCTGGTGAGCAGGAAATCCTGGTTCATGAAGGGGGTCATGCTGATGCGTCTCCTGGGCAATTCTGGGAAAAATGCGCGGCGACTGACGTCATACTCAACGGCGCCGCTTCTGATATATCAGAATAGTAGGCCTAATATATCAGTTGCGCAACCGTTGCCGTGTAACGCAATGTGCAGTGGCGCGAATACGACATCGAGGCGTGCGCCGTGCAATACAGCGCGGGTGCTAAGGTTGTTTCATCATCAACGCCCTCTCTCCGAAAGCACCGCCATGAGCCAGACCGTCGCCGATTTCTTCGTCTCCCGCCTCGTCGAATGGGGCGTCACGCGCATCTACGGCTACCCGGGCGACGGCATCAACGGCGTCATCGGCGCCCTCGACCGCCTGGACGGCAAGATCGAATTCATCCAGGTGCGCCACGAGGAAATGGCCGCCTTCATGGCCGCCGCGCATGCCAAGTTCACGGGCGAACTGGGGGTGTGCCTGTCCACCGGCGGCCCTGGCGCCACCCACCTGCTCACCGGCCTGTACGACGCCCGCCTCGACCACGTGCCGGTGCTGGCCATCTGCGGTCAGGCGGCGCGCGCCGTGCGCGGCGGCCATTACCAGCAGGAAGTCAACCTCGACCGCATGTTCATGGACGTCGCCGAGTACGTGCAGGAAGCGAGCGAACCGGCCCAGGTGCGCCACGTGCTCGACCGCGCCATCCGCATCGCCACCAGCCGCCGCGGCGTCGGCGTGATTATCCTGCCCAACGATCTGCAGGAACTGAAATACGAAGACCCGCCGCGCCGCCACGGCAGCATTTTTTCAGGCACCGGTTACAGCCGCCCGCAAATCGTCCCCTTCGATGCCGACCTGCGGCGCGCCGCCGAGGTGCTCAACGCCGGCAGCAAGGTCGCCATCCTGGTCGGCGCCGGCGCGCTTGGCGCCACGGACGACGTGATCGCCGTCGCCGATAAACTGCAGGCGGGCCTGGCCAAAGCCCTGCTCGGCAAGGCGGCGGTGCCGGACGATTTGCCGTGGGTGACCGGTTCCATCGGCATCCTCGGCACCAAGGCCAGCTGGGAAATGATGAACGACTGCGACACCCTGTTGATGATCGGCAGCGGTTTCCCCTACGCGGAATTCCTGCCGAAAGAAAAGCAGGCGCGTGCCGTGCAGATCGACATCGACGCCGCCATGCTGAGCATCCGCTATCCGGCCGAAGTCAATTTACATGGCGACAGCGCCCTCACCCTGCGCGCGTTGCTGCCGTTGCTTGAACAAAAGACCGACACCGGCTGGCGCACGAAAATCGAAGGGGCGATGGCCGACTGGTGGAAAACCGCCGAAGAGCGCGCCCTGCAGCACGCCAATCCCATCAACCCGCAGCGGGTGACGTGGGAATTGTCGCCGCGCCTGCCCGATCAGGCCATCATCACCAGCGATTCCGGCTCCTGCGCCAACTGGTTCGCGCGCGACATCCGCATCCGCCGCGGCATGCAGTGCTCGCTCTCGGGCGGCCTGGCCTCGATGGGCGCGGCGGTCCCCTACGCCATCGCCGCAAAATTCGCCCACCCGGACCGCGGCGTGTTCGCCCTGGTCGGCGACGGCGCCATGCAGATGAACAATCTCGCCGAAATGATCACGGTCGCCAAGTACTGGAAGCAATGGGCGAATCCCCAATTGATCGTCTGCGTGTTCCACAATAACGACCTCAACCAGGTGACCTGGGAACAGCGCATCATGGAGGGCAACCCGAAGTTCGACGCCACCCAGCAAATCCCCGAGGTCTCGTACCACAAGTTCGCCCAGCTGATCGGCCTGACCGGCATCTATTGCGACGCCGACGACAAGGTGGCCAACGCCTGGGAGATGGCGCTGGCGGCCGACCGCCCCGTCATCCTCGAGTTCCGCACCGATCCCGAAGTACCGCCCCTGCCCTCGCACATCAGCATCGAGCAGGCCAAACAATTCATGAGCGCCGCCGCCAAGGGCGACCCGCACGAAGCGGGCATGCTGATGGGCGCAGCCAAGCAATTATTGAGCAGCATCCTGCCCCATAAATCATAAGCGCGCGCTAGCCGATGGACTGAGCGCGCCGCAGGGCCGATAATGCCCGGGCGGCGCCGCCGCATCCTCGACCATTGAAAGCGCCTTTGATGCCGACAGATTCCGATCCCAAGCTGTTCCCCTCCCAGCCCCACTTCGCCCACTGGCTGGCCGAACACCACGCGCAGTCCGACGGCGTCTGGCTGATGCACTCGAAAAAAGGCGCGCCGGAAGCGAGCGTCAGCTACCAGGAAGCGCTCGAAGTGGCGCTGTGCTTCGGCTGGATCGACGGCCAGAAGCGTTCACTGGACGCCCACCACTACCTGCAACGCTGGACCCCGCGCCGCGCCCGCAGCCTGTGGTCGAAGGTCAACCGCGAGAAAGTGCTGCGTTACATCGACGAAGGCAAGATGCAGCCCGCCGGCCAGCACGAAATCGACAAAGCCCGCGCCGACGGCCGCTGGGACGCGGCTTACGACTCGTCCAGCACGGCGACCGTGCCCGACGATTTGCAGGCGGCCTTCGACCGCCACCCTGGAGCGGCAACGTTTTTCGCGGGCTTGAATTCGCAGAACCGGTATGCGGTGCTGTTCCGGGTGCAGACGGCGAAAAATGCGGAGACGCGGGCGAAGAAGGTGGAGGAGTTTGCGGCGATGCTGGCGCGAGGCGAAATGCTGCATCCGCTGATGGCGAAGAAATAGCCATCGCGGCGCAAACAGCAGGGGGACTGACTCCGGAGGTGCCTGTCCCATGTATGCCGCACCCGTGCCGTGCCGTGGAGATTGCGAAAATCAGCGCCGCAACTGCGCCAGATCCCGCACCGCCCCCCGGTCCGCCGATGTCGTCAACGCCGCATACGCCTGCAAAGCCTGCGACACATAACGTTCGCGTCCCACCGGCTGCCAGGCGTCCGGTCCGCGCGCTTCCATCGCCGCGCGCCGGTGCGCCAGCGTTTCGACCGACACGCGCAAATTGATGGTGCGACTCGGGATGTCGATGTCGACCATGTCGCCCTCTTCCACCAGGCCGATAGCGCCCCCTTCGGCCGCTTCCGGCGAGGCGTGGCCGATCACCAGGCCGGAAGAGCCGCCGGAGAAGCGGCCGTCGGTGAACAGGGCGCAGGCTTTGCCGAGTCCCTTCGATTTGATGTAGGAGGTCGGATACAGCATCTCCTGCATGCCGGGGCCGCCCTTCGGTCCTTCGTAGCGGATGACGACGACGTCGCCTGCCACCACGGTATCGCCAAGGATGGCTTCGACGGCCGCGTCCTGGCTTTCGAACACGCGCGCCTTGCCGGAAAATTTCAGGATGCTGTCGTCGACGCCGGCCGTCTTGACGATGCAGCCCTTCTCGGCGATGTTGCCGTATAAAACCGCCAGGCCGCCGTCCTGCGAGTATGCGTGGGCGCGGTCGCGGATGCAGCCGGCGCTGCGATCGAGGTCGTTTTCCAGGTAGCGTTCCGATTGCGAAAACGCCACCTGGGTCGGCACGCCACCCGGCGCGGCGCGGAACAGGGTGTGCACGGCTTGGTCGTCGCTGCGCTTGATATCGTATTTTTCGATGGCCTCCGCCAGCGAGGCGCTGTGGATGTTCGGCAGCGAGGTGTCGAGCAAGCCGGCGCGCGCCAGCTCTCCCAGGATGGCGATGATGCCGCCGGCGCGGTGCACGTCTTCGATATGATATTTATCGGTCATCGGCGCCACCTTGCACAGGCAGGGAACCTTGCGCGAGATGCGGTCGATGTCGGCCATGGTGAATTCCACCTGCGCCTCGTGGGCCGCGGCCAGCAGGTGCAGCACCGTGTTGGTCGAGCCGCCCATCGAGACGTCCAGCACCATGGCGTTTTCAAATGCCGCCTTGGTGGCGATGGAGCGCGGCAGCACCGAGTAGTCGTCCTGTTCGTAATGGCGCTTGGCCAGTTCGACGATCAGGCGGCCGGCTTTCAAAAACAGCTCCTTGCGGTCCGAGTGGGTGGCGACAATCGTCCCGTTGCCGGGCAAGGCCAGGCCCAGCGCTTCCGTCAGACAGTTCATCGAATTGGCCGTGAACATGCCGGAACAGGAGCCGCAGGTGGGGCACGCCGCACGTTCGATTTCCAGCACGTCGGCGTCGGACACCTTGTCGTCGCCCGCCTTGATCATGGCGTCGATCAGATCGAGCTTGATGATCTTCTGGCCGCCGTTGACCACCTTCACCACCTTGCCCGCCTCCATCGGCCCGCCCGAAATGAACACCACGGGGATATTCAAGCGCATGGCCGCCATCAGCATGCCGGGGGTGATCTTGTCGCAGTTCGAGATGCACACCATGGCGTCGGCGCAGTGGGCGTTGACCATGTATTCGACCGAATCGGCGATCAGGTCGCGCGATGGCAGCGAGTACAGCATGCCGCCGTGGCCCATGGCGATGCCGTCGTCGACGGCGATGGTATTGAATTCCTTGGCCACGCCGCCGGCCGCCTCGATCTCGCGCGCCACCAGCTGGCCCAGGTCTTTCAGGTGCACGTGGCCGGGGACGAACTGGGTGAACGAGTTGACCACGGCGACGATCGGCTTGTCGAAGTCGCCGTCCTTCATGCCGGTGGCGCGCCACAAGGCACGGGCGCCGGCCATATTGCGGCCCTGGGTGGTGGTGTGGGAACGGTAGACGGGCATGGCGGTTTCCTCGAAAGCGGCAGTGTGGATGGCAACAGGGTGACGGGTTTTCGGTGAGATGTCCAATATATGATTCATGGCTCTGTAAGTCGCATCCCATATCAGTGCGCAAGTTTCCGATATTCCGTTGACCATTAACAATGAAGCCTGAATAATGCGGCGATTCATCGCGAAGCAACAGTCCAGGAACCCAATCAAATGAAACAAGAACTCGATATCGTCCGCCAGCTCGACCAGGCCGAGGACGACCTCAAACGGCGCCGCCTGCGCACGATGCAGGCAATGGCGGTCGCCCTGCTACTGGGCGCGCTGGCGCTGTTCATCATCGCCCGCTCGCAGCACGGGCAGCATCCTGCCTGGGGTTACCTGGAGGCGTTCGCCGAAGCGGCCATGGTGGGCGCCATCGCCGACTGGTTCGCGGTCGTCGCGCTGTTCCGCCATCCGCTCGGCGTGCCGCTGTGGCACACGGCGATCATCCCGAACAGCAAGGACGAGATCGCCAACAAACTGGGCGCTTTCGTGGAAAATCACTTCGTCACCGAAGACAGCGTGGCCCGCCAGATCAGAAAAGCCGATGTCGCGCTGCGGGCCGGCGAATGGCTGCTGCATCCACTGCACGCCGAACAGTCAAGCAAAGCGCTGAGCGGCATCCTCAAAAGCGTATTGCCGATGATCGACCACGCGCGGATGGGCAAGTGGATGGGCGCCCAGGCCGGCGCCGAACTGGCCAGGCTGGATCTGTCGAGCATGGCCAGCGAGTGCATCGATGCGCTGGTGGCCGACGGTAAACCGCAGGACGTGCTCGATGGCGTGTTCGACCAGTTGGGCGCCTGGCTGGCGGCGGAGCAAAACCATCCTGCCATCGAAACGTTTATTCTCGGTTTGCTGGCGATCGACAATCCGATGGTCAAATCGATGCTGGGCGCCTACCTGCCGAAAATTATCGGCTCGGTGAGCACGCAAGTGGGCGAGATTCGCGCCGACCGCGCTCATCCCCTGCGCGCCCGTGTCGGCGAATGGATCGCCGACGGCGCCTTGCGCCTGAAAGCCGATCCGGCCTGGCGCGACACGGTGGCGCGCTACCAGCAGCAGGCCCTGGCCAGCGACAAGGTGCAGGCCATGCTCGATGGCCTGTGGGAAGGCTTGCATGCCCGCTTGCTGAATGATCTGAACAGCGACAGTCCGGCGTTCGCCGCCGTCGTCCAAGGCTTGATCGAGAAGGCCGGGCGCGTGCTGGTCACCGAACCTGCCGCGCGCAGCTGGCTCAACGACGCCGCCGAAGCGGGCTGCGTGGCGCTGGTGCGCCGTTACCGGGGCGAAGTCGGCCGCTTCATCGAGCAGCAGCTGGCGCTGTGGAGCAAGGACGAAATAAGTTCGCGCATCGAACTGGCCATCGGCCGCGATCTGCAATTCATCCGCATCAACGGCACCATCGTCGGCGGGCTGGCCGGGCTGCTGATTTATGCGGTGACGGTGGCGATGTAAGGTGCGCGCGCAGGCTTAGCGCTTGCCCACTTCGCGCCAGTCGCCCTCGTCCATCTCCACCTTGAACTTGTGCGCCGCGCTGCGGATGCGCTTCCAGGCTTCGTCGCGCTCGGCGTCGGTGACGCCTTCGACCTGATTAAAGCGGGCGATGGCGTTGCGCACGTGCGACGCATCCTCGAGCGGCTCCTTGCGCTGCTTGGCAAAGGCGAACTGCCTGGTGGGGATGTCGTCCTTGTCTTCCTGATCGAGCTTGCTCACACGGCCTCCTTGCGCAGTGTTTTGTACAAGAGAGCTTAACGGGAAGGCCGCGCGGGCGACGCACGCCAGCGCGGCCCGCCGCGGATTGGCGCTTTACATCGCCGCAGCCGCCGCCGTCACTTCGGGCGCGACGGCGATCTGATTGGCAGCGGCGAAGGCCGCCACCGCTTTCAGTTCCGCGCGCAGCTTTTCCGCCAGGTCGGACGTATTGCGCGATGCGTACAGCGCGACGCGCGCGCGCGCACCGGACGAGGCCAGGTTCTGCTTGATCCCGCCGAGATTTTTCATCTGCTCGGTGAACTCGCGCTCCGCCTGCGCCAGCGCCAGGGCGCCGCGGGCAAAATCGGCCTTGGCGGCGTCGCTCAGGGCGGCCGGCTTGGCCATCGCCTGGATCAGTTGCTGTTGGGCGGCTCCGGCAGCGCTGGCGGCGGCGGCGATTTCCGCGCTGGATGCGCTCAGGTCGAGCGGGGGCCTGGCGGCGGGAGCCAGTCCGAGCGCCGTCGACAGCGTGCTAGTGGCGGCCGCCTCGGCCTTGTTCAGGTCGATAAACCTGGCCATGAATTCGTCCGGGCGGACGGTGGCCTGCATGCCGGCGTAGGTAGTGCCGCCATTGCCCGGATTTTGCGCAAGGCATGCGCCGGATGCCAGAACGGCCGTCATTGTGGTCAGAACAGCCAGGGTACGCTTCAGATTTTTCATTATTCACAGCTGTAAGTTGAACGGGTGTGAAAATTATCATCTTTACGGATTAACAGCAAGCGGCGGCGGCCCGGACGGTATCTGCCAGCCGCCGCCCAGCGCCAGGAACAGCGCGATCTGATCGGTCGCCAACTGGCCGTCGGAAGCGGCCAGGGAAGAGTCGAGCGCGGCCAGCGTGCGGTCGGCGTCGAGCACCGTCAGAAAGTCGATGCGGCCGGCGCCGAACAGGGTGTGCGACTGGCCGGCGGCCAGTGCGCTTTCGTCGCGCGCCGTCTTCAGGGCAGCGTTTCTCTCCAGCTCGCGCGCATACACCGTCAAGGCGCTCTCCACCTCTTTCAGTGCGTTGAGCACGGCGCCGTCGAAATGGGCCAGCGCGCCGTCGGCGCCTGCCTGCGCCTGGGCGATGCGGCTGCGCGCGCTGCCCGTTGATGGAAGGGTCCACGAAATCAGGGGACCCAGGCTCCAGCGAAACGCGTTAGCGGCGCCGAAACGGTCCAGCGCTCCGCTGCTGCCGGCCGATGCGCCGAGGCTGATGCTGGGATACAGGTCGGCGGTGGCGACACCGATGCGCGCCGTGTTCGACGCGAGCAGGCGCTCGGCCTGGCGGATGTCCGGGCGGCGCCGCAGCAGGGCGGCGCCATCGCCGACCGGGATCTGCGTGGTCAAGCGCGGCGCTTGTGTGCAGCGCAAGGTATGCAAGTCCATTTCGGCCGGCGTCACGCCCGTCAACGCCGCCAGGCGGTACAGCGCCGTGCGCTGCTGCGCCTGCAGCGGTGGCAGCGCCGCCTGCAACTGTGCCATCTGGCTGCGCGCGCGGCTGCCGTCGAGCGCCGTGCCGCGGCCGGCGCGGGTGCGCCGTTCGGTCAGATCGACGAACTGGTTTTGCAGCGTCACCGACTGCTGCGCGACCGTCAACTGGCGCGCAGCCGAACAGGCGTCGGCGTAGGCGCGCGCGGTGTCGGCGGCGACGGTGATGCGCACCAGGTCGAGCGCCGCCGCTGCGGCCTGGGTATCGGCGCCGGCCGATTCCACTGCGCGGGCGATCTTGCCGAACAAATCGGCCTGGTAGGACACGCCGACGCCGGCATCCATGCTCCAGCCGGCAGCCAGCGGCTGCGACAATCCCTTGGCGGCGGCCGAGGCGCGCCCATAGGCCGGAGAAGCGCTGACCGCCACCTGCGGCCGCGTGGCGCTGCCGGTCTCCTGCTCGACGGCGCGGGTGCGGGCGAGGTTGGCGGCGGCCGCGCGCAAGTCGGTGTTGGCGGCCAGCGCGCCGGCGATCAAACGATCGAGTATGGGATCGTCGTACAGGCGCCACCACTGCGCCGGCAGCGCTTCGCTTTGGAATGGCGTTTCGGCGGCGCCGATGAAAGGTGCGGCAGCCGCCGGACGCTGGACGACGGCTTGTTCGGGCACGTGGTAGTTGGGGCCGACGGCGGCGCAGCCGGACAGGAGCGCCGTCAACGCCAGCGTATGCCAGCGCAAGCGCGGGAAATGGGTATTCATCTGAACCTTTCAGGAATGCGCGTGGCGCACGTCGACCGTCACCGTCTGCCCCGCCACCAGCCGGGCGCCGGCCGGCAGCGTATCGAGCTTGATGCGCACCGGGATGCGCTGCGCCAGCCGCACCCAGTTGAAGGTGGGGTTGACGCTCGAGAGCAGGTTGGCCGAGGTGCTGCGGTCGCGGTCGGCGATGCCGCCGGCCAGGCTTTCGACATGGCCGCCGAGCGGGCGCGCTTCGCCCATCGCCAGCACGGTGGCGGCGTCGCCGACTTCGATGGCGGCCAGCTTGGTCTCTTCGAAATAGCCCTCGGCGTAGAACGAGTCGCTGTCGATCAGCGCCATCACGGCGCGGCCGGCGCTGACGTACGATCCGGCGCGCAGGTCGAGATTGGAGACGGTGCCGTTCACCAGCGAGACCACGCGGGTGCGCTGCAGGTTCAGCTTGGCCATGTCGACGTTGATCTGCGCCTGCGCCAGGGCGGCGCGCAGCTGGTCGACTTTGGACGCGCCCTGCTCGCGCACTTCGCCGGCCACCAGGTCGCGCAATTCGGTATTGCGCTGCGCTTCCTTCTGCGCCTGCGCCAGCGCCACGCGCTGCGCCTGTTCGGCCGCCTCGGCCTGGCGCAAGGCCAGCGTGAAACGGGCGCGGTCGATTTCGAACAGCACCTGGCCGGCCTTGACCGGCTGGTTGTCGTGTACCAGCACCGCGGTGACCTGGCCGGTGACGTCGGGCGCCACCTGCACGATGTCGGCCTTGATGCGGCCGTCGCGCGTCCACGGTTCGACTTCGTAATGCTGCCACAGGCGCCAGCCGAAAACGGCGGCGACGGCGACAAAAGCCAGGGTGACGAGGAAGCGGCCGAATGCCAGGGCGGGAGTTTTGAGATTCATGATTTCTTCAATAGCCGTGATGCGACAGCCAGGCGGAAAAGCCGCCCAGCACGATAAAAAACAGCGCCAGTTCGAACAGCGCGGGATGCCACACCAGGCGATAGGCGCCCAGGCGCAGCAGCAGGCGGCCCAGCAGGCGCGTGGCAATCAGCGCGCCGATGGCCAGCGGCAGCAAGGTCGGCACGTACAAGCCGTACAGGCTCAGTTCAGCGATCACGCGGTGGTCTCCGAGAGGGATGGTTGATAAACGGCGGCGCCGGGAAACAGGTCGCGCCGCATGCTGGCCAGCGCCGCGGCGGCGAGCAGCCGCGCTTCGCCGGTGGCGCCGGCGCAGACGGCGCGCAGGGTGGCGTCGATGTGCATCAGCGGATCGGATGTAGGCGCGCCGGAACGCGTGCCGAAGTAGCGCCCGAGCGAATCGAGCAAGGGGCGCAAGGCGACGCCGGCCTGCGCCAGCTGCTGCTGCATGCCACGCAACTGGGCGATGTGCAAGCCAGCGCGCAGCTCCCGCAGCGCTTCCAGCGAGGCCAGGCTGTCCGCCGAACGTGGGGCCGCCGCCGCCAGCCGCGGCAGCAGCAAGCCGATCCGGTCGACCATACGCGCGGCCACGCGGGCCAGCGGCGCTGGCGTAATGGCGCCAGCCGACAGCGCGATCTCGCGGTGGGCGATGCGCAGCATCCTGCTCGCCATCCAGTCGCCGCTGACGGTGCGCACCAGCGCGGTGATGACGCCGGCGGCGATGTAGCCCACCATCTGCGCCACCATGCCGTTGATGAAAGCCGGGATATCGAGCGTGCCGGTGTCCTGCAGCGACATGGTGCCGGCCACGCCGATCAGGAAAGCGAGCGCCTGGCCGACCGTCGAAGCGCGCGCCATGTAGGCGCCGGCCAGCAGGAAGAAGGGAGAAATCGCCAGCACCAGCATCTCGAAGCTGTGCACCGCCGGCAGCACGCACAGGATGTACAGCGCGCCCAACGGCATCGACAGCATGGTCCATTTGATGAACATCTTGATGGCCGGGACCGGATCGTCCTGGGTGGCGAAGAAGCAGCAGAACACCCCGGCCATCATCGGCGCCGCCGCCCCGGACGGCCAGCCGCTGCCGATCCAGAACGCGCAGCACACCAGGATCGCCAGCACCGCCGCCAGCGCCGAGCGCAGCGCCATGCCGTGGTCGAGGTGCAGCACCGAAGGTTTTACGTGGGGAGTTCGGGCGATGGCGCCGCCCTTCATCGCCGCATCGACGCCGGCGCGCAGTGCCAGGCTGTCTTCGCAGGCGGCGATCAGGGCGTCGAGCCGCTGCGCCAGATTGAGCTGCAAGATCGCGCTCCAGCTGGCGTCCGCCGGCAGCGGCGGCGCCAGTTCCGCCAGTTCGGCGCGCAGTTGCGCGGCGCGCACCGGGTCGGCGCCGGCGCCGGCTTCGACCCAGCTTTTGACATCGGCCAGCAGCGCGCGCCAGCGCGGCGTCAGTGCCGCCGGGTCGATCTCTTCGAGCACCCGCAGGCGGTCCTCCACCGCCAGCAGCAGCGGCACCATCGCCGTCAGACGGTCATGCAGGCCATGCACCATGCCGGCCGTCCAGCGCAGGTGCGAGGTATCGAAGGGCAGATGGGTGCCCATCAGGCGCAGCGCGCTGATTTCGCCGGCCAGCGCGAGGCGGGTGGGCAGCACGCCGCTATGATCGGCGCCGACGGTGAGCGTGTCCGCCATCCAGCGCCGCGCATCGGCCAGCGCCTGGTCCAGGCGCTGCAGCAGCGCCGGCCCGACGCCCTGCGGCAGCACCAGCGAATGCACCAGGGTGGCCGACAGAATGCCGATGGTGATCTCTTCGACCCGCGCCAGGCCGCTGTCGAAAATCGCGGCGGGATCGGCCACGCCGGGAAAGCCGATCAGCCCCGCCGTGTAACCGGCCAGCATGAACACGTAGGAGCGCGGCGTGCGGTCCAGCAGCGAGATATACAGGCACAGGCCCACCCAGCAGGCGATCGCCAGCGACAGCAGCTCCGGCGCATTCGCCAAGCGCGGCACCATGACGACGGTGGCAGCCGCGCCGATCAGGGTGCCGCACACGCGAAACAGCGCCTTTGAGCGCACCGCGCCGGACAGCGGGCTGGCGACGATATAGGCGGTCAGCATGGCCCAGAACGGCCGCGGCAAACCGGCCGCCATGGCGACGTACAGGGCCAGCATGGCCCCCGTGAAGCATTTAAGGGAGAACAGCATCTCGCTGGCGGCAGGCAGTTTCACGGTAATGCCTCCTAGTCGCCGTCCTGCCCCGCCAGGCGGCGGTCGAGCGCCGTCAGCACGCGCAGGCAGGCTTCGACATCGGCAGCCGGCAGATCCTGGAAAATCTCGCGCCGAAACGGAGCAAGCGCCTGCTCGAGCCGCTCGGCGATGCGCCGCCCCTCGCCGGTGAGAGAGAGCGTCTTGGCGCGGCGGTCGCTCGGATCGTCCTGGCGCAGCACCAAGTTCGCTGCCACCAGCTGGTCGATGATGCGCACCAGCGACGGCGCCTCGATGCCCAGCGCATCGGCCACCATTCCCGGCCGCACGCCGTCGCCCAGCCGCGAAATCATCAGCACCGGCCAGGCGCTGGCGTGCGACAGGTCGAAGTCGGCGGCGACCCGGTCGGCGGCCGCCTTGTAGGCGCGGGCCGAGTGGATCAGGGTGTGGGTCAGCGCCATCAGGGTGCGGTCGAGCTTGGTCATGGCGAATGCGGTAAATACTTAGGATGCTAAATATTAGCATGGCATTTATTTTCATGCTGGCGGCATCGATGTTTCGACTCACGCGCCAACATGTAACGTGTACTTACGATTGATACAGCTTCCGCATTGCCGCTGCCGGTCCCCTTCTCTACCATCGAAACTACTTAACAAGGAGACCGCCATGCACACCACGACCCTCGCCACCGCACCCCGCCTGCACCCGATGATGGTGGCCGCCGCCACCTCGGTGACCCTGGTCAGCCTGGTGGGCGCCGCCGCCATCCTCGGCTGGTTCCCGTCCTCGCACAGCAGCGCGCTGCCGGGGGCCGCATTGTCGACTCCCCAGCAGCAGCCGATGGCGCTACCAACCGTTGCCGCCTATCCGGCGCCCCTGCCGGCTGCCACCGCGACCCGCTTTCAGACCGCCGACGGCCGCCTCTTCGAAGAGGTGCCGGCAGCCGTAGCAGCACAGCCGGCAGCCGCGCCAGCGCTGCCAAAACCGGCGCCGGTGGTGCACCGCAAGGTGGTCCATCACTACGCGCAGAATACGGCCTATCAGCCGCGCTACGTGCAAGAGCGGCCATATGTCGAGCCGCACCCGATCCGTTCCTACGTCAGCGACATGCACCCTGTCGGCACCGGCATCGGCGCCGTTGTAGGCGGCGTGCTGGGTAATCAGGTGGGCGGCGGCAATGGCAAAAAATTGGCGACCGTCGCCGGGGTGCTGTTGGGCGGATATGCCGGCAACGAAGTGGCGCATGACCGCAATCCCTTGCCGTTTTCGAACCGGTAAGCACATTCCGGCAGCGCCGGCCGTAAGCATTCGATAGAGACCTTGGCAGCGCCAGGCGCGCGGCCCGGTCTCCCCACGGCGTTCGGTCGGTGATGGCGCCGATCGCCTATTTCCCCTTCCTTTCCCACTCGGCTTCAGATGGCTGACGGTCGCCGGTTCACGCTGGTCCTCGCCCACAAGGGCACCAAATCGTTCGAGGCAGTGTTCCGCAATGTCGAAATGTCGAAATGTCGAAATGTCGAAATGCTATTGCGCGCAAGCGCACCTTGAAACTTTCATTTGGCCGACTAGACTGGCACATGGCTTAACGACGTGCAATGTGGCTTGACAGAAAACGCATCCGCGGCCGCTGCCATGATCATCCACAGACCAGCCAGGAAGCACTTTATGAACAGCTATTTCCGACGGACTTTTATCGCCGCACTTGTTTGTGCTTCGCTGGGCAACCAGGCGCAGGCGGCGCGCAAGAACACGCCGGTCGACAAAAACGGCCGCGACTGCATCTCGCTGTTCGAGTCGGCCAGGCTGCAGGAGTCCGGTGCGGGAATGTACGAACATTTTGTCACCGCCATCAATCAGTGCGAGCGCACCATCCACTTGCATGTCTGTTACCGCGCGTCGAAGGAATGCAGCGCGCTCACCGTCGCGGCGGGCGGCGACATGCGCACGGCGCTCGGCGTGAAGTTCGATCAGCCGTATTTTTCGGTCCAGTGGAGCTACGACGACAAGCCGGCGGTGGGCGAAATGTCCGACTGAGCAGGCTCACCCCGGTCGCGCACTGGCGCCGGCCGCAGCGGCGTTCGCAAACGCCGGCAGTCATCCCTCGCGCTGGCTGGCGATCCAGCTGTCGACCACCTCGGACAGGACATCGAGCGGCACCGATCCGGTCCTCAGCACCACCTCGTGAAACGCCGCCAGCGAAAAGCGGGCGCCCAGGGCGCGCCTTGCGCGTTCGCGCATGTCGACGATGCGCAGCATGCCGGTCATGTAGGAACAGGCTTGACCGGGGGCGGCCATGTAGCGCTCGACTTCCTGCGCGCCGATGCCGTAATCGATGGCTTGCTGGCGCGTCCATCCTTTCGCATGCAGGCCGGTGTCGACCACCAGCCGGCGCGCGCGGAACAGTTCGAGGTCCAGTGCGCCCAGCAGGCCGGGCAGATCGCCCTCATACCAGCCGTTTTCGACCGCCAGGCGCTCCGCGTACAGGGCCCATCCCTCCGAATGCGAGGAGCCGCCGCCGAAGATTCGCAGGCGCCGGAATTTGGGAAGCTCCGTCATTTCCTGTTGCAGCGCCAGCTGGAAATGGTGACCCGGCACCGCTTCGTGATACGCCGTCGAGCGCATCTGCACGATCTCGAACGCCGGCCCCGGCAGCGGTACCCAGAACACGCCCGGCCGGCTACCGTCCGGCGCCGGCCAGGTGTAATGGGGGGCGGCAGCCGCCTCCGTCAGCGCCGGTTCGCGGCGCACCTCGATGGCGGCGCGCGGGCGCAGCTTGAACAGCGCCGTGCTCCGCGCTTCGGCGTCGCGCGTGATCGCCGCGTAGCGCTCCAGCAGGGCTCCCCGCGGATCCACGCCTGGCGCTGGCTGCAGCGATGCATTCAGGCGCGCCATGCGCGCGCTGATGCTGCCTTCCACCAGCCCGAGGACGCGCAGGTGGCGCTCCATCTGCGCTTCGATGCGGGTCACTTCACGCAGTCCGAGCGCATGGATATCGTCCGCGCTCATCGCGCTGCCCGTAAACATCGCCAGTGCCGTCGCGTAGGCGGCGGCGCCGCCAGGCAGGCGGCCGATGCCGGCGCCGGCGCCATCGCCGCCGGGGGCCGCTGCCAGCTCCTTCAGATAGGCCTGCAGCCGCGCATACGCAGGCCGGATATCGTCGGCGACGATGCGGGTGGCGACGGCGATCGCCTCGGCGCGGGCGGGCGCCGGCAGATCGGCAATCGCCACGCTGCGCCCGGCCAGCGCCGTCACCAGCACGTTAGCTGACGGCAGCGGTGCGAGAAAGGCATCGACCTGCGCCTGCGCTCGTTCGACGATCACGCGCGGCGGCACCAGCGACCTGGCGGCCGCGGCGCGCGAACGGGCGATCGCTTCGTCGATCTTGCCGGATACCTGGGACAGCCGCGCCAGGTAAGCAGGGAGATCGGCGGCGCGGCGTAGCGGTTGCACCTGGGTCATGAAGTCGACCAGGTCGGTATGGACGCCGAAGAACTGGTTGAACTCGAAAAAATAGCCATCGAGCGCTGCGAACCCCTGTTGGAAGCGCAGTTCGGACAGCATCACCCCGGCCGTCACGCGCTGGTCCGGCGCCAGCGGCCCGTACAGCCATTGACCGAGGCGCGCCACGCCCGTGGCTCGCAAGGCCGCCTGACGCGCGCGATGCGGCGCCGACAGCGGCGTCAGCTGATGGCCCAGCGCCAGCTGCTCCTCACCGGTGAAATACTGTTTTTGCGTGGCGAGTTGCGGATCGAGGCGCACCAGGTCGGCGGCGAACTGTTCGGACCAGTCCGTAAATGCCGGATTGGCGGCCGGCGCCGTGGCACCTGCCGCCTGCCAGGACAGCGCTGCCGCCAACAATGCCAATCGCAGGGCGAACGGCGCGACGCGCCGGCTAATCGGTGTCATGGGCAGCTTTCGTGGATTGCGGGCACGCTCCGCCGTCGCGCACGCGAACGGCCCGGTCGATACTGTCATTCAATTTTGACAATGTCAATCGCCGCAACATGACGCTTCGATTACTGACGAAAGCGCGCAACGCGAGGCCCTACCGCAATCCGGCGGCGGTCGAGTCCGGCGCGCCGTCCGACGTCAGGGCCGGCAGCGCCAGCAATTTCATCAGCAAGGGATAGACATCGACGTTGTCGAAGGCAGGCAAGCGCACGCCCTGGCGAAACGCCGGGCCGCTGGCGACGAACATGGCCTGCATCTCGGGCGCCATCGGATCATAGCCGTGGTTGCCGGACCGCACCCGCTCGACGGCGCCGGGCACGATCAGCCAGCCGACATCGGCCATGCAAACGAAGGCGGGAATGCGTGCGTGGCTGCCATAGTGCAAGCGCGCGGGGATGGCGCCCTTCTCCCAGCACTGCATGTGCGCATGCGGTTTGTCCAATGCCGCGCGCAGGATCTCATATTTGCCGGGCACAGCTTCGATCCCTGCAGTGGCGCTGTCGGTCACCATGCGGTAGCTGCCTGCCGGGGCCAGCTGGTCGAAGCGGATCAGGCGCTCCTTGCTGACGGCCGCCATGCCGTGGTCGGACACCACCACCACGTTGGCCGCGATGGCGCGCCGGCGCAGCCCCTCGACCAGCTGGCCTACCGCATCGTCGACCCGGCCGACGCTGGCGGCCACCTCGGGCGAGCCGGGGCCGAATGCATGGCCGGCGACATCGACGTCCGACAAATAAAGAGCAACGAAGCCGGGCCGGCCGGCGGGCGGCTGCTCCAGCCAGCCGAGCACGGTATCGACGCGGCGCGCGGCCGGCACGCTGTCATCGAACGGCCGGTACGCGCTTGCGCGCACGCCGCGAATTTCCGCTTCCGACCCCGGCCAGAACAGCAGCGCCGTCCTGATCTGATGCTTTTCGGCCGTCACCCACAGCGGCTCGGCGCCATCCCACCAGCGGCCGTCGCGCATCGCCTGCTGGTTCGACGAGGCGAAACGCTGCCCGGGCAGCGTGGCGTCTTCCATCGCATGAGAAACAACATCATGATGATCGGGTCGCATGCCGGTCACCAGCGTCATGTGGTTGGGAAAAGTCGTACTGGGAAACGAAGGACGCATGAACGCGGCCCGCACGCCGGACGCGCCGAGCGCACGCAGATTCCTCGCCTCCGGCAGATCGAGGTAATCGGCGCGGAAGCCGTCGAGCGAGATCAGGATGGTCGGCACACACGCGGCAGCCGGCGGCGGCAGCTGGGCGCAAGCGCCGAGCAACAAGGCCAGCACCGTGGCCGGGACCAGCGCCCTGCCGGCAGTGATGACTGTACAAATGGTGCCGTTTCTCATGGTAATCGCCCGGTCGGTTTTATTTTTACAGTCTTCTTCCGCATAACCCGCAGCGCGGTCGGCCCTTGCACCACCCAACCGTGGTCAGACCGGCAGCGACAAGCTCAACACATAATCGTCGTACATGGTGCCGCCGACGTTGAACTGGCGCGTGGTCAGGTGCTCGAATCCTTGCCGCAAATAAAAGCCGATCGCCGCGTCGTTGCCGGAATAAACGCCCAGCAGGAGGCGGGCAGCACCGGCCGCCGTCGCGAACTCGACCGCTTGTTGCAGAAGACGCCTGCCGGCGCCGCCGCCATGCTGGCGGCTCAGCAAATAAATGCGCTTGAGTTCGAGATCGCGCTCCGCATCCGCGCCGGGCAACGCGGGCCGCGCGACGACGGCATAGCCGACCGGCGCTTTGCCATGCGCCGTCTCGGCGATCCAGATGCCCGCTGCCGGATCGGCCAGCCACTCGCGGTACTGCGCGGCGGCGTGCGCCTTGCGGCAGTGTTCGACGATGGCGGTGCCGTCGAGGATGCCGGCAAAGGTTTCGAGGAAGGTCGATTGGCCGACCAGGGCCAGCGCGTCCTCATCACCCGGGACGGCGCGGCGGATGGATAGTTCAGGTTTCATCTGTGTCCAAAAACAGGGGGCGAAGCGGGATGATAGCAAGCTGGATGGCCAGGCATGCGAGCCCGCGCCTGATTGTTGTGACCACCAGCCCGAATTGTGCCTGCGCTTGCCAGTCGCTATCAAACGTCAACGATCCGGTGCCCGCGTCACATGCACCAAACTCGTCATCGCATCCACATACAAAGTCTTGTCGTCCGCATACAGCGGCAACAACGGCGTAAGCGACACCTGATTCAATTTGGTCTTGCGCATCGCCCCGCTTTTCGGATCCTTGAACACGGCAAACGGCACATCTTGAATCACATATGGTTGCCCGTTCAGATGGCCGATGATCATCAGCACGTGACCAGGCACCACCACCAGATCGCCGACCTGGGCGCCTGCCAGCGCGCGCACGCGCGCGGCGTGAGAGTCGGCGGCGGTGAACAGTTGATGATTCAGGGCCGCGCTGCTGCCCTGCTGGCCGGAATTCGGCGGCAACAGGATGCCCATGCTGCGGTACACCTCGCTGGTCAGGCCGCTGCAATCGCGGGCGTTGAACTGGTGGCCCCAGCCATAGCGCTCACCGAGAAATTTGAACGATTGGCGGATGATGTTGGCGCGCGTCAGCGGCAAGTAGCCGGCGGCGGTATCGGCGGTGCGGCGCAGCAGCGCGTTGCTGAAGGCCAGCGAGCCGTCCGGCTGGCGCACCGGCAGGCGCACCGCCCATGAAGCGTAGCTGCTGGCGCCGTTGACGGGCTCGCCCGGCTCCACGCCGGCGTCGGGCATGCTGACACCCATATCGAGATCGAGCTGCGACACTTGCGGCGCTTCCGGCGTGGACACGGTGCGCACCTGGTCGCCGGTGACCACCCTTCCCGGTTTCGCCCTGGCATAGGCAAACACGGTATCCGCGGCGCCAATGCCGATATCGCTGCGCTTGACCCAGCCCGGTCCCTGGGTGGTGAACACCAGCAGCCAATTTTGATCCGCGCTCTGGTGGGCGACGATCACCGCTTCGCCCGGGAACAGGACGCCGGCCTGCAAGCTCTCATAATCGAGCGCGTCGTCGGCGGCGTACAAGGCGCGTTCCGATGGCATGGCGCGCAGGAAAGTGCGACGCACACTCAGGCCATATCTCGCCTGCGTGCTTGCGGGAATACGCTCCAGCGCCGCGTTCTGGCGCAACGATAGCAGCAGCGCCTCCGACACCGGCTGCCCAGCTTCGTCGACGACCGGCTTAATGGGCGTGCGTTCCGCTTCGGCGGCCCAGGCGGCAATTCGCTCCCGTGTCAAGGCGGCGGGAAGGCCCTGCAAGTCGAACAAGCCGCCCTGATCGCCGTACACCCGCTGCCGCTGTATCGCGATTTGCCGGGCATCGAGCAATACCGCGTTGGCGGCCGGTGCGCGGCGGATCCAGAATTCCGGCGACAGCATCGCCTCGCTGAATGCCGGTACGCCGGATGGAGAGACGGCAGGCAGTTCAGCGGCGATTGCGGGAACGCTGGCCAAGGCGGCGGCGGTCGTCAATGCCAACAAGTTCAACTTCATCGTCAACACTCTCCTGAAAAGCGGGCAGCCATCACTCTTTCCGCTCCCTGAATTCGCCTTCGATCACGGTGTTATCGGTGACGACCGAAGTGTTTCCGCCAGTGGCGAAGTTGAATACCGATGAAGACGCTCGGGCAAATAACAATTTCCTCAGCCAGGAGAAAGCAAGCACGAAAGCCATCGTAAAGCCGGCAAACAAGGCGGGCACGGTATCGCCCTGCGCCCCGAAGTGCAACAGGCACAATGCGAGCAGGCTCAATATAACCGGCCGGCGCACGGGTTTCGACAACAGCCCGACGATGCGCGGCTTGCCTTTGCTAATCCACGGAAAACGTGCGAACAGAACGCCAAGCAGCAGGCCGGCGACGAAGCGGCTGGTGTCCAGATAGCCGGCCAGGACGCCGACGACGAGATAGCCGGTGTAAGTCATCGTGGCGGCCAGGGCGGCCAGCACCAGTAATGCGGCAGCGATGGTCAGCCGGGGCCTTCCCATCACCGCGCCAAGTAGAAAACGTAAGATTTGTGTGCTCCTGCAAATGGATCGTCGAAACTGCGTCGCAAATTTTAACAGCACGCCCGAAATTTTTAGCCCTTACGGGCGCCCGCTTGCGCGCTACGGCTTGATCTCGACGCCCTTCCAGAACGCCACGTACCCGGCAATATTCGCCGCATCGGGCTTCGGCGTCGGATAGAACCACGCCGCATCCTTGTTGACCTTGCCGTCTACATCCACATCGTAATAGCTGGCGGTGCCTTTCCAGGAACACACGGTGGTGGTCGCCGAATCCCGAAAAAAGCGGCGCTCGAGCGACGCGGGTGGAAAATAATGGTTGCCCTCGACGACCACGGTGTCGTCCGACTCGGCCAGCACTGCGCCATTCCAGATTGCCTTCATATGCCCTCCCCTTTTGCGCTTCGGACGCGAAGCATCCATCAGTCTACACCGGCGCGATCACGTCCGATTTCATCCAACAGGGTCGGCATGGATAGCCGGCGAGCGGCAGCACATGTATCGCTGCCGCTACCGCCGTTTCCCTACTTCAGCGCAATCGCAATATCGACCAGGCCGACATTCCCTGCCCCCACCACCGATGTCGCAGCCGTCCCGCTCGACAGCACGGCTGCGCCGGTGGCGAGGTCGACGCGGTAGAGGGAACTGGCGCCGTTAGCCGTGCTGCGCAGCGCAGCGATAGCCAGTCCGTTGGCGCCGCCGGCAATATCGAAGCCGACGTCGCCGGCCACCGCCACGCCGAGCGCGCCGATATTGACCAGGGCGCCGTCGTTCGGCGGATTTTGCAGCGCCAGGCTGGCGCTGGCCAGATCGATGTCGTACAGCATGGTCGCCGTGGTGCCGGCGTAGCTGTTGCTGTAGGCCGCTGCCGTGACCACCGGCGCAGCGCCGGCGCGGTTGATGGCGCCATCGGTTGTCGTCGCGCCGGTATCGACATTGATGCGCAGGCTCTGGCCCGTGTTGCCGATCACTCGCAGGCGGTCGGCCACCGGGTTGAAATCGACCGCGAAGCCGGTGCCCGATAAGGCGCTGTAAGGTGCCGTGGTATCGGCCGGATCGGCGGCCAGGGTCGCCTTGACGGTGGCGGCGCCGGTGGCCGGATCGAGCGTGACGATGCGGCCGCTCGACGAGATGCCGTACAACAGGCCGTCTTTCGGCCGCACATCGATGCCCAGCAGGCGCTCGCCGGCCGCCAGTCCCGACACGGGGACATTGGCATCCAGCGTGCCCGGCGTGGCGATTTTAAAAGTGACGAGGCGGGCGTCGTCGGTAAGCCCGTAAGCGATCGGTGCGGCCGGTGTGCGCAGCGCGAAGCCGCGCGTGTCTTCGCCAAGGCCCAGCGCACCGACCAGCGCGGCGGGGGCGCTGGCGGCGGCCAGATTCAGGGTGTACAAGCCGCGCACGCCGCCGACCGTCATCACGGCGTATCCCGTGTTGTTCTTCGCATCGATATCGAAGCCGCCGATGGCCGTTGCGGCCAAGCCCAGCGCCACCGGCATGGTCAGGGTGCCGTTATTCGGCGGCGATTGCGTATACAAGGTGTTGTTGGCGGCGTCGATGACGTACAGGGTGGTGCTTACGGCGCCGGCGAAGCTGTTGGAATAGGCGGCCGCACTGACGGCGGTGTTGGCGGCGCCGCCGTTGATGGCGCCATCGGTGGTGGTGGCGCCCGTGTCCACGTTGATGCGCAAACTCTGGCCGGTATTGCTGACGATGCGCAGGCGGTCGGCGGCCGGATTGAAATCGACGCCGAAGTCGGTGCCGGCCAGCGCGGTGAACGGCAATGTCGTGTCGGCCGCATCGGCGGACAGCGTCGCCTTCAGCGTGGCCGCACCGGTCGTGCCGTTCAGCGTGTACACGCGCCCGCTGCTGCCGACGCCATACAACTGGCCGTCGGCGGGCCGAAAATCGATGCCGAGCAGGCTTTCGCCCGACTGCAGCCCGGTCACCGCCACATTGGTGCGCGCCGTGGTCGGCGTATCAACGGCGTACGAGACAAGACGGTTGCTGGCGGTGAGGACGAACAGGTCGCCGGTCTGGATCACCGGCGCGGGCGGGACGACGACGGGCGGGCTGTCACTGGCGTTGTCGCTGCCGCCGCAGGCAGCGAGGGCGAGAGCGACGGCGGAAACCAGCAGGCGGGGCGAGAACTGGGCAAAGGACATGGCGGACTCCTTGACGAAGGGTGAAAGGGGCGCGCCGCCTTGCTAAAACGGGCGCGCATATCATCACTACCCGCTGCTTCGTGCTTTGGATGCACTGCCGTGTAAATAAATGTCGTGCCGCTCTGCGAGGCGCCGCTGCGATTATTCGGCTTTGCGCTTCACCACCCGCTGCTCCCATAACTAATCGCGCACAGCCGCGCAAAAGCTGTCAGCACATTCCTGCTGAAGACAACATGCAGGTAAAAACCTGCCCTTGACATGCAGGCTTTTACCTGCCAATCTATCTTGTATGGATGCAGACAAAGTTTTCAAGGCCCTGGCCGACCCTTCGCGCAGAAAGCTGCTCGACCTGCTGGTTGAGCAGAACGGCCAATCGCTCGGCCAATTGTGCGAGCACCTGGACATGGCGCGGCAATCGGTCACGCAGCACCTGGGCATCCTCGAAGAAGCCAACCTGGTCAGCACGGTCAAACGCGGCCGGGAAAAAATGCACTTCATCAATCCGGTACCGCTGCATGAAGTCTACGAACGCTGGGTGCGCAAGTTCGAAAAAGAACGGCTCAGCTTATTGCACACATTGAAAAGCGAACTCGAAGGAGATTGACATGAGCAAAGAGAAAACCAGTTTTATATACGTCACCTACATCGCCGCGCCCGCCGAAAAAGTGTTCGAGGCGATCATCAAGCCGGAAATCGCCCGCCGCTACTGGGGCCACGAGAATGTCTCCGACTGGCAGCCCGGGTCTACCTGGCAACACATCCGCGCCAGCGAGGAGCGCACCGTCGAGCTGGTCGGTCAGGTGGTCGAGATCAAGCCGCCGCGCCGGCTTGTCATCACCTGGGGCGCCGCGTCGCAGGCTGATCAGCCTGACAGCCACAGCCGCGTGACGTTTACAATTGAGCCGTATGAGGAGATGGTCAAGCTGACGGTCACTCACGATGAGCTCGAGGCGGGCAGCGGGATGGATGGCGGTATCCGAAAGGGGTGGCCGGTTGTGCTGTCGAGTCTGAAGTCGTTACTGGAGACTGGGCGTGGGCTGGATGTGTTTGCCAAACCGACGGCTGCATGACTGTCGAGAGGATCGGTTGTAGCCAGCACGCCGGGGGGCGGCGCTGGCAACATTTCGTTGAGGCGGGAAGAAGCTACTGCTCGGCGCCATTCGATGAAATAGAGGTGGAAGCGGTGACTTTAGCACTCCCCTATGAAAACGCGTCAAAAAATGTCCCGCTACCCACCTTGCTACCCATGTTTTTTCGGCTCATCTGAATCGCGAAAAGCCCGGATTGAGTACGCTATTAAATCAAGAACTTAGCCCACAGTTGCTATTTCAATTTTGCGCACCGTAAAGTTGCTGCCCTGAATGTTGCCGCGTAGATCTCCGACTCCTTCGTTCTACTTGGTATGAAAATTTTCTTCCAGGCACCGCTCATCGTGCGCGCAAATGTGATTCGAATGCGGTCGCTCTACCTATGTTACTTCTGCGGAAAATTTTCTAAAACGCATGCATTAATATTTCACGATCAAAATTCCACAATCTTTTATTTCGATATGAGGTCACGAATGAGTGCAAAAATAGTATCGGTTTCGGCGACACCGGACCCTCTCTGCAAGTGCCTGCAGCCATGAAAAACGCGCGCAGAGCAACATTGTGGAAGTTGAGACTTTGTGCGCCGGGCAAACCGGCGGAATATGAGAGGCAATGGGCGAGGTAGCGGTCGAAAAACCAGACAGCGTAGTGGGATTGGCCGGCCGATGCCGCAAGCACTGTGTAGGCGAACTTGACCGCCGTGCAAGGGGGCAGAAGTAGTGATCAACAAACTCAAGCATTAGCTGCGTTATCGGTAAAGGTCTAAACGACCAACCCAGCGCTTGCCGAAATAGAGGCTGCCTTTATGATCATCAGGTATAACAAAGAGCTTGTCAGAGTTTTTTTGTGTGATCGGGGGCATGAAATAATACCGAAAGGGAAATTTTATTGACTGACGCAATGACCACCAAAAAACCAAAGAAACAAAAAGCACCAGACCTCAACCCGTTGAATTGATCGACCACCTGCTGGCCCAGGTCGAGAACAAGAACGCCGAGTCGATTCTCGGCGAGTCCGGCCTGGCCGGGCAGCTCAACAAGATGCTGGCTGAGCGCATGCTGATGGCCGCGCTGAATCATCATCTGGACACCGAGGACGAGACCGGTAATCACCGTAACGGCAGCAGCCAGAAGACGGTGTTGTCGCCTGGCGGCGAGATGCGGTTGAACATCCCGCGCGACCGATTGGGCAGCTTCGAGCCGCGCCTTGTCGCAAAGCACCAACGCCGCATTTCCGGCTTCGACGATCACGTCATCAGCATGTATGCCCGCGGCATGAGTGTGCGCGAGATCCAGGGCCACCTGCTCGAACTGTACGGCAACGACGTCTCGCCGGACCTGATTTCGACGATCACCGACGAGGTGATGGACGAGGTCACGCAGTGACAGCAGCGACCTCTCGAGAGCATGTACTCGATCGTGTATTTCGACGCGCTGCGTTTAAAGATTCGTGACGAGGGGACGGTTAAAAATAAGGCGGTGTATCTGGCGCTGGGCGTACGCGCCGATGGTCGGAAAGAGGTGCTGGGCCTGTGAATCGAGCAGACCGAGGGCGCCAAATTCTGGCTGAAGGTTTTTAACGAGCTCAAGAACCGCGGGCTCGACGATGTGCTGATCGCCGTCGTCGATGGTCTGCGCGGCTTCCCTGAGGCCATTGAGGCCGTCTCGCTTCTCATCAAAGCCCATAGCTGAACCTCCGAAATGGGTCGAATGCGGCCATACAGTTCGAATCGCAACATGTTCACATTGGCAACATGCTAGACTTGTGCGAACAGCCGTTTTCGGCCAAAAGCGGACTTAGACCAATTTAAAAGGACGGAAATGACAAAAAAAGAAATATGCTGGCTGGTAGTTCGCCTGATCGGAATCTGTTTATTGTTTAATGCACTGCGATACGCCGTCGCAATGATCGAAAATCTGCTTCTTATCTCTTCCAATCCCGCCGGGCAGATGCTTGTGTCGCAAACTGCTGGGCTGATGAAACTTTGGTGTTGCGAGGCCATCGCTTCATTCGTGGCCGGTCTCTATTTGATCAAACGCGGGCATGTACTTTTTGAATGGCTGAATTTCGAGCCATAGAAGTGAAGTTAATCACCCAGCGAGGACCTCGGTTGCGAGTTCCTAACGAACGACTGGTTTAAGTCGAATGCGGCCAGTCAGCACTTGTTGCAACATATACGGATCGGCAACATGCTAGACTTCTCCGAATAGCCGGTCTCGGCCAAAAATCGGACATTGAAATTGCGGAAATTACGTACCCTGAATATTCGAGGACATATGAGCGATGACGAAATTCTGAAGGTAGTACAACTCATCGACGCGAACATTCCCAAAAGCTGCGGCGTTGCGAAGTTTCGAAATTACGGCGAAGTCGCTCTGTACGCCAATCGTGAAGGCTACCTCCGTATAGCAGCCGAGATGTTGAAGTGCGCACTATCGAATCCAATGCCTGCGGATTTGGACTACCTCTTCAAAGAGGACAGTGATTTTGGTATTGATCAGCTCACTACAACTGAAGATCAGCTCGCTTTTTTCTCCGCCTAAGTCCGGTCGCACTCGAACTTCCGGTGCGCGGCCATCGTGCTGTTGGAAGACCGCTTTGGGTCGGATGCGGCCTGTTAGCCGAATTAGGGACAAGTTCAGATTGGCAACATGCTAGACTTGTCTGAACTTTTGGTTTCGGCCAAAAGCGGTCTTTCTACAGTTCACGCAGGTTACCAAATGAAAAAGTACAGATTTTTCTTCCCGCTCATTGTTGCGTATTGTGGTTGCGCCACGGCTGCTGAGCAATCGGATAAGATCGGCAGCACGAAGCTACCGGAAAATGCCGTGCTGATGTATGCACAGCATGTCGTTGGTGATGCTTCCGGCAACGCAATGCATATCGAATGGCAGGCGTTTGGTTTCAACGACGACATTGACAATATCGTGCAGTTTTACCAAGAGCAGTTTAGTCAACCACCTGCTCGTGAAGATACTGGTCGCTACGTCTGGAGGTTTAAAAAGGCGCTTGGCGAACTGGTTTATTCCCTGCAACCCTCGTTAGCGGCGGGCCCATGGTCTAAATGCTCCCTGCGACCGCCGGGTTTCGAAAATATTTTGTTGATCTCCAACGCGACCTCGGCGAAGGAACCTTAACAGCTTGTCGTGAAGAGTGGGTTGAACCTTTCTAATAGGGGTATCCAGTCTTGTTGTCGAAGATCTGCAATGGGTCGGATGAGGCCGGTCAGAAGTTTGCAACAAGCTAAGATTAACACGGTGCTATACTTGTCCGAACAACCTGTTTCGGCCCAAAAGCACACATTGCTTCCCCACGCCCTTGGATATATTACCAACTCAAATCCTTAACCATGTTTAAACATCTACTCATAAGTGCTCCTCTATTGGCGGGCGCAGCTGCAAACGCCCAATACGCTAACGTCGAAGGACAATTTCGTTCGCAAACTACCTCTCTCGACCTGATTGCGCTGAACGTAGAGTCAGGGGTAATTGCAGCAACAACGACAGTCGTACAAGGAAGTTGCTCAGGTTCGGTGGCCGGCGTTGGAAAGGTCGTAAAGAACGTCCTAACATTCTCGCCTTATACGAAGGTCGATAAGGAAGATGCTTGTGTGATTACCGTTACTTTCGATAAGCAGAAAAACACTGCCAAGGTTGAAGGTGCCGCTTGCTCGATGCATAGTGGTGCAGCTTGTGGTTGGGAGGGCGACACTGTGCGACGCGTGAAAGAAGGTCAATACCGTAAGTAATTAAGTCGCGCCGAAAGTGCGGATTGGGTCGAATGCTGCCAGTCCGCACAAATTACGTCAAGCTCAGATTGACAACATGCTAAGCTTGCCGAAAGACCGGTTTCGGCCAGAAGCAGACGCTCACGCTACAGTAAGCATGGAACCGAGTCGTCCACCAAGGGGAAACATGGGTACGTGGCAGGTGACAGCAATAGGCTGGGGTTTTATGAAGGATGGCGTCGAACACGACTGCGAGCTGTCCGGTCTCGTTCGTGCCGAAGACTCCAACGACGCGTTTCCAAAGTCTGCAGTCTTGCGATGCGAGATCATCCCGAACTTCTACAGGCCGCAGGGCCATTTCCGCGCCCCGTAATCAATGCCGAAGAGATTCATGCAGTGCCCAACGCACGACTTATCGGTGCGGACCAGATTGAGCTGCATTGGATAAAAAAGTGAGTCTGCTTTGGGTCGGATGCGGCCTGTTGTCCTAAATTGCAACAAGTTCAGATTGGCAACATGCTAGATTGCTCCGAACAGCCGGTTCGGCCATAAGCGGCCGTTCACGATCTGAATAGCGTTACGTGCACACAATTTATTGATTAATAATACTCAATGGCCATTCTTATTTTGTCCGACAATACAGGGATCGGCTGTTCTGGATCGCTTTTTAGATCGATTATCGCTGAGGTGGCGAAGGTCCTTCACCAATTCGATCGTGCTGACCTTGGAAATTGGCTCGAATCGGAATCTTGCCCGGTACAGTTGTTCTGTCAACTTGACGTCAGAGACCTAACGCCCGTCAATCAAACTGCATTCCTGACGGCCATTAGGCCTGCATTAGCGTTAGCGAAAATTCGGGAGTAATCAAGTTGTGCTGACTCGCACGAGGCCAGTCAACGTCTGGACCTGCTCGCGAACCTAGACGAACAGGTCAAGGCCACCGCTAGCGGAATCCTTCCACGCATGTGGCCAAATTTAAACGGTATCGAACCTCACAATGGGAGCAGAGAGGGGCCAGGATGGCTGTCATGAGCAGCTTCGATGCCTGCGGAAATCCAGTATCGATCGAAGGTATTCATCATAACAATGTGCGTCGGACCGTCTGCTTCGGGTCGGTTCCGGCCTGTCGCCGTCGTCGTTGATTTTTCATTCCGGAAGCCTGCTAAGCATCATCGAACGGCCGGGTTCGCCCAAAACCGGTCGTTCGCACACCAAGCTAGACTGTCAAATGTTCAAATTCTTCAAGCAAAAATCGACCGTAGGAGGCGATAAGCTGTATCGCATAACGTTGCATGTCGGTCGTGGCATGAACACCGAAATGCCAGCTAACTTAATTGGGGCGTACGTTCCAGTTTTCGTAGGTGCTGATGGAATTGAGGCTGCAGCGTTGAAGGCAGTGGCGGAAGTGCGCAGCCGTGGACTCAGCTTCATCGATATCGCTGATGGCCAAATTCATGAACTTGACCCGTACCGGTGGGACGCCTTCGTCATCGAAGCATGGGCGGATTTTGCTGCGGGGTTTCCTACCCAGTCAAAGGTGATCGAGAGTTTACGGACCAACTTCGTTTTCATTGGCCCTTACGCATCCTATGAGGCGCGAACGCCCCCGACGCTATAGGTGGCGTCCACTGTCGAGGGGCCGCTTTGGGTCGGTACCGGCCTGACGCGGCCGTTGCTGGTTTTTCAGCCTCACAACCTGCTAAGCTTGGCGAACCGGCCGGAATCGGCCAGAAGCAGCCACTCTTGAACAAACAAATATCGGGTAAAGATGGGAACTGAGATTGCTTATTTATGTATCCCGTTTGCAATGTGGAGTCTTTCCTATTTCGTCAGACGATATGACACGCCCGGCAGGCGGCTTCGCACATTCGTGCTTATATGCTCTACACTAGCCTTGGCCTGCATTTGTGTCGATGATCTAAGAGTTCTAGTTCTTCTTGTCTGCGTTTTGATCGTTCCAATTGCAGTTCTCCACGCGATAATAGAGAAGATTATGGGATGGTTATGGTCCACCAATAAAAAGGATCGAGCTTGACTCGACTTTAACCATCAAGACGGCGAACGTCCAGCACCGTGCATGCCTAGTGGGCCAGGTTAAGTTATTGCCATGAACCGCTTCGGGTCGAACGCGGCCGCTCGCGACAGACCGCCTTCGGCCAATAGCGGACGTTGAGCCAGGGGCAAAGGATGCTGCATGCTGAACGAAACGGTTTTCTATTTGGTAGATCCCCGCGACCGCCCGCCTTATGGTTGGGTTGCCGATAACCTCTGGGGATCGGAAACGAATGTAGATTCAGACGGCAACAGTTGTACGCCCGACGATACGCAGTGGACGGAACTCTCCCTGATGCTTCGGGCCTGTGCGGACGGGGCGCAAGTTCATATCGACCCAGTTGCGACTGCCCCTCTCGTTCTTCAAATCAGGTCACCTGATGCGAGTTTAGCTGAGCGAACGGCGAGATTTCTAAGCGAACACACGAAAGGCAACATCGAGCTGCGTATGCCGAACTCGCGGCTTTGATGGTCCGCTTTGGGGTCGTTTCCGGCCTGTCGTCACGGTCGCCGGATTCTTACCCTGGCGACCCGATATGCTGAGCGCAACCGCCGGGTTTGGCCAGGCGTGGACCTTTCCGTCACCAAAGTTGGGACATTACGAATGACCTATCGCCCAATATCTGACTTAGAAATTCACGAGCTTGTGTCCGCTCTTTACTCTGAGCGCTGGGAAAGTTCAGTCAACAAGGTTGAACAACTGGTGGCTAATTCCGAAGCCCGAAAAATCTGCGAGATTCTTACGTCCAATGAAGGCTGGAGGGAACGGGTCGTCGCTGCAAAAATTATTGCTGCTTTCGGTTTCGTCGATCTCGTTACTCCGTTGATCAAGACGTTCAGCGGCAATGCCGAATCCAACACCTGTCGCTCCTTCGTTAAGTTGGTCATTGGAACTGCAACGCCGGACAGCAGGCGCACGCTCCTTGATGAACTTCGTGCCTGCTGTCCCGATACGGCGTATGGAAGACACATGGCCAAAGTGGTCGACGACGCGTCCGATGTACCTTAAAACTTTGCCGCAACTAAGCTTTGTGATACGACCGAACGACGGCTTTGGGTCGAATGCGGCCGGTCAGCACGAATTACAACAAGTTCAGATTGGCAAATTGTAAAAATTCTCCGAACAGCCGGTTTCGGTCAAAAGCGGCCATACAAATCGGAAAAAATTTGGAGGGAAAACCCTTCATCGTTAGTGCTCATTTTGGCAAGCACCTTTTAATTTGCTCAACTTCCCTCCCACACTCAATCGTTTTGATTCGGAAAACCGATGACTATCAGAGCCAAGCTAAAATTTAAACTTGATGCGCCCATTCATGTCTTCGCTCTGGCTACAGAAGTATTTAATCTCGATAATCTGAGTAATGAGGAAAAAACTGAATTCATAGACTCGGCGCGTAATAAAATCTCTACTTCTATCGACAGAATAACCGTAGATCTTTATCTATTATATGGACTTGTGGATAATCCATTGATTAAAGGTCATAAAGCCGCAGGGATTGACACCATTGAAGTCGAGTTGATCAGCGAAGAGGAAGTTTGGGACAGTGTAGACAGCCAACCTTCCAGTGAGCGACAACAACGATTTTCACGGCTTGCGTTCAGGGTTATAAATCGTCTAATAAGTCATTTCAAGTATGAGAAGAAGAATCCTTTTCTGCGGAGGGCTAACTCGGGACACTTTCAAGAATGGACATGGTACGATGAAGACGACCGTATTTTGTATGAGGTGCCAAAGGCGAATATCCTGGCACACTTTCCGGGCCTTCACGGACCTCTTAAGAGTATTGTGCTTAAAAAAAGCGATCTAGCCAAAATAGGAAGTCTGTTAGCAACTGAGCCCGAGATTGAAGTTGTAGATGAATTGATGATGCACGCGCGAGAGGGTAGAGGGTCAGGTCCGGAAAATCGGACACAAGCTCGGCGGTGTTACGCTTTCGGCAGTGTAGCTGAGTGTTACCTATGAAAAACGGACATGGCCTGACCGGGAACGGCGAAATCAACTTAAGTATTGCCTTCGTC
>JACXTT010001339.1_pt1 | contig 41110 bp, 55 predicted proteins | sample 9270951 | NCBI WGS metagenome assembly JACXTT01 (sample SAMN15532306, study PRJNA645909) | rock metagenome | isolation source: weathered quartz diorite | place: Puerto Rico | collected 2017-06-21
CTGCACTACTGAATGCTTGAATTCCTCATTGTAGCGCTTTCTACCCTTAGGTCCGTCTTGGTCCATGGTTGTCTTTCTCAAACCAACCAGCGGGTGTCCACTTTTTTGGGGGAAGGGCTTTAAGGTCCTGTCGAACGAGCTCTCCTCGCCTGGCGTTCTGTTATGTCCAAGTGACGGGTCTAAGCAGCCAGCCAAGGACTTCGCCCACCTTGGGGCCGCGAATGTGAGCTACAGGGTCCGGTCTGGCGCGCAGATAAAGGATGGTGATCCTGGTGAGATTTTAGCGACGTGTCCCTTGCATAATCTGTTCATAATGTGTGATTCGTCTGTATTGGAAAAGGCTCGGCCGGCTGGTCGTTAGTCCGATCTGGTCCCGATTCGAGGGGGCACGCGCCCGCGCCCCCGCCTGCAATGCTGAGCTGCAGGATCATGGAGACCCGTTTATGTATGGTGTTGTGAAATGGTGCGGGAGTCCAGAGGGTCGAGACCCTTTGGTGGTCCAGGGCGAAGCCCTGGTCTTCTCTGAGGTTGAAGTCCTGAAATGAGGGCGCGCGCGAAGCGCGCGAAAGTTTTTAGAGGCGCTCAGGCGGGGTTTGCCAAGGGAGCAGGCATCCGCCGTCGCGGTGGGGCTTTGGGGGATATCCCGGCAGGCAGATTGATTTGCCGCGCAAACCCGAACTCCGAATGCTTTCGCGAGCGGGTGGTTCGGGGGGTAACTGCCGCCCTTGGCGAAAGGCTGAAAATGCTTTGTGCCTCCTCTCCCCTTCCCCTCTCCTCGTCCGAGCGGGACTGGCCACCAGGAGGAGAGGGGAGTCTTTTTTGTTTGGGACATTTTCCCAGGGTAGGACCGCGGTGATCGGGAACGCGGTCCGACCCTGGGCTATTTTCTCTGCACCGCCTTCGGGGTGATGAAGGTGGATGCGCGCGAAGCGCGCGAAAAAGTTTTGGGGAACGCATAGAGGGAGTCACCTCACCCTGACCCTCTCCCCCAGAGGCGGAGAGGGAGGGGAGGGTCGGGCAATCACGTTGGGAGGAAGGGCAGTGCGACAAGCAACGCGGTGGCGACGGAGGCGGCTTGTGCGGAGTCGAAGTAGACTTCGGACTTCTGAGCGTGTGCTTTTTTCCGGCGCAAGGTTTCGGTGGCGCGAGGGAACCAAACTTCGTACTTGTCGCGTGGCTCCTGCTGACCGCGTGGCAGGGTCTCACCGCACGGGTGCTGCCAGCATTTGCGGGTGTTGTTCCAATGGAATCCAAGCTGCGAAAGATCGGCCCGGACGGTTTCGGCGGGCGGTTCGGAAAAAGTGATCCAGATCCATTTGCCAACTACTTCGGCAAGCTCGAATTGCTTTGGCATCCAGCGTTGGAGTTTTTCGAGGACTTTTTCTACAGAGAGTTTTCGGTTGAAATCGCGTTCAGAAAAATTCACGTAAGGCCTAATCGAAGTTAGAGGGGCGAGGGTCGAGGGCCGAGGGTCGGAAGAATTCTGAACCACCTCACCTTGGCCCTCTCCCCCTGCGGAGAGGGAATTGTTAACTGGGGCCGGCTCCGGGGCCGGTGCGGTTGCCGTTGGCGTCGCGGTTGTCGTTGCCGTGTTCTCTCTGGACAACTGATCGGTTCGGTTCTGAGTCTCTGACACGATGTTCGTGCTCCCTATGTTTTTCGGTTTCTTGTTTTGTTTGTTGGTTTTCATGGTCTTTTTTTTGGTCTCTGCTGCTCGGCTTCGGACTCTCGCCCTTCACCAACAAAGCCCGCGGTGCCAGCGGCACCTGCCACCGGGGCGGCGCGTGGGAGGGGTCCTCGGAGGGCACCGCGCTCTGGCCCCCCGGTGAAAAGGCGGGCTGGTGAGGGCGGGAGTCTGGAGCCTCCGTGCAGCAGAGGAGAGGTGCGAGCCGCACTGGCGAGAAAAAAGACCTGAAACACCTAGCGGTGTGGCCACCAGCGTTCGGCCAACAAACTAAAACGTGACGCGTGAAACGTGAACTCCGAGGGAAGTAAATTGGTCAGGTTCTTAACCACAGGTTAGCTTGGATGGATGCGGATGGCGCGGCCGCAGAAGGGCGCAAATTGCGGGAAAGAATTGTTTACAGAAGGGAGCGGAGGCGGCGGAGCGGGCTATGGTGGACGCGCAGTGCGCGGGAAAGCCAGAGAGGCCTATTCCACGCCTGCAACCCGTTTGGAACGGCGATGCTCATGCATCAGGCGAACGGTTGCGCTCAGGCAAGGCGCGGCTGCAGGGCTCGACTTGTAACAGCACCGCAATCGCGCCGTTGCCTGAAGCGGCTTTGTTCGGTCGGACCTCCTCGGGGCTTTCGGTCATTCTGTGATAGTCTTGGCGCATATCGGCACGTCCCAGGGACGGCAAGTAATTACCACCACGCCATTGCTCGGCCACCAACACCGAAATGATCCGTGCCCTCGCAGAGCCGCTCGGATTTGATCGGCGGTCTTTCGAATAATTGCTCTCTGATGCTGATAATAAGAGGGCGTATCAGGTGGCTCATCAGCTCTTGGTATAGCCAGCACCACGTTGGTGAAGTATCCAGAGGCCACCAGGGCTTCCCGCTGAGATTCCCATTTTGCGCTGCACCATCCTTCGAGCTTTGAAAGGTGGAGAACGCTCACGAGCCCTGCGGGAAGGTTCTTTTTCATAGAGCCCAAGGTTGCCTGAGTCCGACTGATGCGCCCCATTGCCCGATGCTTCGCCGCGTCGCTCGCGCTCCCTTCGAAGGTGCCAGACATCCAAAGACTTAGGATAGCAATGGCGACCACGCAACACACGGCAATCATTAGATGCTTGCGGGTTTTCACGTGCAACGCACGACCGAACGACGAAAATAAGCGACCGCCGCTGAGGACCAGCGTGTTGCGTGGACAACCCGTCCAAAATTCCGGCTAGCGATGAGCGCAAAGTTGCAGCGGCGGTTCGCCTTCATTGACTTGTTAAACCATCCAGTCAACCGCAAACTCAGCACCGCAATCCCAAGACCAGCGAGTGCGGTCACGCCCGGTTCGGGAATGGCCTGGCTCGAAAAGGCGATATTGTCCAGCAGTCCCCCTATTGTGAAGCGCAGTTCGCCGGTCTGGCCCGCGAAGCCTGTAACGTCCACCGCGTAAATGCTGTAGGCAGGTGTCGTTGCCAAAAGGGCCAACCCGAGCTGCTGACCGCCGAACTGGACCGTTGGAATGCCGTACTTGTCGTAAAATTGCAGCGAGCGCGCGCCGCTTGGAATCGTCCCGACCTGTGCAATGGCCGAGAAGGTCGTGCCGGGTGGAATCTGAAACGCCACGGTGTAATTCCCTTGAAGTGGCTGAACGTAGAGGCTGTTGGCGTCATGGATGGAGATCTTTGCGTCATTTCCGGTGGTGACGTCGTAAGCGATCCCGGTAAGTTGGTTTACCCCGAAGTAGCACGTCCATCCCGGGAGTGCGTCTGAGGCGGGAAGGACCGTTCCCGGGGGCGTACCGGGCGGGATATTGGCGCTCTCGAAATCCAGATTCTGAAATGTGCTCTGCGCAGAAGTGGTTTCCAGCGTCGCGATTAGGACCGCCACCAAGGAAGTAACTAGACGAAATTTCATGGCTTCACCGCTTGGTTTAACGCCCAGCGCAGCCACGCCGGGCCAGTGACTTCCGAATGCAAGTCTGAGGCCCGACCGGCGTTGGCTGACGCGTGTGGTTGGGCTCGATTACTGGAGATCTCATTTCAATGGCCATCCTTATTGGCCGAGATCTCTTTTGCTTGCGCCTCGGGCTTCACAGCTGCCCTGATCGGTCGATAATGCTTGGGTGTTAGGATGATACTCTCCCGCGGTTGCAATGCAAAGCCTTCGCTCCCGTTGCTGCCCGTCAATGAGCAGTCCGGGGAGGCCTTTATAGTGATCGAATAGTGCGCCTGGTTCGTCGTCCAAGTCCAATACTCGCGAGGCAGACCAAAAAACTCAGGCACATAATACAGCCGCCGGACCCCAGCCGACTCGTGCAGAGGCTGGCGATAGGAAATCACCACAGGGTCGTTCCCACTCAACAGGGCCACTGGAGCAGCAAACGAAACTAACATGCAACACGAGCCGGGTTCGCCGAGAAATTCATCGCGTTTCCCAGTTATCTGGATTCCCGTTGCAGGAAACTCGCGGCCAGCAACAGCGAATTTCAGCTCCAGCAGGTTCTGTAGCAGATTGCGACACTCCGGTGTAATCTCTACCGGCCTGACGTCAAAGAGCAGGTTGGAAATGTTCAAGAGCTTCCAAAAGTCGATCTCCTGCGGGCTTAATCCGGGAGGGTCGGGGAGCCAAACTTCAACGCCGCATAGCGCGACGGGATTGGTGCGGTTGAAACGGTCGGGTGGCCCTGTGAAACGAAAGTGAAAATCGCCTGTAAAGCGAGCCTCTCTCGGCTTCACTTCGATAACGAGGCGTTCGGAGGCAAGATACGCGCTTCTGTAGGAGCTGGCGATGCGAGGATTGGCTAGAGTGATGTCTGAACAGGCGAGTAGGATGACGATAATCAAGCGCGTGGCGTGCGCAGCCCAACGATCACCATCACTGGCTCCGCGCCGATGATCCTCGATATATAAACTCGTGCTCATCGCGGAGTCCAGTGCATGGCGTTGTTGGGCCCAACTGTTACGTTCAATCGTCTCCAATCCAAATCGTGATCTCGGTGAACTGCCGGGCACGAACCCTCACTATTGTCGCATCCTCAGCCAGCGATAGATCATCAGGAGCTATCACGTAGCGTCCAGGCCGCAGATAAAGGGTGAACGTGGCGGTAATGTCCTCCGCCGTTGTCGCCGATGCCACAAAGCGGCCCGACTCGGTGAAGATTGAGAATGTGCCGTAATAGGGCCGGGGCATCATGCACCAGGGCGGGAATCCATCGCAAAAGCCAGGATACCAAGCACTGACTGTGATGCCTGACTGCTCGGAAGATGGTGGCTGATCTGTGGGCTGGGGCGATGCAACTTGGGCTAATCCTTGCTGTGCGACGATAGCGAAGAGAAGAAACGATGTTTTCATTTGAGTACCTGCTTTGTCATGGGTGGGGGACTCGATGCGCCCAACAACGAAGCTCAGGCACAGCCGCTGGAGAGTAGGTCAGGGCGAACTCCCGGAGCCGCAAATTCTCCAGGGCGCTGCAAAAGGAAGCGCTCGGCGGCTGTTGCCTGAAGCGGCCGGTTAGCAAAGTCTTTCGATCAACGTACATCACGGATGGTCCCTGGCTTGGACGAATCGACGAGTACATAATCTCGCCCCTCGATCAGCCTCTCAAAGCGACCTAGCGGCCAGTAGAGGTAGAATAAGCAGTAGCGCAAATCGCTGTCGGTGGTCACCGGGCCCCCTAGCACTTGGGTCCCGAAGTTCGTCTGACGCGGAATGTTCGTTGGGACAAGATTCCTGAAACGGGGGTAAGAGTTGGTAGAAGGCAGGCTGTTCGTGACCAGCATCACAGAGTTCGCGGAGCGATGCCAAACGTATCCGGCAACGTAGAGCGCCACTAGGGCTCCGACGATTGACGCGATTTGCTTCATATGACTTCGCTAACGAAAAAACTGAGCGATGCGGGCGTCCCACGGTGCCAAAATCGTCAACCGACGTGGTCCGCCCGCATTCGCTCCAGTGAATGGTTCGGCAAAACTCACCGCGCCGTGTTCCGCTTGGAAAAAAGCCAGACCATCCTCTCGACGATGATCCCCCACATCAAACAGCTCATCGCGAGGAGCAAAATCAAAACCGGTATCGGCCAGGAACCATGGTCGTGATAGACGAAAAAAGCATACAATCTCACCGGCAAGGCAAGCAGTGTGGCCACGACGTCGACAGTTTTGAGCGCCAAATCCTGTGACTGGCCGTAGGGCAGGAGACGTCCCATGGCCCATTCAATGACCCATAACAAGAGCATCGCCGGAATCACGGCGACGGATACCAACGTGATGGTTTTCTTATTCATAATCCTCTCCGTTTGACAAGTGAGGGTGCCATGCGTCACGCCGAACGCCCAAGCTCACGCACAGCCGCCGGAGCGGGACGTGAACTGCAATGATGATGTTCTCGTTTCACAAATCGGTCAACTGACCGGCGCGCGGCTGTTGCGTGCAGCGTCTTGTTCGCCGATTCGGTGTGACCGTAAAGTCTCATGGCATCTTCCTTTCTGGATACACGGACTGAATCACGTGCTCAATCTCTGGGTCGTAAGTGACAAAATCTCCTGTATCGAACCCAATCTCAGAATCAGTCTGCTCATTAGTGAAAAGAAACATGAGATCGCCGGCGCCTGAACTGGCCGCTGAGTAGCGGCTGTCTAGCGTGCCGCTCGGTGTGCGGGCTGGCGCATCCACGCCGTGGACGAACGCGACTCTCTGAGAAGTGTGCCAGCCTCCCTTGTAGGAATGAACGACTGTAGCCTTGAAGTGATGCAAGGCGTATTCCCGCGGCCCACGGTCCTGCCAATTATCCTCATAGACACAAACCAATAGCACATGCTTGTATTCATCCAAGTGTGCTTTCGTCTCCACCACATCGCCCCACGGACAATGTGCGAATATGGTATTGCTGCCTGTGGAACGACAACCGACTCCAAAACTGAACAGTGCCGCAGAGATTATGGCCCCGAATTTGTCCATGAGTGTGGATCACGGCGAACGGTCCCGATCAGCGACTCCGCGCCGCCGATTTCCGATTTGCCCTGCCGCCGTACTCGCGGAGTTCGCTGCGGCGGGATGGTTAAGTGATAGGATCATGACGGGATACGCGGCGGCCTTCGCGAGGGCCAGGCGAAGCACACCAGCCCAACCGAAAACCCGACCAACAATGGAATCGCGTACTTCGCGTTAAATCTCAACGCGACTTCCGAGGCGATGAGATATCCGCTACCGAGCGGTGTGGCGCCTTCGTGAACCGTCTTCGCTTCCACAAATGCACCAGTCGCGAGCTGGACAATGATCGCAGCAAACACCGCGACGCCCATCAGCCCCATCCCGATTCTGTGCCGTACTGTTACAAGCATACACTCCCCACTTAACGAATCTGCTCAGGCACGGTGCGTCCAAGACGTGCGACATGCAACAACAACGTAACCGCACCGTTGCCTGAAGCAGTCAGGTTAGGCCGCGTGGCCGTCATGGTGTCGTGCGATCCGGAGATGAAATCCTTCTAAATGCTCCATCGCCTCGTACATTGTAGTCGATGAGATAGGTCCTGTTGCTGTCTTTACTCGTCCGGAATGAAAGCTGTTCACCACCGGTGACCGAGCGGAACAGAAAGGGCGCGACCTGGGTTAAGCGCATTGGATTGCCCCTGGTTTGCCAGTATTCGACTTCAATGCCTTTGATGTCCTTGACGGACCGGATATAGACGTAATCTTCTTTTGAAATCTTGATCCCGTAAGAGAGGGTGCGGTCGAGTACGTATGTGCCAACGACTGACTGGATGTCTGCCATGCTCGCACTCGGCGTGACTGGCTGTGTTGCAGTCTCGGCAGTTTCAGCCTCGGCTTCGCGACCGGAGAGTCCGTCCAGCAGGTCGGCCAACTGAAACACGCGCGGCCCTTGCAGGTTTTGGGCGGAGAAGACCGCGAGGCCGCGACTCAAAGAGATGCCTAGGACACTCTGGAAGCCGTAAGCGTAGCCGATGTGAAACAGGTAAGGCTCCTTCCCCCGGGGATGGCTCTCATAAACGAATCCGCAGGTCCATTGCACGCCCAGGCGTGCGTCATCCGCATACTGGGGTTGGTGCATCAGCTTCACCGTTTCAGTTTTTAGGAAGCCTTTGCAGCCGGAGAGATGACAAATCATCAAACGGGCCATATCGCTGCCGGTGGTCATTACTCCAACGGCGGGATCGAGGCTAGTGTAACGGAAGGGAACCAACTGGTAGTTTGTCTTTCCATAGGTATAGGCCGCCGCCAGGTTGGTTCGTTGCCCCTCAGGCACAGCATAACCGGTGTGATCCATGCCCAGGGGGCGCATGACTCTTTGCCTCACGGCCTGCTGAAACCTGGTTCTGGACACAACTTCAACGACGTAACCTGCGAGGGTGATCCCATGGTCGGTGTAGAGCACTGTCTGTTCTGGCTCCTGCCAGCGCAACGGCAAACATTTCTGAAGGTACGGGCCCAGGGACAACACCTCTCTCGCATCCGTCGTGGATGTCACGTTGGGAATACTCAGGTCACGGATGCCGGCCGAATGTGTCAGCAACGCTCTTAGCGTGACCGGCCCGTACTCGTTGTGGTCCAGTTCCAAACCAGCCGCGGCCATGCGCGGCCGCACGTCTTCGTTCACACCAATAAGCCCATCGTCTATTAGGCGCATGGCTGCCATCGCATTGAACACTTTGGAAACAGAGGCGATGCGGAAAAGCGTCTCGTTGGGATTGACCGGTGTGTGTTCCTCCAGGTGCGCGAAGCCGTATCCCCTGTTGAAGATGACTCGGTGGTCTTTCACAATCGTAACCACCGTGCCGGGCACGTGGGCTTCCTGCATGCGGTTGGTAACGATACGATCAACAAACGCCTGCAAGGCACTCTTATCGCTGAGCAGATTCGAGGAGGCTGCGGACTCGTTTGCAGAGACCAGGCATGTGACAGCGCCCATAAGGATGAGGCCGATGATGAAGCTGTGACGGGCTCGATTGCTGTTCATTCAGGAATAAGACACCGTTCGGGCTTAGATTTTTGTGCTCAGCGGCCTAACGGCTAGCTCACCGATAGCGGCCCGCCACCATCGCTTGAATTGCCAGGCGGCTCCGCCGGGCCGCCATTCAGATGTCATGTTGGGTTGAACGGTGGCACTACCCAGTGCCACTCTTGATGCACAATTATGAAAAAAACATACATCCTCAAGCCCAACATGACGTTGACAAACGTAGCCACCTCGCCGGCCAAGCGCAACCGCCCAGCCGATTCATCGGGGGATTCTGCATCGGCCGAGCGCATTGCGGCCATTGCAGCGCCAAAGCTCGCACCGCTGCCGCAGCAACCCTTGCCCGTGCCGATGATCGATCGCGCCAAGCCCCGGCTCCAGCTGGGCCTGGACGTCCATCTAGAGTTCATCATGGCCGTTGCCCAACGCGGAAACACCTCCGCGCAGGCGCCCCGCCGGTTCACCCCCGACCAACTGGTCGCGCAAGTTCGCCAATGGGTAGCCGAAGGACTGCAGGTCTTTTGCGTGCAGGAATCCTGCGGCTTCGGTTTCGTGTTACACCGCCAACTGGTCAGCGCCGACGCCCAAAGTTTCCTCATCACGCCCATGGCCCTTAACGGCAACCGCAAGACCGACAAACTCGACGCCCGGGCGCTTTGCCTGCGTTTGTCCCGCTACTTGGACGGCAACTCCGACGAACTAGCCCCCATTCGCATTCCCACCGAGGCGGAGCAACGCCGGCGCGAAGTCACGCGCCGCCGTCAGTTCCTCAAGCGCGAGGTTCGTTGCCTGGCCAACCGTGGCCACGGCCAAGTGGCGGAGTATTGCCACCAGTCGTTGCCCAGTCGTTGGTGGGGGCCTCGGCTCTGGAAGAAGCTCTTGCCCAGGCTGGATGCCTGGCTGCTGGGCGTGCTGGAAAAGCTGCGCGACTTGATCCTGGCTTTGGAGCTCCAGCTCAAAGCGCTGGAGGAAGAGCTCCTGCAGCGCCTCCAGGGCCAGGAGCGTCCCAGAGGTTTGGGCGAACTCACGCTGGTCACCCTGGATGGCGAGATCTGCAACTGGGCACGCTTTCAGAACCGCAAGCAGATCGGCAGCTACACCGGGTGCTGTCCGGGCGAGCATAGTTCGGGCGGCAAACGGCGAGTGGGTTCCATTGACCGCATGGGCAACGGACGCGTCCGCGCGCTGCTGGTCGAAGCGGTGTGGCGCTTCCTCAAATGGCAGCCCAACTGGAAAGCGGCGCAACGCATAAAGGCCAAACTGGCCGACGGTCAGGCGCTGCGCAAAAAGACGATCATCGCATTGGCCCGCCAACTGGCCATTGATCTGTGGCGATGGCGTACCGGCCGTTGCACCCTGGTTGATCTGGGCTTGCTCGCTGCTTGAGCTACCTCCGTTCAAACCCCAAAGAATTCTGCTTCACGCAACCTCCAGAGCCTCCGTGAAAAAGCCTTTTGCGATCGGGCGGGTCCAGTCCGTAGCTTCACCTGGTGAACTCCTGGTTCGCCCGTCATTCAGATGGGACGGAACCCCCGGTCGCCGCCAGTCACACAAGAACGACACAATGGGCGTTGGGTCAGCTCCCAACTGTCCGGATAGGAGTCGGTGCGGGACCTCGGGGTCGAGCACTCGTAACGGCGGTGACACCGGTCGGCATTTCGTTTCACACCCTTGCTCTGCAAAAATCTTCAACCTTGAGGAGAAAGGGAAACGCCTTGAAAAAATAACTTGGGCCAAGTCGCTGAGCCGAGGCTGCGCGCAGCAGAGGATCGTTGGTCCTACCGCTAACGCGCGTGACTTCGCTCCGCGTCCGCTGCGCTCCGCACGACATGAACCTTACCCAAAAAAGAACCTGACGGAATTCGAACGACCCTCTTGACAACCCTCATAGGGGTGAAGCGACTGGTTGGCCGCCGCACTGCACAATCCTTGCCTCACAATGGCGAGCCCACGAGCCGCGAAAAAGTCTGGCGATCAGAGCAACTAAGATCCAACCGTAAACCATCAACGCGAACAGGCCTACTACCCTGGATGCAAGCACTTGCCGCTGATTCCCCGTAGTATCGCCAAACGCGAGTAGCCCGCCGATGCCAACCGCGATGCCACCACAGCAGATAAGGAAGTGAACGGCGGGCCATCGTCCAACCAGCCGAAAATAGGCGCGACAGATTGAACTGTTACAAATGGGTGTGTACATACATCGGCCAACGGCAAGCGCAGCCACGCCGGGTCGGTGGCGCTAGAGTGCAAGACAGACGCGCTCCCGGCGTTGGCTGGCGCGCCTCGTTAGCATTCAGTCTCATGGCGCACGTGATTCTGGCGCTGGCGCTCTGTAAGCAGTGATCGCAAGCGAGTGATCTCTGCTGGTCGGAACCCATCCAACTGATACTGAACCCAGCGGCCTCGAAGCAACCGAATCTGTAGACAAACTGGCGACGGCAACTTGTGCGCCGCGACTTGCCGCAGGTCAATCTCTGTGCGGTTCAGCGGGTGCCCCTGCGAAAGCAGCAGCTTGTCGCCCCGCACGCGGAAATGCGGAAGGACTCCGTCGAGAGCTGCGGAAAAGACGTTCATGCTAACGCCGGTGATGAGGCGCGGCGGGCCACAGACGTCCAGCACGGAACGGAAGCGCCGTCCCGCCGTCGACTCCATCACCCTTGTTCGGCCTTCGTCTGCTCGCGCTCATCTGTCGCCAAAATAGTGGAACTTAACAAGCAAGCCGCAGGGACTTGTCTGAGCCGTAACCTGCCCACCGGCTTGCACCTTGCCCGAAAGCCAGTTCTGATACTCACCTGCCGTCATCTGATTACCGCTCTCAAACCGCACCTCAACACTGCCATCGACTGTATCAAAACCGCCAGTGATCAGCCCGTTCGTCCCGCGTGAGCCGGGTGGCAGCGGAAAGCGAAAGTCATCAGCCTTCATTCGACAGTAAATGATGCCGCCTCTCTCAATGGTGACCTTTGGCAAGCCTTGCTCGTGCAGGCGCTCCAAGCGAGAATTAAGAAACAGCGGTGCGATGTTCGCATTCGCGAAGAAAGCCAGCACTGCGACAATGACAGCGGCACATAGCAGTATGACGGCGACTTTCATGTTGCGGCCGAACGACTGCGGTCAGGCAGCGCGGGGCTGGTGCGTCCGGCATGGAGCAGAACGCGAATCCCGCACTTGCCTGCACCGCCGTTGTTAGCCTGACTACCGTGTTTGTCAGGTCCTGACATAGACGATGTAGACGATACCGATGACAATAATGAGAGCGATGATGCTAAGGGCGATCAAATCACGCCGGCGCCTAGCCCGCTTGATCCTGCCCGTAGCCGCAGGCTCGTCCCGCATCAGCCGGTCCGTTCCCCAAAGGTAAGCGATAAGCTCAAGTATAGCTCCTAGTATCCCCATATTGTCTTTTGGCTAACTGTGATTATGCGACTGGCAGTCGCATATCGTGCCGGGGTTTTTTTCGTCCTTGTGTTCTAAGCCGTTCATTATCAACCTCGACTTGCCTCAACCTAACTCCGCCGGTCCGCATATTACAAGCTCAAAATTGTGTGTCTTATTTCGTACCCTGGACAGCCGTTGTCCGAGGAGCCTCTTTACACTGTTCTGCCGCATGAACTGCGTCACGGCTACGCCACCCACTGCCTCGAACGCGGTATCAACCCTCGCGCCATCCAGCAGGCTAGCGTGAGGCGTCGTTGGATTGCATCTCCTTTCCTGACAGGTCAGCCACGCGCCGAAATCGAATATTTCGCATGCGGCCAGCCGAAACTTTCAGCTCGCTTATCTCACCTTTACTGTCCCGCGTAAATACGATCGAAAGTCCTCCTGGATCAGTGTCAAATGCATCCGTGTCCGTCGGAAGCAGGCGCACCCAAGTCCCGGAACGATGCCTGGTCCCTAGGTCGCCCTCGTGGACTTCAAGGCGGTAGGCCACCCGGAGTTCCTCGCTCCAGAAATCGCCGGCGTAGGCGCGGAACAGGTCGGGATTGCATGGGGGTATGCGCAACTTCGGGGCATGAATGCCGCGATACATGAGGTGTGTCACTCTGTCTGAATTGGTGCTGACGAACTCGACGTCAGAGCCGTACGCTTTGACAAGGAATCTGTTGCTTGAAAGGGCCGTCATTGCGAATTTCGGCTCGCGCGTTGCCTGCGCCATGAGATTTGTTCCTTCCTGTGTGACACTTAATAACCAACCTGGTCCCAGGCGGTATGTCCCCGTGAAAGGCTTCCAGAGGGAGGGGTCCGCATGGAATTCGGCGACGGGTTTTCCGGGCGGCTGCTCCTTTGGGCCTGGCTCGTAGCCCAAGTAAAGATCCGTGATCTCTCTTGCGAGCCTTTCAGTAGGCATGCTACTGAGATTCGAGAGGATTGCGATCCCAAAGCGCTTTCCCGGCACGCGCAGGACGATGCTTCGGTATCCAGCCCAGGAGCCTGTGTGTTTGGTGATCTTGTCTCCGTTATAGTCAGTCAATTCAACGCCGAAGGCATAGTCGACTTTGTTACCGTTGTTCAACTTACCTGGTTCATGCATCATCTCGATTGCTTGTGTTCCTCCCACAGCGGCAGATTCGAAATTGAGCAGCCATTTCCCGATGTCATCAGCGCTTATGAAGAGAGAACTCGATCCTTGCGCTGCCAATTGACTAACCACTCGTTCAAAGCCCCTCCCCGCCGGCATATAAGGCATAGCCCGGTTTGGAACGATCTTCGCGGGATTTTCGCAAATTTCCGTATGATTCATTCCGAGCGGCTCGAAAATGTTTGCTGCCGTCCAGGTGCGGAACGAGTGACCAGTCGCTTTCGCCACGATCGCTGCGAGCAGATTGTATCCCGTGTTGGAGTACGAGTGTTCCTCGCCGGGAGCGAAGTCGAGCTCCCGTTGTCGGCGAACCATCTCGAGAATCGTCTCGAGGGTGATCGGGCTTGACATGTCGACTCCAGACAAGCTCAGGGTTTCCGGCCAGTCTCGTAGGCCGCTCGTATGATGGAGCAAGTGGTGAATGTAAATTGGTTTCCCGAAGTCCGGCAGATCAGGAAGGTATTTTCGGATTTCTTCGTCCAATGAGATTTTGCCTTTCTGTGCGAGCATGGCAATGGAAAGGCCGGTGAATTGCTTTGCGACAGAGGCGGCGTCAAAAATCGTTTGCTGGGTTATCGGGACGCGATCTTCAAGATTTGCATATCCGTAACCGTGCGTGTACGCGACGGCGCCATCCTTCACGATTACAACAGCCGCGCCGGGAGACCGCTCGTGATCCCACGGCGAGAACAGCTTGTCCACCTTAGCGTCGTTCGCAGGCTCTGCGACACTCGTAGCGGCCACGAACCAGCACGCGAGGCAGAGTATGCTGCCGTTGAGCCTCAGTGCCGTGGTGATCATCTTCAGGGAGGTTGGACCAGTTGCGGCTTGGAGCCAATCCTTAATGAGGATTAGCATTGCTCGTGCGCGGGTATGGCCCGTCTGAAAGCGTCAATTGTCGGGCAGCACATCGCGAGGGAGTGGTGTCAGGACGACTACGGAGGTGGATTGTGAATAAGTCGCGCAACAATTCTGCATTGGGGTGTCAATGGATGGCACACCAGTTTCAGTAAAGTACTGCACGAATGATCGGTGGGTTCGGAAACGCAAAACAAATGGGAAGAAGCTCAATATGAAAACCGACGAAAACGGCAAAGACAACAGGACTAGTGACAAAGGGACGTTCAGTGAAAAGCTGAAATGCTGAAACCTGAAACCTGAAATTGGAATTTCGAGCGGAGCGAGCTCGTGCGGTGTTTAGAGGCTGTTTGCCTTTCCTCCAATTTTTTTGTTCGGTTTACCTCATCAGCGGGTCTTTACTGGTGATTGAAGATGACGGACAGCCAACGATTGCTCGCCGATTACGTACGAACTGGTTCGGAAGCCGCATTTCGCGAACTGGTCAGCCGGTACATCGACTTGGTCCATTCGACAGCAGTCCGATTAGTCGAGGGCGATATCCATCGGGCGAAAGATGTGGCGCAAATGGTCTTTCTGGACCTGGCCCGCATGGCGCCGAAGTTCTCTAAAAATGTCATGCTGGGCGGCTGGTTGCACCGGCACACCTGTTTTGTGGCCGCTAACACCATGCGCGGCGAACGTCGGCGCCAATCTCGTGAAAGAGAGGCAGTTGAAATGAATGCGCTGCAAAGCAACTCCCGAGATGACTTCGAGCTGGTCGCGCCAATTCTTGACGAAGCCATCAATGAACTGGCCGAAGCGGATCGGACGGCTATCCTACTTCGCTTTTTCGAGCAGGATGATTTCCGCTCGGTTGGCCGGGCGATTGGGAGCAACGAAGATGCCGCACGAATGAGGGTGACCCGTGCCTTGGAAAAACTGGAGGGATTGCTGAAGGATCGAGGCGTGACGGCCAGCGCTGGAGCCCTTTCGGGGGTGCTTTCCGCTCACGCCGTCGAGGCTGCGCCTGCCGGGTTGGCCATCAGCATTTCCAGCATCGCTGCAGGTGCCGTGCCTGCCGCGCAAACCTCTGCCGCGTTCGCGACAACCAAAACCATCGCTATGAGCGCTTTTCAAAAAGCTATCGCCGCTTCCGCGCTCGCGGCCGCTATCGGGACTGCAATTTACGAAGGTCTTCAGGCCTCCATCTCGCGCAGGCAGGTTCAAACACTCGAGCAGCAGCAAACGTCGCTGGCCGAGCAAATACAACAATTACAGCAAGAACGAGATGACGCGAAAAGCAGGTTGACTTCCCTGGCAGAGGATAAAGGTGGCGATACAGAACTGCTTAGGCTACGCGCAGAGGTGGCAAGGCTACGCATGGAGTCTAAGGAACTGGCGAAGGTGAAAGCTCAGGGCACCGGTACAGATCGGAAGTCACTGGTCGAGGATGCGGAGTCCTTAATTGACCGCGTCAGGCTGCTCAAAGAACGGCTGGCGCAAACACCCGGAGCCAGAATCCCCGAACTCCAATTCCTCACCGAAGAGGATTGGCTTCGGGCCGCCGCTGGGCGGCAGAAACTAGAGACCGATGCCGACTTCCAAGCAGGTTTCAGCGATCTACGGGATCGTAGCGAAGGGAGATTTCTGCTGATGATGGAAACGCCGTTGCAAAAATATATCGAGGCCAACAAGCAATTCCCTATGGAACTGTCGCAGCTAAAGGCTTATGCTGAGAAAGCGATTAGCGACGAGATTTTGGAACGCTATCAAATCGTGCCAGCAAATACTTTGCCTGTAGCGAGTGCCGGGCGAGACGCCGGAGATTACCTGATCACATTGAAGTCGCCCGAAGAAGGCGGGCAACAAGCTCTTGGCCGGAACGGCCACAGCGGGTTTGTTAATTCAGAGCCGATGGCAATCCTGGCCCCGGCAATGCGAGCCATGGCTGAAGATACGCCCGAGATTGATGGGAAGAAGACAATGGATATGCGCAACTTAGGCCCGTATCTCAAAACACCCGAACAAAAGGCCGCATATCAGAGGCTGATGGAAAATCGTAAACCATGAGTAAAAGGACCGTGCAGAAACTGACCTCCGGTTTGACCCCGGTTAAGTTCTAGCTCGGATGCGGGCAGCCCAGCAAGCGTTCGAACTCGGCCTTGGAAAACTCGTCGGTTACTGGTCTGGACGGAATCTGGAGGTTGAAGGACATATTGACAATCGTCGCGAAATAATGCGCTACCCTCCGGGGGACGTCCACTGAATCCTCAGCACCCAGTCGTCGGAAGCGACCCTGCGTGCGCGAACGACCTTGCCTAGAGTGCCGGCGGGGACGGAGGGGAAGTCCCTCAGAGCGTGCACGTACTCGCCGACGTGCGAGCGAGCCTCCGATTCGAGGAAAAACGCTGACGTCATAGTCCAACAATCGATCAAAGTGGACCTCCTTGCAAGCGCATATAACGACTGATGAGGTGGAATCGGACGAGTCGGACGGAGCGGAAGGGATCCACCTCACCCCAAGCCCAGTGGCTTCCCAAGCCCGCCTCAAGATGGATGCCCCAAGCTGGACGACCGCTTCGCGGTACGAGGTCCCCCCGCGGAGAGGGAGACGGCGCGCGCGGGTCGGACGGAGCGAGCCAAAAAAATCCCCGGCCGAGCCGGGGACGTGAGTTAGATCAACGCGGCCTCGAGAGCGGGGTCCGAGCCGGACTGGCCACCAAGAGCGGCTTGCTGCGGACTGGGCCTGGGCTTGATGACGTCCGCCGTCGCCGGGCTATGGCGGACAGTGCCGGCGACGAAGCGCTCAGCCAGCTTTGTAGCAGCCTCCAGCGAGCGGCACGGATAGGAGCGGACGTCCCTGAATGTCGTGAGGGTGACCACGAAGTTGAGGACGCCCTTTGCTGGGTTGCGTGGAGCGATGGTGACTGAGGGAGCTGCGGTGTTTTTGTTGATGTTTTCTGTGTTCATGTTGTTTTTTGTTTGTTTCTGGCTTCTTTGCCCTTTCACCAAAAGGCGCGGGTGCCGGCGGCACCTGACAATGGGGCGGCGCGTGGGAGTAGTCTTCAGAGGGCACCACGGTCTGTGCCCCTCGTTGGCACAGCGCGGTGAAGGGCGAAGATGACTGAAACCCCTGGCGGGGAGCCACCATGAACACAACGTCAACAGCAACGCAGGACCGAAAGGGTAATGGCTAAACGCTAGAGGCTGAAGGGGGCGGCCGGTGTGGGCACCTCACTGCGGGAAAGTCCGCGACGGGGCGCGAGGGAGGCGGAGAAAAGCTGAAAATCGGAAGGCGGCACAGGCCGAGGGACGAGGGACGACCGGCCGACGCTCAGAAGCTATGGCCCGGCAGGTGGGCGAGGGGCGGCGCGGGATGGTACGGCCTGGCCGGGGATTTTGGGGCGAGCGGTATCGGAGGAGTCGGACGGGCGGCGGATTGTGTACTGGTGGAGATTAGGACCCCCTGTGGACTTCATCGCGGGCGCCATGAAGGAACCGCAGGGGGTCAGTGTCGGTGGGTCGCCGACGTGGGAGCATGCGCATGGGTAACCGGCAGGGTCAAGGCGGTTTTGTTAGGAGAGTATCGTCGGACGATTTGGGGGAAGTATGGAGGCGAATTGTGAATAAGTTTTTGGAGGAAGTTTTTGGTTGTACAGCGGATGTCCAAGGTACGAGTTCAGGATGGAGCGAAAAAAACTGTGGAAGCCAGCGAAGACAATTTGGATTGCCTCGTTTCTACGGTACTGGACAAATGAACAGTGGTCGAAGAAAAGGCTGAGGGCTGAAACGCTGAAATTCTGAAATGAAATTCGCAAGAGCCTCCACCTCACCCCCGGCCCTCTCCACCCTAGCGGGCGGCCACCAAGGGGAGAGGGAGGAAAGGGCGAGCCGATGAAGTTCTATGCGTTGGCGATCGGGGCGAGGTTTGTTTTTCGTGGGCAGGAGTTCGAAAAGACGGCGATGAGCATGGCAGAGGTCCTAGCGGACGGCCACCAGCGTGGATGGGGAAACATTTTCCAAGGAGGGACTGAGGTCGAGTCGGAGGGGCCGCTGTTGCCTGCTGACGTTGCGGCCAGGTGGAAGCCGCGAGAAGGGCATTGGGCCGATGGGATGATCCTGGCGCCGGGGCAGGGGTGAAAGGGAAGATTGAAACGCTGAAGGCTGAAACTCTGAAATTCTGAAATGGAACCGCGGAAGACGCGAACGACGCGGAAGGAGGAGGCGCTGAATGGAAACCGCTAATGGACGCTAATCGTCTACAAGAGCGAACGGAGGTCACCTCACCCCGGCCCTCTCCACCCTAGCGGGCGGCCACCAAGCGGAGAGGGAACAGCTTCGACCCTCGAATCCGCGCCGCCATGCGCTATTTGATCGAGCAGGACTTCGGAGGGTTGAGCGCGCATTTCACGATATATGTATCGTTCAAGAATTTTAGATGACATGGATTTAATGGGGGGTGCCCCTCAAAAAGAGAGACTGGGCGAGAATACGCGTGTTCGGCCAAAACGTGCGCCGCGAGCGCTTGCGCAGGCGGCTGACACAAGAGCAACTGGCGGAGCGGGCGGAAATTGCCACCAGGAATCTGCAAAAGATTGAAGCGGGCGAGATAAACACTCTTACGACCACGGCGTTCCGGATTCAGTTGGGGCTACAGTGCTCGTGGAAACGCCTGGCCCCTGATGAGTGAGAGCGGCGGGACTGTTGGCAACAGCGAATCGCAGGCGCGTAGATGAGTTGATGTGCGCAGTTAAGTCCTTTTAGTGGAAAGTGATGACAGCGGGGGTCAGGCCAGCGCCGGACAGGGTTGTCCGGCGCGCGCTGATATTTCCGGGAAGAGCGCAGGTGGTCAGAGTGAGGGTAGAGCTAAGCAGCTCGAATTGTGGGACGCGGCTGATTCCGCCTCTTTCGAGATGACGGCAGAGGAGCGAGCAGCGATTAGTCACTTTTTGCGGGAGACTCGTGTACCGCGTGCGGGGACTAACCGCGTTCCGAGGTTGGCCCGGGCTGCGCTGAAGTTCGGCGGCATGTTGTTGGTGGCTGCAGGTATCGTGGCGGGTTACTCGGATGGAGACGAGTTCAACGAGGCAGGTTGCACGGTTGCGCAGCAGGCGCAAGGGGCTTCTCACAAAGTACATTCGGGTCAGTCCGAGGAGGGCGGCGGCAAGCAACCTGACTCTGGCGGCGGGTGCGGTGGCGGTTCGGGCAAAGGTGGGGGTGGCGGACCGCCGTGTGAGGCCCCCGCGGAGAAATGTACGAATCAGCTTTTGCTGGAGCGGCTCGGCGAGGTGGTGGAAATGCTGGCGGGGATACGTCTGGAGGTTGCCGCGGTTCGACAGGAGCACGGCGAACTGCGCAGCGCGAAGCAGCGGCTGGAGAAAATGTTGGCGGATGGGGTGTTCAAGTTCACGCAGAAGGTGGATGCGACGTCGTTCAAGGTACTGTGCACGATTTTGGCCGAGGGAGATGTGGCAAAGGCGGGTCGGAAGCTTGGGATTGGGGATTCGATGATAAGGTACATGTTGCGGCGATGGAGGGAGCGTGGCGGGGTTTATGGGACGATGCTCGATCTGGTGCGATGGCGGAAGAAGGTCGGGCGGAGGGAAACCGTGCCGCTGAATGAGGCGGTGTTCCTTGAGGAGGCGAAGAGCGTTGATTATCCGGGGCTGCTTTCTGACGTGCTCGATGGGCTGCTTTCTGTGACGGGCGAGAATTGGCAGGAGCTGTGCGAGGAGTTGGCCAGTCTGGTGAGAGAAGCTGTTGGGCAGAGCTAGACGTTTTGTGAGTTTATTTTGGTTTTGGCCGTTGCGTTTGTGACGTCGCCTCGAAGGGAATTGGCTCCTGGAGAAGGGTCGAAATGAAATACTTTAGGGTTTTGGAGCCACCGCCCAGATTATTGTACAGTGCAACCGCTCTAGGGGAGATGCATGTTTTGTCGGTGTACATCTTGGCTTTAATCGTGCCGAGCGCCATGATTGCATTCTGGATCGTCGTTGCGTTTAGTTCGCTGGGGACTGGAATCGCTGAAGATATGCCTTCGCCGCTGATTCCGAGAGTTTGGATTACGAGGGTGCCGGATACGTTGTCCGCTTGTGCCTGCGCGCCAACCCCAAAAAGATTGCCGAGGTTCACCTTCCCTCGCTTAACGGTTATATGTGCCGAGAGCCTAACGCCCACGCCGATGTAGAGGGGAACGACAACGTCGGGTGTGGCGGCTCTCGAGGGCTTATAAACAATATTTGTTTCTTTGTCCTCGACCTTTTCAGAATCCTTTTTTGCGGGAAATGGGTGCGTCTTGTATTTGATGTAGTCGATGATGATGACGTAGTTGCTTCCCGAATATCCGACGGCGGTCGGACCGTACGTGATGTTGCCGTCTGTGCTTACCGTACCAACCGCTAGGCGCATTGTCTCGTCACATAGTGCGGACAGTGCAGCGGCGTCTGCCGGGACGTCGGCGACTGGAAGTGGGTCTAAGGGAGTGTACCCGTATGCGAGTGGACGGTTTTGCTCTGCTAGTGTTTGTGGGAGGCGCGACCATGAACAGCCTGTGGTGAGGGCCAGTAAGAGGAGCGTCGTTCCTGCAGTCGGCGCGGTCAAGAGTCTCGTAAGGAAGCTCATGAGGATGTTATGGAGCGCCGATATCGATGAGCCGGAGGGTTTCATTGGTGTAAAAGATGAATTGCTTGTGTTGGCCTGGTATTCCGTTTTTCTCGGCCCAAAAATCCCACCATCCTGCTGGCACGGGCTCTGTTGTTGGCGTACTCGGAAGTCTAAAGTCTCGGTAGGTTCTTTCGTCCCAGGAGTTTAGTGGTTTGTATCGCACAGTGCAATTCGAGACTGGCGTGCTTGTTCGGTAGTCGGTCGTTGAGACCTGTGTGGGGATGGAGTCCGTTTGGTTTGTGCTGACGAACGTAGCCTTCATGCGGATGTCCGATTCAGCGCGATTGACGCGGCCGAGATTTTCTTGCGTTACAGGCGTCTTGGTTTTGGAACGCTGCGATAGCATGGCAAAGGCTCGGCGGTCGAAGTCTAGTGAGACGAGGAACATTTGGCTGAAACTGATCTGGCGTGACATTATCGCAGTGACGTTTTCGGTTGCGAAGGTGATCTGTGCTTTTAGCTGTGAAGGAGCATAGGAAGGGGTACCCCGGGCAAGGCGGAATGACGCATCGTTTAGTTCGGTAAAGACTGAAGAAAAGCCTGCTGCGATCTCGTCGCGGGTAAGGAGCTGTGTTTCTTTGGCCTGCTCAGCGGCCTCGCGCTCGACGGCGGACTGCGTGAAGCGGATGGAATGGGCAATTATAATCGTAAGAATAAAGATCGCGAAGAAACCCATTGCTAAGCAAACCCGTGCCCACGGCTTTGGGAATCGCAGAAAGGTGCTGGCCCAGTCAGTTGCCGTTCTGATTGGCGATCTGAGCGCCACTGGGGAAGTATGGGTACTGCCGCGAGGTAGTCAATCATTGTTGTGTGACATTTCCCTGTTCCTGGTTGGGTGAGGTCGGGCATGAGGGCAGGCGTCTCCGCGTCTTGTAAGCCGTATCGAAGGCGGTATTACGATTTTTCTAACTGTTGTTGGATTTCTCGTAAGCCCTTGAATTGCTGGACGTAAGCCGTGTTTTTCGGGGGAATTTGTGGGTGGTTTTTACGATTTCCGGGAGGGGTGTATGAATGGAAATCCGAAGGCCGAGGGCCGAAGGGCGAAGGAAGAAATCCCGAACGCTGCAGCCACTCCATCCCAAGGCGTAGAGACATTGCCTGTGCGATTTCTGACGCGATTTGAACTGGCAGAGGCGTTGAAGATTTCGGTTCGGACGGTGGACACGATGGTGGCGGGAGGGGAGCTGCCGCACTTGAGGCTGCGTGGGAATTTTATCCGGTTTTATTTGCCGGATGTGGTGAGGCACCTGAGTGCGACGGCATTGATCTCGAAGAGACGGTGGGCGGGACCCGCGCGCAAGCGCGGAAGTCCGAAGGCCGAAGGCCGAGGGACGAATCCCGAAGAGAGGACGGGAAAGGCTGAGGGCTGGAGTCAGCAACCGGAGATGTTACACAAGGAAACAAAGGGAACGAAGAAGGCGGAAAACCTGAAAACCGAAAGGTGAAATGGACATCTCTGACATTGGATATGCGGTCGTGATGGCGGTGTGGGCAGGCCTGGTCGTGTTGCTGAGTTATCGGCTCGGCTATGACAACGGTCGGTGGGCGTGGGTGGAGGAGGAAAGCAGAAATTGCGAAAGCGGAAAACAGAAACAAGAGGAGCTGAATTTTACAGAAGGCAACGGAGGCAACGGAGGAAAGCTGAAAGGCTGAGAAGGCGCGACACGAATTTTACGAATTTTCACGAAGGCTTGGACGTTGACATGGATTCGAGAGAAAAAGGCAAACGCGGAGAAAGGCAGTGGCGGGATGAGCTGCGAGCGAATGGTTACTGCGCCAGGAGGGGCCAGCAGTTTTCGGGATCGGCGGAATCGCCGGATGTCGTGTGCGACCAACTGCGTTGGATCCACTTTGAAGTGAAGGCGGTGGAGAGGCTGAACATCGAGGAGGCGATGGAGCAGGCGAGGCGCGACTGCGCAGGCAAAGTCCCCGTGGTGGCGCACAAGCGGAGCTTTCGACCGTGGTTGGTGACGATGGAGGCGGAGACGTTCTTCAGAATCCTGAGGGGAGATTTTACAGGAGGCAACGGAGCTAACGGAGAAAGAACAGAGGGGAGTGGGAAATGAAACGGTGCGATCTGGATGTTCATTTTTCTTCGGCGACTTGCGAGTGGGCGACGCCGCAGTGGCTGTTTGATCAATTAAATCGGGACTTTGGGTTCACGCTTGATCCGTGCGCGACAAAAGAGAACGCGAAATGCAGCAAGTATTTCACAGTGGCTGAGGATGGGCTGAAGCGGTCGTGGGATTACCAGGTCGTTTTCATGAATCCGCCTTACGGCCGGGTGATTGGCGACTGGATGCGCAAGGCGTGGGAGTCGTCGCAGCGCGGCGCGACGGTGGTGTGCTTGGTGCCGGCGCGAACGGACACGGACTGGTGGCATCGCTATGCGATGCGCGGAGAGGTCAGGTTTCTGAAGGGGCGGTTGAAATTCGGAGGTGCAAAGAACAGCGCGCCGTTTCCGAGTGCGATCGTGATTTTCAGGAGGGGAGCAATTACAGGAGGCAACGGAGCAAACGGAGAACACGCAGAGCGGCTGACGTTCCCCCATAGGTGTGACTGATTTTGCGAGGCTCGTGTGGCCTCGCGAAGGAACGGAAAACAAACAACAAAAACAACATAGGAACAAATGAAAATCAAAGAGAGTAACAACTTCGAGGCTTGCCCGGAATTCACGGGCAAGGGTGTGTGCGTGGACGTGACGCCGCTGCGGAAGCAGCAAAGTCAGTACGGGGAACGGAACGTTTTCAAGGTCGTTTTCGAGGCGGACATGGAGAAGGAAGACGGCAGCCGCTATGCGGTATGGTCGAATAACTTCACACCGACTCTGAACGAGAAGGCGAGCCTGCGGAAATTCTTGCGCGGCTGGTTCGGTCGGGACCTGAGCAAGGCTGAGCTCGAGGATTTCGATACGGAGACGTTGATCGGGAAGCCGGCGCAGCTCGTGATCGTGCATCAGCACAAGGATGGGAAGGTGTATGCGAACATCGCGGCTTGCACGCCAGATAAGTCGGGGGAGCCGTTGAGGCCGTCGGGGAAGTTCACGCGGGCGAAGGACCGACCCACTAGCGTGGGGGCCAATGCCGCTGGCGCGGCGGGAAACGGTTATCGGAGGGCGGAGCAGCTCTCCGACGCCGAGGCTATGGAGGGCAGGCCTTCCCATGCGGCGGTGAAGGTCCACGTAGGGAAGTGCAAGGGGCTTGAGCTGCGGGACCTGGCGATTGAGCAGGTGCAAGCGCTGGTGTCGAACTGGCTGCCGGGAGCGAAGACGAATGCGAAGCCGTTGGCGGATGACAAGCGGCTAATTGCTGCGCTGGAGTGGTGGCAGGCGGAACGGGAGAAGGAGAAGGACGACGTGCCGTATTGAGAGGTGAGAGGGGTGAGGTCAGAGGGGCGAGGGACAGGAAAAACTCACAGAAGGGCACGAAGGCAACGAGGAGGGACTAAACCACTAATGGACACTAATGAGCGCTAATGAAGGGAGAAAAGCAGGAGTGAGCATGAATTTGATTGAGCATTTGAGGGAGGCGTCGCGGCATTTAAAAGAGGCCGCGAAGTTGTCGAACGATTGGCGGGTTAAGGAGGCCGCGGCTGGAGCCGGAACGTCGGCGAATTGCGCGATTCATCTTCAGCAGAGGATTGCGTTGGGCAAAATCGCGCTGGAGCGGAAACCGTCGTTTGAGACGTCGGACGGGTTGAGTGGGGCGTGATCCTCCGTCGCCAAGGCTTTGGAGGACAGGTGCGAGGTGTGAGGGGCGAGGGTCGAAGGACTGGGCCCACCTCGCCCTACCCTCTCCCCCTGCGGAGAGGGCGGCGCGCAGAGGACTGCGCGCCCTACCTCACCAGAAAGGAACTATGATTTTGATTCAACGACAGGCGGCGAGTCATTGGTATTTGCGCGATGGCCGACCGTTTCATGAAATCGCAAAGAAGGATGGATCCGGCACGCGGCCGGTAACGTTGGCGGATGCGCGAAAGGTGCTGGCGTTTCCGAGTGTGACGAATGTGCTTGGAGTCCTCGCGAAGCCGACGCTGGAGGCTTGGAAGATCGAGCAGGGAATTCTGAGTGCGCTGACGTTGCCACGGCAGCCGAATGAGGACCTGGGAGCGTTTGCGCATCGGGTGGTCGCCGACATGGGCGAGCAGGTGGAGAAGGCTGCTGATTTTGGGTCAGCGATTCATGCGGCTTGCGAGGCTTATGCGCTGAACATGCAGTTGCCCGAAGATGTGAAACTGCTCGCGTTTATGGACGACTGGGTACGCTGGTTTAATCAAAACGTTGAGCGGGTTGCAGCGATCGAGCAGGTGTTCGTGAATCATGAGCACGGCTATGCCGGGCGAGTTGATATGGTCGCCCTGCTCAAAGGTGACGGCGGTGGCGGTGCCACTTCCCACTATTGGGCGGTGGTGGATTTCAAAACGCAGAAGGTTAAGCGGAGCGCGAAGGGCGAGCCGAAGCCGGCGTTTTATGAAACCTGGCCGTTGCAATTGGCGGCGTATCGGCAGGCGATTCTGTCGAGCGGGGCAAAGAATGTGACTGGCCTTGTGTCAGTGGTGATTGATAGCGCGCAGCCGGGGCCGGTGCATGTGAGGAGGTGGGAGGTGTCGAGGGGCGAGAGGCGAAGGGAAGACGGGTATTTTGGGGCGTTCAGGTCGGCATTGGAGCTGTGGAGGTATGTGAAGGCGTACGATCCAAGGGAAGGTTCCTTCACCGGGCCGGCGGGCGTGCAGCTCAACTGAGCGAAGCGACAGGACACCATTATGAAGACCCTTTGGGAGAATTACGCTCAGGTGGCGGGTGAAGCGCTGATGCCGGAGAAGCGGTTTGCGGCAGCGGCGCAGGCGGGACGGAATTGCTTTTTGACTGGGATGGCAGGGACCGGGAAGTCAACGACGCTGAGGCAGTTCATCCGCGACTCAATTAAGCGCGTGGATGTGACAGCACCGACAGGTGTGGCGGCGTTGAACGTAGGAGGCATGACGATTCATCGGTTCTGCGGGATGCTGTTGGGGCCCCAAGAGGAGCAATCCAATGAAGACTACTTCGAGGTTCTGCGACGCGATCCACGGCGCTCGATCTTGGCCGGGTTCAATCGGATAAGGCGATGTGAGGTCCTGGTGATTGATGAGGTTTCAATGCTGCCAGGACGGCAGCTTGATTTTGTTGAGTTTCTGTTTCGGCGGCTGCGTGGGAGAGATGAGCCGTTCGGTGGGTGCCAGGTGATTGCGACTGGGGATTTTCTGCAGCTGCCTCCAGTACGCACTTCGGAGAGCGAGCCTTACGATTGGGCGTTTCAGAGCCGGGCGTGGGAGGAGGCAGAGTTCAAGACGATCGTGCTGGAGAAAGTAAGGCGACAGGATGAGCCGCAGTTCGTCGGAGCGCTTTCGGAATTTCGTGTCGGTAGAGTTTGGGGCGACACGGCGCGGCTGCTTCAGTCGCGCGTGAGGAGCTTTCCGCCGGCCGGGATGCCGAGATTGTTCACGCACAATGTGCAGGTGGACAGGTGGAATACGTTTCAGCTCTCCGAGCTGCCGGGCGAGGAAAGCGTTTTGGAGGCGGAGCAAACCGGGCCGGAACACCAGCGGGAGTTTTTGACAAAACATCTGCTCACGCCGGCGACGCTACGTTTGAAGCCGGGGGCGATGGTGATGTTCACGGTGAACCGGAACGACTCGGGAAAACGCGAGCCGCTTTTTGTAAATGGGCAAATCGGAGTGGTGGAGAAGTGCGAGGGGGACAGAATCTTGGTGCGGACGAATGGAGAAGTCATACCGGTTGAGCCATTCACTTGGCGGTATGACGGCAATGATCCCGAGGCGGCGACGTTCACGCAGTTTCCTCTGCGCCTGGCCTGGGCGATGACGATTCACAAGTCGCAGGGGCTCACTCTTGATTCAGCTTATCTGGATATCCGCGCTGCGCGTGAGCCGGGGCAGGCGTACGTGGCGGTGTCGCGCGTGCGGACGCTCGCGGGTTTGCAGTTCAAGGAATGGTTCAAGGGGGTGCACGTGTCGCCCGAAGCGATTCGATTTTTTGAGCAGAACTAGACACGAATTTCACGAATTTACTAAACGGATGAAGAGGGATTTTGGAACCGCTGATAAACGCTAATGAGCGCTAATTGGGAGCCGAGGGACAGGATTGGGAGGGCGTTTGCGCGGGAGCGTGAGGCGAGGTTCTGGCCGGTGTGGCAGAGGGAACTTGTGATCGTGAACGCGGCGGTATTCAGGTGTGTTTGCTGCGGGAAGCAGAGGAGCATGAGGGAGCGGCGAGAGCCGGAAAGCGAGGTGTGTGTTCATTGTGTGCGGGCGGCGGGGTATTGGAATTAGTTGAGGGTCGAGAGTTGATGGTTGAGAGCAGGGAAAAGAAACAACGAACTCCGATGAATCGCGAGCTGGTGGAAGCGAATGAACACGAACATGGGATTGTCGCGAAAAGGCGAACCGATGGCGCGGGGTTATTCGTAAGGACTGGTCCGCGCAGGGGCGGGTCGATTCTGCCCTGCAATTATGGAGAAAGCGTTGGTTGCTTTCTGCCGTACAATGGTACTGGAGTCCGAGAGTGCGTTTGTGAGTTGGCTCAGTGCTGCCGGGCCGTATCTCGCGAGAGTGAGCGGGATCTGGTTGCTGACAGCGCCTCGCGGGTCGTCCAGCTTGCGGAGCAAGGCCGGAATAACGAGATCTGGTTCGAGGGCCGAGTCACCGAGCATCTGCGCGGAGGAAGCAGCGGTAAGGGCATTAGTGCGGTCCAAATACTGGAGAAGCATCGGAACCAGCGGGCGGGCGTTTGGGCCCAGTTGTGCAACGGAGGCCCTGGCCCACGTGTTGGTTACACGCTCGGGGTTCGAAAGGATTCTCGCAATCGCAGGAACCGCGGTGGCCCCGATGTTAGAAAGTGCAAAAAGTGCCTGAGAGCTTTTTTCGGCAGAATTGCCCTGTGCTCGAGCCTCAAGATCGTGAACAGCTGGTGCCGCTGTTGCGCCCAGGGCCCGGAAGGACAATGCGACTTGCCACCCGTTTGGGAACCCTGGTTCGGCAAAAAATCGTTTTACCGGTCGGCTGTCGACTATCGGCTTGGGCAGTTTTCGAGTTTCTATCAGCAGTCTCAACTTCCAGCGCGCGGGTTCATAATCCATCCATTCAAGGAGGAAGGGAATTGCGTTGGTGCCGATCTGTTTGATCGCTGGTCCTGCTTTGGTCCACTCCTGATATGTAGGGACCTTATCGGTTGGAGGCCCGCTGAAAACCTTGACCCAGTACGAAAGGGGATGGCCTTGAGCGGCAGGCTCGCGTGCGGAGATGATAGTGAGGAGCAGAGCCGCCGCCAAAGCTGCGCAGCCAAGGATGAGCAACACAGTCCTGCCTTTTCGCATATGCGGATTATCGCATGAGCCTCGAAATACCGAAAGTCCAGGGTGGTCCGCTCGGCCTTTTGACGGCGCTGCTGGGGGACGATGTGTTTTTTGTGCCCTGCGAATGGGGAACAAAGAGGCCGCTGGTTACGTACGTTGAGCGGCCGTTCGGTGCGACGAAAACGGAGGCGTATAGGGCGCTGTTCGAAGTGCAGGACGTAAATGTCGCGGTTTATCTTGGGAAGGCATCGGGCGGGCTGTGCGCGATTGATTTTGACCGCGATGAGGATCTCGCGACCTTTATGGAGGTGAACCCGGGACTGCAGCATACGACCCGGTCCCGTGGGTCGCGCGGTGGCATGATTTGGATCAGGGTCGCGAGAAGTCCGAATGACGAAGACCGAAGGCCGAAAGAAGACCGAAGTCCCAATTTCGACGGAAGGATCCACCTCACCCAACCCTCTCCCCCTGCGGAGAGGGGGTGCGGCCGGCTCGGAGAGCCAGCCCTACCGCGGGCGGACTATCCGGAGAGTTGTACGACGGAGCACTTTGAATGGCGGGCCGATAAACGGCTTTCGACAATTTATGGCCGCCATCCGGCAGGGATGGATTATGTCCTGGTGAAGGATGGATTCCCAGCGGTGCTGGCTTTCGCGGACATCACTTGGCCTGAGGGGTGGGAGCTGCCGTGGACGCAGACCGGTGACAGCAAGCTGAAGGAGCTTTATGGGCAGCCTTTCTACACCAACGAGAAGGGCGGGGTGACTGGTATCAACGAGGCGTACTGGGCGGGAATGCATGCTCTGGAGAACGAGGTTTTGTACGAGCCGGATGAGAAGCAGTTCTATGCGTACTCTGCGGAGAGTGGTTTATTCGACGTGGAATCACAGGATGTGATTCGGCACAAGATTTCGAGCCGGATGCTGGAAGCGTCCAGGCAGGCGAATGTGTTCGATCTGCAAAAGCGGAGGACGGCCACGACCTTGAACAATGTGGTGGCGCACTTGCGCGGGATTTCAGAAAAGCGCTCGGCGTTTGCGGGCGCGAAGAAGGCAATACATCTGGCAAACGGGGTCATTGTGTTCAAGGGCAGCGACGCAGAGCTGCGGCCGTTTTCGCCGGAGTTCCGGTCGCGCAATCGGTCTCCGATTGCGTTTGATGGAAATGCGAAGTGCGAACGGTTCCTGCAGGAGCTGGTGATTCCGGCCGTGGCTGCTGACGACGTGGAACTTCTTCAGAAGTTCGCCGGAATGATGTTGCTTGGCTACAACCGAGCGCAACGGCTGCTCATCCTGGACGGGGAAGCCGGACGCGGCAAAACGCAGTTGGCGAATGTCATGCAAGGCCTCGTCGGCATGGCCAACGTGACGCAGCTTCGGACGAAGCACCTTGCCGAGCGGTTCGAGCTTTTTCGGTATCTGAAAAAGACCCTTTTGGTTGGCGTGGACGTCGAGGCGGATTTTCTGAGCACCAAAGGTGCGGCTGTGTTGAAAGGGCTCGTCGGTGGCGACTGGTTCGACGCCGAACAGAAAGGCGGCACCGGATGCTTTCAGTTGCAAGGCAACTTCAATGTGATCATCACGTCCAATGCGCGGCTGAAGGTGCGCCTGCAGGGTGATCTGGGGGCGTGGAAGCGACGAATCACGATCGTGCGGTACGAGGCGCCACCGCCTGCGAAGCGGATTCCGGACTTCGGTTCTTACCTGGCGAGAACAGAAGGCAGCGGGATCCTGAATTGGGCACTGCTCGGAGCGCAGAAGGTTTTGAGTGAAATCCCCGACGAAGGCGGGGATTTCGTTCTGACGAAGCGGCAAAAGGGCGTGGTGGACTCGCTCCTGGCTGAAAGTGACAGCCTGCGACACTTCCTGCAGGAGGAGATCAGTGTGGACACGTACGGAGATGTTACGACAAGCGAGGTCATCGAGGCGTACGCGGCCTATTGTCCGGAGCGGCGGTGGCAGCCGCTGGCGATCACGGATGTCCAGAACAAGCTGGAAGGACTCATGCTGGAACTGTTCGGCGTAACGAAACGCCATGACATCAAACGCGATGAGCGGAGCCAGCGGGGCTTCAGTGGTGTGAAATTCAGGGCGGATATCGAGAACGGACCGGAGGCGACCTTGCGGTCGGCCACCATTGAATGAGCCTGAATGTGGACAAACTCGAAAGGGTGGTGCGCCTCGCCAACGGCGGGGTAGAGGCCCGGTGTCCGGCGTGCGCCGAGTCTGGCAACGACCGCAAGGGCGAGCACCTGAGAATTTCACCAGAGGGTAAATTCGGGTGCTGCGTGTTCCCTGGTGACCGTAAGCACCGGAAACGGATGTTCGCGTTGGCTGGCGACCACGGGCCGAAAGAGATCAAGGTCAGGGTGGGCGTAGCCGCTAGCCCGGCAGTGCAGACTGGAATCCTGGGGAGGCTGAGCAAGCCAGTTGAGCCGGAAAACTGCTCGGACGTCTCGGACGGGGTGTCAGCAGTCCAGACAGAATTTGAAGAAATCGGAACGGCTGAAGCTAAATCTGTTGAGACCGTTGCCAAGGAAACTCGGACGGCTCGGACGGGTCATTCACTACTTACGCGTAATGCAGTTGAAACAGATTCTATATGTAAGCTAGTAGAGTTTGATACCCCCGTCCGAAGCGTCCGAGAGGATGAAGTGAATGGGACGAATGGGAGAAATGGGTCCAATGGAGCGCACCTGCCGTATCTGACGACATCTGGTGATCTCGTGATTCCGTTCGACTCGCCTGAACGGTACCACTGGTGGAAGGGTGGGCAGTCCATCCGCCGAACAAAGCAGGAACTGATGGAAAGAAAGGAAAATGATGCCGCACCTTTTTGAACAGCAAGCCAGGGAAAGCAGCAAAGCGTTTGCTGCGTTCAGCTTGTATCTGTCGTTGGGGCCGCAGCGGTCAACGGCCGCTGTTGCCAAGAAGTTGGCAAAGAGTCATCAGCTCGTGAGGCGGTGGTCGGCGAAGCATGACTGGCTGGTACGGGTGAAGGCGCACGGTGCGCACATGGCCGCGGCGGAACATGAGGCAGCGAAGGCGCTGGTGACGGCAAAGGGCGTGGATTGGGCGAAGCGGCAGGAGGAGCACCGGGAAAAGGAATGGGAGGCGCGGTGCAAGCTGGTGCATCTCGCGGAGACGGCCATCAAAAGATGGCTGGAGAAGCCGGAACGGTGCGGATCGCTGGAAGGCATCGCAAGGCTGTTGGACCTGGCGAGCAGGTTGGGAAGGCTGGCGTCGGGACTGCCAACGGATAAGACGGAGATAACCGGCGAGCTGAATGCGACACTGAACGTGGAGGTAGCGATGGCCCTCGAGAAGGTGTACGGGGAAACGATAGACGTGGAAGAAGTCCAGGTTACAAAGCCCAAAGTCCAAAGTCTGGTGGAGAAGTCATGAATGCATGGGAGCGGTACTTGCGATCTGGGCGGAGGGCCGGGTGTCCGAAAGACCAAATGGAGAACTTTGCGAAGGCGGAGGTGATTCTTCAGGGACGGCAGCTCGCCGCGTCAGCGGCGGCGCGGCTGTGCGACAGAGCCGATGGCCCTACGGCCATCGGTTACGGCGGCGCCCGTGGCGGCGGTAAGTCGCACTGGCTGCTGGCACAGATGGGCGTGGACGACTGTCAGCGGGTGCCGGGTCTGAAGTGCCTGTTGCTGCGGAAGGTTGGGAAGGCGAATATGGAGCACTTTGAGGATCTGAGGCAGCGCCTGTTCGGAAAGCTCAAGCATGAGTTCTCCGCGTACCGTGGGATACTCACCTTCAACAACGGGTCGCGGATCATCGCCGGCCACTTTCAATCCGAGAAAGATATAGATGCGTATCTCGGGCTCGAGTACGACGTCATCGGGATTGAGGAGGCGACGACGCTGTCGAACCGGAAGCATCAGGATATTTCGACGTGCTGCCGGACGTCGAAGCCGAACTGGAGGCCGCGTATCTACTCGACGAGCAATCCCGGAGGGATTGGGCACGCCTGGTACCGCACGAGGTTCGTGGTCCCATTCTTGAAAGGCACGGAAACGGAAACGCGGTTCGTCCCGGCGAGAGTGACGGACAATCGGTTCAATAATCCGGAATACACGAAGGTGCTTGAGGGCCTGACTGGCTGGCAGAAGCGGGCGTGGCTGGACGGGGACTGGGACATCGCAGCCGGACAGTTCTTCACGACGCTGCGGCGTGAGGTGCATGTGATCTCGTCTTTTGACGACAGCAGAGCTGTCGAGTGGTTCGCGGCGATGGATTATGGGTTCACGCACTACACGGTGGTGTTGCTCGGGTGTCGGGATGGTGATGGAAATTTGTTCATCGTAGATGAACACGCGGAGCGGATGTGGCTGCCGCAAAGGCACGCTCCGGCGGTTGAGGCGATGCTGGCGAGGCATCGAATTTCCAACCGAAGGTTGGAAATCGGTGACCTGAAACGGTTCGTGGCTGGCGCGGATGTTTTCAGCAAGCAAAGCGATGGTTCAACAGTGGCGAGTCAGTACGCGAAACTCGGGATCAACCTGAAGTGCGCGAACACGGAACGTGTTAGCGGGTGGGCGGAGGTGCTGCATCGGCTCGGTGACCCCGGGTCGGGGTTCCCATCGCGGCTGTTCATTCATGAACGGTGTGCACGGTTGATCGAGTGTTTGCCCTCGCTGCAACATGATCCGAGTCGGCCGGAAGATGTGCTGAAGGTGGATGCGGATGAGGATGGCGTTGGCGGCGATGATGCGGCGGATTGCTTGCGGTATTTGGTCGCGACGAAGTCGCGAGCTGTAGTACAGAGGAAGCTGAGGGGGCTGTGAGCCCGCTGGAATTGGGCTGTTCCTAGGGGAATCCGGCGCCTAGCCGCTGGAGGTCTAGTCTGTTGCTTGCGGAGGCGATTGTGATCTGAGCGAGCCGGCCATCGCGATCGTGCCCGAGGGATATACCCTCCTGCGCTTCGATGCTCTTTTCCTTGCGTATTCCTGGTAGGACCAGATGGAGGCAGTCTGCCGCCGCATCGAGGCTGGGTTTGAAACGGAGCTTCGCGAGGACCGGCCTGTCGTACCCGAGGTGCTTTGTAGCTTGTTTGAACTCGATGCCGACGGGCTTGTTTTGCGCGTCGTAGTCGATCGTCGTGCCGAGCGTGACGGGCTTAGAGGCTACTGCGTGACTAGGGGACAGGCGGATGTAAGCCGAGTCAGTCCTTTCGTCGTAGCAGATCGTTATCGGGGTCGGGCTGCGAGGTAACGCGGGCGCCTGAGCCTTCCGTACGCGGCGGCGGCGCGTTGGTGATGCGCTGGGTTCGGCCCCGTGGGCCACGCTTTGGCGGGCGTCTAGGACCTCGATGACGCCAATGCTATCAAGGGGTATCCTCGACTCGCGGTGCGGCGGGGAGTCTCCGACCAGAATCAGGTATCTTCCCGAGTCGGCGAGGTCCTTCACGATGCCCTCGGTGTCATTGATGGATACCCGCCTGCCAATGAGTTTCAGGTAATCAGCCACTTCCCGGACTTTAATTGCAGCGCCTAGACCGGTGCGTTCTGGGGATGGTACAGGAGTGGGCTTCATTAGACGAGGGTAGGCGGGGAAGGTGGGGTGGCAAGCTCAATCATGGAAGCGCAAAGGACGCCTCCGTTACGCGAGATTTTGTGGGCCCGTTGAGGTCCTCCGGTTCCGAAGCGACCCCGCCTGATCAAAAATAAAAAAAAGCGAAGTGAATGGGTGGCGTGAAGGATGCCTGCGAGTTGGCGCCCCGCTCTTTCGCCGTGCCGCACCGCGGGCCAACGAACGGAGTGAGTCTGGAAAGAGCGGGGATGACACGAGCAGCCTTCTACATATAAGGCGAGATTGTGCGATGTGCTGGGCCGCCCTGCGGCGGGGACCCGGCAATCCGGGGGTCCTGCGCCAGCGGGGGCCGGTTGCTGGGGAGGCATTTCGCACAATGTCCTTATATTTAGAAGGTACTAGCAACCCCGCTCATTCAGGCGGCATTTGCGCGAAGCCAAACTGACTTTCAGAATGAGCGGGGGTTCCTTCATGCCACACAGAGAACGAAGCGAGTCGGGTTTGGCGGGGTCGCTCTGATTGCCTTAGAAATTTTTACAGGAGATAACGGAGACAACGGAGGAGGAGGGAGTTGGACCCGCCTCCGCTCGGAGGCTACGGCGCGGAGGGTGTGCGAGTGGTCCGCACTTCTGGACGGAAGTGGGGAGCTGGAGGGCCATGAAGCGCTGAAGGGCGTCGGGGTGAGCGCTGGCCCGGAGGCGGAGCATGGACGGCCAGAGGTGAGGCTGATCTTCTCTACAAGCGCCAGTCTGCCGACTTTCAGCGCGCAGCGAAGCGAAGAGGACCTGGCGGTCGGCCGCCGGGCCGGTGCTGAAAGTCGGCAGTCTGGCGCGGTGCAGGTTGCACCTCCCATCGTGGGCCGCGGCCTTAGCAGGCGGCCCACCATCTGACTCTTGGCTGGTGGAGTGAAGCGCTCGAGTTTCCAGGCGCGGCTGTTCTGGCGTCCTGTCATTGGGAGCGCTGGGAAACTCGGGGCGCAACGAACCAGTCAAGTGTCAGACTGACTTCGGGGGCGGCGGTGAGGGCGGACAGGTCCGAGCCGGACTGGCCATCGGCGGAGGAGGCGACGTGTGCTTTTCTGTTGCGCGGACGGAGCAGGAAGCTGTCCGCACTCACGGCGCCGGGGGTGCCAGCGGCACCGGCCTTCAAGCGAGTCTCAGCAGTTTTCCGGAGCGGAGCATTTAGGGTGCGGTTCTGCCCATGCTATTCCATGAATATCTGCGAACGACACATTCGAGGTTCGTGGAGCCGGCGCGCTGTATCGTCAGTCTGACGCTGCCAGGAGCGAATCCTCTGATGCTCTCAACACTCTGCATCAGCGTCCGCCCACGCGTCGCAACACCATCTACCTCCACAATGAGATCGCCTTCACGCAGGCCTGCCCTTAGCGCTGGTGAGTCTGGTAAAACTCCGTCAACTCGCGGAAGTCCGGTGGCCGAATCAGCTACGAAAGCCGCACCGACGCCACCTGTGAGGTGCGATTTGGCAAAACTTACCGGATTGGTGATCGCCGACCCGATCGTACGCTTTACGCTCTTGTAGGTGGAGCTGCTCGCCGGCGCAGGAAACATTTTCCAGAGGACAAGCGCTGCGACCCCAACGCACGCTAGAGCTCCAGTTATTCGAAGCGCGCGGTTCATGGGGTGTCAAAACGTTGGAGGGTTATCGCTTTCGGTTTCTTACACTGCTCACGCCGCGGTAGTCAACCGTGAAGGGGGCGGGGGCATGCCCCGGACGGGCTAACCGCGCGCCCAGGGCGGACGGCGGCGCGGAGCGGGCACCCGACCGGAGAGGCGCAGCCAAGCCAGCACGAACTGCTGCCACCACGGAAGACGCGGACGAAACTGAGCAGGACGACCGAGCGCGAGCCACCAGCGCACCGGCAAGGACACCCGCTGGAAATAGAAGGCCGCGACGCGACACTGAAAGCGCTCCCACCGAACGCCGACCAACAGATGCCAACGCCTAGCGTCCCAGCCCCGCTGTAGATGCTCTCTCACACTTTTTCCCTGGAGAGAGCATCTACAGCGGGGCTGGGACGCGGGCAGCGCTGGGCGCGGAGGAAAGCGCAAGAGGCCCGGCAGCCCGAAGGAGTCGATTAGACTAACTTTGCCTTTGTCCGGAGCGAAGTGGCAGGGCGGCGGACGACAAGCAGGTCGCGTGCCACCCCGCTCTTTCCGCACTGGAAGAGACGGGCGTAGTGGCAGGACTAGAAAGAGCGGGGTGGCACGCGACCTGCCGGACGCCGCCCGAACGAAGCGATCTGGGCGGAGGGGGCTGGCGGCGTGGTTTCGAGAGGGGCGGTCGGGGTGGTGGATCCACACTCCCTGAGGGAGTGTCGCTGATCTTTCTGTGTGGCGCGGGCGACTTACAACACGACGCGTGTCCAATTGCCCACGACTAGTTCGACGAGCCCGGGATGCTGGAATGTACCACGGACGTCGAAGTTTTATATGGAGGTTCTGAAAGAACCCTAGCGTTGGATTGCGCGCGAGACATCCGAGTTTTAGAGGCTGTCCCGAAGACAGCGTTGTCATTGAAAGCGTTGAAACGGTTGGGGTGCCTTTGGTCGCGCGGTCACCTGGCTGAAGCCAGGTGTTAATGAGAGCGGGCAGTGGAGTGTGGGAGGAATGGGATTAATGGGGGTGATGGGGTGGAGGAGCGGAACTACGGAGACGGACGAAGAACATAGACCCGAGCGCCACGACGAACCGGCGGGACCGGACGAGGCTCACCGCGGCGGAGAAAGCGCTGAAACGGAAGACGGCCAACGAGCACGAGAAACCGGAACACGAACGGCGACCACCACGGAAAGCGAGGACGAAGCTCAGCCGGAGAACCTAGCTCCCGCCACTGATAGATAGGCCGATGAACACGACGAAGATATAAACACTGAACGCCATCTACCCAACGCCGCCAAGAGCGACGCAGAGAGAACGGGTGAGAGACCAGCTCTATTTTTTGAATTTGTTTCATCACCTTTTTCCCTGAAACAAATTCAAAAAATAGAGCTGGTCTCCGCCTTCGCGGTGGTAGCTTGGAATTGGCAAAGCGCGTCGGCAGCCCGAAGGAAGTTTCCACTGAATTTCATCGCTTAACGAAGTGAGTGGCCCGGCGGACGGAGCAGCAGACATGACAGCCCTCCACTAACTTTGTCTTTATTCCATTGTTGGAGGGCTGGCATGGCTGCTGCCCGCCGGGCCACGAACGGAGTGAAGCCCACGTTCGATAAACCGCAACGCTGCTTCGTGTTGGGCGAAGTGCGCGTTCGAATTTCGCGAAGCGGTGCCTGCCAGATGCCCCGCCAACTGATCTGTCTCTATCTAATTATTGGCGGGGCTGAATGGCAGGCAGGATGCAGGGGCTGGCGGCGCGGCACCACGACCATAAAGGCAGAGGGGACTTTCGAATTGCCGGCAGAGCTTCGTTTGCCCGAAGGTGTGCCGCGCCGACATGCCCCGTCGAACCGTATTACAGCGCCACCTATTGTGAGGCGTGTTCGATGGCGCGACAGCGGTGAGGCGTGCAAATTACCGGGAGCGAGGCCCCGGCCGCCGCGCGCGTTGTTTATGGGCAATGGCGTCGGAATGCATGAGGGGCAGTGGAACGGCGACAGCTCGCGCGCGGCGGACGTGGGCCGGTCGAATTGGAATGGTATGGTCGAATTGCGCGAAGCGGTGGGGTGGTCGAACGCCAATGATGCTTGAATCGCGGAAGGCGTATTGAATTGCGCGACAGCGGGAGGGCGGGATTTGCACGACGAACGTTCGATTGCTCTAGGACTGGTTCGATGAACTCAGGAGGTTGGAATGCTATGGGAACATCCAAATTGAGATACTTCATCGAATGACCATTGACGTTCGAGTGCAAACGGAACGGGAAATGTTTGACCACGCAAGCAAGGTCGTCATCGAAGCAGAAGAAGACGCGGCGGAGACGCAGGAAACGGAAGGAATTAACAGCAACAACCAGATGAGCAGCCGAGGGGGCGAAGCGTCGGGGGCTGCGGCATCTGGCCGCGGGCGAGACTCCGCGGCTCGCCCGCGGGGTCGGGGTTTTCAGGCTCAGTTTTGTGGAGCCGCAGCGCCCCCGGAATCCACATTGCGGAGCACTGTGGGTGGAGGGGGCCTGCTGCGGCCGTAGTGGTTGCGGATCTCCGGAGCGCCCGCGTCAGCGGGCGCTTTCCAGGTCTGGGAGGTCGTCAATAAATTCTTCCAAGAAAAGTTGCAAGCCGTTGCAGTCGTTCTGCAACTGTTTGCAGCTCGTCTTGGGTGGTTCTTGCCAGACCGCGAGTTTCTGAAAAAACCGGTGTTAGGGTGCGGCGATGCCAGTAAATGCCACGCACCCAGAGTTGGCTTCCCAAGCCCGCCACAAATTAGTGGCCCCAGTGGCGATGTTCGCTTCGCGAATCGTGGTCGACGCTCGCGCCTATGCCCGTTGATAGCACCCATCCCGAGTACGATGCTGCGTTGCCAAGTTGGACGCGTGCGCGTGATGTCCTGGCTGGCGAGGACGCGGTAAAGGCAGCCGGCGAGAAGTATCTTCCGCGCCTCGATTCGCAGAGTGACGAAGAGTATGCGTCCTATCGAAAGCGAGCTGCGTTCTTCAATGCAACGGCGCGGACGCTCGATGAGTATCTCGATCTGATATTTCGTCGCGCGCCACAGATGAGGATGCCGAACCCGGAGCAACTCCGAGGTTTTGTTGACGATTCCGATGGGTGGGGAACTGACTTCGATCGCTATGCGAGGCGTGTCGTGAGCGAGGTGCTGTCGGTCGGGCGCGGCGGGACGCTAATGCTGATGGACGCGGAGTCGGGGAGGCCATGGATAACGTTCTGGCAGGCCGGGGACATTTTGAACTGGGAGGTCGAGCAAATCGGTGAACGCATGGTCCTGACCCGCGTGCTCTTGAGGGACGCGAAACGATTGTGTGTGCTGAAGCTGGAGCGGGAAGCGACCACGAAAGAAACCACCTCACCCCAGCCCTCTCCGACCGAGCCGGTCTGGCCACCAGCGGAGAGGGAGGATCCCGGGGAGAGTGAGAAGTTCAGGTTTGTCGTGGAGTTGTGGGCCGAGAATGATCAGAACGATCCGCCTCCGCCTGACGGCTTCCCCCTTCGTCAGACTACGGCGGGACAGGCTGGCGCGACTGGTGGTGGCTGGAGACTGATCAGCACCGAGGTGCCGTTGCGGAAGGTGCAGCCGCTTCCCTTCATTCCGTTCGTTTTTCATGGGCCGCGACATTCGCGGCCCGAACCGGACCGGCTGCCACTCGCAGATATCATTGCTGCGAATCTGGACCACTATCGGCTCGATGCCGACTACAAGCACGGGCTTCACTTCACGGCTTTGCCCACGGCGTGGGTGAGTGGATTCGATAAGGCTGCGCCGTTACGCATCGGATCGAGTTCGGCGTGGGTGTCAGAGGTCCCCGGCGCATCAGCCGGATTTCTGGAGTTCAGCGGGAGGGGGCTGGCGCACCTGGAGCGGGCCATCGAAAAGGTGGAGCGGAGGATGGCCACTAGCGTGGCGGCCATCCTTAGAACGCCAGAGAGCGGCTTCGGGGAGGGTCAGTTGTGTGGTCTCGGCTCCATCGTGGCGAGTCTGAATGAGTCGCTGTCTCGTGTGCTCCGACTGGCGCAGTGGTGGATTGAGGGGGGCGAACTGGAGCAGCTAGCTGCGAGCTTTGCAATGAATACCGACCTGGACGCTCACGCCATGTCCGGAGACGAGATCACTGCCGTGGTTGCTGCGTGGCGCGCGGGTGCGATCAGCCGGGACACGATGCTGGAACGGCTGAAGCGCGGCGAGGTGTTGCCGGATGGACGCAGTGTAGCGCAGGAACGCGCTCTCATTCATGGCAACCCGGGAGGTAGGAAGTGAAACTTTTCGGCTTCAACATTTCGATCTCTCGTGAACGGGTGTCAAGAAAGGACGCGACGCAGTATGCGCTGGCTGCTGGGCTTTGGCCCGATGATGGTCGGACTGGAACCGTGCTCTCGAATGCATATCAGCAGGTTGTGTGGGTGTATCGAGCGATCAATGCGCTGGCGGAGCAGGTGTCCAACATTCCTTTCCGATTCTCTACCAGCAGCGCTGCCGGGGAGCAACTCATCACGACTGGGCCGCTCGTGGATTTTTACAAGCGTCCGCATCCGCAGATCAATCGATTCCAGTACTGGGAGCTGCGCGTGATTTGGCTGATGCTGCGAGGCGAATGCTTTCGGATTCCGATCTTTGATTCTTCGCCTGGAGGCCGCCGCTCCACGTTGAAGTCGATCCTGATTCTCGATCCCGCTCGGTTCCAGCATGTCATTCAGGATCACCGATTGATCGGCTGGCGATATACAGGGTTCGGTCGGCAGGCCCCACTGGCCAGCCAGGTTTTTCTTCCGGAGGAGGTGTGGTTCGAGAAGCTGCCGAATCCGTTCGATTTCTGGCGAGGCTTGCCGCCACTCTCAGCAGCGGCTGCTGCTGCCGGCACTGATTACGCGGCCTCGCTCCACATGAAGGGGATCATGGAGAACAATGGCGAGACGGGGGCGGTGCTCCGCAGCACCGAGCAACTCGACCCTGAGCAACGTGAGCAGATCCTGGCGGCTCTCCGAGATCGGAAGCGCGGTCCGGGAACGGCGGACCGGCCTGTCTTCCTGTGGGGCGGAGCGGAAATCGTGACGCCAAAGCTGTCCAGCAGCGATCTTCAGTTTCTGGAGAACCGAAAGTTTTCTCGAGGGGAGATCTGCGCGGCGTTTGGAGTGCCGGAGGAAATCATCACGGCGACTGAGCATGCGAAGTATGATGTCATGGCCGGCGCTCGGCTGAACTTCATTGAGAACCGGGTCGTGCCGCTCTGCCGACGCCTGGAGGCGGAGGAGGATGTTGTTGTGAAGTCCATTGATCCTGCTGCGGATGGGTGGTTCGATGTCGAGGATCATCCCGTGCTGACGCAGGCACGGAGTGCTCGCCTGGCTGCGGCGCGCGCGGGATTCGATATGGGAATCCCTTTCAATGATCTGAACCGAGCGTTTGACCTCGGGTTCCGGCCGCTGCCGTGGGGAGACCAGGGATATGTGCCGAAGGGGATGCAGAAAGTGGAGGGTTGAGAGTTGAGTGTTGAGATGGGGAGAGCGGAGGGCGCAGTCAATACATCGAGGGGCGAGGCGTGAGAGGTTACGGGCGAGGTGGCCGTTGCGGTATTGCGTCGAACATCGGCCCGGCGGGCCTCCTGATCTCCGGACCCAGCAGGTCGCCGTGGTACGTGCACGTTGGATGGCCCCCGATGAGCGGTAAGCTGTAGCGCCCGCCCGAAGGGCAGTTGGGGATGCGACCGCCTTTCAGGTACTGCGCAAGGTGGTTGGTGGGGACTGCATCACCCCGCCTTCCCCCCTTTTCTTGGACCCTGCACAATTGGTTTTTCTCATTGTTATTAGTTTGTGGTTTCGTAGTCCACAGGTGATTTGTAGCCCAGAGAGCTGTGGAGCCTCTTCCGGTTA